>ERZ857972.9-NODE-9-length-312176-cov-15.893865_pt1 | contig 312176 bp, 290 predicted proteins | sample MGYA00519757_ERZ857972 | MGnify/ENA primary metagenome ERZ857972 (study PRJEB31778, sample SAMEA3449383) | human gut metagenome | biome: human gut; feature: human-associated habitat; material: faeces | place: United Kingdom | collected 2010/2012 ...
GCTGACCCGGTATTCTCTCAAATAAAAAACGAGCATTTTTAAATCGACTGACATCTGGAAGAGTTGATACTTTAAAAGTAAGCCCTCGCCCATCTATCTTTTCACCACCTGTTGCAACAGAAAGTAATTCTGATAGAGCTGATGTATCATCATGAACACCATCACCAATAGCCCCCCAACCTCTTACATCATAACTGTCTCTCCATCTTGCTATCTGAAGTTTTGGGTATTTATTCGCTCCATCTGGGTCTTCTAATTGCTGCCGTAACTGATCAGGATCATACTTCAGCACATTCGGAAAATAGAACTGCTGCACACCATATGCATCATAAACAGCCATAGAATGGCCCTGTACAGTAACGAATTTGGCAATCTGTCCGTTATATACCGGATATCCAGCAGCGTTAATGATGATTGGTTGCGAAACAGGAACGTGAGAACCGTCTTCATTCTCCACATAAACCTGAATCTGGTTTTCAGGATTTACTGGGTCAGTGTCAATTTTACCGATATAAATCTTTCCATTAGCTACGGCTTTAAAAGAACGAGCCATAGTGAAGAGTTGCGAAGGCATGCTTACCACAACATTGGCATTTATTGAATCTGTCATTTAATTTGCTCCAGATACAAGGAATCACCGAAGCATGGCTACGATGAATTTTGGGCATAAAAAAACCCAGCCGAAGCTGGGTTGTCGCGTTGGTTATCTGTCAGTAGTTATGTACTGAAGGAGGTAATTCTTTATTCTTAAGTCTCATCCATGCGGAAAGATTCGTTGGTCCGTCTGGCTCATTGATATCAACATCTCGTGTGTGGTTTATTAAAACGTCTCTTGCCATTCCGATAACATACGAGAACTCATGGCCATAGTCGTAGCATCTGCCGGAATAGTTCGATTGAATTTGTTTTAGCGCCGGATACAGTTCGCGGAATAATGCCTGTGAGCGGTTGGCATAATCCCATAACCATACAAGGCTGTTTGCTTCTTTTGCAGAAAGCTCGTTGGTTTTCTTCTCTTGTTTGCCGATGAACTCGCCTTCAAGCGGAACGCGAGCTGCAAGTGACAGAGCTTCGGTAAACTGCTCATCGCTGATTTCTTTGTATGAACATCCAAAATGGGATTTCAGTGACGACCACATGGTGATCATCGCCTTAGCCTGTTTTTCCTTTGGCAGAGACTGACCGCGACTCATGACGAGTTGTTTAATGGCTTCCTGCTGTTCAGTGGTGATTTTACCCGGCAACGCCTTTTTAGCTTTGCGTGGGTTAACTACATGGCCTTTAGTCCAGTATTCGTAGAGCACATCGTCACACTCTTCCTGATACTGGATTACCTTGTCGCGGATTTCAGGGCGGACTTTGTTAGGGCTAATGGTTTGCAGCCAACCTGCAAGTTTGCGAAGTGCCAAACAAATAATCTCACGGCGCTGTTCATCACTAGGAAGCTGCATTGTGATTTTCACAATGGAGGTTTTAAACCGCTGCTTCATTTTCGTAAACTGTGAAGCCCAATCCATACCCATGCCTTCAACGATAGGTTTCATTGGGGTATACGGTTCGCCGTTGTGATTGACAACATAAAGCTCTGCGCCGTGGAATGGTACATTGATAGTAGATACTGCTGTTGCTATACTTTTCATGTCGTTAATTCCTATGCGTGGTTTTACGATACCGAAGCCCTGACTGTTCCCGCAGTTGGGGCTTCACTGTTTTGATTTCTTTGCCGCATCAAGCATCACTTCTGAAAACGTGCGCTTGCCACTGAATACTCTTTCTCTTCTCAATTTTTCGTTCGTGCCAAATGATTCGCCATGAACAAAATTTGGTCTTAAAATGGTAATCGCAATCTCTTTGACTACTGCATCCAAGCGAATCACACCGTTACCCCCTCTCTCTTCAGGCTGTCTATCAGGCGCTTGATAACCTCTGAGTTAAACGACCTGCACTCTTCCTTTGCCCTGCTACCGATAGCATCCTTTAACGACTGCGGCATCCTTACCAAAATCTTACTTATTTCTTTCTCCATGTTACCCTCCACACAAACAACTCTTTTCGAATACAAAAGATAGCAAAGTGAGTATATCTAGTCAAAATTTTTTTGCATACACTTTGATATCAAATTGAATACCAAAGGTGTGATATGGCAAAGGGTGTGTCAATTTCTCCAACTACGGTAAGAATCCCTGAATCTTTACGCGAGGCTCTTGCTGTCAGAGCATCAAAAAATGGTCGCTCTGTTAACTCCGAGATCGTCATGATTTTGCAAGCCGCGATTGATGAAGATAGGTCGCCAAAGTCAGTTGAGTCATTTGCTCAGCAAGAAGCTGACAAATTCAAAGAGGCGCTGCTTGAGACGCTAAAGACCATGTATGGTAAGGATGAAAAATAATGCTGCACACAATTCATTTCTTATGCCCCGTTAACACTGCCACTGTTGGGCAACTTCAGAACCACTGTCTCACCGCATTATCTCAAGGCGCAACTGAATTAAATATCCATATATCAAGTCAGGGAGGGGAAACTGCCGCTGGCTTTACTGCGTATAACTTTCTTAAGTCACTCCCTGTTACCGTTAGAACTCACAACATAAGCAATGTTGAATCCATAGCTAATATCGTTTTCCTGGCTGGCTCAGAACGTTTCGCAAACCCATTATCAAGATTCCTGTTACATCCTCTATTATGGGGCTTTGCCTCCCCAGCCGCCGACCATGCCAGATTGAGAGAGTACGGGAAATGCCTCGATAACGATCTTGATCGCTTCGTTGAGACGTTCAATATCGACATCGGAACCCATATTAGGTGGGCATCCCTGATAGCAGACTCGACCATTTTGGATGCTAACAAGGCTCTTGAGCATGGCATAATTAATTCCATAAAAACTGCAAGGCTGGCATCCAATCAGGCAAACTGGTGGGTTGTTTGATGGGTAAATCATGATTACTCCTTATAAAAAACCCACCTGACGGTGGGTTTTATTAGTGCTTGTATAGCTTGAACTCCCTGTCGAGCCATAAGACATAAAAAGTGGCTCCTATCTTATAACCAACCATAGGTGCCTTAGAGCAAAATCTGAACGCAATGAAATCCACATCTTGAGTAACATGCTTAGGAATCGGAGCCTTTATCGCGTTTCTGGCAATTTTTTCCGTCCCAAGCCCGTGTTTATCAGATTTTCGTATCTCATCCCATGACATCTGACTTAACCTGAACAGCCTATCTGCAAATGCTGCCTTTTCATGCTTTTGGCAGCAATCTAGGCAATACCCCTTTTGTAGGTATCTAAGAGAAAATACAGGCGGACTTTTGTCTACATCATGAGATTCGTGATGGATAGAGAGGCCAACAGTAGCAGAGCTCTCTTTATCCCTCTGTTTTATTCTTCCCTTAACTCTAGACATACACGTCAGTTAATTAACGTTTTGAAAAAACCTTTCATAGAATCAAGTGTGATTTCTTGGCTAACCGCACCCTCAATGTAAGCATCTTTCCATGGCTGCTCTTCGTGAGTCATATTGCGCAGTTTCCAGGCAGAAAACTGACCATAAACTTTATACACCTCATCCAGCAATTCAATTTCATCTTCACTGAATTTTTTAGCGTCAAAGTTTTCTGGCGCAGGTAAAGCTCCGTTACCACAGTCCCTATATTTACGATACAATTCAGGAACTACTGGCCCATGCATCCAGGCTTCAATTTTCTCATTAAATAGCGGCTTACCCAGAAGAACCAGAGAAAACCCTTGGGCATAATACGTCAACTTCTGAATTTTTAGGTTAGAGATAATGTCGCCACTTTCTTCATCGCAATGCGCCAAGAAGTAGTCGGCGACATCAAAACAAGTGAGCATAAACATACCTCCATCTTGATAGCCGCAGCTATGTATACAACTGTGTCAAGTTGCATTTAATACCATAACAAAGCTGTCATCAATCCTTCAGAGGCTAACTTACAACCACTTTCTCGACACGTTTAAATCATTACGTTTCACATTTACTGCATTTTCGCCGAAGTTACCTATAAGGTAATGTCACATTTCCTGCAAGTTTCATGCAATGTTGAAAAGTGAGCTATTCACTTTTCTATGACACTAAACACCAAAAATAGCACTTTTTGCTAAATCATTAGTCCAAGTTGTGGATGGTTTGTCGTTGACACGTTTTCACACACCACTCCACCAATACAGTATCATCTGGTATCCTGCTCAAAACTAAGGAGGTTGGTGTGAAGCGATGGTTCCTCATAATTACTGTTTTCGCGATCATTTACACTATTTTCCCTGCATTAAAAGCACCAATGCAAATAATTTCGCTAGCAATAATTGCAATTGGTGCTTTCATTGCAGTAGCCGTACTTGTGTTTAAGGTTTTAAAGTTTTTAGTTTGGCTATCAAAAGATGATGGATGCAAAGTTCATCAAGAAAAAGAAGGCAAAATAACCAAAGTTGACTAACTGTCACTAGCGAGCCATGTAATAATCCCCGTGCGGGCAATGGTTTTTGCTTCATCTGTTGATAAGGTTTTCTCCCATCTCTTAAATGCCCCAGATTGCATCAGTTTCCTTTCTATTACGCGTCTCACTTCTGCTCTGTCTACTGGTGCGTTTTGCAGGCGAAATAGCATTGATTTAAACTCAGGAGAAGACAGTAGAGCATCAGCAGCCTTTATCCTGCTTGTTTTCCCTGACATCAATGCTGACGTTATCACCCCTGTTGCACCTACACCAGGAAGACCAGATAAGCTTGTAATACCTTCCGCCGCAGCGGCTTTTGAGGCTATTCCATAAATTTTTGCGAGACTACCCTTTTCTTTCAGAAAGTTATTAACTTGCTGATCCACAAGACTACTAGCATACTGCTTACCAGTATTGAGTCTATTCATAGCCTTAGCTGCTTGATAAATCGTATCAAGGCGCTTTGATGCATCTGTGCCAATAGCATCACGGAGAGCCTTCATATTGGCCCCATTGCGTGACATTCCGTTATACCATTTTACAAATCCATCAACTCCTAATTGCTGACCAGGTGATTTGGCATAGCTGGTAAATGCTTTATTCATTGAGGTGAGCGCAACTTCCTGCCGCATATCCTTTGGAATCGACTTCATTAATTGCCTAAAGTCGCCACCGTTTCCTTTTGCCATATTAACAACAGCACTTTCAACTTTTGGAATTGCTGATTGCTGAAGTTTTCTACCCAAGACGGTTACAGCATCATCTTCAATGGATTTTCGTTTTTTTACCAACTCCTTACCAAGCGTCCATAATTCCCCTGCGCCATATTTTTCTGCGACAGCCTGTTGGTCATCTGTTATGGCTGCATATAACTTTTTAAGAACACCTGTTTCTTCATCCTTGAATGGACCAGAGCCTTTGCCAATAGCTTGTCCAACCTGCTTTCTAGCGAGATCTAAACGCCCATACGTTGGCAAGGTGTTTGGATCAAGTCGGTTCAATGTCCGCTTCATTATTGGAGATAATTCATCAATTCCACCTATGTCATCAGCAAAATCCTCTAAAAAATTCAATGTATTAGTTGCCTCAATCCGGTCTCTTACAGGAACCTTTTCGGCAATTTTGTTGTAGATGTTATCTGACTGATTTTGTAATGATGAAATGGTTTTATCAAAATTATCTGCAAGCCTGTCAGAAACCAGTTGCTTATCAAGGCTTCCCCCAAATGAAGTTATCATTTCATCAGCTTTTCTTCCTAATTCAGTAATAAAACGCTTATGCGCCTCACTAATCTCTGTTCCAGGGAGACTTGCCACTGCATTATCAAGAGCCCTGACAGCAGGATTATTAGAGATCATGCCAGGAGTGGCATAATTTTCCAGTTCTAGCTCACGAATAGCATTTATCGCGTTAAAATCAGGATTAACTTCATCGGCGAAATCTTGAATAGCTCGTTGCCCGCCGATAAATTTATTGTCCATTGCGCCAGCAGCTTTCTTTAACGTTGCTTTAGATGATTTACTACCCATCCCTACGGATGAGCGATAAATATCTCCGGCACTATTTTTAATTTTTCCTGCAATCTTCCCAAACGCTGGACCAACAATCTCTGCTACAGGGCCAGCCACAGCGCCAATAGCAGCTCCAGAAGCAACATCGCTATTTGTTCCATTGGCTACAATAGCCCCTTCTCCAGCACCAAGCCCTGCGGCGGCAGCCAGCCTTGCCGCCCCTTTCGGAACCTGAGAAATAATCCCACCACCACTAACAAATGGTGCTGCTTGTCCAACGAACTCACCAACATCTTGTGCGGTTGATGGTTTTGCCGCTAACTTCTGCTGTAGAGACTGAATTGCGGCTTGCTCTTCTGGTGTCATATCCTGAAATAGACCAACACCTTTACCAACATCCATCAATCCACTGAGAACGCCATACATAAAACGGTCGAAGCCGTTAGCATTATTAACAACATTTTCCTGTCTGGAATTTTCCTCTGGTGAAACCAAAGGTGATTGCTGCTGCTCTGCTTGGGAATCAAGCACAAAACCATCAGGAAGCTGTGAGTTATCAGGCTGATTATCGAGAACAAATCCTTCGGGTAAACCTACATCGGTTGCCATTGTCCGTTCCTATAAATGAGTTTCTGACCAGTTTTAGGGTTCGTTGCCGTCGCGCCTTCTGATATCCAACTTGGCGCAGCTTTTGTCTGCCCATTACCACCTTGTGGTGTAGGCTGCGCTGGGACATCGTCAAATAGCTTGGCCTTCCTTCTCCCTAAGCTTTTTTTTAGCCCTTGAGGAATAGTATCTCCATACGTATCCAGATATTCGTCTACCTGCTGGTTAAACTGCTGCCCCATAGCGTTGGCGTTAATTTTGGCTGCGTTAACAATGTTATCCCTCGCTTCCTGTGACAAGCCATTCCCTGCATTAAGCTGGTCTACATATCCTTTTATCTGCCCCCATATGCCATCAGAGCGCATGACCTGAACCTGTTCACCTTCGCGAACAACTGACTGAGGGTCGAGAGACTTCATGTAATTAAAGATAATCCCAAGTTGGGCAGCGCCAGTATTTACCTTGCTAAGGGCTTGCAGAGAGTTTGCCGCCGCTCTGACAGAGTTATAATTTTTGCCAAAATTGGTAATATCAGAATTTAATCCCTTAATTAAGTCTGCTGACGGCTTACCTTTTTGCCCCAGCTCCATTAGCTTCAATCCCATCTCATCTGAGTGCATTTGTGCCCGCTGAGCCCTGTCTAGTTGAGCGTTCTGGATATTTGCCCATCCTCTCGCATTCTCCATATCAGCCTGACGGATGCTTTCATCCAATCGCCCTTTCTCAAGTTGGCGACCAACCATCTTATCCTGATAATCCAGCATTTTATCCGGACCAACAGCCCCTAGCGTCATAGTAGTCAGCATGTGTGATAGCTGCTCTGGATTCTGGATACCTGTCTGAATCATCCAGTCAGCATTAGCGCCAACGCGATTTAACCTGTCCTTGTTGTCAGTAATGAATTTACTGTAGGCTTCCGGTCCCTGAGAAAGAGCGACGTTAGCCCTCATGGCTAAATCGCCCATATCGTTGCGTTGCTGATCATTAAGACCGGAAAACGCCTGTTGTGCCTGTGCAACAAACGCTGGATTTTCCTGGGCAAACTTAAATAGTCCCGATGGATCACCAGAAGCCCATGCATCAGCGTGAACCTTATTGAACGCACTAATAGCTTTCTGTTGCTGTTCCTGATTGTAAATATCAGCAACTCCAGCCAGACCACGTAACGCGGTCAGACCAACGTTATTTGCACCTGAGCGAGCCAGTTCATTGTTTTCGCGGATCAGACCAAGCGTTGCGTTAATGTCGCTTGCCTTTGGCGCATTCTCATTTTGCGCACCGATGCCAGCAAGAAACCCACCAGAATTAATACCCTGTTGCCACGTAGCCATTGATTACCCCTTAAAACAACGAGCCAAGCAGACCAAGACCAGCACCGATACCAGCACCCCACGGAGTTGATAGCTCGAGAGCACTGGCTATGCCACCACCCAAAAGTGCACCGGATGCAGCACCACTAACCCCCTGCTGCAATGCTGACGGTCGGTTGGCGTTTGCCGCAGCCAGCGCCGCGCTTTGCTGTGAAATCTGACTCATGTTGTTGGCATATGTTTGCCCGGCGTTTGCCTGTCCCTGAAGAGCGCCAAGACCGATATTTGCCAGGTTGTTGTAATTGTTCATTTGTCCAGATAGCCATTGCTGACCAAGCGTTGGTGCGATTGTTGCTAACTGATTACTGGTTGCGGTGGAACCCAATCCACCTGTTGCTTCCGCTGCCGCCAGACTCTGATAGCGAGCCTGACCAGCAAGATCTTTGTACTGCTGAGAGTTGTAATACTGGTTAAGTGCCTGACCTTGCCCCTCCAGAGACGATAAGTTCTCGAGGCTGCCGACATACTTCTCAGCCAGAGGAGTAAACGGTTTCAGGTTGTTCATGATGGTGTTGAACTGCTGATTTTGCAGGTCTGCGGCATACTTCTGAGCTTCTGCGGCATACTTTGCACTTTTATCAGAACTGCCACCTTTCCCGCCTTTTTCAGGGTAATAAGGTTCCTCGCCGCGCAGTTTTCTGCCCAGCTTAAATGCATATAACATGGCTATCTCCCGTGATTCAGGAAGTCGATTAGTTCTTCGCGTGTTGCGCTGTAAAAAGTCACGTCATCCACGCCTTTGAAGTATTTCTTGATGGTTCCTACACGCTTAAGGCCAATCATTGCGCAGTACATCTGACCGTGGCGGAATTTGCGCGCAGCGAACGATGTGACGCACTGAACGGTGGTGTTAGTCAGAATGTATCGCCAGAACGCCAGCCCGATTTCCTTGCTGAAGCCGCGAATCTCTGGCAGGTACATGGCGTGGCAATCGAATGTCAGCGGCTGAATCTCCTGATAGTAAACAATGCCGCCGAACTGTCCGTGCACGTTAACCTCAAAGTAACGGCATTCAGGTTTGTAGTCGTATCCATCACCGTTGTTGCTCCCGGCGATAATGTCAGGGTGATTTCCTACTGCTTCTATCAGGTCGATGTTTCGCGTTGGTTTGAATGTAATCATCAGTCAATCAGCCCATGTAATCTAAGTGCCGTTTCAATCGCCAGAATACGCTGCCGCGCCTGCTGCAAACCTGTAGCGAGAGCCGCGACTTCGGATTGTGTGTACGTAGTGCCGACCGTGTATGACTGGTTAGCGTTGAATGAGCCAAGAAGAGGTGTACCTGTGGCTGCAGTCCATCCGGTATTTCTTGCTCCAACAACCTGAATTCCATCAACTGAATATGATGTTTTTACATCCAGCGGTGACGCAAGAGACTGCGATTCGGTTACGGTTTTCGATACGTAATCACTCTTAATGCCAGAGACATCGTTTTCTACGTCATCCAGTCTTTGGTCAACAGTGACCAGATGCGCCTGAATATCGATAACCTCATCCAGCAAGTAATCAACATCGCTACGCAGTACGACTATCTTCCCTTCGGCAGTTGTTAACCTGACCTCAAGTAGATTTATCGCTTTTGTGTTTTCGGTGATTCTTGCGTCGTGATCAGCCAGTTCGACATCCTGTTCATCGTTTTTTACCTGGGCATCGTAAGCGCCCTGACCAGCCTGATTTGCCTTCCCGGCAATTGCGCCGACATCAGCCCCCTGATTAATGACATACAGCAGGTAAGACTGGCTGAATATATTGCGTGGAAGGATTGATGTATCGAGTCGTGTAGCCTGAATTGTTACCGGCTCATTGAGATTCGAATCAGCCATTACTCAATCCTTATCTGGCAACCAGACAGAGTGACAGGTGACTTCGTGATAACGCGCAATTTGAAGCCGACATTTTTCCTGATGCGCCCTACTCGCTTCCACAAAACACGTTTGTCGTAAACGAACGGTTCATTCTGCTCAATCATCTGCTCACGCCCGTAATTGATGCCGTCAGTGGTTGCAGAGAGAAAAAGGCGGTCAGCATACTGAGCGACACCAGTCGATGATTCAACTTCCAGATCAAAACATCTGGCGTTCTCAGCTTTGAAGAGTGGTGTAAACAACAGGTGTTCTTGCTGTAGCCCATACTGGCTGCTGATATCGAACTGCAATTTGCCGATAACCGATTCCAGCTTATCGCCGCACGTTATCTGATTGCCTTCGTAAATGAAGTCGATAGCGCGGTACACATCGTCATACAGGCCTGTTTTCAGCACACACCATTGCGGACCATTGGCGCTTGAAGATGCGTCGTACACGAGGACGTGACGCGGAAGGTGGATAATCAGCAACTCATGAGCATCAAATCGCAGAGACTCCATCACGCCATCAGCCAGTTCATCAGCAGTGTAGGAGCGGAGGATTTTCTCAATGCTCGCGCTGGCGATTGGTGACACCTGACCGGAGCCGATGATGTATACAGACGGCGCACCTGTTGCCGGATTGCTGATGAACGCATAAGAATCAGCGAATGGCGTTTTGCAGTAAGTCCCAGCAATACCTTTCTGTACCATCAGCGATGGCTGCGCGACATACAAAGCAGCACCAACTGTAGTTGCGCCTGTCAGGGAGAAATATTCAATCGTCGATGAACCAAAGCAGACGATAAAGTCTCGCCATGTACCTATGCCGATGATGCCGTCAGGCTGAGACTCAGCACGATATTGTGCGCTGTAACGGTCAGGATGCGATTCGTCTTCAAGGTCAGTGATAAACCATGAATCAGTGCCGTCTTTTGACCACGCATAACGCCCACGCAAGCGCGTAATGTCGCGGACTGAGCCTAACTCATACTGCGTGAATCCACTGTCTGTAGGCCAGTTTGAGACGGTTTTAACCGTGCCATCATAGCGATACTCGACCAGTTGACCATTAACGCCTACAGCCTGAGATGTTCGACCATGCGCCATTGATACGCGACCACTTCCGGCGACGTCACCTACTTCGCTTTCGCCTTTGTAGAGCTTGCCGCCACACACACGATAAACAGCATTCTGCGCCATGTTGTACTCGACGCCGCGCGATACGCCGTTCACATCAGAACGTTTGGCAATGCCCGGGAATGAGCGAAGATATCCGCTACTGTTGAGGATTTCTTTGGGGGTAGCCAACATATTCACTGGCAGATAGTCGATATAGTCGGCGTTTCGAAAGTCTTTGCCGACACCTTTCATAAGCGGAAGTTGCTGAATCGGCATTTATTCACCTCACGTACTCGGATCATCTTTCTCGATGTAAAACCGATTCCACGTAAACGCGCTTTTGTTACCACTACCGCGAGGCATGTCATTTCGCCGCTCAAGTGGTGGTATTTTGGTTAAAGCGATGCAGATTGTCTGATATGCACTGTCAGCAGCGGTAAGGAGAGCGTCTGACGGCTGAATGACGTTATCCATGCACACTTGCACAGCGAGTTTCAAAGCGACGCCATCATTTGCCCATGCAGGGATACCTGAATCATCGTCAGGTAACGGCATGATGCCGTTTTCTGTATCAGCAAACTGATACCCAAGCTCGATACCTTTAGCCTGCCATGCTGCCATCATGTCTTCGAGGTCATTAATGGCATCTTCAATTGCCTGAGGTTCAGCATCTGTCAACGTGGCATTGGAATACAGCCCAGCTTTTCGTAAAGCCTTTAGAACGAGATCACCCTTCGTTTTCGCCATCTTCTTCCGCCTTAGCCACTTTTTGCTTCGTTGCGGTTTCTTCAGGAGTTTTTACCCAGCCTTTTTTCAGGTGAGATTTAACTTCTTCGTCATCAACAATGATGTAATCGACAGCAAACTGACCACAGGTGATCATGTTGCCCGGCTTATAGAGCATTGTTCGTGCCATTGTCTTCTCCCAATAAAAATGGGGCCGAAGCCCCACCTAAATTACTGCCCGGCAATAACGATGCCCGTATATTCAGGAACCAGTACAGAGCAACCGTACAGAGTGGTGAAACGCGCAGTGGTTACGCCTTTGATGTGGTCGAAGGAGTAAGACATGATCAGCGTAGCGCCCTGCTCGGTGGTTGCCGTCATTACCTGTGGACCCTGACCAGTCGGGAACGCCAGTTTGCCGTACATCAGCTCAACAGAACCATCAGCCCAGAACAGGTTAGCAGGTGCTGCGTTCTTGTTGAGAATGGTGATTGCTGCTGATTCTGCCGGTTTGGCATCGACGTTTGCATATGGACGACTCGCAACATCGGTATTTTCAACAGGGAGAATCTTTGGAGAGATTGTTACGGTAGTTCCGCTAACAGCCAGAACACGGAATACCTGCGGTTGCCCGGTGGTATCTTTTGTGATCTGGTGTACGGAATTCACACCGGCAATGGTGAACGCATCACCAACCTGCAAGCCAGATGCAGATACCGTAATAGTCCCCTGTCGGTTATCAACTGGCATACCATTTGAATCTTTCGCTTCAACCTTGTGTTCAGGTTGGCCTGATACTGTCAAGGATTCAGCGCTTCCTTTCGGTAATCGACCAGAAATATCGGTCTTGTAGCTATCAAAGGAAGCAACCGGAGGGATCTGCGCTTTTTCGTATGCTGTCAGGGTTGCGCCCTGAGCATAGGCACGGTGACCAAGCTCGCCAGCAAGGTCTTTGTAGTTGAAGGGGTTCCAGAAAGAGCGACGATTGATACCCTGCGGTACACCAATCGCCGTCATGGTGGCATCAATACCTGCCGCACAGTTCCACAAATCACGGCCCTGTGTGCCTGTGGTTGAGTCAGCCATCGTGATCACGTTAGTAGCACGCTGCGTGACCATGGAAATCAGGTCCGAGTCAATCTGTGCAGCAAGGCGCATACCTGCGGCGCGACCAGCTTCAGTTTTATGTTCCGGGTCACGCATTTCACGCGCATCCAGAGTGTACAGAATGTTTTTCGGCTCCTTGAACACAGAAGGAACAAGGCGCTGAACCAGTGCTGTTGGCGTTTTGCCGCTGAGGTCTAGGCCCTCCTCAATGTTCATGTGGTAATGCTGCGGACGATACAGAACATCACCTGCTCGCTGCATTGCTGTATCACCGGGACGGAATTTTTTAGCGTTACGGGAAACTACGCAGGCGGCCTCAAAGCCTTCAACGTAGTTTTCGAACATGATTTCAAGGTCTTTTGCTAATTGGTTAGCCATGCTTAATGCTCCGATAGGTTATTTTTTTGCCTTTTTAGCGGCGAAATACGGCGTCCAGTCACCAGTTTCCAGCGCCTTGGCTTTCAGTTTGTCGAGGTTATTGATTACTGCGCCGTTGCTCCCCTTAACTGTCGGGGTTGTGGCTGCCGTGGTTTTTGCTTTTGGCATGATTCTGGCCTTCGATTCGATACGTTCCAGCAGACGACCAATTGCTACGGGGTTGGTAGCTTCTGCCAGTTGCTTGCGCAGTTCAGCGTTGCGACCAAGCGCCAGAACAACGATTTCCGGCTTCTCTGACTCAAGAAGGATCATGTCCTGAATATGAACAGGAACATCTTCGCGTACAGCCTGCTCTGCATCCTGGTAGCCAGCCACTTTCAGTGCTTTTACTCTCTGCATGTAATTGGCTGCTTTCTGCTGAAGCGTTGCGGTACGCGCCTCTTCCTCTCGTTTCCGCTCTCGTACTTGCTCCTGATATTTGCCGTTATCCTCTGCCCACTTAGCCATGCGTTGCTGATAGATTTCTTCATCGAAACCGATGTCCTCATCATCCAGTTTTGGCATTCGCGGTGGTTGAGTGATTACCGGCTGCTGCTCGACGGGTTTCTGAGACTGACGCATCAGCTCTTTCAGCTCGCGGTCTTTCTCTTTAATCGTCTTGCGCAGGTGTTTTACCAGTCCATGCTCTGCGCCATCTTCGCTGGTTGGCGAATCCAGCTTTTCGTCACCAAAGTAGAATTCCTGTTCTGATTCGTCGTCATCAGTTTCAGTAGCTTCCTCTACATCATTGCCGGATGACTCACTGCCATCTTCTGTTTCGACTTCTTCAGCCAGTTCGACATCATCAGGAATCTGCTCTGATGTATCGGTTTCGATTTCAACTTCTGGTGTGTTTTCTGCCATCTGGTCCATTTGTTACCCCTGTTTACTCGATGTTCAGCCCATCGGAAGGCAATAGGGTGCCAGGCCTCATAAAGACAGCCATTGCACGTTATGGGTTAATTACTGCTGTGGTTGTTGCTGAGTTGATTTTTGCAGGATGCTGCTGATGTCCATGCGCTGCGCATGGCGCTGCGCATGGCCCTGCGCCTGACTTTTCAGGACAAGCTCTGCATCAGCACGGGCATTATCTCCTTGCTGTTGCTGGAACTGTCCGAGCAGTTTCAGCGCCTCACGGATATCAGATTTTTGCTGGCTATCGGCAGATGCGAGGATTTTCACAACATTTGCCGCAGCAACCTGAGCATCCGTCTGTGCCTGGAATGCTTTAACCTGAATGGCTGCTTGTTCGTTCTGCGCTTTCTGCAATTCAGCCTGACCAGCAAGAAGCTGACCTTGCGCTGCAATCATAGCCGGATCCGGCTGACTGGCCTGTTGTTGTTTCGCCTGCTCAACCATCTGCTGTTCTTCTGGCGTTCTCGGCTTGATAACTCCAGACAGAATCAACTGATTGCGGTTGTATTCTTTCAGGTCGTCCATCCCTTCGCCGTCCATATTGTCGAGAATAAGAGACGACACAAGGTCGTGTTTCGGCGTTCCGGGCGGGATAAGTGCCAGCATGGAAAGTAACGACTTAACCGTTGCATCACGGCGAGTAGCGAACGACTGACCGACATCGACAGTCACTTCATAGTTACCCTGCGAAAGGTCATTAAGCGCGATAACCTGCCCTGTCTGACGGTCAACCACTTCACCAGTCATCAGCGCCACGTCATCGCTGCCGTCCTCATTAACGATACGCATCGGCGTATCACTGCCATAGACCTCACGCGCCATAGAAAGCCACACAACGCCAGCGCGGCGCATGGATTTAGCCATGTTGTCCATGTAGATATAGGACTGCGTGTCCATCCGGTTAAAGATGCTATCAACGGTATCGGTGGCGACGTTGCTCGGCATGTTCTCAAACTGCGACGCACCTGTAATTTGCTGAATAGCCGTTCCGGTGTACTGCAATAGCCCGGCAAGAGCTGGCGGCATTTGTGTCGGAGGTGTATAACTGCTGACCTGAGCATGCGCAGTAATATCTCCGTTTTTGTTTTTCAGACTGACCATCGGCAGGAACGCCGGGCGCTTTTTGTTGCGCTCCGCCCAATGAGTGGCAAGAGGACCAGGAATCATGTCAACATCAACTACAGGAATGCCATCGCCGCCAGCCTGAGTAGCGTTATCTGCAATCATGGAAACCATCAGGTTCTCAAGACGCTGTGCATCCATCGCTTTTGCTGCGTGGCCTTCGATTCGCTCCTGATTATCAACAAATGAACGACGCCCATATACCGGGATGAGAGGAATATGTTCGCCCGGAATACGCTTCGGTTCTTCCAGCCATTCAGCGCCAGACAGAAGACCGCAATAAACTCGGCGTTTCTTCACTGTCCGCTCACCAATCAGTTCGAATGCGCCATCGGTCAGCTCGTCGACAATATCTTTGATTTGATCTTCATCATAGATTGCCGTTTCTCCGCTAACAGGGTTACGCCATGCTGTGAGCTTCACCTTCTCTACGCGAACTTCGTAGTAGCGTCCAACATAGATGGCATCAGGCGTTGACCAGTCATACTGAGTACCAGTGTTATCACGAGAAAGGCTTGCCGCGATGGAATCAGGGTATTCAGCCTCGAACGCTTTAGGCGTCATGGAAAACATTTCCATAGCCCACATAGCATCAGATCGGTCATATTGCTTGCTGTCCTGATCGAAGAAGACGCATGTCGCTGGGTCGTAAACAGGAAGAAGACTGATGCGTCGCTGATCGTTACTCGGATCCATTTCATCTTCGTAATCGGCACACATGCGGAAACAACCGAATCCGCCCGTTACAGCATCATCAAATGCGTTATCACACGCTTCGCCACCGGATGTTTCCTGATAGTCAGCGCGGAATTTGCCGTTCATCTTTTCGGCTAACGCTTCCGATGCCTTATCGTCCTTCGGCCTGAATTTAACGCTGATGCGATTCTGTCGATACTCGCCAATGATGCGATCACATTCACGGGCAATCTTATTTAGTTCAAAGCGCGGGTAATGCTCAAACCTGCCTTCATCAAATGAGTAACCAGCGTTTGTGCTGCCTTCCCACTGTGCGCCGGACACCCGGACGAAACGTTGAGCCTCAATAATCTGCTCACGCATATCCTGCGTTGCTGACCAGGCATTATCAAAGTTGCACAGCACCTTGCGATGCCAGTCAGTCATCTTTTTTTCTGCCATATCAACCTACACCACAAGGAATTGAGTAACTGGAATAGTCGGGTTGCGCAGCCGACTCCGGGCAATGCATACACATCATCATCGCATCAGCCAGGTTAGGAGATGGAATACCGAGCTTCTGCTTCATTTCGACCTTAGTCATTAGCTCCAGCTTCCCGTTGTTATTGAATTTGCGCTGAATCTGCGTCAGTTCTGCAAACAGCTTCTCCAGCATCTTCTCGCCTATCGCTTCTTTGTCGAAGCTCAGCATGTCGTCGGGGTCTGCATACTCACCGTGGACAACCGCCCGATATGTCAGATACAGCCTGTCAGCCAGTGCGTAATAGAATTGCGCTCGCTTATTGCGGAATACATCGCCAATAGTGCGAACGTTGTCGCCCTGTACGACTTCATCAGCCCATGCTCCAGCCTGATATGGTGCATCTTCATCAAATGGCGATTCGCTGCCCTTGAACATCGTGGCGGTGATTTTCTTACCGGAGAACGCTTCCGTTGTCTGTCTGCGTAGCCCTGCACCGACACCATCACCATCCCACAAGTAGTGGTCAGCACCGTCTTCAATCGCCAGCGAAGTAGCCCAGTCAGCCCCCTCGTTGATGTCCATCAGCAGACCTTCGGCAATGCGCTTAACTACCGAACCGTGACGCGATGCATAACCTTTAGCATCCGGCCCTGTATCTGACGGGTCATGAGCAGAAACAACAGCGCCTTTCGCTTTCCATCCTAGTTTCTTGTGCGCATCGGTTGCGGCTTCAAGCCATTCACGTTTGATGATTGCCATATCACTTGCGCTTACTGGCTCACCAAGCCAGATGTGACGATACAGTGTCGGATTTCTGCGTTTACACTCTTCCATCTCCAGACGGAGAACTTCAGGAAAGTGCGGGTTGTCGGTGTAGTTCACCGTCAGCAGACAAATATCATCGGGAGGATTTACGACGAATCGCTGATAGGTATCGTCGAGGATGTTTTTCGGGTTAAAGCTCACCCATATTTCGGAAAACGGCTTGCGGATGGTTGGTATCAGGATATCCCACGATTCCTTCGTTACCGCTTCCGCTTCTTCCACCCAGCAGATATCAATGCCTTCGAGCGATTTAATCTTCGTCGGGTTGTTTTTGATGCCGTAGAACATGAATTCAGCATTCGTTCCGAGATGACGAATCATTGAACGCTGAATTTCAAACTCAGCCGAATACCCTTCCCGCTCTATGGTGTCTTCAAGCAGTCGGATTACCGAATCGCTGATACTGTTTTGCAGTTCACGAGCGCAAAGAATACGCACAGGCTGCCGACGTGCCGCCTCAACAAGCAGCCTCGCAATTGCCCATGATTTACCGCTACCTCGACCGCCTTTGGCGACTTTGTAGCGATGCGCCTCAATGAACGGTTCAAAGATAGGATTAATCGAGGTCATTTTCCGAATAGAGTACTCATCGGTGATGTTTCAATCTGGATTGCGCCGCCGTCCTTACCGACAAGCTCGTTAGTTACCTTGTCGCCATACTTACGGGGATTCATTCTGGCCAGCGCCCATTTGCGGGTATCAACGCGAAGTCTTGCCTTTGCCACCTCAGCAGCATCTGGAATCGCATTGTCAGCAATTTCGAATATCTCTTCGAAAATAGAATCAGCTCGTGCCTCAGTTGCCTTCGCGTACTTGTCGCGAAAATCCTCATGCTTTGCCAACCAGCGGAAAACAGTGGACTTATCCGGCATACCAGGACGCTTACATACTTTCAGCAAACTTTCGCCAGAAGAAAGCAACGAGCAGATATCGTCAGCCACCTCCGGCATATAATCAGAGGGGCGACCAGCTTTTGGTTCAGTCGCCATATTCATCTCACTTAATTGTCATTTCAGGCTGAGGACTCTTTCGCGCTTTCAATCAATGACTGCTTTAGCAATTCGAGTGTGCCAATCGCCTCACATAAACTGATTTCACCATCGTAATCATGAATGACGCTTTCCAGCCGATCGTATAGCTCTTGAGTAATTGGGAATTTCTTCTCCTTACCCAAATTGATTACGCGGCTCACATCATGCTCCGGTGGTGAACAGGTCTAACGCTTCCTTCGATTTACGCACCGCTTCAAATGTGCGGATCGTGATATCCGAATTAGCGCCGCCTGATTGGAAGTGAATTTTGAATAGCTCAAGCTTCAACTCGTCAGTACCAATGAACTGAAATGCTTCTTCTGCGGCTGCGTTCTGGTTCATGACCAGTTTATAAATCTCTAACTGGAATTTCTGTTCTTCAGTCATGGGAATAATCTCTGCCATTGTTGGCTCCGTTTATCCGTTAAAAGGGATATCAGTTAAGATATCCCGTGTAGGGTATAAGCCATTGTCGAGACCACTCATTGAATGGCCTCTGCAATAACCGATGTCTTTCCATCAGTCCGCCACCACAAAGAATCTTTTTTGCCATAAGGCTGGAGGTTCATCTTTCAGTGGCTGCCAGTGTTATTTCCCCACTTTCTGGCTTGGGTTGTTTCGCTGTACTGCCGTAACTGGTTACCCAGAATAAATTTTGGTTTCATTATCAAGCCCATCCGTAGATAGGCTTTGTAATGAACTGGCTCTTATCTCAACGCAGCCCCTTACCGCGCGCCAGATGCTCAATATCAAGCATCAGCAATGAGATGTTTAATCTGGATTCACTCCAGAAGTGATCACCACCCTGTCTACAGAGCCAGATGTGAAGGATGATGAGTAAAATTATCGCTATCATCGAAGGCATTGCGTCCTGATGTATTCCTGCAGGTAGTTAACCTGCGCGGTTATCCTGTCGATTCCACTTCGGAGACGGTAATAATTGAGTTCAGCATCTGCTGTAAGTCTTGGGCTTTCTCCATCGCCCATGCTGCTGGCTCTGGTCGTTGACTTTGCACAGGTGGCAGCGACTTGCAGGCGCTTACGCCCAGCAGAAACATCAGCACGGAGACTTTCGATAGTCGCGTTAGCATCAGCAAGTTCCTTTGTGTATCTGGCGTCAAGTTCTGCTACATCACGTTGACGCTTCTGCATGTCAGCGATAATGGATGCGGCCTTATCACGCTGCTCTTTGTAGGTAATGGCGTTATCACGGTAATGATTAACAGCCCATGACAGACAGACGATGATGCAGATAACCAGAGCGGAGATAATCGCGGTTACTCTGCTCATACCTCAATCTCTCTGACCGTTCCGCCTGCTTCTTTAAATTTTGCAATCAGGTTGTCAGCCTTATGCTCGAACTGACCGTAACCAGCCCCCGGCAGTGAAGCCCAGATATTGCTGCAACGGTCTATTGCCTGACGGATATCACCGCGGTCAATCATCGGTAAAGCGCCACGCTCTTTAATCTGCTGCAATGCCACAGCGTCCTGGCTTTTCGGAGAGAAGTCTTTCAGGCCAAGCTGCTTACGGTAGGCATCCCACCAACGGGAAAGAAGCTGGTAACGTCCGGCTGCTGTTGATTTGAGTTTTGGGTTTAGCGTGACAAGTTTGCGAGGGTGATCGGAGTAATCAGTGAATAGCTCTCCGCCAACAATGACGTCATAACCATGATTTCTGGTTTTCTGTCGTCCGTTATCAGTTCCCTCTGACCACGCCAGCATATCGAGGAACGCCTTACGTTGATTATTGATTTCCACCATCTTCTACTCCGGCTTTTTTAGCAGCGAAGCGTTTGATAAGCGAACCAATCGAGTCAGTGCCGATGTAGCCGATGAACACGCTCGTTATATAAGCGAGATTGCTACTTAGTCCGGCGAAGTCGAGAAGGTCACGAATGAACCAGGCGATAATGGCGCACATCGTTGCGTCGATTACTGTTTTTGTAAACGCACCGCCATTATATCTGCCGCGAAGGTACGCCATTGCAAACGCAAGGATTGCCCCGATGCCTTGTTCCTTTGCCGCGAGAATGGCGGCTAACAGGTCATGTTTTTCTGGCATCTTCATGTCTTACCCCCAATAAGGGGATTTGCTCTATTTAATTAGGAATAAGGTCGATTACTGATAGAACAAATCCAGGCTACTGTGTTTAGTAATCAGATTTGTTCGTGACCGATATGCACGGGCAAAACGGCATGAGGTTGCGCTAACAACCTCATGCCACCCGCGTTCACGAAGGTCATGTGTAGAAGGCCGCAGCGTAACTATCACTGATGAATTCAGGATAGCCAGTGGCTACTGCTCAGTTATGGTGCTGGTTAACGGACTTGAACCGCTACCCATTCGCTTACAAGGCGACTGCTCTACCATTGGAGCTAAACCAGCATGTTTGGCGGGACAGCGTGGACTCGAACCACGATAAGAAGGTTAACAGCCTTCCGTAATGACCTTTATATGACTGACCCAAATAAAAAAAGCCACCGTTGCAACTTAAGAGTCACTAACGGCAGCTTATGCGAATAGTGTTGCTCATTTGCTCAATGATGTCAACACGTTCTATGCTACATGTTTAATTTTCTCTACACGTTTCCGGTTTTTAAACGCACTATCCAGAACCGGATAAATCATAAACAACGAGGCATTGAGGATTTCGTCAACTTCCCGGCGACAGGTTGCGAGCGATGGTTTTTGAATGCGCCCGCCGCCCCGGCATAACATCTTGCGAGGTCTTGCGACACGATGATAGTAAGATGCAATGGCGTGCTTGGAAGATCCATGAGCGTAGTAGCTGAGGAGGATGCCAAATGCTTTCTTGTCAATGTACATGACGGAATCGACGACCTGAGAAATCAACATTCCATCATCATCATTGCACATTGGCCTTGTCATAACTCTTCCCGGCTCTACGCTCTCCATGAACTTCGCTATTACGCTGCTCATGCGCTTTTCCAGACGACCTGAATAAACCCATGCGCCCCACAGTTCAAGCCAGCCATTCAGCCACTCGTGCTGTTCTTTGGTGAGGTTTAGTTCTCTTATGCTCATCGTCTTCCCCTTTTGCCCTGTTTGACCATCAGGACGCCGTTAACTATTACGTGACGCTCGCCTTTGCTGTCTCGGTTGTACTTGAGCACTGTTCCTCTTGCGCAGGAAAGCATCCTCGCAACTTCGGTCTGATTGCCTCGTGTCTGAATAAGAAGATCTGGTATCGTTTGAATTGTGGCGTTCATACGCTCTCCAGTTCGGTGATTTTTATTCCAAGCCGTCCGCCTGGTACTTTCACACCACGAATTACGCGAATGTCATCGAATTGCTCGTCGTCTTCCGCAAATCCGGCGTGGATAAGGGAGTCGAGTAAACCTTTCAGGATGTTGTCGAGGTCGCGGCGGCGGGAGTCTGGAACGTCTGCGATAACTTTGATGCGGAGTCGTGATTTGGTGAAAATGTCTAACTTAAGTTGGCGGATAATTTGCTGAACGTCTTTTCGGTATTTCTGGCCTTTATCGCTGATGTAATATTGGCTTCCCCGTCTTCGCCAGTAGGTGTTCACCGACGGCGGGTATGGAAGCACAAACTGATATTCGTTCATTGGACAAACACCCTCCCATTGTTAACCAATTTTTTGAGGGTAAGCACAATGGCCCGATCCATTTCAGCCCTTCGCTCTTCCCTGCTCATATCTCTCCCATTATCAATTCTTGAATGACAATCAACACATAGCGCAGCAGTAAGGCAATCATCTACTTTAATCCCAACCCCCTTCCCTTCATTTCTGTGAGCGGCCTGAACTCCGTATCTTCCGCAAAGAACGCAAAATTCAATATCCCTGACTGCCTGAAGCCATTTTTTGCTTCTAAACATCAATCCCCTCCAAAAAACGTCGGTACGCTGATTTGTTTTTTATGTTGCACACTGTCTGCGCACAAACACCAAATTCTTTGGCTATATCTCTGTATTTGCCTTTTGATTTATATATTGATTTCACTTGTTCTGGCGTTAGTTTGCAGAAGTGATGATTAAAACCATGAACAAGCAACCCGGAATCAAATCCATGTTTAGCATTTTCTGTTCGCGTTACCCACTCGAGATTTTCAACTTTATTATTAAGTTTATTTCCATCCTTGTGATTAACTTCCGGTTTGCCATCTGGGTTATCAATAAATACTTCTGCAACAATTCTGTGAACCATTTTATATGATGGTCTTTTCCCGCCACCTGGATACAGACCGACAAATGCATATCCTCCTGGTTTAATACCATGAGATAATTTTTTTGATTTACGGCATGAAATGATGTCTCCATTTTCAGTTACTTTATATATACCCTCAAAGCCGGGGATATCTTTTTCTTTAACATCACTCATCGTCTTCTTCCTCGTACATTGAGCTATTCGGATCGCTCATCAGTTCTGCGCAGCAGTGCTCACACACGTGAACTTCCAGCACATGCAGCTTCTGACCGCAGTTAGCGCACGTTAAAGCTCGCTCGACGCTTTCTTTCTGGTATTGAAGAGATTGGGATGGACTAAGCATTATTAGCGTCCTGCATCATGAGAAAGACAATCATGGCGGCGCGGAGAGGCGATTCGCCACAGAAGTAGTAGCCAGGAATATTTTCCCATTCCCAACAACCTTCCTCTAAATCACCTCCTGACCATGCGCACCATTCTTTTTCCGCTGTCATCCACATAGTGCTGATTTTGCTTTCAGTGATAATTGGCCACGCGTATTCAGGATTATTGCAAGGATTGAAGCAATTCCCGTTTGAAGAACGGAAGCCATTAATATCCCTTTTTTGCGTCTGCCAAATAGGACCTCTTTCGTCAGTGGGGATCTCAGAATCGAAGTCTGCTTCGTCATCAGGTATGAAGAAATGCTCCTCCATATCTAAAGCCTCACATACTCGTCTGTTAATTTCAAAATCACTTAACTGTGAATAATCCATTGTCATTTCCTCGCACGATATCTTAGCCACCGGATATCCCACAGGTGGGCTGTGTAATTGAAGGTTTTTACGTCAGATTCTTTTGGGATTAGCTTGCGTTTATTTCTGGAGCGTTTCGTTGGAAGGTATTTGCAGTTTTCGCAGATTATGTCGGTGATGCTTCGTCGCTGTCGTCTCATGCCGCCCTGTCTCCCCATCTTGCTTTCCACTCCAGAGCCAGTCGAGCTTCGTCTGACCACTTAACGCCACGATCTGTACCGAATGCCTGTATAAGCTCTAATAGCTCCGCAAATTCGCCTACACGCATCCTGCTGGTTGACTGGCCTATTACCACAAAGCCATTCCCGGCAAGGTTAGGAACAACGTCCTGCTGCTTTAATGCTGCGGTAAACACACACTTCCAGCTTTCTGCATCCAGCCAGCGACCATGCCATTCAACCTGACGAGAGACGTCACCTAAGCAGGCCCATAGCTTCCTGTTTTGGTCTAAGCTGCGGTTGCGTTCCTGAATGGTTACTACGATTGGTTTGGTTGGGTCTGGAAGGATTTGCTGTACTGCGTGAATAGCGTTCTGCTGATGTGCTGGAGATCGAATTTCAAAGGTTAGTTTTTTCATGACTTTCCTCTCCCCCAAATAAAAAGGCCTGCGATTACCAGCAGGCCTGTTATTAGCTCAGTGATGTAGATGGTCATTTAATACTCCGTCACGTTTTCCTGTCGCCACGCCTCGTCATATTCCGATTTCGGCATATTGGCGATGTAGCTATATGGCGATCCTGATTCAAGTTGCAGGAACTGGTGCGATTGCTCGTCAAGGAACAACGGGACACCACCTTCCCAACCTTCGCCGTTACGTTGTTTTTCAAGCATCAAAACAGATGCCGGAGATGCCAGTAGCTGTTCGTCCTTCTCTGACATCTTTTCACCACTCTGAACTCTCTGTAACGCTCTCTCGCGAGCCTTGTTACGCCAGATGATAAAAAGGTTGTCTGTCAGGTCTGTTATCGCTCCAGAGCCTTTTACGTCCATTTTCCCGGTTGGTTTTTCTTCGCTGTCTCCTTTTCTGGAGTGAGTAACGAGAATGACGTGGGAGTTTGTTTTGTTTTTGAAGTCACAAATCGAGTCAACAAATGCTTTCTGCCCGTTATAGTCATCGTCACCTATGCCGCATTTCATCAGGCTGTCGATGATGAATAACTGGATGCCGTATCGGCGGCGAGCGTAGTCGAATATTTCGATCAGCCTGTCGGCTTTCGCCGTTCCGGTCAGGCCAAACACCCAGAGTCTTTCGTCATAAAATTTAAATGCAGAGTCAATTTCCAGCACTGGCGGCATCTTGCAGCACGTTGCCTGACGGGTAAGTCGCTTAAGGAGAATACCAGGCTTCAGCTCAAGTGACGCGATGCATGTCTTCACACCCTGACGCATTGCCTCAAGTGCCATATGCCCGACAACCTCCGTTTTTCCGTGACCGTTCACACCATTGACCAGCGTCAACTCTGCCTCACGGAACTGGAATTTATCTGCCAGAGATTCCCACGGTGGATTAAACAGATACTGCTGCTTGCCGTAGAAAGCGTTGATAGTGTCCTGGTAAAACTCTCGCGCGCTGTAGAGTTCTTCAGGGTCGAAGTAGGATGCCGTGCCGATGTACTGCCAGATTTCATCCTCGGTAACACCGTTCATCAGGCATTCGTTGATGTCTTTGTACGGCAGAGTAACAAGACGGCAACGATGTTCACCGAGTCGGCTTGCGATTTCCCTTGCGGCTTCACGACCAACATCATCAACGTCCATCGAGATGAATATTTCCTCAAACCTGTCGAGGTTGTGATACTCAAACTCAATCCACTGTTGCTTAGCGCCTTTTCCTCCACCAAACGGCACGGATAACGCCGAGATGCCGTATTGCGCATAGCTCATACAATCAATTTCGCCTTCGCAAAGCACAACCGCCCTCACGCCAGCGTCCAGAGCCTGCCATCCGAACAGACAAGGTTCACAATCACCTTCTGCCATAATGACTTTCTTCCCGTCCGGGCGCTCAGTGCTGATTCGCTTGACCTGCAACAACTCACCATCGCGTTTGTACGGAAGCACCAGTGCATCAAGTTCTCGTTCTCCATTCCACACCTTGCCGCTGACAACCTCGTAGCGCTTTACGACTTCTGGCGATATGCCACGCGATTGCAGGTACTCAAGATGGGATTCTGTTCTGGTAACGTAGCGGGCTATTTTCTTGCGATCAGGTCTGGAGAATTTCTTCTCACGTTTGGCATCGAAATGGTGATCGTCATCCTTGATACCGAGAAATGCTTTCGCTTCCTGCATAGCCTGATGCAGGTTAATTCCACGACATGCCATCCACAAATCAAGCATGTCACCGCCGTCTCCCTCAGCGAAATCAGCCCATTTTTTCTTGCCGCTAAGATTGACCTTAAGGCTGTTTCCCTTGTCACCATTGACGTTACCGGCAACCCACTCATGCCCCTCTTTCTTGCCGTTTGGCAACAGGTGCGGAGCCACCCTGTCAACCTGCGCCCAAAGCAGGTCGCTAAGTTCACTTGGCGTCATGATTCCCTCAGATTGAGATTTTTAAACCAGAAATCGACAAACGAAATACTTAACCAGCCGTGGTTATAACCAGCGACCAGTAGCGATTTGATTTTTGATTTCATGGTTCACCTGTCGAAAAACACGTAGCCAGTTTTCGATACGGTGATTGCGGATGATGGTTTGGATTGTGGTTGAATAGTTTCTGGCTTCTCGTCGTTCCAGCGTTGACCGTTCAGGTAGCTCGATGGTAACAACCTGTCGAATCCGAACTGCTTACCATTCCTGCATGCGATGTCTTCTGCCAGCATCGTGGCAAACTCGCTTGCCGTACCCCTGGTAGTTTTACGCCATTCCCTGAACTGTGTTCTGAATGCCGAAGCTGCGTTTTTCTTCCCGGCTTTCCGCATGCCTGCACACCAGAATATTTCCTCGAATGCCTTGTCGGTTTCTTCGTGACGGTCATGTGATTTTTCACACTCCGTCCGAACACTTTCGGACATAGTGTTTTTATTATTTCTTTTTTCTTTTGTAATAGTTTCTTTTGTGTGTCCCTGTTTTGGTGACAGCGCTGTCACCGTTTTGGTGACACTTTTTGTCACCAATGTAGTGACATTATCACCAGAGTAGTGACACCCTTCTATTTGCCATTCCTCGATGTTCTTGTTAGGACCGATTTGCTGGCCTTCGCGAAGGATAACCTTCATCGCGATAAGCTCATTCTTGGCCTTGTTTACCTTCTGTCTTGGCAGCCTGGTAATTTGAGCTAACTGACTATCAGAGATGCGATCCATCTTTTTACCGTAGCCGTATGTTTTACGGCATATGGCGTGGGCAACCTTGCTCTGATTTTTCGTTAAATCTGCGCCGATAAGCTCTTCATACAGGGCATTTGCAAGACGGGTATAACCATCTTCAACTTCTGCCACACGACGCTCCACAGGCCGTTGTGAAGGCCTTAAATGTGTTACGGTTGCAAGATTACTCATGACCTTTCTCCTTCTGCATCAGCTTCACTTTTTCCAACTCAGCCCGGAATCGACCAGGCTGCTTGAAGCTGGACAGGAAGCGATCACGTAGTATGTGTTTGTGAATTTTGTCCTGGTAAGGACTGAGTTGTTTTGTCATAATGACTCCTGTGGATTGATCCAGTCTTTCTACATCAGGCCTCGAAGAATTCGCAGTTCTTCGGGGCTTTTTCTTTTGTCAGCATTCTGGCTACTTTCTTAGCCAGTTCCGCCAACTCCTCGTCTTCAACACCCCACTCCAGTACAGCCAGAAGCATGGCCATCTTTGGGATAAAGCTGTCTTTCCATCGCGAAATTTGCGATTCATTGATCCCTAATGCATCAGCAACCTTTCGCTGACCACGTACAGCAATTCGATTCAGGATGTTGCTTGTAATTGCATTCGCTTTCTTGCGAGTACTTGTAAGTTCCATATGTAAGTATTTCCTTAACAAATAAGAAGTTATGCGCATCAACTTATGCGCGTTGTATTCCCGCATTTCGGCGGGAATGAGGACCATGACTGTTAAAGAGCAATTTGCTTATGCCGCTTTGCGGTAAGCGCTTTCTTGATACTTCAGGGCGCCAGCTGTAACGACTTCCAGTCGATAGGCGTCTTTCTCTGGGATGACTTCCTTCCACTGAGAGACTGCTGCGTCGCTAATGCCTAACGCTTTAGCTACAGCACGCTGGGTTCCGAAGTGGTCGATAACATCTTTCTTGTACATAGACTCGCTCCGAAATTAAAGAACACTTAAATTATCCACTAAAGGAATCTTAAGTCAAGTTTATTTAAGATGTCTTAACTATGAAAACTCAATTGATGGGAGAGCGCATTCGCGCTCGGAGAAAAGAACTCAAGATCAGGCAGGCCGCACTTGGAAAGATGGTCGGCGTGTCTAATGTTGCCATATCTCAGTGGGAACGCTCTGAGACAGAGCCAAATGGAGAGAATCTTCTCGCCCTGGCTAATGCGTTGAAGTGTTCCCCTGACTATCTGATGAAAGGAGAGGAAAGTCTTTCAAACATTGCCTATCACAGTAGGCATGATCCAAGAGGGTCATACCCTCTGATTAGCTGGGTGAGCGCAGGATGCTGGATGGAAGCTGTAGAACCATATCATAAGCGTGCAATAGATAACTGGTACGATACAACCGTAGACTGTTCAGAAGATTCGTTTTGGTTGGACGTGAAGGGAGACTCAATGACGGCTCCGGCCGGTCTCAGTATCCCTGAAGGAATGATAATACTCGTCGATCCTGAAGTAGAGCCGCGTAACGGGAAACTGGTAGTTGCAAAGCTCGAAGGAGAAAACGAGGCAACTTTCAAGAAGTTAGTTATTGATGCAGGCAGGAAGTTTCTAAAACCACTTAACCCACAATATCCGATGATCGAGATCAACGGAAACTGCAAAATCATCGGCGTAGTTGTCGATGCAAAACTAGCAAACCTTCCATAAGGGGGCATTCGCCCCTTTTTTTTATTTCCTTTAAAAATCAAAGCCAAACTTAAGTTACGGAAGAAAATTTAAGTTTTCTTCAAAAATACTCTTGACCATTAATTAAAGAGATCTTAAATTTAAGCCATCAGCAGGACGCTGGAAGCCAAACGGAACAGATTGGCAGGCTCTTTAACATTGATGGGATTGTCCCGCCGAAATGCGGGAACCAAAGAGTAGTTGGCTTTGGGGTGACGTGAAGTGCAGCTGCACGACGGCAACCGGAAGATAAGCACCCGGCGCGTCACCGCCAAAGTCAATTCCATAGGCGTTATGCAGCCGCCACCATATTCAAGAAAGCTGCACAAGAGGTAGGAGGATTTATGTGAATGCATAACTTCAAAACCGAGGTTAATTAAATCTCTCGATCCGAGCATCGACCTATTAGGTGGCGAGATGCTCTTTCTGCCCCTCAGTTCGAGGGGCCAGAAACCACTTTGCAATCACTATCAATTCCAAAGTTGTTTCATCGGAGGTCAACATGACAGTAGTCATTACATATCTGGCTGACGATAACGCCAGAAATCGCCGCAGAGCACGCAGACAGGCTCAACGTGAACAGGCAATGCAAGAGCAGCGACTGGCGCGAAAGATTGCGCTAAAGCTCTCTGGTTGCGTCAGAGCAGATAAAGCAGCATCACTCGGAAGCCTTCGCTGCAAGAAGGCAGAAGAAGTCGAGCGTAAACAGAATCGTATTTACTACCGCAAGCCACGCAGTGAAATGGGTGTGACTTGTGTTGGTCGCCAGAAAATGAAATTAGGCAGCAAACCACTTATTTGAGAGGAATTAATATGTCATCAATCCGCTTAACTACGAGAATGAAAGAGAAAATCGCTCGTAACGCTTTAATTAAGTCTGGGGTTTTCACTGAACTTGAAGAAGTAACAAAGTTAAAGAACCAGCTTGCACTTGACGCCAGAGTTATTGCGTTTGGCGGTAAAAAGAAAACTGAGGAAGTGGATCAGTTATCATCCAGGTTAGTAGCTATAAGTGAAGAACTTGAAAAGATGGGATGTTCATTTTACTCATACGATGTTCGTTCTACTTCAATTTATCTGACTGTATCTGGCAGAAGGGTTGGATGGCATTCATATGGGAAAGACGGCAACGGCGAAGATATATTGCTCCCTACTCCAACCAAAGATAAATGCATGTTTGATGCAGAACACGAAATAACAAAAAGGTTTGATGAAATCTGCGCATTGCAACAAAAACTTGAAGCCAAGAAAAAGGATATCGAATCAAATGTATGGGCTGCTTTGAACTCAGTCACAACAGTTAAGCGACTTATTGAAGTTTGGCCTGAAAGCAAAGAATTGCTACCAAAAGAAGCAGACAAAGCAAGTACAGCACTTCCTGCTTTACGGGTAGAAGATTTGAATAAGATGATTGGACTTCCTTCCGAGTCCGCATAGTCGGCCTTTATTTTTGGCACTAACAACAGAATAAACACTGCACTGTGTATTCATTCCAACGAGTGAATACACGGAGCAATGTCGCTCTTAACTAAACAGGAGCCGACTTGTTCTGATTATTGGAAATCTTCTTTGCCCTCCAGTGTGAGGGCTTTTTTATATGCATACCAATAACGCTTCACTCGAGGCGTTTTCGTTATGCAATCAAATATAAGGAGTTACCCATGATGCACTTTCAGCTCGCGGGTAGCGGCGTCATGTCCGCTTTCTACCCGCACGAATCTGAATTATCACGCCGAGTTAAACAATTAATCAGAGCAGCAAAGAAACAACTGGAGGCGTTATGCGCAATGAAATAGCCATTAATCACCAGATGCTTCGTGCGGCACAAAACAAAGCAGTAATAGCCAGATTTATTGGTGATTCAAAAATGTGGCTTGAAGCAAATAAAGCGATGAAATCAGCTATCAACCTTCCGTGGTATCGCAGGAAATGAGTTTTACAGATAACTGGTCAGACGAAGAATTCATTCGTCAGATGAAAGATTTAATCGGTAACGAAGGAGATATTCATGTCACTTGCAACCACAGTGAAGGAGAGCAAGTTACAGAGACGCATGTACACGCAGAAAGCTCTCTGGTATCGCCATAATGGTGACCGCGAAGGAATGCGGGTATGCCTTAATTTGTCCAGAGTCGAAGTATTAAACCAGCGTTATTTCCTTGGGCCATGTCCATTCTGAGGTGAATTATGGATTTGAATAAATTCGATGAGCCATTCAGCCCTGAAGATATCGAATGGCGAATACAGCAAAGCGGTAAAACACGCGATGGCAAAGTGTGGGCTATGGTGCTGGCTTATGTCACGAACCGGGCAATCATGAAACGCCTGGACGATGTTTGCGGCAAAGCAGGATGGCGCAATGAATACCGCGATATTCCCAACAACGGAGGCGTTGAATGCGGCATATCAATCAGGATTGATTCCGAATGGGTAACCAAATGGGATGCTGCTGAAAACACGCAGGTAGAAGCCGTCAAAGGTGGTCGTTCCGGTGCAATGAAGCGCGCTGCCGTTCAGTGGGGAATCGGTCGGTATCTGTATAACCTTGAGGAAGGTTTTGCACAAACATCTCTCGATAAAAAGCAGGGATGGCACAGGGCAAAACTCAAGGATGGAACAGGATTTTACTGGCTCCCTCCATCGCTGCCGGGATGGGCAATCCCAGCATCAGATAACAAATCACCACCAGAAAATACCAACCAGAAATCTCCATCGGTTGACTGCGAACAAATCCTGAAAGACTTCAGCGATTATGCATCGAAAGAAACTGACAAGAAAAAACTCATCGAGCGTTATCAGCGTGACTGGCAATTAATGGCTGGCAATGAGGATGCGCAGGCTAAATGCGTTCAGGTAATGAACATCAGAGTTAACGAGCTAAAACAGGCGGCATAAATGGCAAGCAGAGGCGTAAATAAGGTGATCATTATTGGTCGCCTTGGGCATGATCCAGAAATCAGATATTCACCATCAGGAACGGCATTTGCAAACATTACAGTTGCTACGTCAGAACAATGGCGTGATAAGCAAACTGGAGAGCAAAAGGAGCAGACGGAGTGGCACCGTGTGGTAATGAGCGGGAAACTGGCAGAAATTGCCAGCGAATATCTGCGAAAAGGCTCTGAGGTTTATCTTGAAGGCAAATTGCGGACAAGAAAATGGCAGGATCAAAGCGGACAGGATAGGTTCACTACCGAAGTCATCGTGGGCGTTGGTGGAACCATGCAAATGCTTGGTGGAAAGCAAGGAGGCAATGAACAGTCTTCACCTCAGCGAAATAACGGTCAGCAACAAAGACAGCAATCTCAGCAGCAGGGGAATCACAGCGAACCACCTATGGATTTTGACGACGATATACCCTTTGCACCAGTAACTCTCCCCTTCCCTCGTCACACTATTCACGCAATTTAAGGACTTACATGAATCACTTAATGGTTGACCTTGAAACAATGGGCAACGGACCATACGCGCCAGTTATTTCTATTGGGGCGGTGTTCTTTGACCCGAATACCGGAGAAACAGGAGAAGAGTTCTCGGTAAATATCTCGCTTGAGTCATCAATGCGATATCGGGCGCGTCCTGACGCTTCAACGATTTTATGGTGGATGGAACAGAGTGAAGAAGCCAGAAAATCGCTAACCAGCAACACTCAGGAGCTTTCAACGGCTCTTTCATGGTTATCTGAATTCATCATAAAGAACGCTAACCACAAATTCGTTCAGGTTTGGGGGAATGGAGCATCATTTGACTGCGTTATTCTCCGCAACAGTTATTCGCTGACAGGGCAGCCAGTTCCGTGGCAGTGGTGGAATGACCGCGACGTAAGAACAATCGTCGAGCTTGGAAAGGTAATAGGATTCGACCCTAAGCGAGATATGCCATTCAAAGGAACTCGCCACAACGCGCTTGATGATGCCATCCACCAAGCCAAATACGTTTCAGCAATCTGGAAAAAATTAGCTAAATAATCAACAGGAGAAAAACATGCCAGCGCCTCTGTATGGTGCAGATGACCCACGCCGCTGTTCCGGCAATTCCGTATCGGAGGTGCTGGATAAATTCAGAAAAAACTACGATCGGATAATGTCGCTACCGCAGGAAACGAAAAAGGAAAAGGAATTTCGCCATTGTATATGGCTTGCAGAGAAAGAAGAACGCGAGCGAATTTACCAGACATCAATCCGACCATTCCGCAAAGCCACATATACCCACTTCCCTGAAATTGACCCGCGCCTGCGTAATTACCGCTCACGCTATGGCGCTATCAGTAATGACTGAGGAATTTACTATGAGAGGACTTGCATACAATCCCGGCATTCTTCCGGCAGAAATGATTATTCGCCAACGCGTAAAGCCAATGCCATCGAGAGAGGAATTGCTTAAGAGAAATTCTTTTCCATCAGTGAATCAAAACAAATATCTGAATGCGATGTGGCGCAAAGGAGGCAACCAGTGAGCAAGATTGATTATCAAAAGCTTCGTGAAATTGCTGAAAAAACAAAAATTGCTGGTGAAGCACCTGTAATGCCTTTCGATCAGCGAATTAATGCGCTTAACGATTTTATGAAGCACTTTTCGCCAGATATCGCGCTGGCATTGTTGGATGAACGGGAAAGGAACCAGCAATACATCAAATCCCGCGACCAGGAGAACGAGGATATTGCGCTAACGGTAGGGAAGCTGCGCGTTGAGCTTGAAGCAGAAGAGAAAACATCAGCAGCTAGACTTGAGGCGCTCGACCGCACCCACAAAATGTTCCAACGGGAACAATGCAGGGCAGAGGCCGCAGAGAAGCGTATTGCTGAACTGGAAGCGCGGGAAGTTCAATTACCGACTCGCTACGACCTTCGATATGGACACCCGATAAATGCAGATGAGCGACAAGTCATGATACCTAAAGAAAATGGCAGTTGGCTTTACCTGATTGACCTAGAACACGCATTACGCGTCGCTGGCATTCGCATCAAAGGAGAGTGAGATGGCGTTAACACACCGCGAACTCTGTCAGATTGCGTACAAGTTCCTTAAGCGCAACGGGTTCAAGGTTTGCTTTCATGACCGCTTTATAGCTGTAACCAGTACCGGAGAACAGCCAGATGCTATGGGATTCAGAAATTCAGCATCATGCTTGATAGAGGCGAAGTGTTCTCGTGCTGACTTGTTGGCAGATAGAAAAAAGCGTTTCCGTAAAAATCCGTCTCTTGGAATGGGCGACTGGCGATTCTTTATTAGTGAGCCGGGAATTATTTCAGTTGAGGATTTACCTCCCGGCTGGGGATTACTTCACGTTGTTAACGGAAGAGTACGGAAAGTACATGGATGGCCCAAGGGGAATTGCTGTTGGGGTAATCCTGACGATAAGCCATTTACTGGGAATAAGCAGGTTGAATGCGATTACATGTTATCTGCATTAAGGCGCATGGAGCTAAGAGGACACCTTAATGAAATATATGACGGTGTAATTGTTAATAAGAAAGAAGGAAACGCGGCATGACAACTTTAACCGACAAAGAAATGATTAAAGAAATCAAAGAGCGCATAGGCAGCCTGGACGTGCGAGACAATATTGAGCGCCGGGCTTATGAAATTGCGCTGGCATCGCTGGAATCCGAACCTGTAAGCCAAACTTACAAGTTGAACGAGCTGTCGGGCAACTCTCCGGTAATTCCGGATGGTTGGATAAGCTGTAGTGAGCGGATGCCGGAAGAAACGGGTGACATTATTGTTGTTTCGGATGGCATTGTAATGTCCGGGATTTCTTATTCTCGTCGTGACGGGTTCTATATAGCCGCATTGGAGTACGACGACGATGAACCAATTGGCGGTGTAACCCACTGGATGCCACTACCAGAACCGCCGCAGGAGGTGAAGTGATGGACTCCTTCGCGAAATATACGATTATTGACTGGATAGCATTCCTTCAGGTTTTGCTCATCTGGTTTTATATGGCTTACAGGAGTGGACAGTGGATTGTCAGTGTAGCCTGTAGCAAGTGATGGCGTTGGTGGAACCGAAAGAATAAAAAAGCGCTGGCCTTGGATTCGTTTTACGAAGCATTCAATCTTAACAGTCTTCAGCCTGGTTCTGTCGTTGTAGTCACCACTCAAAGTGGCATGACCATTCAGATTCATAAACCAAAAGAGGAAAAATGATGTGGCCTATATGTGTTAATTGCGGACGGATGTGCCTATCTGGATGGTGCCGAAAGTGCGACAAATGCACGAAGCAAAGACAATAACAATCCTCGCACTCGCGGGGATTTCTTTTATCTGAACTCGCTACGGCGGGTTTTGTTTTATGGAGATGATTATGGCTTGTTCAACATTCAACCCTTTAACGTTACAGAAATACCATCCAGACCCTGAAGATTTATGCTCACTGTGTGGCGGAAATCATGGTAAAGCCGCCATGATCGAATGTAAGGACAAAATCCACATATGCCTTAATTGCGTTGATATCCTCGTTGATATCAAAAATGAAAGAGAAGATAAAAAGCGTAGCGAGGCTATTCGCGCCTTAGATTCATGGATGCGAGATGGGTATAGTGCTGCGCAAATTTATGACTTAGCAATATCAAAAGGCGAAATACCAGGTGTGCGAATCGAATAAGAAGCGCACTCAAGCATCTTTTGGAGAAATCACTAATGCACTTCCGAGTTACAGGTGAATGGAATGGAGAGCCATTTAACAGAGTTATCGAAGCAGAGAACATCAACGACTGCTACGACCACTGGATGATATGGGCGCAGATAGCACATGCAGACGTAACCAATATTCGAATTGAAGAACTGAAAGAACACCAAGCCGCCTGATGGCGGTTTTTTATTGCCTGATTTGCAGGTTCGATTCCCTATTCGGAGATAGCACTCATGCAACACGAACTACAGCCTGATTCACTGGTTGATTTGAAATTCATCATGGCCGATACTGGCTTCGGTAAAACCTTCATCTATGACCGGATTAAGTCCGGCGACCTGCCTAAAGCCAAAGTTATCCACGGGCGAGCAAGATGGTTATATCGTGACCATTGTGAATTCAAAAATAAGCTCTTAAGCCGCGCCAATGGGTAAAATAGCGGGTAAAATATTTCTCACACCTAAAAAACACCATTCCAATCAATCCCCTGCCGCTCCAAGTAGATGTCTGCAGGGGACACCAGATACCCTTCAAACGATATCTACCTTCACCCCGTAAAAGATAAGTTTGGCAGCACATTTGCCCTATCTACTCATTTTTCCTGCAACAGGTTGAAATCTCAACACGGTCAGAAAACGCTGATGACTAAACAGCCCTGGGCTGGGCGATGTAACCATCACACACAATCCTGATCGCGAAATATGGCGTGACTTGATACTTCACTCCACAATGCTTTCCTTGATGAATTCGCAGGCCCGTGATACACGGGACAGGTCGCTGAATTACGACAATGCCCTGGAAATCAGCGAGCCGTGTATCCGGAGTACATTTGAGCGACTGTACCAGAACATGAATGAGGCGTTTGGATTAGGCGATTATTAGCAGGGCTAAGCATTTTGGTATTATTATTTTCCGGTTGAGGGATATAGAGCTATCGACAACAACCGGAAAAAGTTTACGTTTATATTGCTGAAGGTACTGGCGTTTCCATCACTATTTGCTCACGTTTTTTACTCAGGAAGAAAATGCCAAATAGCAACATCAGGCAGACAATACCCGAAATTGCGAAAAAAACCGTCTGGTAGCCTGCGTGGTCAAAGAGTATCCCAGTCGGCGTTGAAAGCAGCACAATCCCCAACGAACTGGCAATTTGAAAACCAATCAGAAAGATCGTCGACGACAGGCGCTTATCAAAATTTGCCACGCTGTATTTGAAGACGGATATGACACAAAGTGGAACCTCAATGGCATGTAACAGCTTCACTAATGAAATAATCCAGGGGTTAACGAATAGCGCGCAGGAAAGGATACGCAACGCCATAATCACAACACCGATAAGTAATGCATTTTTTGGCCCTACCCGATTCACAAAGAAAGGAATAATCGCCATGCACAGCGCTTCGAGTACCACCTGGAATGAGTTGAGATAACCATACAGGCGCGTTCCTACATCGTGTGATTCGAATAAACCTGCATAAAAGACAGGAAAGAGTTGTTGATCAAAAATGTTATAGAAAGACCACGTCCCCACAATAAATATGACGAAAACCCAGAAGTTTCGATCCTTGAAAACTGCGATAAAATCCTCTTTTTTTACCCCTCCCACATCCGCCGCTACGCACTGGTGTTCCTGATCTTTAAAACGCATGTTGATCATCATAAATACAGCGCCAAATAGAGAGACCAACCAGAAGTTGATATGGGGACTGATACTAAAAAATATGCCAGCAAAGAATGCGCCAATAGCATAGCCAAAAGATCCCCAGGCGCGCGCTGTTCCATATTCGAAATGAAAATTTCGCGCCATTTTTTCGGTGAAGCTGTCAAGCAAACCGCATCCCGCCAGATACCCCAGACCAAAAAAGAGCGCACCCAGAATTAAACCTACAGAAAAATTGCTTTGCAGTAACGGTTCATAAACGTAAATCATAAACGGTCCGGTCAAGACCAAGATGAAACTCATACACCAGATGAGCGGTTTCTTCAGACCGAGTTTATCCTGAACGATGCCGTAGAACATCATAAATAGAATGCTGGTAAACTGGTTGACCGAATAAAGTGTACCTAATTCCGTCCCTGTCAACCCTAGATGTCCTTTCAGCCAAATAGCGTATAATGACCACCACAGCGACCAGGAAATAAAAAAGAGAAATGAGTAACTGGATGCAAAACGATAGTACGCATTTCTGAATGGAATATTCAGTGCCATAATTACCTGCCTGTCGTTAAAAAATTCACGTCCTATTTAGAGATAAGAGCGACTTCGCCGTTTACTTCTCACCATTCCAGTTCTTGTCGACATGGCAGCGCTGTCATCGCCCCTTTCGCCGTTACTGCAAGCGCTCCGCAACGTTGAGCGAGATCGATAATTTGTCGCATTTCTCTTTCATCTGTAGATAATCCCGTAGAGGACAGACCTGTGAGTAACCCGGCAACGAACGCATCTCCCGCCCCCGTGCTATCGACACAATTCACAGACATTCCAGCAAAATGGTGAACTTGTCCTCGATAACAGACCACCACCCCTTCTGCACCTTTAGTCACCAACAGCATGGCGATCTCATATTCTTTTGCCAGCGCGCATATCTCCCGATCGTTCTGTGTTTTTCCACTGATAAGTCGCCATTCTTCTTCCGAGAGCTTGACGACATCCGCCAGTTGTAGCGCCTGCCGCAAACACAAGCGGAGCAAATGCTCGTCTTGCCATAGATCTTCACGAATATTGGGATCGAAGCTGACAAAACCTCCGGCATGCCGGATCGCCGTCATCGCTGTAAATGCGCTGGTACGCGAAGGCTCAGCGGACAACGCAATTGAACAGAGATGTAACCATTCGCCATGTCGCCAGCAGGGCAAGTCTGTCGTCTCTAAAAAAAGATCGGCACTGGGGCGGACCATAAACGTAAATGAACGTTCCCCTTGATCGTTCAGATCGACAAGCACCGCGGATGTCCGGTGCCATTCATCTTGCTTCAGATACGTGATATCGACTCCCTCAGTTAGCAGCGTTCTTTGCATTAACGTACCAAAAGGATCATCCCCCACCCGACCTATAAACCCACTTATTCCGCCTAATCTGGCGATTCCCACCGCAACGTTAGCTGGCGCACCGCCAGGACAAGGCAGTAGCCGCCCGTCTGATTCTGGCAAGAGATCTACGACCGCATCCCCTAAAACCCATACTTTGGCTGGCATTTTTTTCCCTCAAATTCATCTGACTTACGCATAGTGATAAACCTCTTTTTCGCAAAATCGTCATGGATTTACTAAAACATGCATATTCGATCACAAAATGTCATAGTTAACGTTAACATTTGTGATATTCATCGCATTTATGAAATTAAGGGACTTTATTTTTATAAAAGTTAACGTTAACAATTTACCAAATTTGCTTAACCAGGATGATTAAAATGACGCAATCTCGATTGCATGCGGCGCAAAACGCACTAGCAAAACTTCATGAGCACCGGGGTAACACTTTCTATCCCCATTTTCACCTCGCGCCTCCTGCCGGGTGGATGAACGATCCAAACGGCCTGATCTGGTTTAACGATCGTTATCACGCGTTTTATCAACATCACCCGATGAGTGAACACTGGGGGCCAATGCACTGGGGACATGCCACCAGCGACGATATGATCCACTGGCAGCATGAGCCTATTGCGCTAGCGCCTGGAGACGAGAATGACAAAGACGGGTGTTTTTCAGGTAGTGCTGTCGATGACAATGGTGTCCTCTCACTTATCTACACCGGACACGTCTGGCTCGATGGTGCAGGTAATGACGATGCAATTCGCGAAGTACAATGTCTGGCTACCAGTCGGGATGGTATTCATTTCGAGAAACAGGGTGTGATCCTCACTCCACCAGAAGGAATCATGCACTTCCGCGATCCTAAAGTGTGGCGTGAAGCCGACACATGGTGGATGGTAGTCGGGGCGAAAGACCCAGGTAACACGGGGCAGATACTGCTTTATCGCGGCAGTTCATTGCGTGAATGGACTTTCGATCGCGTACTGGCCCACGCTGATGCGGGTGAAAGCTATATGTGGGAATGTCCGGACTTTTTCAGCCTTGGCGATCAGCATTATCTGATGTTTTCCCCGCAGGGAATGAATGCCGAGGGATACAGTTATCGAAATCGCTTTCAAAGTGGCGTAATACCCGGAATGTGGTCGCCAGGACGACTTTTTGCACAATCCGGGCATTTTACTGAACTTGATAACGGACATGACTTTTATGCACCACAAAGCTTTTTAGCGAAGGATGGTCGGCGTATTGTTATCGGCTGGATGGATATGTGGGAATCGCCAATGCCCTCAAAACGTGAAGGCTGGGCAGGCTGCATGACGCTGGCGCGCGAGCTATCAGAGAGCAATGGCAAACTCCTACAACGCCCGGTACATGAAGCTGAGTCGTTACGCCAGCAGCATCAATCTATCTCTCCCCGCACAATCAGCAATAAATATGTTTTGCAGAAAAACGCGCAAGCAGTTGAGATTCAGTTGCAGTGGGCGCTGAAGAACAGTGATGCCGAACATTACGGATTACAACTCGGCACAGGAATGCGGCTGTATATTGATAACCAATCTGAGCGGCTTGTTTTGTGGCGGTATTACCCACACGAGCATTTAGACGGCTACCGTAGTATTCCCCTCCCGCAGGGTGACATGCTCGCCCTAAGGATATTTATCGATACATCATCCGTGGAAGTATTTATTAACGACGGGGAGGCGGTAATGAGTAGCCGAATATATCCGCAGCCAGAAAAACGGGAACTGTCGCTCTATGCCTCCCACGGAGTGGCTGTGCTGCAACATGGAGCACTCTGGCAACTGGGTTAACATAATATCAGGTGGAACAACGGATCAACAGCGGGCAAGGGATCCGCGTCTCTCTTCCCCCTTCACGACCTTCAATAATATGCAATGCAGCTTCCCGCCCGATAATGTCATGTGGAAGCTGAATTGTGGTCAGCGGCGGTAAAAACAGATGCCCGACGCCAACCAGATTATCAAAGCCCATTACGGCGACATCCTGCGGGATACGTACCCCCTTCGCCAGAAGAACCTGATAAGCCACAAAGGCTGCGCGATCGTTACCACATATCAGAACATCAAAATCTGGTTTGCCAGATTGGAAGTGGGCATTGAGTAAACTTTCGAGATCGGTGTAGTGATCATCACCTGTTGCCATGTAAAATTGTTTCACCTCAGCCAGATCTCGTCCAGCATCACGCCAGGCCTGCTCAAATCCCTGCCGACGATACCCTGTTGCCAACGCACTTTCCGGTAGCCAGAAGCATAACGGTTGACGATAGCCCGCCGCGAGCAAATGCAGTGTTGATTCATATTGTGCAGTGTAATCATCAGGGATATAACTGGGTAACGCTGGGTCATCCGCCACACAGTTCGCCAATACAATATTTTCACCATACAGAGACTCAGGCAGCGTGATATGTCGCAGCCCCATTGTAGTATAGATAATGCCATCCGGACGGTGGGCAAGCAGCTGACGTGCCGCGCGGGCAGCGTCATCTTCAGAAAAAATATTGATTAAAAAACTATTCCAGCCGAACTCGCTGGCGGTTTGCTCAATGGCAAGCAGAATATCAACAGAGAAAGGAGTGGTAGCAGTGTCCTGTGCCAGCACGGCGAGAGTCGACGGCTTACGTCCTTGAGCGCGCATTTTACGGGCGGAAAGATCAGGAACATAATTCAGGGTCTGGATTGCCTGCAATACGCGGTCACGCGTTGCAGGACGCACAGATTCTGCATTATGCATCACCCGGGAGACTGTCATCATCGACACTCCCGCCAGGCGTGCGACATCCTTTAATGAAGCCATACCCAAGCCGTTTGCCGTAAAACGGGCACTGTAGCAGAAACAGACGTCACTGGCGAGATCCAACGATATTCTCGACGCCCTATCACCCGACACGGCAATACAATAAAAAGTAACAATAATTCCCGGACAATTGTACCCAATTTCGCCTCTGTTCTCGCCAACGAGTCACCATGTAGGCAAGTAGGTAAAACATGCCAACCTGGAGAAGAAGATATAAATATGGATCATTGTGCTGCCGCTGTATCCCGACATCAGCCCGGAAATTATTGCGATTGCTATCGGTTCCGGTGCGATTGGCTGCACGATCGTTACGGACTCGCTTTTCTGGCTGGTGAAGCAATATTGCGGCGCTACGCTCAATGAAACATTTAAATACTATACGACAGCGACATTTATCGCTTCGGTCGTCGCTCTGGCGGGCACATTCCTGCTGTCATTTATCATCTAAGCGCAAAGAGACGTACTATGGAAAACGCTAAAATGAATTCGCTCATCGCCCAGTATCCGTTGGTAGAGGATCTGGTTGCTCTTAAAGAAACCACCTGGTTTAATCCTGGCACGACCTCATTGGCAGAAGGTTTACCTTATGTTGGCCTGACCGAACAGGATGTTCAGGACGCCCATGCGCGCCTGTCTCGTTTTGCGCCGTATCTGGCAAAAGCATTTCCTGAAACGGCTGCCGCGGGGGGGATTATTGAATCAGAACTGGTTGCTATTCCTGCTATGCAAAAACGGCTGGAAAAGGAATATCAACAACCGATCGCCGGGCAATTGCTACTAAAAAAAGACAGCCATTTGCCTATTTCCGGCTCCATAAAAGCACGCGGCGGGATTTATGAAGTCCTGGCACATGCAGAAAAACTGGCTCTGGAAGCGGGGTTGCTGACGCTTGAAGATGACTACAGCAAACTGCTTTCCCCGGAGTTTAAACAGTTCTTTAGCCAATACAGTATTGCTGTGGGATCAACCGGAAATCTGGGGTTATCAATTGGTATTATGAGCGCCCGCATCGGCTTTAAAGTAACGGTGCATATGTCTGCTGATGCCCGCGCCTGGAAAAAAGCGAAACTGCGCAGTCATGGCGTTACTGTCGTGGAATACGAGCAAGATTATGGTGTTGCCGTCGAGGAAGGACGTAAAGCCGCGCAGTCTGACCCGAACTGTTTCTTTATTGATGACGAGAATTCCCGCACGTTGTTCCTTGGGTATTCCGTCGCTGGCCAGCGTCTTAAAGCGCAATTTGCCCAGCAAGGCCGTATCGTCGATGCTGATAACCCTCTATTTGTCTATCTGCCGTGTGGTGTTGGCGGTGGTCCTGGTGGCGTCGCATTCGGACTTAAACTGGCGTTTGGCGATCATGTTCACTGCTTTTTTGCCGAACCAACACACTCCCCGTGTATGTTATTAGGCGTCCATACCGGATTACACGATCAGATTTCTGTTCAGGATATTGGCATCGACAACCTTACCGCTGCCGATGGCCTTGCGGTTGGTCGCGCATCGGGCTTTGTCGGGCGGGCGATGGAGCGTCTGCTGGATGGCTTCTATACCCTTAGCGATCAAACCATGTATGACATGCTTGGCTGGTTGGCGCAGGAAGAAGGCATTCGTCTTGAACCTTCGGCACTGGCGGGTATGGCGGGGCCTCAGCGCGTGTGCGCATCAGTAAGTTATCAACAGCTGCACGGTTTCAGCGCCGAACAACTGCGTAATGCCACTCATCTGGTGTGGGCGACGGGAGGTGGAATGGTGCCGGAAGAAGAGATGAATCAATATCTGGCAAAAGGCCGTTAATAACGTTTCAACGCAGCATCACCATCCTTTCCCTGGGTGAGCGATGCTGCCGATGACGCAGACTTAAGATTCTGCCGTTTTACCTGCTATAGCCTCCTCTTTTTCCATCACCCAACGCCTTTCGCTGTAAACGGCGGTTTCGCAAACCAAACCAAAACCGTAAGTAAGATAAAAGCAATAGCCGCCATACGGAAAATCTCATTTGCAGAAATAGAAAGTGACTGCTGAGTTATTTCATTATTAATTTCATTAAGAACTCCTGAAAGCGAACCATAGTATTTATCCATAATTTGTGACGATGAATTAAACACGGGGTTAAATTGATCGATGGTTGCTGTCAACTGACTATGGTGTAACGATTCGCGGCGTCCCCACAGTGTCATTGTCAACGACGTACCAACTGATCCTGACAAGGTGCGAAAAAAATTACTCATACTCGAGGCATTGGCAAATTTATTATCTGGCAAGCCTGAAAACGAAATCGTTGTTAAGGGTAAAAAGAAACAGGCAACGGCGAATCCCTGAAAAAACTGTGGCAAAATGATGCCTGTAAAATCAATCGTTGGCATAAATGTCACAGAACGCCAGTAATAGCAAACCGCATACATCAAAAAACTAAATGTCACCAACAACCGCATATCAATTTTGTTGCCATAACGTCCTATCAAAGGTGATATTAATAGCGGCATGATACCGATGGGCGCATAGGCAAGTCCGGCCCATATCGCATTATACCCCATCGTTTCCTGGAGTAACTGCGGCATAAGAACTATCGCTCCAGAGTAAAATAAATACGCGCATGTGATACTCACAATACCAATGGTGAAATTACGGGACTTAAACAAACTGAGGTCAAGAATCGGATTCTCTGAGGTCGACTCCCAAATGACTAAAGAAATCAGAGAAATAACTGATACTACTGTTAGTATTATTATTGTACTCGAGTTGAACCAATCCAGATCGCGCCCTTTATCAAGCATAATTTGCAAGCCACCAACACCGAGCACTAACAGGGTCAGTCCTGGTAGATTCATTTTGACCGGTGAAGTCTCAGTTTCTCTTCCTTTAAGTAAGGTTAAGCATAATGTCAGGACGATAATCCCCATAGGGACATTGATTAAAAATATCCAACCCCAGCTAAAGTTATCGCAAATATAGCCGCCCAATATCGGCCCACATATCGGAGCGATAATCACGGTCATTGACCATAATGCCAGAGCAAATGTTCTTTTTTCTGGTGGATAATTCCTTAATAATAAACTCTGTGACAGTGGAATTAACGGCCCCGCCATTAACCCCTGAACGACTCTAAAAAATATCAGCACATCAAGATTGGTCGATAAACTACACATTAATGAAGACAGCGAAAAAAAGGTTACTGAAAGTAAAAATAACCTTAATTCGCCTATTCTTTGTGCCAGCCTGCCGGTAACAGGGATCGCAATGGCATTTGCTACGCCAAACGAGGTGATAACCCAGGTGCCTTCGTCTGTTGATGCTCCCAGAAAGCCAGATATTGTCGGTATTGCGACGTTAGAAATAGTGGAATCCAACATTTGCATAAACGTCGCTAATGACAATGCAATAGTGACGCACCATAACGTCCCACCGGTTAATGGTGCAGGAGTTGATTTAGTGATTGCCATTAAAGTTGTCCATTATGCGAAATAATGTTGCTAATTTCTTTTTCTATCGGACTGGTATCGATAACTAAAGCCTTACTGGTATAAGCAGGCATGGACGTCACGGTTGAAGCCAGACCGGGCATCTCGGCAATGTCTTCATTCTTCGTATCAATAGTTGCAGTCATCGATAAACCAATGCGCAAAGGGTGTTCCATGAGTTCTTTTGGATCCAGAGAAACTTCAACCGGTACACGCTGAACGATTTTGATCCAGTTCCCTGTCGCATTTTGTGCAGGTAATAAGGAGAACGCATTGCCGGTTCCCATATTGATCCCTGTCACCCGACCATGAAACACAACATTTTCACCATAAAGATCGCTGATAATATTGACCGATTGACCAATCCGTACATCCGTGAGTTGTGTTTCTTTAAAGTTGGCATTAACCCACATTTGACGCGCCGGTACGACAGCCATTAACGATTGTCCGGGACTCACTGTTTCGCCGACCTGAACACTTCTTTGGGCAATATAACCGGTAACCGGACTCTTAATATCCGTACGTTTAAGCGCCAACCAGGCTTCTTTGGTTGCATCTGCAGCTTCAATGACTTGTGGCTGACGGTTTAATGGTGTGTTCATTACTAAAGCTTTATTCGCTTTATAAGCCTGGATAGCAGCATTCAATGCCGCTTTGCTACTTATTAACGTATCTTTGGTATGCTCCAGCGCTTCTTTTGAAATAACCCCTTGCTTCGCTAAAGGCACACGACGGTTATAATCTTCTAAAGATTGTTGATACTGAATACGTGCTGAAGCGACTTCGGCACTGTATTGTTTATCCTGTAAGTATAGTTTATTCGTTTGCCGAACAATATTTGCCAGATTATTTTTAGCTTTATTGAGTGCGATAGTGGCATCAGTTTTATCCAGTGAAACTAAAATGTCACCTTGTCGAACGTAGTTCGTATCTTTATGATTAACGACAGTGACACTGCCTGAGACTTGTGCAGAAATTGGATCTGCATTTCCCGTGACATAGGCGTCATCTGTACTAATCATGTCTTTTAATTCCATTGACCAATAGGCATAGGCACCTGAAAACGCAATAAATAAAACTACCGCTAACAAAGCAAAATATTTTCTTCTGTCAGAATGTTTTTTATTTGAATTAATCTGTTCCACTATTATCTCTCATTTCGCATAGATGAAATTTATGAATTGAATGAAAAGAGTATTCATTCCTCATATCAAACACAGTGCATGTTTTGCACATTATCCCAGGAACGTTGGAGGGCTAATTTAAATGAAGTGCAAAAAAAACAACAGAGGACTAAACCGCGGCTTTTGCAATACAATTCTTACGCCTGTAGGATTAGTGAGAAAACTTATAGTGCTCATTTGAAACTATAAATCATCGGTATCATCCCTGATTTTATTGTTGACATTTTATTTATGCCGACTATTTATATGGTATACTTATCGAATTATCTTAAAGGAAGCTCAAATTTTCTTATTTTTATTGAGAAAATGAGATGATACCTTATGTCTGTATTACTACAGGGAGAAGGGAAATGCTTCATTGCAAAGGGAATAATCTATGAACGCAATAATTATTGATGACCATCCTCTTGCTATCGCAGCAATTCGTAATTTATTGATCAAAAACGATATTGAAATCTTAGCAGAGTTGACTGAAGGCGGAAGCGCCGTTCAGCGGGTGGAAACACTTAAGCCTGATATCGTCATCATTGATGTCGATATCCCCGGAGTTAACGGTATCCAGGTGTTAGAAACGCTGAGAAAGCGCCAATATAGCGGAATTATTATTATTGTCTCCGCTAAAAATGACCATTTTTACGGGAAACATTGTGCTGATGCTGGCGCTAATGGTTTCGTGAGTAAAAAAGAAGGCATGAACAATATCATTGCAGCTATTGAAGCTGCAAAAAATGGCTACTGCTATTTCCCTTTCTCTCTCAACCGGTTTGTTGGAAGTTTAACGTCCGACCAGCAAAAACTCGACTCCTTATCGAAACAAGAAATTAGTGTCATGCGGTATATTCTTGATGGCAAGGATAATAATGACATTGCTGAAAAAATGTTCATCAGCAACAAAACTGTCAGCACTTATAAAAGTCGCTTGATGGAAAAATTAGAATGCAAATCACTGATGGATCTTTACACATTCGCACAACGTAACAAAATCGGCTAACCACATGAAGTTTTTACCCTATATTTTTCTTCTCTGTTGTGGTCTTTGGTCGACCATAAGCTTCGCAGACGGAGATTACATCGAATATCGTGGCATCAGTAGTAACAACCGTGTCACACTTGATCCACTACGTCTGAGCAACAAGGAATTACGTTGGCTCGCGAGCAAAAAAAATCTTGTGATTGCAGTACACAAGTCCCAAACAGCTACGTTGTTGCATACCGATTCGCAGCAACGGATTCGTGGTATTAATGCTGATTATTTAAATCTTTTAAAAAGAGCGTTAAATATCAAATTAACACTCCGGGAATACGCAGATCATCAAAAAGCAATGGACGCGCTGGAAGACGGTGAAGTTGATATAGTGTTATCACATTTAGTTGCTTCGCCGCCTCTTAATGATGACATTGCTGCAACTAATCCTCTGATAATTACCTTTCCGGCGCTGGTCACTACCCTTCACGATTCAATGCGACCGCTTACCTCATCAAAACCAGTAAATATTGCTCGAGTAGCAAATTATCCCCCAGACGAGGTAATTCATCAATCATTTCCAAAAGCAACAATTATCTCTTTTACAAATTTATATCAGGCATTAGCATCCGTCTCAGCCGGACAGAATGATTACTTTATTGGTAGTAACATCATTACCAGCAGTATGATTTCCCGTTATTTTACTCACTCCTTAAATGTAGTGAAGTATTATAACTCACCGCGTCAATATAACTTTTTATTAACCAGAAAAGATTCAATCGTTCTTAATGAAGTACTCAATCGATTTGTTGATGCTTTAACAAATGAAGTTCGCTATGAAGTATCACAAAATTGGCTTGATACAGGAAACCTGGCCTTTCTGAACAAACCATTAGAACTCACTGAACATGAAAAACAGTGGATTAAGCAGCATCCCGATTTAAAGGTGCTGGAAAATCCTTACTCGCCACCCTATTCTATGACAGATGAAACTGGCTCAGTTCGAGGCGTGATGGGTGATATTCTTAATATTATTACCTTGCAAACAGGTTTAAATTTTTCTCCGATCACCGTTTCACACAATATTCATGCTGGGACACAGCTTAACCCCGGTGGATGGGATATATTGCCCGCCGCTATTTATAGTGAAGATCGAGAAAATAATGTTTCATTTGCTGAAGTCTTCATAACAACGCCTTACGTTTTTGTCATGCAAAAAGCGCCTGACAGTGAACAAACATTAAAAAAAGGAATGAAAGTTGCCATTCCATATTATTATGAGCTTCATTCGCAATTAAAAGAGATGTATCCGGAGGTAGAGTGGATAAAAGTCGATAACGCCAGCGCTGCATTTCACAAGGTCAAGGAAGGTGAACTTGATGCTCTGGTCGCGACACAGTTAAATTCGCGTTACATGATCGACCATTACTATCCTAATGAACTTTATCATTTTCTTATTCCCGGCGTTCAGAATGCATCACTTTCGTTTGCTTTTCCTCGCGGAGAACCGGAACTTAAGGATATTATTAATAAAGCACTGAATGCAATTCCCCCAAGCGAAGTTCTGCGCCTGACCGAAAAATGGATTAAAATGCCCAATGTGACCATTGACACATGGGACCTCTATAGCGAGCAATTTTATATTGTTACGACATTATCCGTTTTATTAGTTGGCAGTAGCCTTTTATGGGGATTCTACCTGTTACGCTCAGTTCGTCGTCGTAAAGTTATTCAGGGTGATTTAGAAAACCAAATATCATTCCGGAAAGCGCTCTCGGATTCCTTACCGAATCCAACTTATGTTGTAAACTGGCAAGGTAATGTCATTAGTCACAATAGTGCATTTGAACATTATTTCACTGCTGATTACTATAAAAATGCAATGTTACCATTAGAAAATAGTGAATCCCCCTTTAAAGATGTTTTTTCTAATACGCATGAAGTCACAGCAGAAACGAAAGAAAACCGAACAATATACACACAGGTATTTGAAATTGATAATGGCATCGAGAAAAGATGCATTAATCACTGGCATACCTTATGTAATCTGCCAGCAAGCGAACATGCTGTTTATATTTGTGGTTGGCAAGATATTACCGAGACGCGTGATTTAATTCATGCACTCGAAGTAGAGAGAAATAAAGCGATCAATGCAACTGTCGCAAAAAGCCAGTTTCTGGCAACAATGAGTCACGAAATAAGAACACCAATAAGCTCCATTATGGGCTTCCTGGAACTACTGTCGGGTTCTGGTCTTAGCAAGGAACAACGGGTGGAGGCGATTTCACTTGCCTACGCCACCGGACAATCACTCCTCGGCTTAATTGGTGAAATCCTTGATGTCGACAAAATTGAATCGGGTAACTATCAACTTCAACCACAATGGGTCGATATCCCTACTTTAGTCCAGAACACTTGTCACTCTTTCGCTGCGATTGCTGCAAGCAAATCGATCGCATTAAGTTGCAGCAGTACGCTTCCTGAACGCTACCTGGTTAAGATCGACCCTCAGGCATTTAAGCAGGTCTTATCTAATTTACTGAGTAATGCTCTCAAATTTACTACCGAGGGGGCAGTAAAAATTACGACCTCCCTGGGTCACATTGATGACAACCACGCTGTTATCAAAATGACGATTATGGATTCTGGAAGTGGATTATCGCAGGAAGAACAACAACAACTGTTTAAACGCTATAGCCAAACAAGTGCAGGTCGTCAGCAAACAGGTTCTGGTTTAGGCTTAATGATCTGCAAAGAATTAATTAAAAACATGCAGGGCGATTTGTCATTAGAAAGTCATCCAGGCATAGGAACGATATTTACGATCACAATCCCGGTAGAAATTACCCAACAAGTGGCGGCTGTCGAGGCAAAAGCAGAACAACCTATAACACTACCTGAAAAGTTGAGCATATTAATCGCGGATGATCATCCGACCAATAGGCTATTACTCAAACGCCAGCTAAATCTATTAGGATATGATGTTGATGAAGCCACTGATGGTGTGCAAGCGCTACACAAAGTCAGTATGCAACATTATGATCTGCTTATTACTGACGTTAATATGCCGAATATGGATGGTTTTGAGTTGACTCGCAAACTCCGTGAGCAAAATTCTTCCTTACCCATCTGGGGGCTTACAGCCAACGCACAGGCTAACGAACGTGAAAAAGGGTTAAATTGCGGCATGAACTTATGTTTGTTCAAACCGTTGACTCTGGATGTACTGAAAACACATTTAAGTCAGTTACACCAGGTTGCGCATATTGCACCTCAGTATCGCCACCTTGATATCGAGGCCCTGAAGAATAATACGGCGAATGATCTACAACTGATGCAGGAGATTCTCATGACTTTCCAGCATGAAACGCATAAAGATCTACCCGCTGCGTTTCATGCACTAGAAGCTGGCGATAACAGAACTTTCCATCAGTGTATTCATCGCATCCACGGTGCGGCTAACATCCTGAATTTGCAAAAGTTGATTAATATTAGCCACCAGTTAGAAATAACACCTGTTTCAGATGACAGTAAGCCTGAAATTCTTCAGTTGCTGAACTCTGTAAAAGAACACATTGCAGAGCTGGACCAGGAGATTACTGTTTTCTGTCAGCAAAATGACTAAATAGCGGCTCCCACAATGTTCAAATGTGGGAGCTATTTACCAGCACATCTTACATTTATGATGAGAACTCCTGGCGAATTTGTTCCCCATGCTGGTCGAGCGTTGCCGCTCCCGGCATAACATGCGGGTCCGCGCAGCCGCTGATTTTTATCGGATTACCCGGCATCATTATTCCCCCGGCTTCAATCAACATATTTCTCGCCTGAGTTTGTGGTAAATTAATGGCCTCAGCCACACTTAATAACGGCGCGACGGGCACACCAACTTCATGTATTCTGGCTAACCAAACTTCAGCTACCTGCGTTTTTAACGTCCGCTCAATATATTCTTTAAGGATAGCCTGGTTATGTACGCGTAAAATATTGCTGCTAAATCGGGGATCATTAACCAGTTCCGTAAGCTCCAGTGCCTGGCATAACGCAGAAAAAAGCTTGTCATTACCACAACAAATCGTAATCGGCTTATCCTGAGTATCGAAAACATCAAAAGGTGCCATGTAGGGATGGCGATTTCCCAGGCGTTGTGGTGACTTCCCAGTCGCGATATATGCCATCAGTCCATGCTCCAGAAAACTCAGAGTGGCATCAAACATCGCTATATCGACATGCGCCCCTCTCTGGCTCTTTTCGCGGCCATAAAGTGCACTCACTATTCCACTGAATAAATAAACACCGCCACAGAGATCCGCAAGAGAGGTACCAACGCGCACTGGCGGAGCATCAGGGTATCCTGTTTCCATCATTATCCCGCTCATTGCCTGAATGATGGTATCGTAGGCAGGAGCATCTTTTAGCGGACCGGTATGTCCGAAACCTGACGATGAAGCATATATAAGGCGCGGGTTGATTTCTTGTAACCTTTCCCATGAAAACCCGAGTTTTTCCATTGTACCTGGGCGAAAATTCTCAGCTAATACATCAGCTTGTTTAAGCATATTTATAAATATACTTTTATCGTGATCATTCTTTAAATCAAGAACCACACTCTCTTTTCCATGATTAATAAAACTGTAATAGAGCGACTGTCCATCCACATAGGGACCAAATGTGCGGGTATCATCACCATGACCCGGCGGCTCAACTTTAATTACCCTTGCACCCATATTACAAAGAAGTTGAGTTCCGAAAGGCCCATTAAGGACATGCGTCATATCGATAACTAATAAGCCTTCAAACGGCCCTTTGCATTCATTATTTGTCATTTGCTTATGCCTTGAAAAAAGCCGAAGGTGAAAAGACACTTCGGCATTTATGTAAAATCAATAACATGATTAATTATGAAACCAGTCGACTGACATAAATCCACAAAGGAGCCGTGACGACAAAACCCAGTACGCTCACAGCCAATGACGCTGTACCAGTGCGGGTGTAGACATTAAACCGGCTGGCAATAATGATTCCGGAGAATGCCGGCGGTAATGCGCCTGCCAGTACCATCATCTGCAAATGTTCGCTATTCAAATGACATGCCATACCTACGAGAAGCAGCGCCAGTGGCATCAGAATCAGCTTCAGGAAGGTGTTATAAGCAATTTCGGCACTGAACTCGAATTTATGTGCAGCCAGAGTCAACCCCGCAGCGAATACCGCCACCCCTGAGTTAGCCTTCGCAATCAGATTAAAGGTTGGGTCCCATGCTGCCGGAATTTTTACCCCAACCAACACCAGGATCGTTGCCAGAACAGGTGCCCATACTACTGGCTCCTTTGCCGCAGAAATTAATGCGCTCAGATTACTATTCTTCTTACCATCCGCTCCTGAGGAAGGATTCAGCAAATACAGACCAATAGGAATAGTAATTGCGTTAACAATAATAGAAATAATTGCTACCACTAAACCTGTTGATACGGAATCACCATAAATAGGATCGAGAACTGCAAACCCCAGGAATCCAATGGTAGGTGAACCTGCAATTAATGCACATACTGCTGCTTCTGCATGGGTACGTTTAAAAAATTTGTAGCAACCGAACCAGGAGAAAAAGAAACATCCGACAATAACCACAAGTGATACAAGGGTCAGGCGAGTGTCCGCAAAAATCATTTCCCTGTTTGCCCGGGTAATAGAAACAAATAGAGCCGCAGGAAGAGCGTAGTTTAATACCAGTTTATTAAATGCCCGAGCTTGATCCTCTGAAAAAGTTTCTCGTCTGCCGCTAAAATAACCCAACAGCATGATTACGATAATAGGCAATAAATCGCCAATAAAAAATGTTAGCATAATAGTATTTCCGATAAGGGTCCCCTTACCATCGCATAATAAGTTGGCAAGAGGAGACGATGTCAGTATTTAATTACCAGCGACTTGTTTTGGGTTAAGTTTGGTAATATGGCCACTTTCAGTTCCTGCTGCTGGGTCGATGACCACATTAATAATGGTCGGTTTGCGCGACTGAATTCCGGTGGTTAAAGCATGACGAAGTTCATCTGTCGTGGTGACGTTATAGCCAACGCCACGAAACGCATCCATTAATTTGTCATACCTTGCATGGTGCAACAGATCCGTTGGCGATGGTGCACCAGCGCCGCTGAGGTCAACACCGTCTCCTCTGTAGATGCCGCCATTATTAAAAATAACGATCGTCACCGGCAGGTTATATCGACAAATCGTTTCAATCTCCATCCCACTGAAACCAAAAGCACTATCACCTTCAATGGCGACAACCGGAGAACCAGAGGTCACGCTAGCACCGATGGCATAGCCCATACCGATGCCCATGACACCCCAGGTGCCACAATCCAGACGACGACGTGGTTTATACATATCAATAATATTTCGTGCATTATCCAGGGTATTTGCCCCTTCATTAACTAAATAAATATCCTGGTTCTCGCGCAAAACATCGCGCACGGCACCCAATGCATTAAAGTAATTTAATGGTTGGGTATCTGTACTTAACTTTTCATGCATTTTTTGTGCATTTTGCTGCTTGTGGATATTTAAAATATCGCGCCACACCAGTGGAGTCGTGAATGTGTTTTGTTTCAATTCTGCCAGCATACCTTGCATACTGGATGCAATATCGCCAACGACTGGCACAGCAATGGGGCGGTTGCTGTCAATTTCCTGCGGTTCAATATCCAGTTGAATAAACTGTGTATCTGCCGCCCATCCTTTTTTACCGTGTGCCAGTAACCAATTCAGTCGTGCACCAACAAGCATGACAACGTCAGCATTTGCCAGGGCAAACGAACGCGCAGCTGCCGCAGAAAGTGGATGCGTATCTTCGAGGATCCCTTTCGCCATAGACATTGGCAGGAATGGAATCTGGGCACTTTCAATAAATTCACGAAGCTGTTCATCAGATTGTGAATACGCCGCGCCTTTGCCAAGAATAATTAATGGTCGTTCAGCTTTTGCTAAAAGCGAAATTGCGCTAGTGACTGACTTCGGGCATGGCAATAATGCTGGCGACGGATTTTCAACTTTAACAATCGTGGTTAACGCTTCGTCTTTTTCCATCGTCGCGGCCAGGACATTTGCTGGCAAATCAAGATAAACACCGCCAGGACGACCCGATACTGAGACCCGGATAGCGCGTGCCAATGCAATGCCAAGATCCTGCGGCTGATTAACGCGAAATGCTGCTTTGGCATACGGTTTTGCCGCATTCATTTGGTCCAGCTCTTCATAATCACCTTGCTGTAGGTCGACGATCGCGCGGTCGCTGGAGCCGCTAATCATGATCATCGGAAAACCATTTACCGTTGCATTGGCCAATGCGGTCAAACCGTTGAGGAATCCTGGCGCAGACACTGTCAGGCAGATCCCTGGTTTTTGGGTAAGAAAACCGCTTGCTGCAGCGGCATAGCCTGCCGACTGCTCATGACGAAAACCAATATAACGAATGCCTTCCGCCTGGGCATGGCGCGCCATATCCGTCACAGGAATACCTACAACACCATAAATAGTGTCAATATTATTCTGTTTTAATGCTTCAACGATGATATGCATACCATCTGTCATTTGAAGTTGATCTGACATGATTAATAACCTCGAAATTTTTATAAATTGGGAGCCAGAAGCCCCCGTTAATATCAGATGGCGTGGTTTTGCTTCATTGCAGCAATTTCATCGTCGCTATAACCCAGCTCCTGCAATACAGCAGCGGTATGTTCACCTAATAGCGGCGCAGCTTTAATATCCGGCGTAAAGGCAGAGAATTTCATTGGACAACCAACTGTCAGATATTTTCCACGCAACGGTTGTTCCACTTCGACAACACTGCCACTTTGGCGCAAAGAGGGATCAAGTGAAATTTCTTTCATACTTAAAACCGGTGCACAAGGAATATCAAACTGAGTCAAATAGGCCACCGCTTCATGTTTATCAATAGTGACAGTGTATTTTTCGATTTCAGCAAAAATATCGAAAATATGTGGCTGTCGGGCATGGGCTGTACTGTATGCCGGATCGGTAATCCATTCTGGTTTGCCGATGGCTTTACAGGTGTTTTCCCAGTTTTGCTCCTGAATAGTGAAATAAATATAGGCGTTAGGATCGGTTTCCCAGCCTTTACATTTCAGGATCCAGCCAGGCTGACCGCCACCACCCGCATTACCACCGCGGGGAACTGCATCACCAAATGTGCCATTCGGATACTGCGGGTATTCTTCCAGATACCCCAACTTATCGAGACGCTGCTGGTCGCGTAATTTCACGCGGCAAAGGTTCAACACGGCATCCTGCATTGACATGGTGACTCGTTGCCCACGCCCCGTTTTTTCGCGATGCAGCAAAGCAGCAAGTAAACCGATCAGCAAATGCATTCCTGTGTTGCTGTCACCCAACGCTGCAGCGCTTACCAGCGGCGGACCGTCCCAAAAACCTGTAGTAGATGCCGCGCCACCCGCTGCCTGAGCAACGTTTTCATAGGCTTTTACATTCACATAAGGCGAACACTCATCAAACCCTTTGATCGAACCAAAAATCAGACGTGGATTGATTTCTTGAATATGCTCCCAGGTGAAGCCCATATGATCAATGGCCCCTGGATGAAAGTTCTCGACTAAGATATCAGCTTCGCGGATCAGCTTTTCCATTACCTCTTTGCCTTCCGCTGTTTTGGTATTTAATTCAATAGAACGTTTGTTACTGTTAAGCATGGTGAAGTAAAGCGCATCGATATCAGGAATATCTCGCAGCTGGTGGCGCGTTACGTCACCAACGCCGGGACGTTCAATTTTAATGACGTCAGCGCCAAACCAGGCCAGCATTTGAGTACAAGATGGGCCAGATTGCACACCGGTGAAATCGAGAACTTTAATTCCTTGAAGTGGAGTTGACATAGCAATACCTATTAGTTAATTAAATATGTGTTAATTTAGCGTTTATTTAAGGCATAACGCCTCTATAAATAATCTGCAAAATATCGTCGTAGCTGCACTCGATATTTTTAAATTCCTGTATCAAGTGCTGAAAATTATTTCATCGCTACTTCCAATTCCTTTCTGCATGGTAAGTAGTGAGGACGAAAAGAAGAATATAATAAATATTGGTTCGCGGTAATCAGAGAGAGCCGCGACATTTGTGATGTTATTCTTACAACTGTAAGAAGTGTCAGTGATGTACAAGTAAGGGTATGATTACACTATTTAAAGCGTACCATAAAATATAACATAATAAATGATTTGTGATAATATGGGATTATTGCGGTTTACTTTGAGGAAGATAAAATGCGAGTTTATAGAACCGCGAGCGCCAAATAATTTTATGACCACAACCTGTCGTATTGTGGTCATAAAAAATTGTCGACTGGAGGGAGTTAAATCCTTTACCTCAATATATTGCCTGTCAGGTTTAGTTCACAAACAGTGCTTCGCTATCAACGATGATTCCATCTTCCGCACCTTTAAGCGCCAGGTTTGCCTCGTAGTATTGCTTTTTATCAAGCAGTTTCTGCGCATCAGCAAGTGCATTACGAGTCTGTTTAAGCGGCATCAAATATTGGTTTTCCATTACACCAACACCGGCCAGGCGAAGCTCTTCCATTGCACCCTTTTTATCCCCTTTCGCCATTTTTTCGTTGGCAATTTTTATCGCGGCTTCTTTTTCGGGTGTCGCTACATAACTCTCAGAAATTCCGACAGATGCATTAATGACAATATATTGGTCATCATTGACGTTGGTCTTTTTACCTGGTTTAGCGAACTTTGCCCATTCGGTACTATCATCTGACAGCAAAGCGGAAGCTTCATTGGTCAGTTCTTTTGCCTTTTCCGGATCGCCATGAAACAGAGCCAGGCGCGCTACCTGCACGTCACGCATCGCATATAAACCTTGTTCAGAGATACGCTCTGCTGCTGCCGTTTTCTGGGTTTGCTTAACTTGCTGAGTTTGCTGTTGTGCCGCTACCGGTGCATTATCAGCAGCCCATACAGTTGAAGATGCCAGAATTGCTGTGACCATCGTAGCCATAATTAAACGTTTCATACTTACCTCATTCTTTAACAGTTTTAGAAAACGCCGCCATCATATTGGGTGAGAATGAAATGAGAAATCAGAGAGCAACGGACATTTTGAAAGGGTTATCTTACAACTGTAGTTATTATCGCAAAGCCGCTTTTAGTCTTACAGTTGTAGGAATCTGCTTCCTGTCGCAGAGAACTATTCTTATATACCACAAAGATATGTCATTTATTATATCGATGTAAATACTGATTAATTAAATATAAATACAGCTATAACATCGTAGGTTTTCAGTGAACCATTTTCAGGATATTTTCTATGAAAGTAAACTTAATGCTTTTTAGCTTATTTTTATTTGTCTCTATTATGGCATGCAATGTTTTTGCATTTTCTATTTCTGGTGGTGGTAGTGAGGCGAGCTATAAAGAGACAGAAAAAACGTCAGTGATGACGACAACGCATTCTACAAAACTTCAGCCATCACAGGCGATTTTGTTTAAGATGAGAGAAGATGCACCACCATTAAACCTCACAGAAGACATCACGTCTACTTATCCGACAAAGGCGAATTATCTCATTCATCCTTTGCGATAGCGTCTGTCACCTGGCAGGTGAACAATCATGTCTGATGCTGATGTGAACACCTGCCCAAATGAGCCATCCTGACCCACTATCGCCTGCCATACCCCACCATAAAGCGAATCATCAAGCCACAAGCCGGGGCAAGAAACATAAATATCCCCGTCACCAGTTCATTACCGCCAGTTAACCACATGGTGAAGTAATAAATGAGTGCAGCGAGGATCACCATGCCGAAGAAAGAAGAGATCGCCGATACCATGTTCAGTACCTGACCGATGTATCCGCTTACGCAGACAATACACAGGGCGAGAAACATCCATAAATAAATCATAGCTCAACCTCCTGCCGCGCTAAAAAACCTGTAACTTCAGTCACTTTAATAGTAAGACAATCCTTAACCTCTGGCAATTTTTGCTAAGCATCAATCAAAACAGCATGTTAAATGCAAGACTGTTACGTACGGAAAAATATTTACTTTGCACGATTAATAATCAGTAGCTGAAAGCAGTCAGCGAGTGATAAAGTACAGATACCGCATTCATGCTCCTCGTGGTTATGTCCTGACTAGTCTTTACACTCTTTACAGGAACCATTGTCGTACATGATGGCCTAATCAATTGAGTGTACCGCTGTCGACATGGAATCTTCTGCGATACAACAATTCGTATCTACAGAAGGTAACTATGTTTCCAAAATGCAAATTTTCCCGCGAGTTTCTGCATCCTCGCTACTGGCTCACGTGGTTTGGGCTTGGTGTACTCTGGCTTTGGGTACAGCTTCCTTATCCTGTTCTCTGCTTTCTCGGCACGCGTATCGGCACAATGGCGCGACCATTCCTGAAACGTCGTGAATCTATCGCCCGTAAAAACCTGGAACTTTGTTTCCCGCAGCATTCTGCGAAAGAGCGCGAGAAGATGATTGCCGAAAACTTTCGTTCACTCGGCATGGCGCTGGTAGAAACCGGCATGGCGTGGTTCTGGCCCGACAGTCGCGTACGTAAATGGTTTGATGTGGAAGGGCTGGATAACCTTAAACGCGCACAAATGCAAAATCGCGGCGTAATGGTTGTCGGCGTCCATTTTATGTCGCTGGAACTGGGCGGTCGGGTAATGGGACTTTGCCAACCAATGATGGCCACCTATCGCCCGCATAATAATCAGCTGATGGAATGGGTGCAGACCCGTGGTCGCATGCGCTCTAACAAAGCGATGATCGGCAGAAATAATCTGCGCGGCATTGTCAGTGCACTGAAGAAAGGTGAAGCGGTATGGTTTGCTCCCGATCAGGATTATGGTCGTAAAGGCAGCTCCTTCGCGCCGTTCTTTGCGGTGGAAAATGTCGCCACAACCAATGGCACCTATGTCCTCTCTCGTCTCTCTGGCGCAGCCATGTTGACCGTAACGATGGTAAGAAAAGCGGATTACAGCGGATATCGTTTGTACATCACCCCAGAGATGGAAGGCTACCCGACAGATGAAAATCAAGCCGCTGCCTATATGAACAAGATTATCGAGAAAGAGATCATGCGCGCACCGGAGCAGTACCTCTGGATCCACCGTCGCTTTAAAACGCGCCCGGTGGGTGAATCGTCGTTATACATTTAACAAACGGCGCTCACTCTTTCCCTCCTCAAATCAGCCATAATAACCTCATGGTTTTTATGGCTTTTTTCTTAAGGTTTTTTCCTTCGCTGAATATCTAATTATTACCGTCAGAAATTAAACTGTCGCCGATATGAGACACCTGTAAGTTACTAAAAGTAAATAAGAAAATGCCTCTTGTCTCGTTTCAGTTTTAGGCGTACATTAGCGCCGTCTCGAGCAGTTTAGCTCAGAATTCTGGGATGATGCCCACGGTAAAATACAGGACTTTTAAGGTCGTTTTGCCCGGTGTCAACTCACTGTATCAGGTGTAATGAAGTCATTCAGGCGTAACAGTAATTACGCGGAGAGATGTAAAGTGAAATATTTCTTTATGGGCATTTCTTTTATGGTCATCGTTTGGGCCGGTACTTTTGCCCTGATGATCTAAAAGCAAACTGTGCAATGAAAAACAGGAGCCATCAGGCTCCTGTTTGCATTTCTGGCGAAGGCGTTATTCCGCGTTTTCGTGAATATGTTTGCTGCTGGCAGGTAGTAAACCGTCGGCACGGAACATCGCTTTAATCCCACGAATCGCCTGACGAATACGGTCGCGGTTTTCAATCAGTGCAAAGCGCACATGCGTGTCGCCGTAGTCGCCAAAGCCAATCCCCGGAGAGACACAGACCTTCGCTTCGTTAAGCAATTTCTTGGCAAATTCCAGCGAGCCCATGGCAGCATACGGTTCCGGGATTTTCGCCCAGACATACATCGAAGCCTTCGGCATTTCGACCATCCAGCCCGCTTCATGCAGCCCTTTCACCAGCACATCACGGCGGCGTTTGTACTGTTCGGCAATATCACGCACGCACTGTTGATCGCCCTCCAGCGCCGCAATAGCCGCCACCTGCAACGGCGTAAAGGTGCCGTAATCGTGATAGCTTTTAATACGTGCCAACGCGCTGACCAGCGTTTTGTTACCGACCATAAAGCCGATACGCCAGCCCGCCATGTTGTAGCTTTTCGACAGCGTAAAGAACTCGACCGCCACGTCGCGTGCACCTGGCACCTGCATGATTGACGGCGCTTTCCAGCCATCGTAGACGATATCGGCATAGGCCAGGTCGTGGACCACCAGCACATCGTAGCGTTTAGCCAGCGCCACAACCTTCTCAAAGAATTCCAGTTCCACGCATTGCGCGGTTGGGTTTGACGGGAAGCCGAGGATCATCATCTTCGGTTTCGGATAACTTTCACGAATGGCGCGCTCCAGTTCATTGAAGAAGTCGACACCTTCCACCAGCGGCACTGAGCGTACCTGCGCCCCGGCAATCACCGCGCCGTAAATATGAATGGGGTAGCTTGGATTCGGCACCAGCACTGTGTCACCATGATCCAGCGTCGCCAGCATCAGATGCGCCAGGCCCTCTTTCGAACCAATAGTGACGATGGCTTCTGATTCTGGGTCGATTTCAACGTCGTAGCGATCCTGATACCAGCGGGAAATGGCGCGACGTAACCGCGGAATGCCGCGTGACGTGGAGTAACCGTGCGTGTCCGGGCGCTGGGCCACCGTACATAATTTTTCGACGATGTGCGGCGGAGTCGCACCGTCCGGGTTACCCATACTGAAATCGATAATATCTTCGCCGCGCCGACGCGCAGCCATTTTCAGTTCAGCGGTAATGTTAAAAACGTAGGGCGGGAGACGATCAATGCGCGTAAAGCGACGTTCAGGGCGAGTGTCAGCCATAATTTCCTCAGATTAACGTTAGCGCCCGGACCGTCCGAGCGACGCTGCCACGATGGTGGCTGTTTTGAAAATAGCCTGATTAATTTCTGTCTGTCCAGCGTTTTAGAACATTTTTATCAATGGCTTTAAATGAGGAACTCCACTTCAAAAACAGGAAATTTATCTACGCTAACAAGAAAATTACCACTCATTTTATTAACATTATAATTTCAATAAATTTACCAACCAGATGTGCATTATCAAGAGATGCATTGCTAATACACCATTTATCTTTCAATCCCCTTTTAAAATTGTGGTTTTTCCTCAAAAACGGCCTGCTGGTCATCAGCCTTCAGGTTACCTATCATAGAGGTTTAATCCTTATTCAGAGTCACCCGTGCACGAAATATTCAACATGCTGCTGGCGGTCTTCGATCGGGCCGCGTTAATGCTTATCTGCCTGTTTTTTCTCATCCGTATCCGCCTGTTTCGCGAACTGTTGCACAAGTCGGCACACTCACCGAAAGAGCTGCTCGCCGTTACCGCCATTTTCTCGCTGTTCGCCCTGTTCAGCACCTGGTCCGGCGTTCCCGTAGAAGGCTCGCTGGTGAACGTACGTATTATCGCGGTGATGTCAGGCGGAATTCTGTTTGGCCCGTGGGTGGGCATCATTACCGGCGTGATTGCGGGTATTCACCGTTATTTAATTGACATCGGCGGCGTAACGGCGATCCCCTGCTTTATCACCAGCATTCTGGCGGGTTGTATATCGGGCTGGATCAACCTGAAAATCCCCAAAGCACAGCGCTGGCGCGTCGGTATTCTCGGCGGCATGTTGTGTGAAACGTTGACCATGATTCTGGTGATTGTCTGGGCACCAACTACCGCATTGGGGATCGATATCGTCTCTAAAATCGGGATTCCAATGATCCTCGGCAGCGTCTGTATCGGCTTTATTGTGTTGCTGGTACAAAGTGTTGAGGGAGAAAAAGAGGCCAGCGCCGCGCGGCAGGCCAAGCTGGCGCTGGATATCGCCAACAAAACGCTGCCGCTGTTTCGCCATGTCAATAGCGAGTCATTACGCAAAGTCTGCGAAATTATCCGCGATGACATTCACGCCGATGCGGTGGCGATGACTAATACCGATCATGTGCTGGCCTACGTTGGCGTGGGTGAACATAACTATCAGAATGGCGATGACTTCATTAGCCCGACTACCCGCCAGGCGATGAATTATGGAAAAATCATCATTAAAAACAATGATGAAGCCCACCGCACACCAGAGATTCATTCCATGCTGGTGATCCCATTGTGGGAGAAAGGCGTTGTGACCGGAACGCTGAAAATTTACTACTGCCACGCGCATCAGATAACCTCGTCATTACAGGAAATGGCGGTCGGTCTGTCACAAATCATCTCCACGCAACTGGAGGTGTCACGCGCCGAGCAGCTGCGTGAAATGGCAAATAAGGCAGAGCTTCGCGCCCTGCAAAGCAAAATTAATCCCCATTTCCTGTTTAACGCTTTGAACGCTATTTCATCGTCAATCCGCCTGAATCCGGATACTGCTCGCCAGCTGATCTTTAATCTGTCGCGTTATCTGCGCTATAACATTGAATTAAAAGATGATGAGCAAATCGATATCAAAAAAGAGCTGTATCAAATTAAAGACTATATTGCCATTGAGCAGGCCCGCTTTGGCGACAAGCTGACGGTTATCTATGATATTGATGAAGAGGTGAATTGCTGCATTCCCAGCCTGCTGATCCAGCCGTTGGTGGAAAACGCCATTGTCCACGGTATCCAGCCTTGCAAAGGTAAAGGCGTTGTCACCATCAGCGTTGCTGAGTGCGGTAATCGGGTACGCATTGCGGTGCGAGATACCGGGCACGGCATCGATCCAAAGGTGATTGAGCGGGTCGAAGCGAACGAAATGCCGGGCAATAAAATTGGCCTGCTGAATGTCCATCATCGCGTGAAGTTATTGTATGGCGAGGGGCTGCATATCCGCCGCCTGGAACCAGGAACGGAAATTGCGTTTTACATTCCTAACCAACGCACCCCAGTCGCCTCACAGGCTACCTTATTGCTTTGAGCCGGAGTGATATTGTGAAAGTCATCATTGTTGAAGACGAATTCCTGGCACAACAGGAACTGAGCTGGCTAATTAAAGAGCACAGCCAGATGGAGATTGTCGGCACCTTTGACGACGGTCTGGACGTGTTGAAATTTTTGCAGCATAACCGCGTCGACGCCATTTTTCTGGATATCAATATTCCGTCGCTGGACGGTGTGTTGCTGGCGCAAAACATCAGCCAGTTCGCCCATAAACCGTTTATTGTATTCATCACCGCGTGGAAAGAACATGCGGTGGAAGCATTTGAACTGGAAGCGTTTGACTACATTCTCAAACCGTATCAGGAGTCACGCATTACCGGGATGCTGCAAAAACTGGAAGCAGCCTGGCAACAACAGCAGACCAGCAGTACGACACCTGCCGCGACGGTAACGCGTGAGAATGACACCATTAATCTGGTGAAAGATGAGCGAATCATCGTCACGCCAATTAACGATATCTATTACGCCGAAGCGCACGAGAAAATGACCTTTGTCTATACGCGGCGTGAATCCTACGTAATGCCGATGAACATTACCGAGTTTTGCAGCAAGCTGCCGCCGTCGCATTTTTTCCGCTGCCATCGCTCATTTTGTGTCAATCTGAACAAAATACGCGAAATCGAACCGTGGTTTAATAACACCTACATTCTGCGGCTGAAAGATCTGGATTTTGAAGTGCCGGTCAGCCGCAGCAAAGTTAAAGAATTCCGCCAGTTAATGCATCTGTAATCGGGAACTTTCATGAAAGCACCAGGCTTGCCCGCCGATCAACAATTTTTCGCCGATCTGTTCAGCGGCCTGGTGCTTAACCCGCAACTACTGGGGCGCGTCTGGTTTGCCAGCCAGCCTACCTCATTGCCAGTGGGCAGTTTATGTATTGATTTTCCCCGTCTGGATATCGTGCTACGCGGCGAATACGGCAATCTGCTGGAAGCAAAGCAGCAACGTATGGTGGAAGGAGAAATGCTGTTTATTCCGGCACGCGCGGCTAATTTACCGGTCAACAACAAACCGGTGATGCTGTTAAGCCTGGTGTTCGCACCGACCTGGCTTGGCTTATCATTTTACGATAGCCGCACCACGTCGTTGTTACATCCTGCTCGCCAGATCCAACTTCCCAGCCTGCAACGCGGCGAAGGTGAAGCGATGCTTACCGCCCTCACCCATCTTAGCCGTTCGCCGCTGGAGCAGAATATCATTCAGCCACTGGTGTTAAGTTTGCTGCATCTTTGCCGTAACGTGGTGAATATGCCGCCGGGCAATTCGCAGCCGCGCGGCGATTTTCTCTATCACAGCATTTGTAACTGGGTTCAGGATAATTATGCCCAGCCGCTCACCCGCGAGAGCGTGGCTCAGTTTTTTAATATCACGCCCAATCATCTGTCAAAACTGTTTGCTCAGCATGGAACAATGCGTTTTATCGAGTATGTTCGCTGGGTACGAATGGCAAAGGCAAGGATGATTTTGCAGAAATATCATCTGTCGATTCATGATGTGGCACAGCGTTGCGGTTTTCCGGACAGCGACTATTTTTGTCGCGTTTTCCGGCGTCAGTTTGGCCTGACGCCGGGAGAGTACAGCGCCCGTTTTCAGGGCTAACGTCAGAAGGTTAATTCCGTTTCCAGCAGCGTCAGGATGCTTTGCGCATCTTGCGCGGCAAACAACGACTGGCGGAAGTTTTTATTCACCAGTTTGCGCGCCAGCTGCGAGAAGACTTTCACATGATTCATCCCTTCGTTAGCGCCCAGCGTCAGCATGATCACCAGTTCGACTTCGCCCATTTCTGACTGCCAGTCAACCGGTTTCACCAACCGGGCAATGCTGATACTGGAATGACGGATCCACTGTGATTTGGTGTGCGGGATCGCCACGCCAAAACCAACGCCAGTAGTAACAATCTCTTCCCGCTGCCAGACATCTTCTTCCAGCTCGAACGGATGTTCAGTACGCCCGTTAACACCGAGGTTACCGCACAGGAACTGGATCGCCTGCTCTTTATTACTAAAGGACTGATCAACAAAGATATTCTCTAGTGCCAGCAGTGGGCGAACGTCTTCTTCCGGCGCAAACGCGGTAAGTAACGCTTCAATTTCCTGCGCGCTGCGGCACTCGCACGCCTGACGCGCCAGTTCCCGACACGCCTCGCTATCCAGTTGACGAAGCTGGCTTTTCACTTCCGGAATACGCGGGCTACTCATGCTTAGCTCATCCAGGCCCAGCCCTAGCAGTAGCGGCAGATAACGACTTTCACCGCCCAGTTCACCGCAAATACCTACCCATTTGCCGCGCTGATGCGCAGCGGTAACAATCTGCTGCAACATGCGCAGGAACGATGGCGTAATCGGGTTATACAGCGGCGATACGCGCGGGTTATTACGATCGACCGCATACAGATACTGGGTCATATCGTTGGAGCCGATACTGAAGAAATCGACCTCATCGCAGAAGTGGTCGATGATGTAGCACACCGACGGCACTTCCACCATGATACCCAGCGTAATCGTCTCTGCATGACGCAGGCCATCGCGCTTAAGCTCAACGATCGCTTTTTGGATCTCACCCTTCACCCATAAGATCTGATCGAGACTGTGGACCATTGGGATCATCAACTGGGCGTTGCCGAAACTGGCAGCGCGCAAAATCGCCCGCAATTGAGTACGGAACAGGCCAGCAAATTCCGGGTAAATACGTACCGCGCGATAGCCGAGGAACGGGTTATCTTCCTGGGGAATGTTGAGGTAAGGAATGCTTTTATCGCCACCGATGTCCATCGTGCGGAAGATAATCGGCTTGTCGCCCGCCGCCAGTAGCACCTGCTGGTACGCTTCAAACTGTTCCTGCTCGTCCGGCGCGCTGTCGCGATCCATATAGAGCATTTCGGTACGAAACAGCCCAACGCCTTCCGCTCCGTTGGCAAACGCGCCTGGGGCTTCCAGAGCTGTGCCAATATTCGCCGCAATATCAATACGCTTTTTATCACGGGAATAGGCCAGCTGCGCGGCAGCTTGCGCCTGTTGTTTTTGGCGTTTATCCGCCAGCGTCTGCGCCACCTGGTAATAACCGCTCACCGCATCGTTGGGATTAATTGCCAGTACGCCGCACTGGGCATCAAGCACTGCAGGTTGCCCGGCATAACGAGCAATCGCATCCAGCGGCAGGCCGCTCAGTACCGGGATCGCCGAAGCGCGGGCCAGAATCAGGGTATGCGAGGTGCGCCCGGTTTTCTCCAGAATCATGCCCGCAAGATTTTTTAAATCGAGGCTCAAAAACTGGCTTGGGGTTAAATCTTCAGCCACCAGAATGGTCGGTTTTTCAAGCACCAGATTATTGCGCGGTTTTAGTTCCGGCCAGGTGATATGCAGCAACTGTTCGCTGATATCGCGAATGTCGCTGACCCGCTCGCGCAGATAATCGCTGGCAGAAGCAGAAAGTTTGGCACAAATCTGCTCCATATTGCTGATGATCGCCGTCCCCAGCCCCTGATGCTGTTCTGCCATCAGGTGACGGATATTGCCTGCAAATTCATCATCCTGAATCAGCGACAAATGGGCGCTGAGGATAGTTTTGCTTTCGCCGTCACGCTCACGCAATTGCTGGTTCAGTTGCTCGGCAAGCGTTGCCAGACTGTGCTCCAGTAGGGTGGAATCTTGCGCACTCGCAGGGATCACCCGATAACTGTCGAGGCTGTCGCTCTGTAACAGGGTCAGTGTACCCACGCCAACGCCGCTTGCCAGCACGTTGCCGTACAGTAAATCCGGGTTCAGGCGGCTTAATGAACGCGGCAGCGGATGCGCCGTCAGTTCTGCCAGCGTCGGCTGGACGCTATCGCTGTCGATAAAGCGCACCTGGATATACTCTTCCAGCACTCGCCGCGCCTGCTCTTCATCGCTACCGCTAATGTTCAGGCTGCAACTGTCATTAAATAAAGTGCCAGTGCCAATCAGCGCCAGCGAGCTTTTCGCATCGGCCTTTGCGTTCTGGCGATGGTTAATAAAAGTGATTTCGCTTTGCCACTGGCTGCACTGCTCTTTAAGTTCCCACGCCGGACGAGCATGTAGACCGTTAGGCAAAGGACAGAGAAATTGAATCGTTAACATAACCGCTCCGGGTTAATCAGGAGATCATCTGAAATCCGTCAGTTGAACAACCGTCTCACGCGTAAGACGTTGAATAAGGGCAGATAAAAGTTGCTGCATCTGCAAAATGTCGCGGCAGTCGGCAATCGATGCGGCGCAATGTCCGTGGCGGGTTGCTGGCCCCATCACCACTGTGGGTACGCCTGTGCCGGTTAAGTGCACCGCCCCACCGTCCGTGCCGCCATTGCTGAACATATCTGACTGCAACGGTACGCCAATTTCTGCCGCCACGGTTTCGATCCAGGCGGTAAGTTTTGGCGGCGCAATCAGTGACTTGTCGCTTAACACCAGCATCGGCCCGTTACCAATCTGGCGATGGTTAGCTGCGCCATAATCAAAGTTTTTCGCCCAGCAGGCAGTATCAAGCACAATGGCGACATCCGGCGACACCGCGCGGGTGGCAGTTTGCCCGCCGCGTAATCCCACCTCTTCGCTGGAACTTGCCACCAGCCACACTTCCGCAGGCAGTTCGGCGTCGTGCAGCTCACGCAGTAACGTCACCAGCAGATAGCAACCGAGGCGGTCATCAAAGGCTTTCCCCATCACTCGCTGGTGAGGGAGAACCTGAAAAGTGGTATCGAAGGTGACGCGATCGCCTAGACGAATTCCCGCCTGCATCACTTCGTCACAGGAGCGCGCGCCAATGTCCACGCGCATGGCGCTGACGTCATTCCCCTGCCGGTCGCCGTCAAGCAGGCCTGGAATTTTGCACTCTTCACGGGTAGTGATACGCACCGACTGAAGCTGGCGGGCAGCCATGCGTACATTGCCAACCGGCAACACATCGATCGCCCCTTCGCGGGAGATGCTGCGCACCATAAATCCCACTTCGTCCATATGCGCACAGATCATCACCTTCGGACCTGTCGACTCATTGAGTCGGATCAGCACCGATCCCAGCCCATCAAATCGCACTTCTTTTTGCAGGCGATCCGCTTCTTCCCGTAGGATCTGCCGTACTTCCTGTTCTGAGGAGGCGATCGCATCTGCCTCGCTCAACGCTTTTAAGAGCGATAAATCCATTATGCCTCTCCCGTGAGCAACACTGTTTTCGGCATGGCGTAGAGCACTTCTGCGCCTTGCGGGGTGACCAGCACGGCATCTTCGATGCGCACGCCCCCTTGCCCTGGCAAATAAATCCCTGGCTCCACGGTCAGTAACATACCTGGCTGTAGCGTCGTGGTGTCCCGCGGTGAAAAACGCGGCTCTTCATGGACTTCAATACCGATAGCATGACCGGTGTTATGGCCGAAAAACTTGCCATAACCGGCCTCGGTAATCACGCGGCGCGCGGCATCGTCAACCTGCTGGCAGCGCACGCCGGGGCGAATTACAGAGATTGCCGCGAGCTGTGCCTGCAGGACTATCTGATAGACGTTAAACAGCGGGTGAGATTCGGCGCTCACCCCTTCGCCATTCACCAGCAAGGTGCGCGTCATATCAGAGCAGTAGCCCTGATACAGCGCACCGAAATCGAGAGTGACAAACTCGCCCGCTGCAACAATCTTGTCGCTGGCTTTACCGTGCGGCAGCGCCCCACGCAAGCCACTGGCGACAATGGTGTCAAAAGAGGCTTTTTCTGCGCCCTGCTGGCGCATAAACCACTCCAGTTCAGCGGCTATCTCGCATTCGCTCATACCCGCCTGAATAAAGCGGCGAATATGCTCTGCGCCACGATCGGCAATCCCGCAGGCAAGGCGGATTTTCTCCACCTCTTCTGGCGTTTTGATTTGCCGCAGCACATCCGGCGTGGCGCTCACCAGTTTCGCATTGAGTTCGAACTGCCAGCGGTGCGCGGTTTCCCAACTCACCTGCTGGCCTTCAAAACCGAGCGTTTGCAACTGCTCATCGGCAATGATTTGTCTGACGATGGTGGCAAGCGTGTGCATCGCGTCGAGCAAATGCAGCTGGTAACCTTGCGTGCGGGCTTCTACATCCGCGTAATAGCGCGAATCCACCAGAATGTGCGCACTTTCACGGCTAATCACCACATAACCTGATCCGGTGGAGATCCCCAGATGCGGCTGTTTGTTCTGCCGTGAGGAGAGAAGCACCGCATCCAGTTGTTGTGCCTTAAGCCAGTCACGCAGCGAAGCGAGTAATGTCATCAGGATTGTCCTTCTTACAGGCTATCGATTAACAATTTGCCTTTACGGAACATCATCAGACGCAGGAACACCACCATCAGCGCAGTTATGACTGCCCCCAGCGCGATCCCCGCCATGTAGACGCCGAGGTTAGTGACCAGCGGCCATGCCCAGATAGCGGACTCCGGAAACCATTGCACTGCGCCCAGCCAGACAGCGGCGGTTGAGCCGACAATCGCGCCGACCATATACGACGGAATGGCGGTGATAGGGCTTTCCAGTGCAAACGGAATCGCACCCTCACTGATCCCCATAAACGCCAGGAACATCGCGGTTTTACCCTGCGGATAAAGCTGGGCGTTGAACAAGCGTTTGCCAGTTAAGCGACGATCGATAATGGTCGCCAGACCCAGACCAATCGGCGGAATAACGATAGCGATAGAACGTGCAGTGACCGGTAATACGTGGTCAGTGGTAAAGCTGAAGGCAACGAAACCTGCCGCTTTGTTGATCGGGCCACCAAGGTCGATTGCTGTCGCCGCGGCGATCCCCATTGCGTACATCAGCGCGCCCTTCTCACCTGCAGCGGTCAGCACGGTACGGATACCGCCGTTGATCCAGCCACCAAAGGGGGTGATGACGTAGTACATCGCCAGCATGACAAAAATGGCGGAAAGAATCGGTAGCAAAAATGTGGTTTTGAACGCTAACAGGAAATCCGGTAACTGGATTTTCTGGTTCATCCACTTCACGAGGTAACCGGCAACGATAGAAATAATCAGCGCACCAATGAAGGTGGACGGCACCGGCGAAGAGGTCGCCCATTGCATCGTGCTGGGATCGAAGTTCAGCAGTTGCGTCGGCTGGGTAGACATCAAGCCGCCGATAAATCCAGCCGGGAACGCCAGTTTGCCACCGATAGAGTTCGCCACAAAAGCAGCAAACATCGGAATGGCAAAACCAAACAACACACCGCCGAAGGACTGCGACAGCCAGGCAAATTTCAGTAAGGAGAGGTCGAAACCGGAGAATTTCCCGCTATTAAGAGCATCCATGATGCCGATATCAGCAGGAATTTTAAGCCAGCTATAAGCAATCAGCTGACTGAAAGCGAGGATCACACCGCCCATAATTAAGGTCGGCACCATGCGTGAAATCCCTGACATCACATGCTGCGGGAGTTCACCCCAGAAGCTGGATTTAGAGGCCTGCGGATTCTTAACTGCCGCTGCCGCACCGGATGCGCCATGCACAACGGTTGCACTGCGTTTTTTAATGGCCATAACAATTATCCCTGTCGAATATTACTGTTGTTCAGAGGCAATCATCTCTTCGATTTCTTTGATGATTCCTGCAGCGTTTTTAATTGCGTCCTGCAAAGTGATTTCATAAACGTCGCGTGATTCGAAACGCTCGTTATCTTCCGGGGTAACTGCCACGGAGTGGATGATGATGGTCGCTTCGGCGATATCCTGCGCCGTCAGGCGATTCTGGATACCGTCCGCGCCCTGGGTTTCAATTTTCACTTCATAACCGGCTTCTACCGCCGCTTCTTCCAGCGCCTGAGCGGCCATAAAAGTGTGAGCCAGGCCCATTGGGCAGGCACATAAGGCAATCAGTTTCTTACTCATCGTTAATTCCTCGTTCAGTGATAGTTGACGAGTGAAATTATGAACGTGCAAAACAAATCGCCGTTACCAGACAAATAATGCATTTACTGGAGAATTAATCCCGCTGTACGGAAGTGTGACGCAGGTCGGCCTTGTGAGGGGACACAAAGAAAAATTTAATTAACTGTATGATTTAAAAGATTATCGGGAGAGTTACCTCCCGATATAACAGGAAGGATTTAGAGAATGTGACCTAAGGTCTGGCGTAAATGTGCACCGGAACCGAGAAGACCCGGATTGTCATGGACGATGAGATATACCGGAATATCATGGACATATTCCTTAAAGCGCCCTTTATCTTCAAATGCGGCGCGGAAACCAGAGGCTTTGAAGAACTCAAGAAAGCGCGGCACGATACCACCCGCAATAAACACGCCGCCAAATGTCCCGAGATTGAGCGCCAGATTGCCGCCAAAACGGCCCATAATGACGCAAAACAGCGACAACGCGCGGCGGCAATCGGTGCAGCTGTCAGCCAGCGCGCGTTCGGTAATATCTTTTGGCTTGAGATTTTCTGGCAGGCGGTTGTCGGCTTTAACAATTGCGCGATACAAATTCACCAGCCCAGGGCCAGAAAGCACGCGTTCCGCCGAAACATGACCAATTTCCGCACGCAATATTTCGAGGATAATGCCCTCTTCTTCACTATTCGGCGCAAAATCAACGTGACCGCCTTCTCCTGGCAAGCTTACCCAACGCTTATCGACATGGACCAGATGCGCAACCCCAAGCCCTGTTCCGGCACCGTAAACCGCAATAGGCTTACCTTCTACCGGTTCTGCGCCACCAAACTGAATCAGATGCTCTTTTTTCAGCATCGGGATCGCCATCGATACAGCAGTAAAATCGTTAATAATTTCCAGATGGCTAAAACCGAGATTCTTTTTCATTTCGGCAATTGAGAACGCCCAGGTATGGTTGGTCATTGCCACCCAGTCACCGGTAATTGGGCAAGCGATGGCAATACAGCCGTCTTTCACCTCGACCTTATGTTCTTCAAGATAAACGCGAATGACCGCTTCGAGGCTGGGGTAATCAAGCCCTGAATAGGTCTTAGCCTGCGAGATTTCACCACTGGCAATATCACACAGAGCAAGACGTGCGTTGGTGCCGCCCACATCACCGACTAATGCATACTTTGTCATTCTTCAACTGCTCCGCTAAAGTCAAAATAATTCTTTCTCACACTGTAAATACCTGGGGGCATAACAACAACGCCGGAAAGGCAGGCTCCCTGTAAATATCGATCTGGGTCACACAATTACTTTATCGTTTCAGCACCAATTGCAGCGATGCCTTTTTGCAAGCTGGGCAAACTAAGTATCTGACCCCGCATAAGGAATAGAACATGCTCCATCCGCGAGCCAGAACCATGTTGTTATTATCGCTCCCCGCCGTGGCAATTGGGATTGCGTCCAGTCTTATTCTGATTATGGTGATGAAAATCGCCTCGGTATTACAGAATTTGCTCTGGCAACGACTACCGGGAACTCTGGGGATAGCCCAGGATTCACCTCTCTGGATCATCGGTGTATTAACGCTAACGGGTATTGCGGTGGGGTTGGTTATCCGTTTCAGCCAGGGTCATGCCGGACCAGATCCCGCCTGTGAACCGCTTATCGGCGCACCGGTTCCGCCCTCTGCGCTACCAGGACTTATCGTAGCATTAATTCTCGGTCTTGCTGGCGGCGTCAGCCTGGGGCCGGAACATCCTATCATAACCGTCAATATCGCCCTTGCCGTCGCCATTGGCGCTCGTCTGTTACCGCGCGTCAACCGAATGGAGTGGACTATTTTAGCCTCTGCCGGAACCATCGGCGCGCTGTTTGGCACACCTGTTGCGGCGGCATTGATATTTTCGCAAACCTTAAATGGCAGTAATGAAGTTCCGCTATGGGATCGTCTCTTTGCGCCGTTAATGGCGGCAGCAGCTGGTGCACTTACTACCGGATTATTTTTCCATCCTCATTTTTCACTGCCCATTGCGCATTACGGACAGATGGAAATGACCGATATTCTCAGCGGTGCAATTGTCGCGGCGATTGCCATCGCAGCAGGGATGGTCGCCGTATGGTGCTTACCACGGTTGCACGCGATGATGCATCAAATGAAAAATCCGGTGTTCGTGCTGGGTATTGGCGGATTTATTCTCGGTATTCTGGGGGTTATTGGTGGACCGGTTTCGCTGTTTAAAGGGCTGGATGAGATGCAGCAGATGGTGGCAAATCAGGCTTTCAGCACCAGCGATTACTTTTTGCTGGCGGTGATAAAACTTGCCGCCCTGGTCGTTGCTGCCGCCAGTGGCTTTCGCGGTGGGCGAATCTTCCCGGCAGTGTTTGTCGGCGTGGCATTAGGGTTGATGCTTCATGAGCACGTTCCCGCCGTTCCAGCGGCAATAACCGTTTCCTGCGCTATACTCGGCATCGTGCTGGTGGTAACACGCGATGGCTGGTTAAGTCTTTTTATGGCGGCAGTCGTTGTACCCAATACCACATTGCTACCGCTGCTCTGTATCGTCATGCTCCCGGCATGGCTGTTATTAGCAGGTAAGCCGATGATGATGGTCAACCGTCCGAAGCAACAGCCACCCCACGATAACGTTTAGCAAAAAATGCTCTCCTTTATGATTTAAGAGTTATGGCGATGATACGGCGCTTTACCTCCCCGTAATATTGCGTTAACAGGCCGCTGACGGCTTCGATCGTGAAGGAGAATAACAATGTTCAGGTCACTGTTTCTGGCGGCCGCCCTGATGGCATTTACCCCGCTTGCGGCAAACGCAGGTGAAATCACCCTACTGCCATCAATCAAATTACAAATTGGCGATCGCGATCATTACGGTAATTACTGGGACGGTGGTCACTGGCGCGACCGTGACTACTGGCACCGCAATTATGAATGGCGTAAAAACCGCTGGTGGCGTCATGATAATGGCTACCATCGTGGCGGGGATAAGCGTAAAGCGTATGAGCGTGGCTATCGTGAAGGCTGGCGCGATCGTGACGATCATCGTGGAAAAGGCCGCGGACATGGACACCGCCATTAAACGCATCCGTCAATGGAGCACAATGCCTGATGCGACGCTAGCGCGTCTTATCAGGCCTACAAACCAGCTCTTTAACGCGTAGGGCGGATAAAGCATTTACGCCGCATCCGCCAATGGTGCCAAATGCGACGCTCATTCAACTACAATCCCAGTGCCGTTCCTACCAGTAACCAGATATTCAGCGCCACTACCAGCACCACAATCACCCAGCCTGTCTGTTTTACGCGTTTACTGTTCACCAGATCGCCCATCAACTTGCTGTCACTGGTGAAAATCAACAGTGGAACCAGCGCCAGGGCGATACCAAAACTTAACAGCACCTGACTCATAACCAGAATCCGTGTCGGATCTAATCCCATCAGAATGACGATAAATGACGGCAGCATGGTGACTGTACGACGCACCCACAGCGGGATATGAAAGCGAATGAAGCCCTGCATCACTACCTGCCCCGCCAGCGTCCCCACCACCGTTGAAGACAGTCCGGCAGCAACCAGGCTTAATCCAAAGACCGTTGCCGCAGCATGGCTTAACAGCGGTTGCAGCGTCAGATAAGCCTCATCAAGATCGGCAACACCAGTATGACCAGAAAAGTGGAACGCCGCCGCAGCTGTAGCCATCATCGCCAGATTGACAAAACCGGCAATCGTCATGGCGATAGCCACATCCCATTTGGTGGCGGAATAACGTTGTTGACGCGAACCGCCATGTAAATGCTGAGTGAGCGAAGAGTGCAAATAAATCACATGCGGCATAATCGTCGCCCCTAACACGCCCGCTGCCAGGAAGACCGCCTCCGAAGTAGGTAAACTCGGGATCACCATTCCTTTACCCAGCTGCGCCAGGTTAGGCTGGGAGAAAATCAACTCGACAATGTAAGCCGCGGCAACAAACAACAGTAACCCGCCAATCACTTTCTCCAGCGGTTTTTGCCCGCGACGTTGCAGCATTAAAATAAGGAAAGTCGCGATCCCCGTCAGCACCGCGCCCTGCAACAACGAAACACCAAGAATGAGTTTAAAACCGATCGCCGCACCAATAAATTCCGCCAGGTCGGTTGCCATCGCAATAATTTCTGCCTGAACCCAATAGAACCACACGACGGGACGCGGGTAGTGATCGCGAATCTGCTCCGCCAGATTTTTACCGGTGGCAATCCCCAGTTTGGCCGAGAGGATTTGAATCAGCATCGCCATCAGGTTAGCCCAAACGACAACCCACAATAACTGATAGCCGAAGCTGGCACCCGCCTGAATATTGGTCGCAAAGTTACCGGGATCGATATAACCAATCGCCGCAATGAACGCAGGTCCCATTAATGCGAGCCTCATCTTGCGCGCCGCCCGTCCGCTGCTACTCTCAACGCGATAGTTCGTCATCTTGTGCCTCTAAAACATAGCCTTTGCTATGTTTTATGCTACGTTAAATGAGAATGATTATCAAATTCATTTAAATGGGTTGTGATGATTTCTCTGATAGACCAGGATTATGACTACGAAAAGATAGATGACTCGAATGTTATGGTTATGTTTAATACTAGCACATTTACATAACCTTCCGCTTCCATACACAACATAGCAGAAATGTATGACAGATCACTATTTTTGAAGCTTGTCACAGGACGTCATTATAGTGTGTGTCAGATCTCGTTTTCCTTAACCATGTTACATAGAATGTGCACGGAAATTTAACCTGCCTCATATTTGGAGCAAATATGGACCGCGTCCTTCATTTTGTACTGGCACTTGCCGTTGTTGCGATTCTCGCACTGCTGGTAAGCAGCGACCGCAAAAAAATTCGTATCCGTTATGTTATTCAACTGCTTGTTATCGAAGTGTTACTGGCGTGGTTCTTCCTGAACTCCGACGTTGGTCTGGGCTTCGTGAAAGGCTTCTCCGAAATGTTCGAAAAACTGCTCGGATTTGCCAACGAAGGGACTAACTTCGTCTTTGGTAGCATGAATGATCAAGGCCTGGCATTCTTCTTCCTGAAAGTGCTGTGCCCAATCGTCTTTATCTCTGCGCTGATCGGTATTCTCCAGCATATTCGCGTATTGCCGGTGATTATCCGCGCAATTGGTTTCCTGCTCTCCAAAGTCAACGGCATGGGCAAACTGGAATCCTTTAACGCCGTCAGCTCCCTGATTCTGGGTCAGTCTGAAAACTTTATTGCCTATAAAGATATCCTCGGCAAAATCTCCCGCAATCGTATGTACACCATGGCAGCAACGGCGATGTCCACCGTGTCGATGTCCATCGTTGGTGCATACATGACCATGCTGGAGCCGAAATACGTCGTTGCGGCGCTGGTACTGAACATGTTCAGCACCTTTATCGTGCTGTCGCTGATCAACCCTTACCGTGTTGATGCCAGTGAAGAAAATATTCAGATGTCCAACCTGCACGAAGGTCAGAGCTTCTTCGAAATGCTGGGTGAATACATTCTGGCAGGTTTCAAGGTTGCCATTATCGTTGCCGCGATGCTGATCGGCTTTATCGCCCTGATCGCCGCGCTGAACGCACTGTTTGCCACCGTGACTGGCTGGTTTGGCTACAGCATCTCCTTCCAGGGCATCCTGGGCTACATCTTCTATCCGATTGCATGGGTGATGGGTGTTCCTTCCAGTGAAGCACTGCAAGTGGGCAGTATCATGGCGACCAAACTGGTTTCCAACGAGTTCGTTGCGATGATGGATCTGCAGAAAATTGCTTCCACGCTCTCTCCGCGTGCGGAAGGCATCATCTCTGTGTTCCTGGTTTCCTTCGCTAACTTCTCTTCAATCGGGATTATCGCGGGTGCGGTTAAAGGCCTGAATGAAGAGCAAGGTAACGTGGTTTCTCGCTTCGGTCTGAAACTGGTTTACGGCTCTACCCTGGTGAGTGTGCTGTCTGCGTCAATCGCAGCACTGGTGCTGTAAGACCATACATAAAAAAGCCGGGGATAATTCCCCGGCTTTTTTACGCCTGTTAATCAGCTAATGGCTGCGGACGACCAATTAAATATCCTTGCAGATATTGCACCCCAAGTTTATGCAATAGCGCCTGCTGCTGTGGCGTCTCGACAAACTCCGCGACCACACTCAATGACTTCGCTTTCGCCAGATCGGTAATTGATCTCACAATCATCGCATCCAGCGTGTTCGTGACGATATCTTTCACAAAGACGCCATCAATTTTGATGATATCAGCCTGCAAACGCTTTAACCGTTCGTAGTTGGCATATCCGGTGCCAAAGTCATCAATCGCAATCCGGAAACCAAACTTATGCAGCTGCTCGATGTTGTACATGCTGCTTTCTGCGTTAGAAAACGCCTGCTCCTCGGTGATCTCAAGAATGACCGCCTGCGGGGAGATGTAATAACGCTTAAACAGACGAATAATCCGCCCGGCAATATTCTTTTGCAGCAGCGTGAGCGGCATTAAATTGACTGAAAAGCGTGGACCTTTTTTGTCGCAAGGGTGTGTTGCCAGCCACTTCAACAAGGATTCCAGCACTTGCAAATCAAAACGCGCGCTAAGGTTAAACTGAGCAATAAGGGGCAGAAACTTATCCGGGGTCATAATGCCGCCGTCATACTTCAGTCGCGCGAGGATCTCATCATAACCTTCACCCTCTTTGTTGCGAATTGGCTGGGCGTAGAGCAGCAAATCACCCTGATCTAACGCCGTGCGAATGGTATTCAGCAATAGCACCTGTTTAGTGGTTTGCCCGGAAACCATCTCCTCTCTGCTATCCAGCGCCAGCACATGATGATGTGCGCAGGATTGCTCCGCCAGCCAGCTTAACTGCCCCAACAAGGGTTGCAGGGTTTCCTGATTTCCATCAAAACGTCCCCAGGCAGCACCATAGCCCATATCCAGCCCGGTATTGTTCCAGTGAATTTGCCGACTATTCAGGATGTTAACCATATGCTGGAGTCGCCCTTCCGTTTCCGGCCCGCTCAGCACTAACAGCAGTTCACTACCCGGCAATTGATACAACTTTTCGTTTTCCTGCATCAACGGCAGCAGCGTACGGTAAATTGAGCGGATACAGTGAACGCGCATCATTAAGCCGTAATGACGACTCATAAACTCAAGATTATCAATGCGCAGGCAGCAAAAACTCTTGCCCGCCTCTTGCTCCGGCGCTTGCTCCAACGCACGAAAGTTGGGTAGAAGCGTTAACGGATCGGTCAGCGCCTGCAAATGCCAGCGGCGGTTAAGCCATTCACTACGATGATAAATACGCACCATATAGAGCAGGCAAACACTAAAGGAAATCAGTACTGCGAGAATAAATGCCAGCGAATATTCGGTTAGTACCCCTTGCAAAAAGTTCTGGTTGTAATTCAGAAGGCAAAGCGTTGAAACAGCCCAAGTGAGATTTAAAAACGGATAGCGAAGCTTACCGACACCGAGGGTAAAGATGATAAAGAAAACAGGTACCAGGTAACCGGCAATAAAGTCATTTTCATACGGTGTGCACATCAGAAGTAGCATCACGCTAAGAGCTGCCAGCCAGCTTAAGGTAAATGCGCGTTTCTCTTTGCTCAACGACGGAGCGATATCCCTACGCCACAATATCTGTGCAAAGTGGGGACTTACAATCATGCGGGTGAGATAGTAAAAAAGCATGTTGTAAATCAGCACTGCGGTGAAAAGGCTTAGCAAATCAACGACCGTGAAAATGGCATCCGCATCGCCGAAAAAGGTAGATATCTTTAGCGGAAAATCAAAGAAATTTCCCACAAGATACATGCTGCATTTGATGCCAATCGGCGCCACCAAACCAAGCCAGAACAGACGTTGCCAGACGTATCGGCTGGTCAATCCATAACGCCAACGCGTCCCCAATTGCCAGCGTAATATTGCACAGGCACACAGGACTGCAAACGCCTGGCTGCCGATCATGACGGCGGTCTGTAAAAAAGTGAGATGAAGGTTCCACAGATTGGTGCAAAACATCCCGCATAAAATGGGAACGACACCACGCCAGCCAAAGATAAACAAGATTGACAGCATTACGCACAGTGGCATCCACGCCAGAAAGATATAATTGGAATGGATAACAGCAAGTGGCGAAATTAAACGGGATAGCTGAATAAGTACCACGGTGAGCGTAAACGCTAGTGTGAATATCTTGATATTTTTTATCAGGTTATGCTCCACAAACATGAGTACACTACTCTCACTGATCGGGGTTTTCAGGCACACAAATAATAAGTTTATTCGCATCGCGAAGCAAACAGGGGCCAGCCTGTTGCTGTTTTTTCAGTCAGTGATGCATTCACCACACGGCACTGCCAGGATGTAGACTGTATTACAAAAGCGGCAAAAGGCAGAGACAAAAAACCCCCGCTTTGCAGCGAGGGTTTGAAATTTGGTGGAGCTAAGCGGGATCGAACCGCTGACCTCTTGCATGCCATGCAAGCGCTCTCCCAGCTGAGCTATAGCCCCACGAGTCGTTTACGTACCAAATTTGCTGGGTGCAAAATTTGGTGGAGCTAAGCGGGATCGAACCGCTGACCTCTTGCATGCCATGCAAGCGCTCTCCCAGCTGAGCTATAGCCCCATCACGTAAAGCTTGTCGAGTTGACGGGCGGCATCATATGAATTCCGCCCGAATGTGTCAACGGCAAATTGCCACGTGTAGTTTCAATCGCTGAAAAATCAGGCAAATGAACAATTTTGGAAAACCGCTCGCATTCAGTAGTTATTCATGTCACGGTTTCCTGTAAAGTGGTGTTATAAAATGAACTACTAATAGACCCACATACATTCAGGGAATTGTTATGTTCAAGGAGAGGATGACGCCAGATGAACTTGCCAGACTGACCGGCTATAGCCGCCAGACCATTAATAAATGGGTACGCAAGGAAGGCTGGACAACGTCACCAAAACCAGGCGTCCAGGGTGGCAAAGCTCGACTGGTTCACGTCAATGAACAGGTTCGTGAATATATTCGCAATGCTGAACGTCCAGAAGGTCAGGGAGAAGCGCCAGCCCTTTCTGGTGATGCGCCGCTTGAAGTGTTGCTGGTGACACTGGCGAAAGAGATGACGCCAGTTGAACAAAAACAGTTTACATCCTTGCTTCTGCGGGAAGGGATTATCGGATTGTTACAACGCTTAGGGATTCGCGATAGCAAATAATATGAAAAGATTACGCAATAAAATGACCACCGAAGAACTGGCTGAATGCCTCGGTGTGGCTAAACAAACTGTTAACCGTTGGATCAGAGAAAAAGGCTGGAAAACGGAAAAATTTCCCGGCGTGAAAGGCGGTCGTGCCAGACTTATTCTGGTCGAAACGCAAGTTTGCGAGTTTATTCAGAACACGCCAGCCTTCCATAACACACCGATGCTTCTGGAAGCCGAAGAACCCCTTGCCGAATACGCACCGGGTATTCGCACTCCTGCTTATCGGCAAATCATCAGCGCAATAGACAACATGACTCACAGTGAGCAAGAAAAAGTTGCGCAATTTTTGTCACGCGAAGGAATTCGTAATTTTCTTGCTCGTCTCGACATAGATGAATCAGCATAAATAAAAAACGGCAGGGGTATCTCTCCTGCCGTTTATCTTTTATGCGCTAATTACTGCTGATTTTCGCGTTCAGCAATAAAAGCCAGCGCTTTGTTGATACGCTCGATACTGCGGGTCTTACCGATTGCGTGAACGGTAACATCCAGCGCCGGAGACTGCCCCGCACCGGTTACGGCGACACGCAGCGGCATACCAACTTTACCCATACCCACTTCCAGCTCATCCGCCGTCGCCTGAATAGCGTGATGAACGTTTTCAGCGGTCCAGTCAGTAATCGCAGTCAGTTTGTCACGAACTACTTCCAGCGGCTGACGCGCTACCGGACGCAGATGTTTTTTCGCGGCGTCGGCATCGAACTCAGCAAAATCTTCGTAGAAATAACGGCAGCTCTGTGCCATCTCTTTCAGCGTCTTGCAGCGTTCGCCCAGCAGTTTCACCAGATCAGCCAGCTGCGGGCCGTTACGGGTATCGATGTTTTCCTGCTCAATGTGCCACTGTAAGTGAGTAGCAACATACTCCGGCGGCAACGCGTTAATGTAGTGATGGTTCAGCCACAGCAGCTTGTCGGTGTTGAACGCACTGGCAGATTTGCTGACGGCATTCAGAGTGAAGTATTTAATCATCTCTTCACGAGTGAAGATTTCCTGATCGCCGTGGGACCAGCCCAGACGCACCAGATAGTTCAGCAGTGCTTCTGGCAGATAACCATCATCACGATACTGCATTACGCTGACCGCCCCGTGACGTTTGGACAGTTTTTTACCGTCATCGCCGTTGATCATAGAAACGTGCGCATAAACCGGTACCGGCGCTTTCAGAGCCTTAAGAATGTTAATCTGGCGCGGTGTGTTGTTGATATGGTCTTCGCCACGGATAACGTGGGTGATTTCCATATCCCAGTCATCGACAACCACACAGAAGTTATAGGTTGGGGAACCATCGGTACGGCGGATAATCAGATCATCCAGCTCCTGGTTGCTGAACTCGATCGGACCACGGATCTGATCGTCAAAAACAACAGAACCTTCCTGCGGGTTAGCAAAACGTACGACACACGGCTCATCATCAGCGTGATGCTCATGACTGTGGCGGCAGCGACCGTCATAACGCGGCTTCTCACCTTTCGCCATTTGCTCTTCGCGCAGCGCTTCCAGGCGCTCTTTAGAGCAATAGCATTTATAAGCTGTGCCCTCTTCCAGCATCTGATCGATCACCGCGTTGTAGCGATCAAAACGTTTGGTCTGGTAGTACGGACCTTCATCCCACTCCAGGCTCAGCCAGTTCATGCCATCCATAATGGCTTCGATAGCTTCCGGCGTGGAACGCTCAAGATCGGTGTCTTCAATACGCAGCACGAACTCACCGCCGTGGTTACGTGCAAAAAGCCAGGAGTAAAGAGCAGTACGCGCGCCGCCAACGTGCAGATAGCCTGTTGGGCTTGGCGCGAAGCGAGTTTTGATTTTCATGAAATGGCCTTACGTTTAGAAAGATGCCGACAACCGGCAAATCCTGGAAAAATTGAGTGGGCGATATTCTATCACTCCCGCCTGATTCCTCAATGTAGTTCGGGTTGCAACCTTACGCATTATTGTTTTCGTTGACAAATTGCGCAACACGGTCTGTTTTGCGATCATCTTGCTTAAATTTACGACGAACGAACAATTTCTTTAGAAAATGCGTTGACTCATTTTGAACTCTCCCTATAATGCGACTCCACACAGCGGGGGTGATTAGCTCAGCTGGGAGAGCACCTCCCTTACAAGGAGGGGGTCGGCGGTTCGATCCCGTCATCACCCACCACTTTCTCGCCAGCTAGATTTCTTGTAACAATGTGAAGTACCGAAGTGGGTGATTAGCTCAGCTGGGAGAGCACCTCCCTTACAAGGAGGGGGTCGGCGGTTCGATCCCGTCATCACCCACCACTTTCTCGCCAGCTAGATTTCTTGTAACAATGTGAAGTACCGAAGTGGGTGATTAGCTCAGCTGGGAGAGCACCTCCCTTACAAGGAGGGGGTCGGCGGTTCGATCCCGTCATCACCCACCACTTCGGGTCGTTAGCTCAGTTGGTAGAGCAGTTGACTTTTAATCAATTGGTCGCAGGTTCGAATCCTGCACGACCCACCAATGTAAAAAAGTGCCCTAAAGGCGCTTTTTTGCTATCTGCAATTTGCGAAATTGCCTGATGCGCTTCGCTTATCAGACCAACTATGTCCGGCAGTTCCCGTGCCTCTCATCTACTGCGCCAACGCCGCCAGCAGTTTAACCAGCGCGGGCGTCACCTGCTGCGTTTCATAAACAATATATAAGTCTGCCGGGATGCGTTCTTTGAGCGGACGGAATATGACACCGGGCCAGTTCATCTGCGCGTAGCTGTCCGCTATCAATGTGATACCAATACCCATACTGACCATGGCGAGTACCGTTTGCGGTTCATTAACTTCGCGAATAACAACCGGTGAAAATCCCACCTGCTGGCAAACTCGCTGCAAAAAATCCCAGTCAGTGTACACGGGCGGCATTGTAACGAAATACTCGTCACGTAGCGCTTCCAGCGGGACGGTGGAAAATGATGAGAGATGATGCTCTTCAGGCATCGCCACCAGAAACGCCGATTCATGCAACCGTAAGCTGGTAAAACCAGTCGGTGGTTCTGTCGCCATTCGCCAGATCCCGGCATCAAGTTCGCGGCGTTCCAGCAAGGCCATTTGCATCGCTGGCATCTTTTCGCGAAACAGAACTTCAACGTTAGGATTTTCTCTAAGGAATCGCCGCATAACCGGGCGCATCCGTCCCCACATTGCCGTTCCCACAACCCCGAGTTCAATCCGCCCTGCTTCTCCCCGACCTATTTGTTCAACCCGAGCCAATACATTATTTGCATTCACCAGCAATCGACGCGATTCTTCCATCAAGATTTTGCCCGCGTGTGTCAGTACGACGCTGCGCGAATGGCGAATAAAAAGCTGCGTGCCGAGTTGATTTTCCAGCTCTTTAATATGAATACTGAGCGGAGGCTGAGACATATTTAAACGCGCTGCTGCGCGACCAAAATGCAACTCTTCCGCTACGGCAAGAAAATAACGGAGCAACTTAAGATCTGTTCTATATACGCGTTCCATAATTAAGTGCTCCATATAAAAAATATATCGTATTAAATTATCATGGCATAAAGTATTTCACCACCAGATATCCGACATACATAAACACGATGGATAATATACCCGGCAATACATTTGGAACAGGAATAGGTAATCGCACGATTGTAAACAAAGCACCAATGCCAAAACCAACGCCAGAAGAAAATAAAATATCTTTCACTAATTAACCTTTATCATAAAAGCAGCCCCAAGGAACAGAGCTGCGAATCCTTTTAATGTGTAACTGAACGATGCGTTATCTTTTCAGGGTCATGGTTATATTTAAACCCAAAGAAAAATATCACTGCGAGGAAAAGAGCATACCCTGCAAACATCAGCCAAATGGTATGCCAGTCTTTTACGCCATCCACCGAGAAGTAATCCACTGCCATACCGCTCAGAATCGAGCCAACCCATGCGCCGACGCCATTTACCATCGTCATAAAAAGGCCCTGGGCGCTGGCACGAATGCTGGAATCAACTTCCTGTTCGACAAAGACCGAACCAGAAATATTGAAGAAATCGAATGCACAACCGTAAACAATCATCGACAGCAACAGCAAAATAAACCCGGTTGGTGATGGATCGCCATAGGCAAAGAAGCCAAAGCGCAGCGTCCACGCCACCATACTAATCAGCATGACGGTTTTAATACCGAAACGCTTCAAAAAGAACGGTATCGTCAGAATGAAACCGACTTCAGCCATCTGTGAAACTGACAGTAAAATGGACGGGTATTTCACCACGAAGCTATCAGCAAACTCAGGATTACGGGCGAAATCATGCAGGAACGGGTTGCCAAAAACGTTGGTAATTTGCAGCACCGCACCCAGCATCATGGCGAAGAGGAAAAAGATAGCCATGCGTGGATTTTTAAACAGCACGAAAGCATCCAGACCCAGCTTGCTGGCAAGCGATGTAGTCGCTTTTTTCTCCGCAACCGGAATCTTCGGCAAAGTCAGCGCATAAGCCGACAGCAGCAATGACGCACCGGACGCGATATACAGTTGCAGACTACTCAATTCCAGATGCAGCAGGCTTACTGCCCACATGGCGACAATGAACCCCACCGTACCAAAAACGCGAATGGGCGGGAAAGCGGTCACCGGGTCAAGCCCTGCCTGGGCAAGACAGGAATAAGAGACGCTGTTCGATAACGCAATAGTCGGCATAAACGCCATCGCATTGACTAACATCACCCAAAACATCATATCCGGATCAGTTACGGATGCCGCATAAAAAAGTACGCCCGCACACACTAGGTGGCACAGCATGTATGCACGTTCCGCACGCAGCCATTTGTCTGCGATGATCCCCATTATACCCGGCATAATAATCGCGGCGATCCCTTTGGAACTGTAAACCATGCCAACATTAGCGCCGGTGAAATGAAGGGTATTAATCATGTAAGAACCGAGGGTAACCAGCCAGCTCCCCCAGATAAAATATTGCAAAAAGGACATTACCTTTAAGCGCAAAGCGATGCTCATAATCGTTTCCTTGTCGCATCATATGGCCTCACTCAGTAAGGCCGTTTATTGTTGTTTTACTCAGGCAATTTTGCGCAGAAAGCCGCAAATAAGATTAATAAAGTTTTGCTTTGAGAGTTCCGCTGCTGCCAGCGTTTGGGCATGAGAAAGCTTCACGTCACTCAGACCTTCCGCCATGTTGGTAATCGCAGAGACCGCAACGACTTTAAGTTCGCAATGGCGAGCTGAAATAACCTCAGGCACCACAGACATACCAACAACATCCCCACCAATAATTTGCATCATGCGAATTTCCGCCGCAGTCTCGAAATTCGGCCCCGGATACGAGACGAACACGCCCTCCGTCAGAGGGAACCCCTCTTCTTTCGCCACTTTTTGTAACAGTGCGCGGTATTCCGCATCGTAGGCATTCGCCAGCGAGAAGAAGCGCTCACCAAAACGTTCATCATTAAGACCCACCATCGGCGTTCCCGGCATGGTGTTGATGTGATCTTTCAATGCGACCAGACTGCCGGCCCCCACTTCAGGGCGCAGTGAGCCAGCCGCATTGGTGCAGAACAGCAACTCGCAGCCCAGCAACTTAAAGGTACGGATTGCATCCGTCATGATGGTCATCCCACGACCTTCGTAGAAATGTCCGCGACCTTTCATGCACGCCACTGGCACCCCCTGGAGATACCCCAGCACCAGCTCACCCGCATGACCGTGTACGGTACTTACCGGGAACCCAGGCAGCTTTTCGTAGGAAATTGCGACCGCGTTCTCAATCTGATCGGCCAGCGCGCCCAGCCCGGAACCTAAAATAAAGGCCACTCGTGGCGTGAAATCAGGTTTATAAGTCTTGATAATATCTACGCAATACAGTGGGTTATGAGAAAACTGAGCCTGATACATATATATCCTTTTTTTGTAGGGTGGAATCTAACGCCTTTTTATAACGAGATTGCCCTACCTCATACCAATACACTTTTTTCATGTATCCGATAGTTATTCGATATCGATATATTTATATTTTTTCACTATTAATAGGCTGAAAAAACTGTATTGGTACTCTCCTTTCCCTTGCATTAACAATATGCCGCTTTTAATCAACCTTTTATTAAGCAATCAACTAATAACGATCGGCATAGGGAATTATGCTATGAAAAAACATCTTTTTACTCTGACACTCTCTTCTGTATTGGCGATACCAGCAGTATCCCATGCAGAATTTAAAGGCGGTTTTGCTGATATAGGTATTCATTATCTTGACTGGACTAGCAGAACCACTGAGAAATCGTCGACCAAATCACACAAAGATGATTTTGGATATCTGGAACTGGAAGGCGGCGCTAACTTTAGTTGGGGAGAAATGTACGGGTTCTTCGACTGGGAAAACTTTTATAATGATCGTCATGATAAACCGGGTAGCGAGCAGCGTTATACATTTAAAAATACCAACCGTATTTACCTGGGTGACACCGGATTTAATCTCTACTTGCATGCGTATGGCACCTACGGTTCTGCGAATCGTGTGAATTTCCATGACGATATGTTCCTTTACGGGATCGGCTACAATTTCACCGGCAGCGGTTGGTGGTTCAAACCGTTCTTTGCAAAACGCTATACAGACCAAACCTATTATACCGGCGATAACGGTTATGTCGCCGGTTGGGTTGCAGGTTACAGCTTTATGCTGGGCAGTGAGAAATTCACCCTCACCAACTGGAACGAGTACGAGTTTGATCGTGATGCCACCTACGCGGCAGGTAATGGCGGCAAAGAAGGTCTGAACGGTGCCGTCGCACTTTGGTGGAATGCAACTTCACACATCACCACAGGGATTCAGTATCGTTATGCGGATGACAAACTGGGCGAAGATTTTTACCAGGATGCGATAATCTACTCCATCAAATTTAATTTCTGATTGATTACTGCCGGAGCTCCCGGCAGTATGAATTCACTCTATATCTGATACAACGGATCCCCTTCCCGCCCAGCCATTAGCGCATTGCCCTGGTCTCGTACTACGTCCCATAACGCTTGTGCGGCGGTGGAAAGTGAACGGTTCTTCCTGCGCACCAGCATCAACTGGCGTTCAACCACTGGCGTAATGCGCTTTACCACCAGTGGGCTACCTTCAGGCAATGGTAGCGCCAGTGCGGGAAGAATACTGATGCCGATGCCTGCGGCTACCATCGGGAACAGCGTCGCCGGATGACCAATCTCCTGCACAATATTCGCCTGAATACCGTTGCGCGCCAGCGCTGCGTCAATCAGCGGTCGGCTGCCTGACGCGTAATCCTGCAACACCAATTTCGCTCCCTGTAATGCCTGCCAGGGGACATAATCTTCCACGGCCAAAGCGCTATCGCGATGGCAAAGCAGAAAGAAAGGCTCGGAAAGAATCACTTCACATTGCAGATCGCCCACTGGGCCAGGATCGATGACGATGCCAAAATCGACATCTCCCTGGCGAATACTTTCCATCACCCACTGCTGCGGACGATCGTGCAGGACAAACTGAATATCTGGATAGCGGCGATGGCTTTCAGCAATGCATTGCGGAATAAGATGCGCGGAAATGGTCTGGCTGGCAGCGACCCGAACTTTTCCGCTCAGTTGTTGCCCCATACGCCCGGTATCGCGCAACGTGCTGTTAAGTTCATCCAGCAGTCGCTCAAGACGCAAAGCCAACTGCTGCCCTGCATCTGTAAGCACCACTTCACGCGTGGTTCTGTCCAGCAGGCGAACACCAGTATGATTTTCCAGCTCCTTCACACTGTGACTCACTGCCGACTGGCTCAGGCCGATACGCTCTCCTGCACGACTAAAACTTTTCTCCTGCGCTACTGTGACGAAAACCTTTAATTGCTTTAAAGAATAATTCATCTGTTTTTTTCATGAATGGATGCAATAAATCAATTTTATTTCTCAAACTGGAAGAAGCACAATAGAACCATCGATCATCTGGAGTCTTTATGAAACTTTTTCGTATCCTCGATCCTTTCACCTTAACCCTGATCACGGTGGTGTTGCTGGCATCTTTCTTTCCGGCCAGAGGCGATTTCGTCCCCTTCTTTGAAAATCTGACCACTGCAGCGATTGCTCTGCTGTTCTTTATGCACGGCGCGAAGTTGTCGCGTGAGGCGATTATTGCTGGCGGTGGTCACTGGCGACTGCATTTGTGGGTAATGTGCAGCACCTTCGTGCTGTTTCCGATTCTGGGCGTGCTGTTTGCCTGGTGGAAACCGGTAAATGTCGACCCGATGCTCTACTCCGGTTTTCTCTACTTGTGCATTCTCCCCGCGACCGTGCAGTCTGCAATCGCCTTCACGTCAATGGCGGGCGGTAACGTCGCGGCGGCGGTTTGTTCTGCGTCAGCATCCAGCCTGCTGGGGATTTTCCTTTCACCATTGCTGGTTGGTCTGGTGATGAATGTTCACGGTGCAGGGGGCAGCCTTGAGCAGGTCGGTAAAATTATGCTGCAACTGTTGCTGCCATTTGTGTTGGGGCATCTTTCCCGGCCTTGGATTGGTGACTGGGTGTCGCGTAATAAAAAATGGATTGCGAAAACTGACCAGACGTCCATTCTGTTGGTGGTTTATGCGGCATTCAGCGAAGCCGTCGTTAACGGTATCTGGCACAAAGTTGGCTGGGGATCATTGCTGTTTATCGTGGTGGTCAGTTGCGTTCTTCTGGCTATCGTGATTGTAGTTAACGTCTTTATGGCACGCCGACTGGGCTTCAATAAGGCAGATGAAATTACTATCGTCTTTTGTGGTTCGAAAAAGAGTCTGGCAAATGGCATCCCGATGGCAAACATTCTGTTCCCCACATCGGTGATCGGTATGATGGTGCTGCCCCTGATGATTTTCCATCAGATCCAATTGATGGTCTGTGCGGTGCTGGCGCGTCGATACAAACGCCAGACCGAACAGTTACAGGCGCAGCAGGAAAGCAGCGCCGATAAAGCTTAAAGCGGACGCTTCAGGGGCTGGACCAGTTGCGTCAGCCCCTCGGTTTTAATCAGCAGCGTGATTTGCATTAGCTCACCGAGCTTCCCTGCCGGGAACTCATCTTTGCGGGCAAACCACAGCAGATACTCCTCCGGCAGGTCGATTAAGCGACGCCCTTTGTACTTGCCAAACGGCATTATCGTATTGGCTATTTCAATCAGCTGCTCTTTTTCCATCTCAGCTACCCAGCAAACGCAGCATTTCCGTTTCGTCGATGACTTCAATGCCCAGTTCCTGCGCCTTCGCCAGTTTAGATCCTGCAGCTTCACCCGCTATCACCAGATCGGTTTTCTTCGACACGCTGCCCGCGACTTTCGCCCCCAGTTCGACCAGTCGAGCTTTAGCGTCATCACGCGACATCTGGCTTAAGCTGCCCGTAAGCACCACGGTTTTACCAGCAAACGGACTGTCAATCTCTTCCGCATTGATAACGATCGGCTCAGGCCAGTGAACACCTTCCGCCAACAGCTCGCTGATGACATTGCGGTTGCTTTCTTCGGCAAAGAAGTTGTGAACGTGGGAGGCAACGACAATTCCAACATCAGGCACCTTTTGCAGCTCTTCAATCGAAGCGGCTTCCAGCGCTTCCAGCGTGCCGAAATATGCCGCCAGACCTGCTGCGGTGGCCTCGCCGACTTCACGGATGCCAAGTGCATAGAGGAAGCGAGCAAAGGTGGTTTCTTTCGCTTTTTCCAGCGCGTTAACCACGTTTTGTGCCGATTTCGGCCCCATACGCTCCAGTCCGGTCAGTTTGCCTGCGGTGAGTTTGAACAGATCCGCCGGAGTGTGGACATATTCTTTTTCAACCAGTTGATCGATGATTTTGTCGCCCATTCCGTCAACATCCATCGCACGGCGGGAAACAAAGTGTTTCAGAGACTCTTTACGCTGCGCACCGCAAATCAGGCCACCGGTACAGCGGGCAACCGCTTCACCTTCCACACGCTCGACGTCAGAACCACATACCGGACAATGCGTCGGGAATACAACCTCACGGGTATCTTCCGGGCGTTCAGAAAGCACGACGTTAACCACCTGCGGGATCACGTCGCCAGCGCGGCGAATAACCACTTTATCGCCAATGCGTAAACCAAGACGTTCGATTTCGTCAGCATTATGCAGTGTAGCGTTACTCACCAACACGCCAGCAACATGGACAGGTTCCAGACGCGCAACAGGCGTAATCGCGCCAGTACGCCCAACCTGAAACTCGACGTCACGCACAAAGGTCATCTGTTCCTGCGCCGGGAATTTAAACGCTACCGCCCAGCGCGGGGCACGCGCGACAAAGCCAAGCTGCTCCTGCTGTGCCAGTGAGTTGACCTTAATCACCACGCCGTCGATATCAAAGCCCAGCGTCGGACGGTCTTTTTCTACTTCGTGATAAAACGCCAGCACTTCTTCCGCCGATTCACAAAGTGTTACCCGATCACTGACAGGTAATCCCCACGCTTTAAATTGCATTAAGCGTCCCAAATGGGTATCCGGCAATTCACCGCCTTCCAGAACACCAACGCCGTAGCAGAAGAAAGTGAGCGGTCGCTTCGCTGTAATACGCGGATCAAGCTGACGCAGTGAACCAGCTGCCGCATTACGTGGGTTAGCAAACACTTTCCCGCCCGTGCGTCGCGCATCTTCGTTAATCTTTTCGAACCCCGCCTGCGGCAGGAACACTTCACCACGCACTTCCAGACGCGCCGGGATATTCTCACCGTGTAGCTTCAGCGGAATGGCGCGAATAGTACGCACATTAGACGTGATATCTTCCCCGGTGGTGCCATCGCCACGAGTTGCGGCACTGACTAAAACGCCATTTTCATACAGAATACTGACGGCAAGACCATCCAGCTTCAGCTCACAGCACCAGGTGACTTTCTCGTTGCTTTTCAGACGGTCCTGCACTCGTTTGTTGAAGGCAAGAAAGCTTTCTTCATCAAAAACGTTATCCAGCGACAGCATTGGCACTTCATGGCGGATCTGGCTGAAAGCCGCCAGCGGCGCAGCACCTACACGTTGGGTAGGCGAATCAGGCGTAATCAGTTCTGGATGTTTGGTTTCCAGCTCGCGCAGTTCGCGCATCAGCCTGTCGTATTCAGCGTCGGGAATTTCCGGCGCATCCATCACATGATAAAGATATTCATGATGGCGAAGCGTCGTTCGCAGTTCTGTCAGTTGTTGTTCGATTGATTCCATATCGCACCATCAATGCTAAAAACCCCCGACAAGCGGGGGTTCGAAGAGGAGTTAATTTGCCTTAAGTGTATCAGGCGTTGGCGTCTTTGACTTCGCGGATGATGTCCTGGTACTCGCGCAATTTCTGCGGAGTCATCATACGGCGCTGATCGTCAAGCACTACACCGCCCACTTCATCGGCAATATGCTGCGCAGATTGCAGCATCAGCTTAAAGTTCTGCAGCTCGTCACCGTAAGACGGTACCTGCATAAAGATAGTGACACCCGGAGTAGTGAAATCCTTCATTTCAGGATCAAAGGTTCCCGGTTTCACCATATTCGCCAGGCTGAATAACGCCGGGCCGCTGCCATCCGGGCTAAGATGACGATGGTAAATGTTCATATCGCCAAAAATGAAGCCCGCTTGTTGAATGCTGTTAAGAAGCAGTTCACCGTTTAACTCGCTACCGTGATGCGCCGCGACGTTCATGATAATCACCGCCTCTTTGCGCTTCGGTTTATCCGTAACTGGAGCCGGTTCCGCTACAGGCTCAGGCTGTGGTGCCGCTACGGGTTCTGCAGGCTGGAAAGCCTGTTGTGCCGGTTGCGGTGCTGAATGCACTGGCTGCGGCGCTGATGCGACCTGTGGCGAAACTGGCTGCTGCAACGGCTGTTCAGGCTGCGGCTGATAGGCAGGCTGCTGCACGGGTTGCTGCACCGGCTGCGCTGGACGCGGAGCATGTTGCGGCGGTACCTGAGCTTCAGGCGGCTGCTGGACCGGTTGACGCGGCTGCGCAGACGCATAAGGCGGTTGGTACTGGTGTTGCGGCGACGGACGAGCAGCCTCATGCTCCTGGGCGTTAGCCGGGGCATGATTCACGCGGTGAACTCGAACCTCACCAACGCCCTCATCATCTTCGACATCCTCGTCATAAGAATCGTCGTCACGTTTTGACTTCATTCGTTTTAATGGCCGATCGCGGAACATAGAAGATCGTTCTTTACGGCTGGTCCAGAAACCATGTACCAGTAAAGCGATTATGGCGATCGCGCCAACAATGATTAATATCAGACGCAAATCCTGCATCATTATATTCTCTGTTGTTCTAACACCTTGCCACCACGGCAAACATTTACTCACTAAGAGTATTTGCCGATTACCTCAAGTGCAAGTGCACTATTAACTTTCACAGCACAAAGATAGATGAAATCGTGCTTTTTGCTGTTTTTTCGAACATATCCTAACTGTCCATTGCGCAATTACCCGGTAAAATACGCAGAATTTTCCTGGGATTGGTCAAAAGGAGCTCATCCTGATTATGGTTTCATCATTCACATCTGCCCCACGCAGCGGTTTTTACTATTTTGCGCAAGGCTGGAAGCTCGTCTCGCAACCTGGGATTCGGCGTTTCGTTATTTTACCGCTGCTGGTCAATATTTTGTTGATGGGGGGCGCATTCTGGTGGCTATTTATGCAGCTCGATGTCTGGATCCCGACGCTCATGAGTTATGTTCCGGACTGGTTACAATGGCTGAGCTATCTGTTGTGGCCTCTGGCTGTCATCTCTGTGCTGTTAGTGTTTGGCTATTTCTTCTCAACGATTGCTAACTGGATTGCTGCTCCGTTCAACGGTTTATTGGCTGAACAACTGGAAGCAAGACTGACTGGCGCTACACCGCCAGATACCGGAATTTTCGGTATCATGAAAGATGTGCCGCGAATCATGAAACGCGAATGGCAAAAATTTGCCTGGTATCTGCCGCGCGCAATTGTATTGCTAATTCTTTACTTCATCCCTGGCATTGGGCAAACCGTCGCGCCGGTACTGTGGTTCCTGTTTAGCGCCTGGATGTTAGCCATCCAGTATTGTGATTACCCCTTCGATAACCACAAAGTGCCGTTTAAAGAGATGCGCACCGCCCTGCGCACACGCAAAATCACCAATATGCAGTTTGGTGCTTTAACCAGCCTGTTTACGATGATCCCGCTGCTTAATCTGTTCATTATGCCCGTTGCCGTTTGTGGCGCGACGGCGATGTGGGTCGATTGCTATCGCGATAAACACGCCATGTGGCGGTAACAATCTACCGGTTATTTTGTAAACCGTTTGTGTGAAACAGGGGGGGGCTTATACCGCCCCTTATTCCATCTTGCATGTCATTATTTCCCTTCTGCATATAGATATGCTAAATCCTTACTTCCGCATATTCTCTGAGCGGGTATGCTACCTGTTGTATCCCAATTTCATACAGTTAAGGACAGGCCATGAGTAAGATTTTTGAAGATAACTCGCTGACTATCGGTCACACGCCGCTGGTTCGCCTGAATCGCATCGGTAACGGACGCATTCTGGCGAAGGTGGAATCTCGTAACCCCAGCTTCAGCGTTAAGTGCCGTATCGGTGCCAACATGATTTGGGATGCCGAAAAGCGCGGCGTGCTGAAACCAGGCGTTGAACTGGTTGAACCAACCAGCGGTAATACCGGGATTGCACTGGCCTATGTAGCTGCCGCTCGCGGTTACAAACTTACCCTGACCATGCCAGAAACCATGAGTATTGAACGCCGCAAGCTGCTGAAAGCGTTAGGTGCAAACCTGGTGCTGACCGAAGGTGCTAAAGGCATGAAAGGCGCAATCCAAAAAGCAGAAGAAATTGTCGCCAGCAATCCAGAGAAATACCTGCTGCTGCAACAATTCAGCAATCCGGCAAACCCTGAAATTCATGAAAAAACCACCGGTCCGGAGATCTGGGAAGATACCGACGGTCAGGTTGATGTATTTATTGCTGGCGTTGGGACTGGCGGTACGCTGACTGGCGTCAGCCGCTACATTAAAGGCACCAAAGGCAAGACCGATCTTATCTCTGTCGCCGTTGAGCCAACCGATTCTCCAGTTATCGCCCAGGCGCTGGCAGGTGAAGAGATTAAACCTGGTCCGCATAAAATTCAGGGTATTGGCGCTGGTTTTATCCCGGCTAACCTTGATCTCAAGCTGGTCGACAAAGTCATTGGCATCACCAATGAAGAAGCCATTTCTACCGCACGTCGTCTGATGGAAGAAGAAGGTATTCTTGCTGGTATCTCTTCTGGAGCAGCTGTTGCTGCGGCGTTGAAACTACAAGAAGATGAAAGCTTTACCAATAAGAATATTGTGGTTATTCTGCCGTCATCGGGTGAGCGTTATTTAAGCACTGCATTGTTTGCCGATCTTTTCACTGAGAAAGAACTGCAACAGTAATGCCAGCTTGTAAAAAATGCGTAAAAAAGCACCTTTTTAGGTGCTTTTTTGTGGCCTGCTTCAAACTTTCGCCCCTCCTGGCATTGATTCAGCCTGTCGGAACTGGTATTTAACCAGACTAATTATTTTGATGCGCGAAATTAATCGTTACAGGAAAAGCCAAAGCTGAATCGATTTTATGATTTGGTTCAATTCTTCCTTTAGCGGCATAATGTTTAATGACGTACGAAACGTCAGCGGTCAACACCCGCCAGCAATGGACTGTATTACGCTCTTCGTGCGTCGCGTCTGTTAAAAACTGGCGCTAACAATACAGGCTAAAGTCGAACCGCCAGGCTAGACTTTAGTTCCACAACACTAAACCTATAAGTTGGGGAAATACAATGTTCCAGCAAGAAGTTACCATTACCGCTCCGAACGGTCTGCACACCCGCCCTGCTGCCCAGTTTGTAAAAGAAGCTAAGGGCTTCACTTCTGAAATTACTGTGACTTCCAACGGCAAAAGCGCCAGCGCGAAAAGCCTGTTTAAACTGCAGACTCTGGGCCTGACTCAAGGTACCGTTGTGACTATCTCCGCAGAAGGCGAAGACGAGCAGAAAGCGGTTGAACATCTGGTTAAACTGATGGCGGAACTCGAGTAATTTCCCGGGTTCTTTTAAAAATCAGTCACAAGTAAGGTAGGGTTATGATTTCAGGCATTTTAGCATCCCCGGGTATCGCTTTCGGTAAAGCTCTGCTTCTGAAAGAAGACGAAATTGTCATTGACCGGAAAAAAATTTCTGCCGACCAGGTTGATCAGGAAGTTGAACGTTTTCTGAGCGGTCGTGCCAAGGCATCAGCCCAGCTGGAAACGATCAAAACGAAAGCTGGTGAAACGTTCGGTGAAGAAAAAGAAGCCATCTTTGAAGGGCATATTATGCTGCTCGAAGATGAGGAGCTGGAGCAGGAAATCATAGCCCTGATTAAAGATAAGCACATGACAGCTGACGCAGCTGCTCATGAAGTTATCGAAGGTCAGGCTTCTGCCCTGGAAGAGCTGGATGATGAATACCTGAAAGAACGTGCGGCTGACGTACGTGATATCGGTAAGCGCCTGCTGCGCAACATCCTGGGCCTGAAGATTATCGACCTGAGCGCCATTCAGGATGAAGTCATTCTGGTTGCCGCTGACCTGACGCCGTCCGAAACCGCACAGCTGAACCTGAAGAAGGTGCTGGGTTTCATCACCGACGCGGGTGGCCGTACTTCCCACACCTCTATCATGGCGCGTTCTCTGGAACTGCCTGCTATCGTGGGTACCGGTAGCGTCACCTCTCAGGTGAAAAATGACGACTATCTGATTCTGGATGCCGTAAATAATCAGGTTTACGTCAATCCAACCAACGAAGTTATTGATAAAATGCGCGCTGTTCAGGAGCAAGTGGCTTCTGAAAAAGCAGAGCTTGCTAAACTGAAAGATCTGCCAGCTATTACGCTGGACGGTCACCAGGTAGAAGTGTGCGCTAACATTGGTACGGTTCGTGACGTTGAAGGTGCAGAGCGTAACGGCGCTGAAGGCGTTGGTCTGTATCGTACTGAGTTCCTGTTCATGGACCGCGACGCGCTGCCCACTGAAGAAGAACAGTTTGCTGCTTACAAAGCAGTGGCTGAAGCGTGTGGCTCTCAGGCGGTTATCGTTCGTACCATGGACATCGGCGGCGACAAAGAGCTGCCATACATGAACTTCCCGAAAGAAGAGAACCCGTTCCTCGGCTGGCGCGCTATCCGTATCGCGATGGATCGTAAAGAGATCCTGCGCGATCAGCTCCGCGCTATCCTGCGTGCCTCTGCTTTCGGTAAATTGCGCATCATGTTCCCGATGATCATCTCTGTTGAAGAAGTGCGTGCACTGCGCAAAGAGATCGAAATCTACAAACAGGAACTGCGCGACGAAGGTAAAGCGTTTGACGAGTCAATTGAAATCGGCGTAATGGTGGAAACACCGGCTGCCGCAACAATTGCACGTCATTTAGCCAAAGAAGTTGATTTCTTTAGTATCGGCACCAATGATTTAACGCAGTACACTCTGGCAGTTGACCGTGGTAATGATATGATTTCACACCTTTACCAGCCAATGTCACCGTCCGTGCTGAACTTGATCAAGCAAGTTATTGATGCTTCTCATGCTGAAGGCAAATGGACTGGCATGTGTGGTGAGCTTGCTGGCGATGAACGTGCTACACTTCTGTTGCTGGGGATGGGTCTGGACGAATTCTCTATGAGCGCCATTTCTATCCCGCGCATTAAGAAGATTATCCGTAACACGAACTTCGAAGATGCGAAGGTGTTAGCAGAGCAGGCTCTTGCTCAACCGACAACGGACGAGTTAATGACGCTGGTTAACAAGTTCATTGAAGAAAAAACAATCTGCTAATCCACGAGATGCGGCCCAATTTACTGCTTAGGAGAAGATCATGGGTTTGTTCGATAAACTGAAATCTCTGGTTTCCGACGACAAGAAGGATACCGGAACTATTGAGATCATTGCTCCGCTCTCTGGCGAGATCGTCAATATCGAAGACGTGCCGGATGTCGTTTTTGCGGAAAAAATCGTTGGTGATGGCATTGCTATCAAACCAACGGGTAACAAAATGGTCGCGCCTGTAGACGGCACCATTGGTAAAATCTTTGAAACCAACCACGCGTTCTCTATCGAATCTGATAGCGGCGTTGAGCTGTTCGTCCACTTCGGTATCGACACCGTTGAACTGAAAGGCGAAGGCTTCAAGCGTATTGCTGAAGAAGGTCAGCGCGTGAAAGTTGGTGATACTGTCATTGAATTTGATCTGCCGCTGCTGGAAGAGAAAGCCAAGTCAACCCTGACTCCGGTTGTTATCTCCAACATGGACGAAATCAAAGAACTGATCAAACTGTCCGGTAGCGTAACCGTGGGTGAAACCCCGGTTATCCGCATCAAGAAGTAATTCTTGCCGCAGTGAAAAATGGCGCCCATCGGCGCCATTTTTTTATGCTTCAGCCAGAGGCGGCAAAATCAATTCATCGCTCTCATGCTGCTGGGTATAGCGCATCACTTCCAGTACGCGCAACCCCGCGCGGTGTACCGCATCGGTTAACGCCTTCCCTTTCAGCAAACCACTGATAAGCTGAGCACAAAACAGGTCGCCAGTCCCTTTCAGGTCAGTTTTAACCCGGGAATGGGAAATGACATTCACGCTGTCGGCACTGACCACCACCACCTGCATCTCCTGATTTTCTTCATTGCCGGAGGCGCTGGTAATCACCACCCACTTTAATGTGTCTGAAAGCAGACTTTTTGCGGCAGCAATGGCACTGTCGAGATCGCGGCAATCTTTACCGGTCAGGATTTCCAGCTCAAAGATATTGGGGGTAATTCCCTGTGCCAGCGGCAGTAAATATTGTCGATACGCCTCGGGAAGGTCAGGTTTGACATAAATTCCGCTATCAATATCGCCAATCACCGGATCGACCATGATCAATAGGTCAGGATGGTCTTTGCGTAGCGCAGTCAGCCACTCGGCAAGGATTTTGATTTGCGATGCCGTTCCCATATAGCCCGTGGTTACAGCACGAAGTTGGCGCAGCGCATCACGCTCCTGAAGCGCACGCAAATAACCGCTAAACCATTCATCCGGAATCGCACCACCGTAGAAAGTGTCATAATGCGGCGTATTGCTCAGCAATACCGTCGGCACGGCAAAGACATTCAGGCCGTTCTGTTTGATAGCAGGCACCGCAATGCTGTTGCCTACGCTGCCGTACACTACCTGCGACTGCACGGCAACGATATCCGCCTGCAGTGCCCTGCTCTTATCGTTAAACAACAACAAACTACTCATTTAATTTTTTCTCCTTGCCGATGATCCTCATCGTATTCCAGCCGAAACTTTACCTGATTCTGGCAGTCAAATCGGCTATTACAAAACAAGGATAAGGTAATTCAGTGAAGAAAATCATTTGTCTGGTCGTTACGCTGCTAATGACACTCCCCGCTTATGCGAAGTTAACGGCCCATGAAGAAGCCCGTATCAACGCCATGCTGGAGGGATTAGCACAGAAAAAGGATTTGATATTTGTGCGCAACGGTGATGAACATACCTGCGATGAAGCGGTTTCTCATCTGCGCCTGAAGCTGGGCAATACCCGTAATCGCATTGATACAGCCGAGCAGTTTATTGACAAGGTGGCCTCGTCGTCATCGATTACCGGGAAGCCGTATATCGTGAAGATGCCCGGTAAGAGCGATGAGAACGCACAGCCTTTTTTACATGCGTTAATTGCGCAGACGGATAAAACGGTGCCTGCGCAATAATCTTAAATCCCCGCCCCCTGGCTAAAATGCTCTTCCCCAAACACCCCGGTAGAAAGGTAGCGATCGCCACGATCGCAGATGATCGCCACCACCACCGCGCCAGGGTTAGCTTTTGCCACCCGCAGTGCTCCGGCAACCGCGCCGCCGGAGCTTACGCCGCAGAAAATCCCTTCCCGCACTGCCAGTTCGCGCATGGTGTTTTCCGCATCGCGCTGATGAATATCCAGCACCTCATCCACCAGAGAAGCATTGAAAATCCCCGGCAGATATTCCGCAGGCCAGCGGCGAATGCCGGGAATACTGCTGCCTTCTTCCGGCTGCAGGCCAACAATGGTCACCGGTTTGGATTGTTCGCGCATAAAGCGTGACACGCCGGTGATAGTGCCGGTTGTTCCCATGCTGGAGACAAAATGGGTAATACGCCCGCCAGTTTGCTGCCAGATTTCTGGCCCGGTAGTGGTGTAATGGGCGTAAGGGTTATCGGGATTATTGAACTGATCGAGCAACTTTCCTTCGCCGCGATTCGCCATTTCAAGCGCCAGATCGCGTGCGCCTTCCATGCCCTGTTCTTTGGTGACCAGAATCAGTTCTGCACCGTAGGCACGCATCGCCGCACGGCGTTCCTGGCTCATGTTGTCGGGCATCAGCAATTTCATGCGATAGCCTTTAAGCGCCGCAATCATTGCCAGCGCAATGCCGGTGTTACCACTGGTGGCTTCGATCAGCACATCACCCGGTTTAATCTCGCCGCGCTTTTCCGCCTCGACAATCATCGAAAGCGCCGCACGGTCTTTTACCGATCCCGCTGGGTTATTGCCTTCCAGTTTTAACCACACTTCGCTGCCGTTATCCGGCGCCATTCGCTGCAACTTCACCAGAGGCGTATTGCCTATTGTTTGTTCTAATGTACTCACGATCTCTGTCCATACGTGGTGTTGCCTGATGCGACGCTTACGCGTCTTATCAGACCTACAGGTTACAAAACCTTGCCATTAAAAAGCCCGGATCGCGGGAAGCGCCTCCGGGCGTTTAACATTCACTCAACCTATCAGGCGCTTTGTGCGAGAGCAAGTTCCTCATCGCGGGTTTCAATACGCTCATCGCCGTTATACAGCCGCGCATGTTGCAGACCAACGTATAAACGATCGCCACGCTGCGGGGCATCGTCGCCATGCATCACGACCGTCAGCGGTTCGTTGTACCACCCCAGCGGCTGCACCACTAATTGGGTGTAGTGACCTTTCGGGCTGGCTTCCAGTACCTGTACGGGTAGCGGCGAATCGAGGCTGGTACGGCGGCTGATATCCACTTCCCACGGGCGCAGGAAGAGATCCACCGGCCCCTGATACGCGGGGGTGTATCCCAGCGGCCAGCGATGTGCGCCAACGTGGAACTGCCCGCCGCGAATGGTTCCCTGCAGGCGGTTTACCTCGCCCATAAACTCCAGCACAAAACGAGTCGCCGGTTCACGCCATACCTGATCCGGTGCGTCAGCTTGTTCAATATTGCCCTGACTCATCACCACTACACGATCGGCTACTTCGGTCGCCTCTTCCTGGTCGTGGGTCACGAACACGCTGGTGAATTTCAGTTCTTCATGCAGTTGACGCAGCCAGCGACGCAGCTCTTTACGCACCTGCGCATCCAGCGCGCCAAACGGTTCATCAAGCAGCAAAATTTGCGGTTCCACAGCCAGCGCGCGTGCAAGCGCCACACGCTGTTTCTGGCCGCCGGAAAGCTGCGCCGGATAACGATCCGCCAGATGCGCGAGCTGCACCATCTCCAGCAATTTTGTCACTTTCGCTTTGATCGCCGCCGCATTCGGGCGTTCACGCCGTGGCAACACCGTCAGGCCAAAAGCGATATTGTCAAACACCGTCATATGGCGAAACAGCGCGTAATGCTGGAACACGAAACCGACTTTACGGTCCCGCGCGTGCAGACGGCTCACGTCGGTACCGTGAAAGCGAATATGCCCACTGGTTTGATGCTCCAGCCCGGCGATAATGCGCAGCAGCGTAGTTTTCCCGGAACCGGACGGCCCAAGCAACGCGACCATCTGACCAGAAGGAATATCCAGTGAGATATCGTTCAGCACCTGGGTGCGACCAAACGACTTCTTAATATTGGCAATCTCAATGCTCATGATGTTCCTCCTGCTGCGCGCGTTTTTCCTGGTTCTCCAGGCGCCACTGCAACATACTCTTTAAAAACAGGGTGATAATCGCCATCAGCGTCAACAGCGCCGCGGCGGTAAAGGAGCCGACGGTGTTGTAGTCCTGCTCCAGCAATTCAATCTGTAACGGCAGCGAAAGTGTTTCGCCGCGAATCGAGCCAGAAACCACCGACACCGCGCCAAACTCGCCAATCGCGCGGGCGTTGGTCAGCACCACGCCGTAAAGCAGCGCCCAGCGGATGTTCGGCAGCGTGACGCGACGGAACATCTGCCAGCCGGACGCGCCAAGCAAAATCGCCGCTTCGTCTTCCTGGCTGCCCTGACTTAACATTACCGGTACCAGTTCGCGCACCACAAACGGACACGTCACGAAGATGGTGACCAGCACCATACCCGGCCAGGAGAACATAATTTGCAGATTATGTTCATCCAGCCAGCCGCCCAGCGGGCCGTTAGAGCCGTAGAACAGCAGATACACCAGACCAGTAACCACCGGCGACACGGCAAACGGAATGTCCAGCAGCGTCAGCAATAGCTGGCGTCCGGGGAAGTTAAAGCGCGTCACCAGCCAGGCCAGCAGAATACCGAACACCAGGTTTACCGGTACGGCAATCAGCGCGATCATCACCGTCAGCCAGATGGCGTGCAGCATGTCCGGATCGGCCAGATTTTGTAACACCGGCATCAGTCCTTTGCTGAACGCCTGTACGAAGATATAAATCATCGGCACCAGCAGGATGAACGCCGATACCAGCATCCCGATGCCAATCAGAAACCATTTGCCCCAGTTAATCGGGCGCGCGTCATAACGCTTCAATTGTGTCACTTCCGCCATTAATGACCTACCACACGCCGACCAAAGCGACTTTGCAGAGTGTTAATTGAGAACAGCAACAGCAGCGATGCCGCGAGGATCACCGAGGCAATCGCGCTCGCCGCCGGGTAATCAAACTCCTGTAAGCGAACAAAGATCATCAGCGACGTCACTTCTGTTTTCCAGGCGATATTCCCGGCGATAAAAATCACCGCGCCAAACTCACCGAGGCTGCGGGTAAACGACAGCGCCACACCCGCCACCAGCGCCGGAGATAGTTCCGGCAGCACCACTTTGCGAAAACTCTGCCAGCGTGTTGCGCCGAGCGTTTCTGCCGCCTCTTCATATTCCGGGCCTAACTCTTCCAGCACCGGCTGCACGGTGCGCACCACAAACGGAATGCTGGTAAAGGCCATCGCCACCGCAATCCCCAGCCAGGTATAGGTGACTTTGATATCAAACTTCGCCAGCCATTCACCGTAAAAACCGTTCACGGAAAAGAGCGAGGCCAGCGTTAAACCGGCGACTGCCGTTGGCAGCGCAAAGGGTAAATCCATCAGCGCATCAAGCAGCGTGCGACCCGGAAAGCGATAGCGGGTTAAGATCCACGCCATCAGCAGACCGAAAACGCCGTTAAAAATCGATGCCACAAACGCCGACAGCAGCGTCACTTTATAGGCTGCGACCACCTGCGGGTTGGTGATCACCTCCCAGTACTGCGCCCAGCTCATCTGGGCCAGTTGCATCACCAGCGCGGAGAGCGGCAGCAGCAAAATCAGGCACACAAACAGCAGACTGGTGCCGAGGCTTAAGGTAAAGCCCGGCAGCACGCGTCTTGAAGAAACGGCAAACATTACTTACGCCCCGCCGCTAACAGCTTGTCTAACTCGCCGCCGCTGGTGAAGTGGGTTTTCATCACTTCCGGCCAGGAGCCAAATTTGTCTTCCACGCGGAACAGCTCGGTCTGCGGGAATTTATCTTTCAGTTTGTCCATGACTTCCGGGTTATTTACGCGGTAGTAATAGTCGGTGATGATGGTTTGCGCCTGCGGGCTGTAGAGCCAGTTCAGGTAGGCTTTTGCCGCTTTTTCCGTGCCGTTGGCCTGCACATTTTTATCGACCCACGCCACCGGGAATTCCGCCAGAATGTTGGTTTTCGGAATCACCACTTCAAAGCCCTGCGCTTCATACTGTTTACGGATGTTGTTCACTTCCGACTCGAAGCTGATCAGCACATCGCCCAGGCCGCGCTCGGCAAAAGTGGTGGTCGCGCCACGACCGCCAGTATCGAACACTTCAACGTTTTTCAGGAACTGGGTCATAAACTGTTCGGTTTTGGCTTTATCACCACCGTCGGCTTTGTCCGCTGCGCCCCATGCCGCAAGGTAGGTATAACGCGCGTTACCCGACGTTTTCGGGTTCGGGAAAATCAGCTTCACGTCAGAGCGTACCAGGTCGTTCCAGTCGTGGATATTCTTCGGGTTGCCCTTACGCACCAGGAAGCCCATGGTGGAGTAGAACGGCGAGCTATTATTCGGCAGGCGCGACTGCCAGTCCGCTGGGATCAGCTTGCCTTTATCGTGCAGGATTTGTACGTCGGTCACCTGGTTATAAGTGACAACGTCGGCTTTTAAACCCTGCAAAATTGCCAGCGCCTGTTTTGATGATCCGGCATGAGATTGTTTAATCGTCAGTTTGTCGCCACTGTTATCTTTTGCCCATTGTTGCTCAAACGGCGGGTTCAGGGCGGCAAACAGCTCGCGGGAGACGTCATAAGAACTGTTCAGCAGTTCCGTTGCCTGTACATGGCCCGCCAGTAGCAGAGAAGCAACCAGCACGAGTGAGTTCTTTTTCAGTAAGTTAACGGCCATTGCGCACCCTTATAAATTTAATGACTTTCTAATAGCCATCATATTTATAACGGACGTGAAAGGAGTAACGGTTTTATATACCGTTTGGTGATTTGGAAGTTGAAAAGGGAATAAGACGAAATCCTCCCCACAAATGCAGGGAGGAAACAGAGGTGAATCAGATGCCGACGCTAACCGTCTCCGGCAGTGTGCTGCCGCCATCAATCACATTCTGTGTACCGGTTAAATAGCTGGATTCATCCGATGCGAGGAAGGCCGCCAGTTCGCCGACTTCCAGCGGATCGGCGAGGCGACGCATCGGGATTGCTTTCGCCATTTCAGTCAGCACCGATTCTGGATCTTCCGGGTTCGACTGGCGGGCAATGCTTTCCGCCATTGGCGTGCGAACGTATCCAGGGCAGATGGCGTTAACGCGAATACCAGACTGCGCGTACTCCACCGCCAGCGATTTAGTCAGGCCAACAATCGCCGCTTTCGTTAAGGCGTACGCCGTTTCGCCCGGGTCTGCCACCATATCGCCAGTGACTGAAGACATCATCACAATCCGGCCATCTTTGCGGGCAATCATCTCCGGCAGCACCGCCTTCGTGACGTTCCATACGCCTTTTATATTGATATCAATATGGAAATCGCGATCTTCATCGCTCATATCAAGGAAACTGCCCAGACGACAAACGCCTGCGTTATTCACCAGAATATCAATGCGCCCTTCTTTTTCCTTAGCGCGCTTAATAGCTGCGGCTACCGACGCCGGGTCACGCACATCGGCGACAACCGCCGTACAGCGATGACCACGGCCACACAGTTCGTCCGCCAGCTTTTCGATCTCAGGGGAGATATCCAGCAAGATTAGGTTTGCGCCATGACGCGCAAAAGTTCTGGCAATTCCTTCGCCAATTCCCTGCAATGCGCCCGTAATCAGTGCTGTCTTGCCCGTGAGTTTACCCATTTTAATGCTCTCCTTGTTAATACAGAGCGTTACACTCCATTCCCTCTGAAAATACAGGATAAACAAAATATTGCTGCGGATCAGCTCACTAATTCAGGAAAATCTCAATTTAGTCGCTGCTTTATGCAGCACCTCAAGCGTTACGTCAGCGCGCAATCATTTTCAGTGACATCACATGAGTAATATTCGGACTTAATGATTCCTTTGTGTCTATCAAATCGGGATATATGATCCCATTTATCTGCAATTATTTGATCGCAAATATTAAGGTCACCACCGATGCAACTTGAAAAGATGATTACCGAAGGCTCGAACGCCGCCTCGGCTGAAATTGACCGCGTATCAACGCTGGAAATGTGCCGGATTATCAACGATGAAGATAAAACCGTACCACTCGCCGTTGAGCGCGTACTGCCGGATATCGCCGCGGCGATCGATGTTATCCACACCCAGGTAAGCGGCGGCGGCCGTCTGATTTATCTCGGTGCGGGAACATCCGGTCGTCTGGGGATTCTGGATGCCAGCGAATGTCCGCCGACCTACGGCGTGAAACCGGGCCTGGTAGTTGGTTTGATTGCTGGCGGCGAATATGCCATTCAGCACGCGGTGGAAGGCGCAGAAGATAGCCGGGAAGGTGGTGTTAATGATCTGAAAAATATTAATTTAACCGCGCAGGATGTGGTGGTTGGTATTGCGGCCAGCGGACGCACGCCTTATGTGATTGCCGGGCTGGAATACGCGCGCCAACTCGGCTGCCGTACAGTGGGCATTTCCTGTAATCCGGGGAGTGCCGTTTCATCCACCGCAGAGTTTGCTATTACGCCGGTAGTTGGTGCCGAAGTTGTTACCGGTTCTTCGCGAATGAAAGCAGGCACGGCGCAGAAACTGGTGCTCAACATGCTCTCCACCGGGCTGATGATTAAATCCGGCAAAGTGTTCGGCAACCTGATGGTCGATGTGGTCGCCACCAACGAAAAACTGCATGTGCGCCAGGTCAATATCGTCAAAAACGCTACCGGATGTAATGCCGAACAAGCGGAAGCGGCGTTAATTGCTTGCGAGCGCAACTGTAAAACGGCCATTGTGATGGTACTGAAAAATCTCGATGCCGATGAAGCTAAAAAATGCCTGGATCAACACGGCGGTTTTATTCGCAAGGCTCTGGAAAAGGAATAACCCATGGCTAAAGAGATCAGCAGTGAACTTCTGAACACCATTCTTACCCGGGTCGGCGGACCGGGAAATATCGCCAGTTGTGGTAACTGTATGACGCGCCTGCGTCTGGGTGTACATGACAGTTCATTGGTTGATCCCGATATCAAAACGCTGGAAGGCGTGAAGGGCGTCATTTTGACCAGCGATCAGGTGCAGGTGGTTTTTGGGCCAGGCAAAGCGCATCGTGCCGCAAAAGCCATGAGCGAGCTGCTGGGCGAGGCACCGGTACAGGATGCCGCAGAAATCGCCGCCCAGAATAAACGCCAGTTAAAAGCCAGACAAACTTCCGGCGTGCAACAATTTCTCGCCAAATTCGCCACCATCTTCACGCCACTGATCCCCGGTTTTATTGCCGCTGGTCTGCTGCTGGGGATAGCGACGTTAATTGCCACGGTGATGCACGTTCCGGCAGATGCTCAAGGCACGCTACCCGATGCGCTGAATTTTATGAAGGTGTTCAGCAAAGGCCTGTTCACCTTCCTGGTAATTCTGGTGGGCTATAACGCGGCCCAGGCATTTGGTGGCACGGGCGTAAATGGCGCAATTATCGCTGCGCTCTTTTTGCTTGGTTATAACCCAACTGCAACCACGGGTTACTACGCCGGATTTCACGATTTCTTTGGTCTGCCCATCGATCCGCGCGGCAATATTATCGGCGTGTTGATCGCCGCGTGGGCCTGCGCCCGCATCGAATGCATGGTGCGCCGCTTTATGCCGGACGACCTCGACATGCTGTTGACCTCATTAATCACCCTGCTGATCACCGCTACGCTTGCGTACCTGATCATTATGCCGCTGGGCGGCTGGCTGTTTGAAGGCATGTCGTGGCTGTTTATGCACCTGAACAGTAATCCGCTCGGTTGTGCGGTTTTAGCCGGGCTGTTCCTGATCGCCGTGGTATTTGGCGTGCATCAGGGCTTTATTCCTGTTTATCTGGCGTTAATGGACAGCCAGGGATTCAACAGCTTATTTCCCATCCTTTCAATGGCAGGCGCAGGCCAGGTGGGCGCGGCGCTGGCGCTCTACTGGCGGGCGCAACCGCACAGTGCATTACGCAGTCAGGTCCGCGGGGCGATTATTCCCGGTCTGCTTGGCGTTGGCGAACCGCTGATTTACGGTGTCACCCTGCCCCGCATGAAACCGTTTGTTACCGCCTGTTTAGGCGGCGCGGCGGGCGGTTTGTTTATCGGCCTGATAGCCTGGTGGGGTCTGCCGATGGGCTTAAACAGCGCCTTCGGGCCGTCTGGTCTGGTGGCGCTGCCGCTGATGACTTCCGCGCAAGGCATCCTTCCGGCAATGGCGGTTTACGCTGGCGGTATTCTGGTGGCATGGGTTAGTGGGTTTATTTTCACCACACTCTTTGGCTGCCGTAACGTCAATCTGGACTGATTATGAAACGGACAATGCTCTATCTTTCTCTGCTGGCTATTAGCTGTAGCGTCAGCGCCGCAAAATACCCTGTTCTGACAGAAAGTAGTTGATCAAGTGTATGAGGCGTTAAAGCAGTAATAAAAAGGCCAGTCAGTTGTGTTACTGGCTGGCCTTTAATCAATGAATCAGAAACGCTTACAGCGCCATCAGCTTGTCCAGCGACGGTGCGAAGTAATAGCCGCCAGTGACCGGTTTGGTGAAACGCAACATCGCATCACGCTTACCATCAGTATCGCCAAACATGCTCAGCAGTTGCTGCTCAATGTTATGCAGACGCGCGCAGTAGGCGCAGAAGTACAGACCGTGAGTGCCACTGGCGGTGCCGTACGGCAGGCTCTGACGAACAATCTTCAGCCCTTTGCCATCTTCTTTCAGATCAACGCGGGTCAGGTGAGAGGTTTCCGGACGTTCGTCGCCGTCAATCTCTTCGTTGGCCTCTTTGGTGCGCCCGATCATCATCTCTTGATCGTGAACGCTCATCCGATTGAGCTGTTTCAGGTTGTGCTCCCAACGCTGCACAAACACATAGCTGCCGCCCGCATCCACGCCGTCTTTGATAACAGCCACTTCGCGGCGCGTCTCTTCACCCGCCGGGTTTTCTGTACCGTCAACAAAGCCGCTCAGGTCACGCTCTTCAACCCAACGGAAGCCGTGGATCTCTTCTTTCACTTCAATGCAGTCACCAAAGGCTTCCATCGCCGCCTGAGCGACAGAGAAGTTCACGTCGTGACGCAGAGAAAGAATGTGGATCAACACATCGAACTGGGTCGTCGGCGCAAGGCCTTTACCGTAGCCCGGAAAATCTTTCAGCTCTTCGGCCCCAACGCCGCCGCTCAGAGCGCGCCAGGTATTGTTACCAAAGGCAACCACCGCACCAAGATGCGCGTCCGGGAATTTCGCTTCAAAAGTTGCCAGTTTGTCGGCAAATGTTTTACTGGCCGCACGCAGGGCGTCAACTTCCCCTTTCACGTTGGCTTCGATCCAAATCGCCGCGCGGCAATGTTCTGGCAAAATGCCACTCTGAACCTGAGACATTGTTCCTCCTGAAAATAATAATGCCACGCAATCCGTGGCATTGTTGGGCGCTATTTTACGTGTTTTTTCGCGGCGGCGGTTTGTTCAGACGCAAATTAACGCCGCCAGATAATTTTACTGACTTTCCAGTTTTTCAGGGTATCGTCCGAAGGCATTAACCCTTCAGGGCCACTCCATTCCCCGCTGAACTGGTAGCTAATATGTTGACTGCCTTCGGCTTTACATTCGACGGCACGATTATCATCACTGTCGGCCTTTTGGCAATTGCCAAATGCTTTGCTGTAAAGGTCACTAAACGGTGTACCGATTTTAACACCGATGTCAGCAGGAATATCGCTATCCAGCACATCAATGCGGCTGATCGTGCCTTGATCACCGTTAATCACCATCGCCACGTTGTTGCCTTTCATCACTTCAAAAAAGCGCACCACGTTGCCGTTCGCGGTTTTCATTCCGCTGCGCAGGCGATAATCGCCATCAAGCGCATCAGCAATGGCTTGTTCTTGCAGTGGTGTGGATGCCGTTAATTCACCCACGCCCTGCTCGCTCACTTTGGTGGATGATCCAAACCAGTTCCACGGGTTAGCGGCCGACCAGTTAACTGACGACATCGTGGAACACCCGGTCAGCATCAACGGCATAGCGCATAACATTAAACGCAGCGATTTCATGTCACTTCCTTTGGTTATTCAATAACGTTGCTTGGAGTGCAAATTCACCAAAAAGTGCCGTTATTCTTTTTCTTCATTAAAACAAGCGCGTAAACGTCGATTGGTCAGCAGCCAGATTAACGCCACGATATCCGCCACTACCAGCGCCAGACCGATACCGCTAACGGATTCACCGTTCAGCCACAGCCACGGTTGCCAACAAAGTAAAACCACTTGCGCCAACAGCAACAGAAAATAGAGCACATGCCAAATACGGGGAAATGAAGCCCGCCGACCACTCAGCAAAAATGCCAGCACCGCCGGAATACCGGGAATCAACCCCAGCCAGAAATTATCGTGATCGGGATAAAACAGATTTAGCAGCGCAGTACCCTGCTCGCGCGACGCTCCGGCAATGACAAACAGCACCCAGGTTCGCGCCTGAAGCAATAGCACAAGCCAGAAGAGCAAGGGTAAACGCAGGCGACCGTGCGCATCATAATGGACAGGATGAAACTCAGTACTCTTCATCTTCAATCAAACGCTTACCCAGACTCAACACGTCGGCGTGTTCATATCCCAGGCGTTCATACATTCCGAGCACCATGTCGTTATCTTCCGGCACGTTGATCTGAATTTTCGGACAGCCGCGAGCAATCAGCTTTTTCTCCAACCGATTAAGCAACGCATTAGCAATCCCACGCCCACGAAACTCGGGATGCACGCCAAGATAATAAGCAGACCCGCGATGCCCGTCATAACCGCCCATCACCGTTCCGACCACTTCACCGTTCACCTCAGCGACCAGAAACAAACTGATGTCATGGTTCATCTTACGCTCAATGTCCATTTCCGGATCGTTCCACGGACGCAGCAAGTCGCAACGCTCCCAAAGGGTGATGACCTCTTCGAAATCTTCCTGGCGAAATACGCGTATCTCCATGGTATTCGTTACCTTTTTGCAGGTTAAAAGGCTGATTATGGCGTGAACGGTCGAATTAGCCAATATCTGACGAAAATCGGTTGAAAAAGTGGCATAATGGGGAGTTGTCAACTATTGAAATGAAAAGTAAAACAATTCTCAACAGCAAACCGTCGTAACGGATTACGCGATACGATATAACATCTGGAACTTTATTATTACAACTCAGGCCGTATGAGCACTTTTAAACCACTAAAAACACTCACTTCGCGCCGCCAGGTGCTGAAAGCCGGTTTGGCTGCCCTGACGTTGTCAGGAATGTCGCAAGCCATCGCCAAAGAAGAACCGTTAAAAACCAGTAACGGACACAGCAAGCCGAAAGCAAAAAAAAGCGGCGGCAGACGTGTCGTTGTTCTCGATCCAGGCCACGGCGGGATTGATACCGGAGCGATCGGACGCAACGGTTCGAAAGAAAAACATGTGGTGCTGGCAATTGCCAAGAATGTCCGTTCCATATTGCGTAATCATGGCATTGATGCGCGTTTAACGCGTTCTGGCGATACGTTTATCCCACTGTACGATCGCGTTGAAATCGCCCATAAACATGGCGCAGATCTGTTTATGTCAATTCATGCCGACGGCTTTACCAACCCGAAAGCTGCCGGTGCTTCGGTATTTGCCCTCTCTAACCGCGGGGCAAGTAGCGCAATGGCAAAATACCTGTCTGAACGCGAAAACCGCGCCGATGAAGTTGCCGGTAAAAAAGCGACTGACAAGGATCACCTATTGCAGCAAGTGCTGTTTGATCTGGTGCAAACCGATACTATTAAAAACAGCCTGACGCTCGGCTCGCATATTCTGAAAAAGATTAAGCCGGTGCATAAACTGCATAGCCGCAACACCGAACAAGCCGCGTTTGTGGTGTTGAAATCGCCGTCGGTTCCGTCGGTGCTGGTGGAAACCTCGTTTATCACCAACCCGGAAGAAGAGCGGCTGTTAGGCACTGCAGCGTTTCGCCAGAAAATCGCCACAGCGATTGCCGAAGGCGTGATCAGTTATTTCCACTGGTTTGACAACCAGAAAGCACACTCGAGAAAGCGGTAAGTGATGAAACCCGACGCACACCAGGTTAAACAGTTTCTGCTCAACCTTCAGGATACGATTTGTCAGCAGTTGAGCGCCGTCGATGGCGCAGAATTTGTCGAAGATAGCTGGCAGCGCGAAGCTGGCGGCGGCGGGCGTAGTCGGGTTTTGCGTAATGGTGGTGTTTTCGAACAGGCAGGCGTCAACTTTTCACATGTCCACGGTGAGGCGATGCCTGCTTCCGCCACCGCTCATCGTCCGGAACTTGCCGGGCGCAGTTTCGAGGCGATGGGCGTTTCACTGGTAGTGCATCCGCATAATCCGTATGTCCCCACCAGCCACGCGAATGTGCGCTTTTTTATTGCCGAAAAACCGGGTGCAGAGCCCGTCTGGTGGTTTGGCGGCGGCTTCGATTTAACCCCTTTCTATGGTTTTGAAGAAGACGCCATTCACTGGCACCGCACCGCCCGTGACCTGTGCCTGCCATTTGGCGAAGACGTTTATCCGCGTTACAAAAAATGGTGCGACGAATACTTCTACCTCAAACATCGCAACGAACAGCGCGGCATTGGCGGGCTGTTCTTTGATGATCTGAACACGCCAGATTTCGACCACTGTTTTGCCTTTATGCAGGCGGTAGGCAAAGGCTACACCGACGCTTATTTGCCAATTGTAGAGCGACGAAAAGCGATGGCCTACGGCGAGCGCGAGCGCAATTTTCAGCTCTACCGTCGCGGTCGTTATGTCGAGTTCAATCTGGTCTGGGATCGCGGCACGCTGTTTGGCCTGCAAACTGGCGGGCGCACCGAGTCGATCCTGATGTCAATGCCGCCACTGGTACGCTGGGAGTATGATTATCAGCCAAAAGATGGCAGTCCAGAAGCGGCGTTAAATGAGTTTATTAAGGTCAGGGATTGGGTGTAACTCCCTCACCCCCACTCCCGCATCCGCTGATGCAGCGTCAGTGACGGCTTCTCGGCAAACAGTTGCTGATAATCCGTGGCAAATTGCCCAAGATGCCAGAATCCCCACTGCATGGCGGCGTCTTTTACCGTTGTGCTTTGTGACCACGGACTTATGAGTTCGCGGCGCACGGCGTTCAGGCGAATACGTTTCAGCCACGCGTTCGGACCAATGCCCAAAATGGCGTGAAATGCGTTTTGTAATGTGCGGCGGCTGACGTGCAATTGATTGCACAACTCCAACACCGTTACCGGTTCAGACATATTTTCCAGCACATATTCACGGGCGCGGGAAAGCAATCGACGGTAACTCTGATGACTGATGCTTTCCGCCGTCATCATCGGCTGCGCTTCTTCCAGCATCGCCCCCATCGCCATTAGCAAATTATCCCCCAGCACTTTTCGCACTGCAGGCTGATGGAGATTTTCCGGGTTCTCGCAAAACGTCGCCAGCGCCTGTTGGACAAAGCCCCACAGCGCGGCTTTATGCTGCTCTTTCACTTCCAGCGCCGACTGGCTACGCAGCATATGTAATACCCGATCCGGATTATGCAAAAAGTTAGCCTGACGAGTGATGACATCTTCAGAAAGCACTACGCCAAGGATCGTGTAATCGTCCGGCGTACTTAATTCAAACTCGGTTCCACCAGGGCGCGTCGCAATTTCTGCGCTTCCCAGACATTGCGAACCGATAAATCCCTGCTCACCGCGCGTCGCCGGAATGCCAAACCAGAACGAGTTCGGCCAGACCAGGCACGACTGACGCAGCGCCAGACCAGTGTATTCACGAAAAACCTGAATATCATCGAGTAGAATTTCCGTAAATTCACCATGAAACTTGCCCGGATGCAGCTGATCGTAAATCTGCTGCCAGGCGGTAATTGTCAAAGCATGTTCATAGACGTCCGTTGTCTGTCGTTGATGAACATTATCCACTTCGACCTTCGGCGTGAGCTTCAGGTTTTCGGGTAAGGGTTCATGATAAAGATGGTGCAAATTGGCTGTACGGGTCTTTTTCATGATGTTAATGCCGGGTGTTGTAGGACACCCGGCACCTCCGACAGGTTAATGGGGCTTGAGACGGTAACGACTACTGCGTTTACGTAACGTCCCGGCAGAAAAGAGCTGTTCGAGCGCATTTCTGGCTTTTTCCAGCGGCCAGCCAAAGTGGGCAGCCACTTCTCCTGCCGTCATTCCCTGACGTACTGATGTTAACAGCGCCAACAACTCGTCAGCAGATTCCGCGACGATAACTGGCGCGTCGGGTTCCTTTACGGGTTGCTTCGGCTGGCGGTTAAAGCCAGTAACCAGCCACTGGGTGTCATCGTCTGGCCGACCGATCTCCTTACGGCTGATGACACGCCCGGTACGCATCGCGGCAGCACAACCTGCGTCCAGCGCCGCACGACACGCCGCCAGATCGCCTTCCACCACCAGCGTTAGGCGACCAGGGTCAAGCACTTCGTGACTGAGCAGACGAACGTTAGCTGCTTTGAGCATGGCATCAGCTGCATCTATCGCGGCGACCATGCCGTCCACTTCCAGCAATCCCAGTGCATTGATCATCGGCAACCTCCGTTACGCACGCTGGATTGGATTACGCGCGATTTCCAGCACTGCATCGGTAAAGGCGTTACAGGCTGCTTTACACGCGGCCTGGCTACCGGTTAAAAATGCTGCCGAGTAGTTGGTTTCAGACGGTGGCGGGACATAGGTCACCAACTGCACGTCGGCAGATTTCAACGCTGCATCAATGCCGTAGGTCGCTTCCAGCGGCGGTGCCACCAGATACGCCATCGGATCGCCAAGCGTGATCCCGGCGGTTGATGAGAGATAAGAACCGGTACGCGAAACTACATGTGCCAGGAAGGCTGTGTTTTCTGCGTCATTTGCCCACTGGAAAGCAGCGCCATTTTCAATATTCGCAACCATCGCATCCAGACCAGCACGCACTTCCGCCGGGTTTGGTCCACCAAGCATAATCAGCACCTCACCGGCAGTCGGTGACGGGCCGTGTGCAGCGCCCGCATACAGCGAGCGACCATATACCACTTCGACCATCGCCTGCTTGGTCGCTTCGTCAGCCGCAATGTAGGTGACGTCATCTGAATCAGCAGAAATCAGCCCGAGGCTACGAATATGCGGCGGCAATTTCAGTTCACGTGCAAATTCGGCGTTAACGGAGGCAATCACCCGCATGGCGGTTACCGACGGTCGAATCAAATCTAAAGCTGGCATGATGCCTCCTTATCGGGTCATGTTGATGCCGGATGCTTTCTGCTCCAGCATACGTTTCGCCAAATCCACAATGACGGCTGCGGCTTCAACCGGCGGCGTGCCGCCCTGGTGAATGTTAGAGATACAGGTGCGATCGGCCTCAACGGTGGTCGCCATACGCGGCGAATAAACGGCGTAGCAGGAGAGGCTTTCTGACTGCCCCAACCCCGGACGTTCGCCCACCAGCAGGATCACTACTTTCGCGCCGAGGATCTCACCGATCTGATCTTCAATCTTCACGCGACCATAACGTACAAAGAATGGCGTACCGACTTTCAGCCCGGCTTGTTTCAGGCCCGCCATCAGCGGCGGCAGGATCTCTTCGTAGTTCACGGTGATCGCATCAGTTGACAGGCCATCAGAAATAACGACCTGCACGTCCGGATTAGCAACACACTGTGCTTTCAGCGCTTCAACAGCTTCTGCACACAGGCGGCGGCCCATATCCGGGCGAGTCAGATAGAGATTTTTGTCGCTGATTTCGGAGCGGACTTCCAGCAAGCCCTGCGCTTTCACCCACTCTTCCGGTACTTCTTTCAGTACGGTATCTTTCGAACGAGAGTGATCGGCCAGGAAACGCAGCAACGCCTGGGTACGCGGACGCGGACCGGCACGACCGGTACAAACGCGGGCCACGGTGCTGCGACGCAGTTCTGTTAATACGTCCGCACGATGTGGGTTTTCCACACCAATCCACGCTTTTGCTTCCGCAGAACCTAAATCCAGCGCGCAGCTTTCCGAGGTCACCGGTGCCGCACAGTTGGTGGTGGCGCACTTTGCTTCTGACGGCGCGGGGGCCGCTTGTCCCATTGACGCCATCACGCTGCGTACAATTTCTTCAATCTGTTTTTGATCCATGATGTGTTATCTCCGCGTCATCAGAAGAACAGTGACGGATCGCCCGCCCGTTTGGTCAGGCGACCGTTTGCCATAATGCCCATGCTTTCCAGCCAGCGTTCAAACTCCGGTGACGGACGCAGATTCAGTAACTGACGCACAGTGGCAGTGTCGTGGAATGCGGTGGTCTGATAGTTGAGCATGATGTCATCGCCCAGCGGCATCCCCATGATGTAGTTACAGCCTGCGGTGGCGAGCAGGATCATCAGGTTTTCGTTGAGGTTCTGGTCAGCGTCAGCGTGGTTGGTGTAGCAGCAGTCACAGCCCATAGAGATGCCGCTCAGCTTGCCCATAAAGTGATCTTCTAAGCCTGCGCGGATAATCTGGCGGTCGTTGTAGAGATACTCCGGCCCAATAAAACCGACCACGGTGTTGACGATAAACGGATCGTAATGACGCGCCAGCCCATAGTTACGCGCTTCCATCGTCACCTGGTCTGCGCCGAAGTTAGCGCCAGCGGATAGCGCCGAGCCTTGTCCGGTTTCGAAGTAGAGACAGTTTTCCCCGGCGATACGGTTGAACTCCGCGCCCACTGCGCGTGCTTCATCGAGCATCGCCAGCTCTACACCAAACTCTTTCAGCCCTTTTTCGCTGCCGCAGATACTCTGGAAAATCAGCCCGCCTGGTGCGCCACGACGGATCGCTTCGATCTGGGTGGTGACGTGCGCCAGTACGCAGCCCTGAGTTGGGATGTTGAATTTGTCGATCACGCCATAAATGGTATCCAACACGCGGCTTAAGTTTTCCACGTCGTCAGTCACCGGGTTAACGCCAATCACCGCATCGCCCACCCCAAAGGAAAGCCCTTCGTAGATTTGCGCGGCGATACTTTGCACGTCGTCACGGGTATCGTTCGGCTGCAAACGGGCGCTAAAGGTGCCCGGAATACCGATGGTGGTATTGGCCTTTTTGATCACCGGCATTTTCTTCGCGCCGTAGATCAGGTCCGCGTTGGAGCAAATCTTCGCTACCGCCGCCACCACTTCCGAGGTCAACCCTTTGCGAGTAAAGGCAATGTCGTCAACGCTGGTTTCGTCGCTCAGGACGTATTCACGCAGTTCGCTGATGCTCCAGTTTTTAATCTGGTTGTAGGCCGTTTCGTTAACGTCGTCCTGAATCAGCCGCGTCACGCAGTCATCTTCATAGGCAATCACCGGATTATTGCGGATGTCTGCTACGGTCATTTCCGACAACACCTGCTTTGCCGCCACGCGCTCCTGTGAGCTTGCCGCAGCAACGCCCGCCAGCACATCCCCCGAACGCAGTTCGTTGGCTTTAGCCAGCACCTCTTTTACATCCTTAAACTGATATACATTGCCGAACAATGTGGTCTTTAGTTTCATAAGTCGTTCCCTCAGGAAGGAAATGCGAGTGATTTCACCGTCACCGGCACAACCGATCCGCCAAAAAGAGGCGTACCAATGTCGATATAGTCCCCCGCGCGGACAATCACTTCGTCAATGACTGCCAACGGGAGTTGTTGTAGCTGTGGGCGCAACAACATGCCCAGAGCTTTACCAAAGTCCTGCCCGGCCACCACCAGCAGGGGATGCGGATTCGGAAAACGCGCGACGAAATCGACCAGCGCGTTGATGACCGTCAGTACCGCGGCGTAACGCACAGGCAGCGAGGCGGGAAGCGCCAGCACGTACGCGTCAGTTTTGGGGCAAAGATCCAGTTGAATCAGCGCCTGTTGCCAGGCACTGACCAGATCCGTTTCATCAATCGGGATCGCCACTGGCAAATTGCGCAGCGGCAGTTGTACGCCCTCCAGCCAGATTGTGCTGCCAGAGAGCGAAAGGGTATGAGCACCCGCGCCAATCACCGTGGCGCGCACGGTTTGCGCCGGAAACTGCACGTTCATCTCACGCAGACGCGGATGGTCATGCAGCGCCGTTGCCAGAAGCGGGCCGATATCGGCAAAACAGAACGGGTCGGTGGGCTGGTGGCGATAACATTCGCCTACCCCGCCAGAAAGCGTAATGATTTCGGGCGTAACACCTGCGGGCAGCAAACCGGTTTGCATCAATGCCTGCGCGAGCGGCGAGAGCGTTCCGTCAATCACTTCGACAATCAGCTCTGCCATCCGGCGGGTAACCTGCACCAGCTGCCCGCCAGTCAGCGAACGGGCGTCAGTACCGGCACCGAAGCACTCATCCACAATCATCTGCCCCGGTTTATGAGCGTAAACCACGCGCCCCTGGCTGTCGGTTTCCAGCAGGCGACCGCCGACGTTGAGGCAGGCAGTGCCGCTGATTTTTCCGGCATCGAACAGGGCGTAGTTCGCGGTGCCACCGCCGATATCGATATTCAGGACCCGACACAGCCGTTGTTCAGAAAGGGTTTGCGCCCCGGCACCGTGTCCGGCGATCACGGATTCAAGATGCGGCCCGGCGCTGGCGACGACAAAATCGCCCAGCGACCGGGAGAGCGCCATCACCGCCGGGCGAGCGTTGCGGGTTTTTGCGCTTTCACCGGTGATAATGATGGCACCAGAATCAACGCTTTCCGGCGCAATGCCCGCAGCCTGATATTGCTCGAGGATTAAGGTTTTCAGTTCCGCTTCTTTTAAACCACCCTGTTTATCGACAGGGGTAAAGAACACCGGGCTTTGCCAGCTAATTTCGCGTTTGATGAATTCGTAGCGCGGCACCTGCGACACCGCCGCACGGTTAACCAGCTCCAGGTGGGAGAAGATCACCTGGGTGGTGGTGGTGCCGATATCGATACCGACGCTCAGTAGCTGGCGAGTGTTCACGATTGCGCCTCCGCTTCAGTTTTAGCCGCGGTCGCGTCTTCTTTTGGCACCAGCATCATCGCCACGCCAATTGCCGTTACGCCGCCGATCAATTTGCCGACAATCATCGGGAAGATCATGGCGTTCATGTTGGCAGCGGCGAAGCCTAAATGGTCGCCCAGGGCGAAAGCAGCGGAAACGGCGAAGGCGCAGTTGATGACTTTGCCGCGGGTATCCATCTGCTTCATCATGCCAAACATCGGAATGTTGTTGGCAAGCGTTGCCACCATGCCGGCTGCCGCGATATTGTTCATATTCAGCACCTTACCGACGCTCATCAGCGGTTTTTCAAACCAGCGAGTCAGCAGCAGTACCATTGGATACGCCCCTAACAGAACGCAGGAGATCGAGCCGATAACTTCAATGGCGCGCATCACTTCACCGGGTTTATCGCCAGGGGCCATAAAGATAGGATCAAGACCCGGGATCAGTTCCCAGCCAAGGAGGAATTTCACTACCGCAGCGGCAAGACCGAGGGTGATCAATGCAACGAGGAATTTGGCGAAGATCTGGAAGCCGTTGATCATTTTTTCCGGGATGAATTTCAGCCCCAGCGCCACCAGCACCGCAACGATAAGTACCGGGATCATGTTCATCAGGATCAGCGCAAAGGTGAATTCAACAGGCTGGCCGTTGATCTGCACACCGGAGTACATCGCTACCAGACCACCAGCGATACAGCCAATCGGAATGGTCACTATGCCCGCCAGCACGCCGAGCGCCAGATAACGACGGTCAGAAGGTTCGATAATGCCGAGCGCCACCGGAATGGAAAACACAATCGTTGGCCCCATCATCGACCCGAGAATTAACCCAGAGTATAGCCACGCTGCTACGTCACCGCCCGCCAGCTCTTTGGCGAGGAAGAAGCCGCCCATATCGCACGCCAGCAGTGTTCCGGCGAACATTGACGGGTTTGCGCCGAGCATTTCGTAAACCGGGATAATCACCGGTCCGAGAACGTGGGCCAGTACCGGTGCCAGTGCGGTCATACCGACCATCGCCAGGCCCAGAGCGCCCATTGCCATAAAGCCTTCTTCGAACTGACCGCCGGATCCTTCGATACTTTTACCGAACTTACCGAGGAAACGAGCAGAACCGCCGAACTGCGACAGGATCCTGTCTACGGCAGCTATCAGCATAAAGAACATCATGATGTACATGATGATTTCGTTAATTCCCATCGCCTTTACTCCCTGTTAGTTGTTATTTATTGGCGGATGCGGCGTGAACGCCTTATCCGCCCTACATGTGCAATCCCGAAGGCCAGATAAGACGCGGCAAGCGTCGCATCCGGCAATTGCACCGCGCCACTGGCGGATGCGGCGTGAACGCCTTATCCGCCCTACATGTGCAATCCCGTCGGCCGGATAAGACGCGGAAAGCATCGCATCCGGCAATTGCACCGCGCCACTGGCGGATGCGGCGTGAACGCCTTATCCGCCCTACATGTGCAATCCCGTCGGCCGGATAAGACGCGGCAAGCGTCGCATCCGGCAATTGCACCGCGCCACTGGCGGATGCGGCGTGAACGCCTTATCCGCCCTACATGTGCAATCCCGTCGGCCGGATAAGACGCGGAAAGCATCGCATCCGGCAATTGCACCGCGCCACTGGCGGATGCGGCGTGAACGCCTTATCCGCCCTACATGTGCAATCCCGTAGGCCGGATAAGACGCGGCAAGCGTCGCATCCGGCATTTATTGCGCCGCTGCGTACAGGCCGACAATCTGCTCCAGGCTGGCGGTACGCGGGTTACTGCGCAGACAAATATCTTCCAGCGCGGCCTGCGCCCATGCGCCGTAATGCGCAGATGTCGCACCAACATCGCCCAGTCGTTTACCAATCCCAACTTCCGCTATCAGCTCACTTACCGCATTAATAGCGTCACGATCGTCGGATTTTTTAGTTCGCAGCGCCCGACCAACCTGACTAAAGCGTTCACGACAGACCATCCGGTTGAACTCCATCACCGTTGGCAGCAACATGGCGTTCGCCAGACCGTGCGGAATATGCAGCGCCGCCCCTGGCTGATGCGCCATCGCGTGGCATAACCCAAGCCCCGCGCTGGAAAACGCCATTCCCGCCATACATGAAGCCAGCAACATGCTCTCGCGCGCGGCAAGGTCATGGCCGTAGCCCACCGCTTTCGGCAGTGATTTGCCAATCATCGCAATGGCACCAATCGCCAGGCTGTCGGTAAACGGTGTAGCGTTCAGCGCGCTGTACGCTTCAATGGCATGGGTTAACGCATCAATGCCAGTCATCGCCGTGACATGCGACGGCACGCCTTCGGTCAGCACAGCGTCGAGAATCGCCACATCCGGCATCAGCGAGGCGTGGGCTAACACCTGCTTGCGCCCGCTCACCGCGTCGATAATCACCGTCACGTTAGTCGTTTCAGAGCCGGTTCCGGCGGTCGTTGGAATGGCAATCAACGGCAGGCGCGGTTGCAGAACGCTGGTTTCTGACATTTCTGCCAGCGTGCTATCCGGGTTCGTCACCAGCAACGCCACGGCTTTCGCCGCATCCAGCACCGAGCCGCCGCCAAACGCGATCACCCCGTCACAACCTGATTCACGCAACTGCGCCACGGCTGCACACACGTCGGTGATGCACGGTTCGCCCACCGGACATGGCCAGAGCGTCATGGCGATACCTTTAACGGCCAGGCTACGTGTCAGCCCGGCGGTCATCCCTGCCTGATGCAAAAAGCTGTCTGCCATCACGAACAGATGTTTCAACCCACGCGTTTGCGCTTGCTGCCCGCAACTGCTCACCGCGCCCGGACCGCAAAGCGTCACCGGTGGAACGCTAAATGTTTTTACCCGTTGCAGATTCAGGGTATCGAACGCCTGAAAAAGCGCCGTTTGCAATTCACTTTGCATAGATCCCCTCCGCTTTCTCTCGCCCACTACTGGCGATTGCCAGCGGGGTCATAAACAAACTGTGCTGCGGTAAATGCACCTGTAACGCCGGAAATTGTTTGCAAAACAGCGCCGCTACGCCCGGTTGCATACAGGAACCGCCCGCCAGCCATAAATCCGTAATGCCCTGCCCTTCAATATGCCGGGCCACAATGTCCGCCATTTTTTCGTACACCGGTTTCACCGCGGGCCAAATCTCGTCACCGTGACCGCGTTTGTACTGCTCTGCCTCTTCCAGCGAAATACGGCGATTTCCGGCGAGAGTCAGAGAGATGTGATGTCCGCCGGTGGCTTCATCCGCCGAGTACGTCACTTTGCCCTTTTTCACGATGGCAATGCCGGTAGTGCCGCCGCCGATATCCACTACACCGGCGTTGTCCAGTTGCAGCAGATCCGCAACTGCGGTTGGCTCATCCAGCACATGGCTCACTTCCAGTCCGGCAGACTCCAGCACGTTGATGGAAATACGCGGGTCCGTACCAGGAGGAAATGAGGTCGCCGCATGGCTAAAACGGCGACCGAATTGCTGCTCAAGGGTGTCGAGATGGCGACGAACAATGGTGACCGCACCGAAGAAATCCCAGACGATGCCGTCGCGGACCACATCGGCCCAGTCGAGGCATACCGCCACCGGCTGACCGTTGCGGTCGACAACCATCGACACCACATCGCAAGTGCCCAGATCCACCCCCAGCCACAGCGGAGATTCCGTCGCGGCAGGCGTCTGGTTACACAGCGTTGCCGCCGTTTGCAGACGTGGGGTGAGCCATTGTTCATCGTGCGCCATCGGTTACTCCTTAAACAATGCGAAACGCATCGACTAATACACAGCGACGCAGACGGACAAACGTCCGCGCGCTGGTTACCCCTTCACCGGTTGGCGTGGTGATGGTCATCGTGGTCCAGCCTTCCCCGCCCAGCCCCAGCCCGGCAATACACGGTCCGTTCTTAACGAAAATGCTGGTATCAATGGCGTTCGCCATCTGGTTCATGTTTTCGATATTGCGCGAGTGCATTGCCGCCGTGTGGTGGCAACCGCCTTCCAGTTTCACCGCCAGCGCAATGGCATCCGCCACGTTGGCGACGCGCACGACGGGCAGCACCGGCATCATCAGTTCGGTCACGGCAAACGGATGTTCTGCGGTGGTTTCTACAAACAGCAGTCGCGTTTGTTCCGGAACTTTAAGGTCGATTGCCGCCGCGATTTTCGCCGCATCGCGACCAACCCAGTCACGGCTGACGGTGCCTTTTCCGCACTCGTCGATATTTTTCAGCAACACCGATTGCAGTTGCTGCGCCTGCTCTGCGGTCAGTTTCACCGCATGCTGGCCTTCCATCAGACGCATCAGTTCATCGGCTACGCTATCCACAACAATCAGTACCTTTTCGTCGGCACAAATGATGTTGTTATCGAAAGACGCGCCTTTGACGATGGACTGAGCAGCACGGGCGAGGTCGGCGGTTTCATCCACCACTACCGGCGGGTTGCCAGCGCCTGCGGCAATCAGACGTTTATTGGTGTGTTTACGCGCCGCTTCCACTACCGCTTCGCCGCCGGTCACCACCAGCAGGCCGATACCCGGAAACTTGAACAAGCGTTGCGCGGTTTCGATATCCGGATTTGCTACGGTAACCAGTAAGTTTTCCGGCCCGCCTGCGGCAACAATCGCCTGGTTGAGCAGCGTAATCGCCCGCTGGGAGACTTTTTTCGCCGCCGGATGCGGGGCAAAAATGACGCTGTTGCCCGCGGCAATCAGGCTGATGGCGTTGTTAATTACGGTTGCCGCCGGGTTAGTGGAAGGCGTCACCGAAGCCACCACGCCCCAGGGTGCGTTTTCAATTAGGGTCAGGCCGTTGTCGCCAGTCAGCACTTGCGGAGAGAGGCACTCAACGCCTGGTGTGCCGCGCGCCTGAGCGACGTTTTTGGCAAATTTATCTTCAACGCGCCCCATGCCGGTTTCACTGACGGCAAGTTCCGCTAAATCTCTGGCGTGTTTTTCGCCTGCTTCACGAATGGCAGCAATGGCTAACTGGCGCATTGCCACGCTTTTTAACCCTTGCTGGGCGACTTTGGCTGCCGCAACGGCGTCATCCAGGGACGCGAAAACGCCCATCTCATGAACGGCGGCGGGCGGCGTGTCACTGCTTTGCATTTTCAGCAGTACCGCTTTCACCACCTGTTCAATATCCTGTTGATTCATGATGTTCTGCCTTATTTGTGGAAAATGACCTGACCGCCAGACACCACCTCATCGACAATGCCAATCACGCACAGATCGACCGGTGACGTTTCGCTTTTATGCGCCTGGCGGGCGGAACTGCCACTCACCAGTAACACCCACTCCCCGGTTCCCGCGCCAATATTGTCGATGGCGACGGCGCATTGCCCGTCAGGATTACCTTGTGGATCAATCATTTCCACCATCAGCAATTTGTCATGCGCCAGTCCGTGATGGCGTACGGTACAAACAATTTGTCCAGTGACGACTGCCAGTTTCATACCCGCCTCCGTGGCGTATTTCAGGTAAAAGCTCCCCCTACCCTCCGCAGAAGGTAAAATGAAAAAGGAGAGAGCGTGACGCCCGAATCGACGTCACACAAGGTGATTACAGGTTGCTGCTATCGCCTTTCAGGCCGATCGGGAAGACTTCTTCCAGGTCGCTGTGCGGACGCGGGATAACGTGTACAGATACCAGCTCGCCGATACGCTGTGCCGCTGCGGCACCTGCATCGGTCGCGGCTTTACAGGCTGCAACATCACCACGAACCATGGCAGTACACAGGCCGCCGCCAATCTGCTTAACACCAACCAGCTTGACGCGCGCAGCTTTAACCATCGCGTCAGAAGCCTCAATCAGTGCAACCAGGCCCCGGGTTTCGATCATTCCTAATGCTTCCATTGTGCTTTCCTCTTTATCAGGGTCCAGAACGGGACCGTTCATTCAACCAGTGTTTGTAAACTGCTTTCGTGGTTCACTTCTGTCTGACGCGGCACAGCTGCCACCAGCGCCAGTTCGATAATTTCCTGCACGCTACAACCACGAGAGAGATCGTGCATCGGCGCGGCAAGTCCTTGTATCAATGGCCCGACGGCACGATATCCGCCAAGTCGTTGTGCGATTTTGTAGCCAATATTTCCTGCCTCCAGCGACGGAAAAACCATCACATTAGCTTTGCCCTGTAACGGGCTGGCAGGCGCTTTTTGCGCCGCCACTTCCGGCACGAAGGCGGCGTCAAACTGCAACTCGCCATCGACAACCAGCTTTGGTGCGCGCTCACGGACGATTTCTGTCGCCTGCTTGACGTTGGCAACGCAGGGGTGACGGGCACTACCGTTGCTGGAAAACGACAGCATCGCCACGCGCGGTTCTTCTCCGGTGATGGCGCGCCAGGTTTCGGCGCTGGCAAGCGCGATATCCGCCAGTTGTGCCGCCGTCGGCTGTGGCACCACGCTGCAATCGGCAAAGCCCAACGCCGGACCGCTGTACTGTGGCAGCATCAGGAAAATGGATGAGAGCGTTTTACAGCCTGGCTGCAAGCCGATAATGCGTAATCCGGCACGCAGCACATTCGCCGTGGAAGAGAGGTTGCCCGCGATACAGACATCCGCTTTACCGGCGCTGACCATTGCGGCGGCGAACATCAGCGGATCGGTAAGTTTTTCCAGCGCATCCGGCGGCGTTTTTTCGCCCGCGCGGGCCAGCCAGCGATGAGCAAATTCTTCCCGCATTGCGAGGTTGCCATGCGGATCTATCACCTGTAGCCCGTCCATCGCCACGCCGTGACTGAGCGCAAACTGACGAAGTTCAAACGGATTGGCGACCAGAATGGGCGTTGCCAGACCTTGTTGATGTAAATATTGCGCAGCTTTCAGCACACGTTGATCTAACGCATCCGGAAAAACTACTCTGGCGGGCGCTCGCAACGCCAGTTCACGACAACGTTTAATAATCATTGCGTTTCCCCCAGTCGTTGTTGGATCTGCTTCACCGTTAGCGGCTGCTTCGTTACGCTCAGGATCATCATCACGTAGACCGTGCTGGAAAGGCGGTTCAGCGCCTGCAAAATGTCCGGGCGTAATACTTCAAAGCTGCGGGTGATAAAGACCTGCGCCGCTACGGTTTCGGTTTCCCGCACTTTGGTGCGTAACAGATTCAGCAACGCCGCATCGCGCCCGTGGCTGGCTTCCGGCACCAGATGATCGTGGTCGAGATAACGCAGCGGCTGGTGAGAAAGCCGATGCAGATCTTCGTCAGAAAGCCCGACAATCGCCTGACAGCCCAACGGTTCCCCCAGCGCATCGGCACGCATAATGTTGCCAAGACGCGAACGGATATCCGCCAGCCACGGCTGCCACGGTTCCGCCAGTTCAATTTGCAGCCACACTGCCAGCGCAATGGTGCTGTCGAGAACAGCGCGAAAACCCAGACGCGGATCGCTTTTGGCGACCATTTTTTCCGCCGACAGGTGAGTCAGCGTATCCGGCTTTTTTGCCACCGGCTGGCGGCACAGTTCGCAGCACGCCTGCGGATGTTCATCGCTACTGGTCAGCCCGTGAACGGGCTGCGGCTGCTGCTGTTCATCGTCAACAAACAGGCGGCCCTGCTCGTCAATAAACTTGATGCGCAAATGGCGGCTTTCCAGTAACTCCCGGGCAGAGGGCGTCAGGCGACTGTCCGCAGGGAGATGGATCTCTGCGCCTTCGCTGAGCGTATGGTTCGCTCTTAGCCATGCTTCGGTGATAAAATCTTTCATAGGGATTGCCAGTTAGCCGGCCAGGCGACATACAGGAATTTCACGCTGGATGTCGTACCAAATTCGATGCTGGAGCCTTTCGGGATAAACATCACATCGCCCGCTTTGGCGATCATAGTTTCGCCTTCGTGGCGAACATGCAGCTCCCCTTCCAGCACCATGTCGATTTCGTCGTAGTTCAGGGTCCACGGAAAGAAGGCGTTCTCCCACTGCATGAAACCAGCGGCCATACTGCTGCCGTCGTCTCCGGTCACGAGATCAGTCAAGCCTACGCAGTGCGGTTCCGCGCCATCGAAACGACCAAACTTGACGCTGCTGCCATCAATAACTTTGATGCCGCCTTTGCCGGTCACCGATTTAAAGCTCGGCTGCAGTGCACCCTGTTCCAGCGACTGTTTTTCCTTCATCACTTTTTCCATCAGCTGCGCGACCAGGCTTTCGGTAAACTGACCTTCCGGCAGTTGGGCGATAATGGTTTCACGGATGCGCTGGCTTTCGGTTTTATCGGCTGATGCGCTGGCGGGAACAGACGCCGTTACCGGGATCGATTCATCACATTCGGTGATGGTAAAACCCAACAGATCAGCCACTTCACGAGCTTCCGGGGTAATAATGCTGGCGCGCAGAACCACGGACATTGCCAGTTCGCCGCGCGCGTGTGCTTCACGAATATCATTCGCTGTGATGAGTTTTTTCACCTGCTTCCTCCTGTTTGGTGAGAGATGCCAGATAATCCACCAGTTGCTGCACGCTTTGCGGGTCGTGGCTGTTTAGCTCGAAAATCGGCTCTTCGAAGCCCGTCTCAAGCAATAACTTTCGCGTTGCGGCGACGTCAGCATCTGGCATGTCCGTTTTACTGATGACGGCGATTTGCCGTTTGCTGACGCCAATATCCAGCAACCCGGCAGGCAACCGACTTTCCGGGTCATTCGCGCCGTGGACATAGATCAGCATGTCCACATCCTGTAGCGTGGTAATTAAGGCGTGATACCAGCGGGGATGGCTAAAATATTCACCCGGCGTATCAATATCGCCATTATCATTAAATTCCACGGTCTGTGTTTTTCTTGCGAGGGTATAATTCCCCTGCAACGCATTAAATAACGTTGTTTTTCCTGCCCCGACGGTACCCACAAACGCAATTCGTTTCATGAATGCCTCGTATTAACTTTTGGTCATTTCACAAAGCGTATAATTTAATAAGCGTCCTAAACCACTGACGGTTTGTGATAACGCTTCTTCTACTGCGCCCACCGAGCCATAAATCACCAGCGCGCCGCTAAAACGGTCGAGAAAACCGATATGCACATCGGCGGCTTTCAACGCTAAATCACCGGCGATCATCGCCGTTTCTCCGGGAGTTAGCGTCATAATGCCGATTGCGCCCGCATCCGGAACGCCGATTTTCTTCGCCAGTTCCTCGCCGGGATGCGCGATGAGATGCGCCAGTGTGACCTGTTTACCGGGCACAAATTCCTGAATGATGCGTTCTTTATCCATGAGTCGCCGCCTGTGAAAAACTTTCGTGTATCGTGACAATTTTTCGTCAGAGTAAATAACAAAATTCGGCAAGCGCGTTTAAAAGGTGAGGTAGATCACTAAGAATGGAGAGATATTTGCTGTGGTGCATAAACTTTCATATGCAACGCATGAATATAAATAAAATAATATCGAAATATTTTATATACTGATTTTTTTATTATTCGCAAACTCAGTAATAAACTTTACTAATATATTGCAGCTAAACCGCTTACCCTGAATATTCAGGGTAAGCGTGAGAGTTAAAAAAGAATTACAGCGGTTGGGTTTGCGCTTCAACCACGGCCAGCGCCACCATGTTGACGATACGACGTACCGATGCGATCGGCGTTAACACGTGAACCGGTTTCGCCACCCCCATCAGCACCGGACCGACAGTCACACCTTCCGAGCTGGAAACGCGCAGTAAGTTGTAACTAATGCGGGCAGCTTCCATGTTCGGCATCACCAGAATATTAGCGGAACCTTTCAAAGGGCTGTCCGGCATACGGTCGTTGCGAATCGCTTCCACCAGCGCTGCATCGCCGTGCATTTCACCATCAATCATCAGTTCTGGCGCACGTTCCCTGACCAGTTCCAGCGCCTGACGCATTTTGCTCGACGACGGGCAGTCAGAAGAACCAAAGTTGGAGTGCGACAACAGAGCCACACGCGGCTCAATACCAAAACGACGAACAGTTTCTGCCGCCATCAAGGTGATCTCCGCCAGCTCTTCTGCATCAGGCTCATCATTGACGTAGGTATCGGCAATAAAGGTGTTACCACTCGGCAACAGCAGCGCGTTCATTGCACCTGCGGTGTGAACGCCATCGCGATAACCAAAGACATTTTTCACCACGCTAAAGTGTTCATGATAATCGCCCACCGTACCGCAAATCATTGCATCGGCTTCGCCACGCTGAACCATGATCGCGCCGATCACTGTCGGGTTACTGATCAGCGCACGCTGCGCCTGCTCCTGAGTGACACCGCGACGCTTCATGATCTGGAAGTATTCGGTCCAGTACTCTTTAAAGCGCGGATCGGATTCGTTATTGACGATCTCAAAATCAACGCCCGCCTTGATCTGCAAGCCCAGTTTCTGAATGCGCATTTCGATCACGTTCGGACGACCAATAAGGATCGGTTTCGCCAGTCCCAGCGTTACCAGTTCCTGAGTGGCATGCAGAACGCGCGCCTCTTCCCCTTCCGGCAGAACTACGCGCTTCGGCGCTTTGCGAGCCTGGGAGAAAATCGGCTTCATAAACAGGTTAGTTTTGTAAACGAACTCTGTCAGCTTGTCGATGTAGACGTCGAAATCAGCAATCGGACGCGTCGCCACGCCCGACTCCATCGCCGCTTTCGCCACCGCAGGAGCGATCTTAACGATCAAGCGCGGATCAAACGGTTTTGGAATGATGTATTCCGGACCAAAGCTCAGATCCTGATCGCCATACGCTGAAGCCACCACTTCACTCTGTTCCGCATGGGCCAGTTCTGCAATCGCGCGTACTGCCGCCAGTTTCATCTCTTCGTTGATGGCGGTTGCGCCAACGTCCAGCGCGCCACGGAAGATAAACGGGAAGCAAAGGACGTTGTTCACCTGGTTCGGGTAGTCGGAACGGCCGGTACAGATGATGGCATCCGGACGCACTTCTTTCGCCAGCGGCGGCAGAATTTCAGGTTCCGGGTTCGCCAGCGCCAGGATCATTGGCGCACGGGCCATTTTCTTCACCATTTCCTGGGTCAGCACTTTCGGGCCGGAACAGCCGAGGAAAATATCCGCGCCTTCAATCACATCATCGAGGGTACGTTTACCGTCATCCACCACCGCGTATGCGGCTTTGGTTTCCGCCATGTTTGGCTCACGGCCCTGATAGATAACGCCTTTTGAATCGCAAACCACGATGTTATGTTTTTGCAGACCCAGCGCTACCAGCAGGTTCATACAGGCGATTGCTGCGGCACCCGCGCCAGAAACCACCATCCGCACGTCGGAGATGTTTTTCTCCACCACGCGCAAGCCGTTGAGGATGGCGGCAGTGCTGATAATTGCCGTGCCGTGCTGATCGTCGTGGAATACCGGAATATTCATCCGCTCGCGCAGTTTCTGTTCAATATAGAAACATTCTGGCGCTTTAATGTCTTCGAGGTTGATGCCGCCGAAGGTCGGTTCGAGCGCAGCGACGACTTCAATAAATTTGTCCGGGTCGAGTTCATCAACTTCAATGTCAAATACATCAATCCCGGCGAATTTCTTAAACAGAACGCCCTTGCCTTCCATCACCGGTTTGCCTGCCAGCGCGCCAATGTTGCCTAACCCCAGCACCGCCGTACCGTTAGAGATCACCGCTACCAGGTTACCGCGCGCGGTATATTTGTAGGCTTTTAACGGGTCTTTTTCGATTTCAAGACAAGGTGCGGCAACGCCTGGTGAGTAGGCCAGCGCCAGATCGCGCTGCGTTGCCAGAGGCTTGGTTGGAGAAACCTGGATTTTCCCTGGAACTGGAAATTCATGGAAATCAAGTGCACTTTGTTTTAACTGGTCATCCATTTGGTTGTTCCTTTCACGTAACGTTCACAAATAAAGTGTGTGGGCAACAGCCCCTGTCCACAACGTGGCGCACATTATTACCCTGCCGGAGTCTACAGACTTTGAGCAAGTCCAAACTCTCACCATTAATATAATGTTTTGGTAATAATCCTATAACACTGATGTTACCTGCTTAATCCAGCAATACCATGCCTGTCTGCTATGCTTTTTTGATGCGTTTAGCGAAATTTCTCAGAAGTGTGAATTAACGCACTCATCTAACACTTTACTTTTCAAGGAGTATTTCCTATGAACGAGTTAGACGGCATCAAACAGTTCACCACTGTCGTGGCAGACAGCGGCGATATTGAGTCCATTCGCCATTATCATCCCCAGGATGCCACCACCAATCCTTCGCTGTTACTCAAGGCTGCCGGATTATCACAATATGAGCATTTAATAGACGATGCTATCGCCTGGGGTAAAAAAAATGGCAAGACCCAGGAACAACAGGTGGTCGCAGCGTGTGACAAACTGGCGGTCAATTTCGGTGCTGAAATTCTCAAAATCGTACCCGGTCGCGTGTCAACAGAAGTTGATGCACGCCTCTCTTTTGATAAAGAAAAGAGTATTGAGAAGGCGCGCCATCTGGTGGACTTGTATCAGCAACAAGGCGTTGAGAAATCGCGCATTCTGATCAAGCTGGCTTCGACCTGGGAAGGAATTCGCGCGGCAGAAGAGCTGGAAAAAGAAGGTATCAACTGCAACCTGACGCTGCTGTTTTCTTTTGCACAGGCGCGGGCCTGTGCAGAAGCAGGCGTTTTTCTGATTTCGCCGTTTGTCGGGCGTATTTATGACTGGTATCAGGCACGCAAGCCGATGGACCCGTATGTGGTGGAAGAAGATCCAGGCGTTAAATCAGTACGCAATATCTACGACTACTATAAGCAACACCACTATGAAACCATTGTGATGGGCGCGAGCTTCCGTCGCACCGAACAAATCCTCGCCTTAACCGGCTGCGACCGACTGACTATCGCACCGAATTTGCTGAAGGAGCTACAGGAAAAAGTTTCGCCAGTGGTACGTAAATTAATCCCACCTTCTCAGACGTTCCCACGCCCAGCTCCCATGAGCGAAGCGGAATTCCGTTGGGAGCACAATCAGGATGCGATGGCGGTAGAAAACCTGTCTGAAGGCATTCGTCTGTTCGCCGTTGATCAACGCAAACTGGAAGATCTTCTTGCCGCCAAACTATAAACCAGCCACGGAGTGTTATATGTCCCGAAAAGACCTTGCCAATGCGATTCGCGCACTCAGTATGGATGCGGTACAAAAAGCCAATTCTGGTCATCCCGGCGCGCCGATGGGCATGGCTGATATTGCCGAAGTGCTGTGGAACGATTTTCTTAAACATAACCCCACCGACCCAACCTGGTATGACCGTGACCGCTTTATTCTTTCCAACGGTCACGCGTCGATGCTGCTCTACAGTTTGCTGCATCTGACCGGTTACGACCTGCCACTGGAAGAACTGAAGAACTTCCGTCAGTTGCATTCGAAAACCCCTGGTCACCCGGAAATCGGCTATACGCCAGGTGTTGAAACCACCACCGGTCCTCTTGGACAAGGTTTGGCGAACGCCGTCGGGCTGGCGATAGCAGAGCGTACGCTGGCGGCGCAGTTTAATCAGCCGGATCATGAAATTGTCGATCACTTCACCTATGTGTTTATGGGCGACGGCTGCCTGATGGAAGGTATCTCTCACGAAGTCTGTTCGCTGGCGGGCACGCTGGGGCTGGGCAAGCTGATTGTTTTTTACGATCACAACGGTATTTCCATCGACGGTGAAACCGAAGGCTGGTTTACCGACGATACGGCAAAACGTTTTGAAGCCTATCACTGGCATGTGGTCCACGAGATCGACGGCCACGATCCGCAGGCGGTGAAGGAAGCGATCCTTGAAGCGCAAAGCGTGAAAGATAAGCCGTCGCTGATTATCTGCCGTACGGTGATTGGCTTTGGTTCGCCGAATAAAGCAGGTAAGGAAGAGGCGCACGGCGCACCACTGGGGGAAGAAGAAGTGGCGCTGGCACGGCAAAAACTGGGCTGGCACCATCCGCCATTTGAGATCCCTAAAGAGATTTATCACGCCTGGGATGCCCGCGAAAAAGGCAAAAAAGCGCAGCAGCGCTGGAATGAGAAGTTTGCCGCCTATAAAAAGGCTCATCCGCAACTGGCAGAAGAGTTTACCCGTCGGATGAGCGGCGGTTTGCCGAAGGACTGGGAGAAAACGACTCAGAAATATATCAATGAGTTGCAGGCGAATCCGGCGAAAATCGCTACCCGTAAGGCTTCGCAAAATACGCTTAACGCTTACGGGCCGATGCTGCCTGAGTTGCTCGGCGGTTCGGCGGATCTGGCTCCCAGCAACCTGACCATCTGGAAAGGTTCTGTGTCGCTGAAGGAAGATCCGGCGGGCAACTACATTCACTACGGGGTGCGTGAATTTGGTATGACCGCTATCGCCAACGGCATCGCGCACCACGGCGGCTTTGTGCCGTATACCGCGACGTTCCTGATGTTTGTTGAATACGCCCGTAACGCCGCGCGGATGGCGGCACTGATGAAAGCGCGGCAGATTATGGTTTATACCCACGACTCAATTGGTCTGGGCGAAGATGGTCCGACGCACCAGGCTGTTGAGCAACTGGCTAGTCTGCGCTTAACGCCAAATTTCAGCACCTGGCGACCGTGCGATCAGGTGGAAGCGGCGGTTGGCTGGAAGCTGGCGGTTGAGCGCCACAACGGACCGACAGCACTGATCCTCTCAAGGCAGAATCTGGCACAGGTAGAACGAACACCGGATCAGGTTAAAGAGATTGCTCGTGGCGGTTATGTGCTGAAAGACAGCGGCGGTAAGCCAGATATTATTCTGATTGCCACCGGTTCAGAGATGGAAATCACCCTGCAAGCGGCAGAGAAATTAGCGGGAGAAGGTCGCAATGTTCGCGTGGTTTCCCTGCCCTCGACCGATATTTTCGATGCCCAGGATGAGGAATATCGCGAGTCGGTACTGCCTTCAAATGTTTCTGCCCGCGTGGCAGTAGAAGCGGGTATTGCCGATTACTGGTACAAATATGTTGGTCTGAAAGGGACAATTGTCGGGATGACAGGTTATGGGGAATCTGCTCCGGCGGATAAGCTGTTCCCGTTCTTTGGCTTTACCGCCGAGAATATTGTGGCAAAAGCGCATAAGGTACTGGGAGTGAAAGGTGCCTGATGGTGATCGCCGGATGCTGATTGTCGGATGTGACGCTGGTGCGTCTTATCCGGTCTACATGTCCCCGCCATTTTGTTTAACGGGTGATCCACAACGTGGGCCAGGCGTCTGGCCCATGCCAGTTATCGCAGGTGGGTTCTGCGGCGTAACGCACCAGGCGAAAACGCTGACCGTCAAAGCGCCAGCGCGCCTGAATGCCACAATCGCTTAATCCGCGCCCTTTTGCTAAGGTCACCAGTTCACGCGATTTTTCATCGAATGTTGCGTTCATCAGTTCCAGTTCATTGGTCTCCTGACCGTTGTTGAACGGCAAACGCAACCGTACCGGGCGCGAGGCCAGCGGCTTTTTACGCGACACAATCCATGCCAAATCAATGGTGTTATAGGCCCCTGCCTCACAGCTAATCATCATCAGCGCTTTATCATCGGTCAGCGCAGTGACATTCACCTCACGACGTAACGGATCAAGCGAACAGCGCAGACCATTCATCCGCCAGTTTCCATAATCCAGCAAATCGTTACGTTCTTCGCGTGAGAGTGGCGTCGGCGTTGGGTTAACCACCGCGACCTCTTTCAGCGCAGGCGCTGGCGGTACGCTGAGCGGCGGTTCGTCCCCTTTCTTTATCCACGCGGTCTCACTGCCAACGCGCTTTTGCTGGGCATCAATAAACAACAACGCCGCTTTTAAGCCACTCAGAGAAATAGTCTGATTGCCGTCGCGTAAGGTGATCGCCCTCCCTTCCTGAATCATCTGCAAAAACGCGGTGATGGTTGCCGTATCATCGGTTACTAATAACCATGGTGAAATCCGCCACTTGTCACCACTTAACGCCAACGGCTCACCATCTAACAGCAGCCGTGGCGCTATCTCCCCTTCTGACGCATCCGGCGACTTCAACCCGCCGCGCTCAATACGTAAAACGGCATCGGTATGCGCCCCGGCGCTGCGGCTCAGGGTCATCACCAGTCCATTATGATCGCCCGTATTGCGCGCTACACAGAAATTTTGATTATTACAGGTGACCTGCCAGTCGGAAAACGCCCGTTGCGCTGGTGCCGCCCACACCAAAGACATCGGCAACAAAACGAAAAAAAAGAGAAGGAAAATGCGATATCGCATGGACGGTACGACCCCAGAAGTTCAAACAAACAGCACAAGTCGTATCTTCGTTGCGCAGGTAGCGCGGCTCAATCGGATTTGTCGGATTGAGCCAATAATAAACAACGAAATATTATTGTTATTTTTCAGTCCATTAAATGTGACATTTGCAAATAGTTAAGCAATAACACCGTCTTACCGTCACGTATCTCGCCGGTTTTAATCATCTCCAGCGCCTGGCTGAACGGCAGCTCAAGCACTTCAATATCTTCATCTTCGACACCACCACCGGCGTTAGCGCGCTGGCTGTCACTGTATTCGGCGATAAAAAAGTGGATTAGCTCAGTCACACCGCCTGGCGACATATACAGTTCAAATAATTTGCGGACTTCGCCAACTTCATAGCCCGTCTCTTCAATCGCTTCCTTGCGAATGCACACTTCCGGTTCGTCGTTATCCAGCAGCCCGGCGCAGGTTTCAATCAGTTGCCCGCTTTCATTGCCATTAACCCAGGTAGCGACGCGGAACTGGCGAATCAGAACCACGGTCTTTTTCTTCGCGTTGTACAGGAGGATCGTCGCACCATTACCGCGATCGTAAACTTCACGTTTATGGCGGATAACTTCGCCATCTTTGCGCGTGAGATCGTAAGTAATGTTGTGCAGGGTGAAATAGTTATCGGAGAGAATTTTGTCTTTAACGAGGGTGATTTGTTGCGTCATACCGACTCCACAGCGCGAAATGAACAATTATCTTACGCTGTGAAGTCGGGTTTGTCTGCGCAGGCTATCAGTGAGATTTGACTGATTTTACGCCCAGCCAGTCAATGATCCCCTGTGCCGCATGACGTCCTTCTGCCATTGCGGTAACCACCAGATCCGCACCACGCACGGCGTCACCACCGGCGAAGATTTTCGGATTCGTGGTCTGGTAACGGTACTGGCTTTCCACATCCGCGATGATGCGGCCCCATTTGTCTACCGTTACACCGTGCGACTCCAGCCACGGCATCCCGTGCGGATTGAAGCCAAACGCCATAATCACCGCATCGGCTGGCATGACAAATTCACTGCCTTCCACCGGCACTGGACGCCGACGTCCCTGGGCGTCCGGCTCGCCAAGACGCGTGCGCAGGAAACGAATCCCGCAGACGTGACCTTGTTCATTCAGTTCAAGCGCCACCGGCTGGACGTTAAATTCGAAGTTGGCCCCCTCTTCACGGGCGTTCTTCACCTCTTTCTTCGAGCCTGGCATGTTAGCTTCATCACGACGATAAGCGCAGGTGACGTTACTCGCGCCGTGGCGCAGCGCAGTACGCACACAGTCCATCGCGGTGTCGCCGCCGCCCAGTACCACGACGTTAAGTCCGGCAGTATTGATAAACGGCTCTTCCGGTAGCTCTTCGAGTCCCATCACCTGTTTAGTATTGGCGATGAGGAACGGCAGCGCGTCATAAACGCCCGGCGCATCTTCATTGGGTAAACCCGCTTTCATGAAACGGTAAGTGCCTACGCCAACGAAGACCGCGTCGTATTGTTCCAAAAGCGAATTCAAAGAGACATCTTTACCCACTTCACAATTGAGTTCGAAGTGAATCCCCATCGCGCTGAAGATTTCCCGACGGCGTGCCAGCAGGGATTTATCCAGTTTGAAAGAAGGAATGCCGAAAGTGAGCAAGCCACCGATTTCTGGATGGCGATCGTACACCGTCACCGCCACGCCATTGCGGGTGAGAACATCTGCACAGGCCAGCCCTGCCGGACCCGCACCGATAATCGCCACCCGCTTGTCCACTTTGGTGACATGGCTTAAGTCAGGACGCCAACCTTTCGCCAACGCCTGATCTGAAATGTAGCGTTCAATGTTACCGATAGTTACTGCGCCGTGCTCATCGCGAATAGTACAGGCACCTTCACACAAACGGTCTTGCGGGCAAACGCGTCCGGTAATTTCCGGCAGGGTGTTGGTCTGGTGAGAAAGCTCGACGGCGGCGTCGATGTTTCCGGCTTTCACCAGTTCAATCCACTGCGGTATATGGTTATGCAGCGGGCAGGTCCATTCACAAACGCTGTGCTCGCCGCACTTAAGGCAGCGCGAGGCTTCCCGTTGTGCCTGATCGGCACGGAATGGCAGATAAATTTCATCAAAACCGGTTTTGCGCGCTTCAATCGCCAGTTTATCTGGCTCGCCACGCGCGGGCGTTGCCTGCATTTGCTCGACTTTACTCATTACCGGCATTTCTTGCGCCGCGGTACTGGCATGCCACGGTTGTTGTTCCTGACGTGCGGTGCGCAAGCGGCGGGATTTCGCCATGCCGGAGAGTGCGGCGTCAGTGACCAGTTGCAGCGCGTCCGCCGGGCAATTTTCGACACAGGCAGGACCGTTTTCGCGCCCTGCACAAAGGTCGCATTTATGCGCCGTGGCTTTTACTTTTCCTGCCGCGACGGGTGTCAGAACGATTTGCATCGTACCAAATGGACAGGCCACCACGCAGGATTTACAGCCAATACACTTTTGCTGATTGACCTGAATGCTGTCATCAACGTGGCTGATTGCGCCATTAGGGCAGCTACGGGCGCAGGGCGCATCTTCACAATGGTGACAGGTCACTGCACTACGTTGCTGCTGATGTTTGATAACCGTAATTCGGGGATGAAAATGGCGTTGGCTCAGGACATGTTGCTCGTCATTGTGAGCCATGACACAGGCGATTTCACAAGCATGACACCCCAGACATTGCTGACTGTTGGCCATAATAAAACGATTCATAACGACCTTCTTTTTTGGTTGTAAAAACCTTATTCTTTATATGAGTGTTGTTATTACCCGACTTACAGGGGAATCGGCAATGTTCATGTGCCCAGAATAAGTAACTATTTCGCTATAAACTGTGGCAGATCAAATAATCCCATCACTGACTAAATTGCGTTTCAGCGAACTGGAACATTAATGATTTTTTGTGGAGAAGACGCGTGTGATTGTTAAACGACCCGTCTCGGCCAGTCTGGCCCGGGCCTTTTTTTACATTGTGCTGCTGTCGATTCTTTCCACGGGTATCGCTCTGCTAACGCTGGCGAGCAGTTTACGCGACGCTGAGGCTATCAATATTGCCGGATCGCTGCGTATGCAGAGTTACCGCCTGGGCTACGACTTGCAAAGTGGCAGTCCACAACTCAATGCACATCGCCAGTTATTTCAGCAGGCACTGCATTCACCGGTATTAACCAATCTCAACGTCTGGTATGTGCCAGAGGCAGTAAAAACTCGCTATGCGCATCTGAATGCCAACTGGCTGGAGATGAATCATCGGCTCAGCAAGGGCGACTTGCCGTGGTATCAGGCCAATATTAATAATTATGTTAATCAGATAGACCTGTTCGTGCTGGCTTTACAGCACTACGCTGAACGTAAAATGCTGCTGGTGGTGGCGATTTCCCTGGCTGGCGGCATCGGTATTTTCACGCTGGTCTTTTTTACTTTGCGCCGCATACGCCATCAGGTGGTTGCCCCGCTGAATCAGCTGGTTACCGCCAGTCAGCGTATTGAACACGGGCAGTTCGACTCGCCGCCGCTGGATACCAGCCTGCCGAATGAGCTTGGCCTGCTTGCAAAAACCTTTAACCAGATGTCGAGCGAGCTGCATAAATTGTACCGTTCGCTGGAGGCGTCAGTAGAAGAAAAGACCCGCGATCTCCACGAGGCCAAGCGTCGTCTGGAGGTGTTGTATCAGTGTTCGCAGGCGCTAAACACCAGCCAGATTGATGTGCATTGTTTCCGCCATATTTTGCAGATTGTTCGCGACAATGAAGCGGCTGAATATCTGGAGTTAAATGTCGGTGACAACTGGCGGATTAGCGAAGGGCAGCCAAACCCGGAATTGCCGATGCAGATTTTACCGGTGACAATGCAAGAGACGGTTTACGGCGAACTGCACTGGCAAAATAGTCACGTTTCATCATCAGAACCGCTGCTTAACAGCGTTTCGTCGATGCTGGGACGCGGTTTGTACTTTAATCAGGCGCAGAAGCATTTTCAGCAGTTATTGTTGATGGAAGAACGTGCGACCATCGCCCGCGAATTGCACGACTCGCTGGCTCAGGTACTTTCTTACTTACGTATCCAGTTGACGTTACTGAAGCGTTCGATACCGGAAGATAACGCCACCGCACAAAGTATCATGGCCGATTTTTCCCAGGCGTTGAATGATGCTTATCGGCAGTTACGCGAGCTGTTGACTACTTTCCGCCTGACGCTGCAGCAGGCGGATCTCCCCTCCGCGTTGAGGGAAATGCTGGATACGTTACAAAATCAAACCAGCGCCAAACTGACCCTCGACTGCCGTCTGCCAACCCTGGCGCTGGATGCGCAAATGCAGGTGCATTTGTTGCAAATTATTCGCGAAGCGGTGCTGAATGCGATGAAGCACGCCAACGCCAGCGAAATCGCCGTTAGCTGTGTCACCGCGCCGGATGGCAATCACACAGTCTATATTCGCGACAACGGGATTGGCATCGGTGAACCGAAAGAACCCGAAGGCCATTATGGTCTGAATATCATGCGCGAACGCGCGGAAAGATTGGGTGGGACGCTGACTTTTTCACAACCTTCCGGCGGCGGCACGTTAGTGAGTATTAGCTTTCGCTCTGCGGAGGGTGAGGAAAGTCAGCTGATGTAATGCCTCTTATTGACCAAAGAATAGTGGCACTTAAGGTTCAGTATAAAAGGGCATGATAATTTACATTAACTCCTTTTTTTCTCCACGATTGGCTCGTACCTTGCCGCTACAGTGAAGCAAGCCAAGCCTACAACGATACGCAGAAACACGAGGTCCTCTTTTAATGGCGAATTTCTTTATTGATCGCCCCATTTTTGCCTGGGTGCTGGCAATCCTGTTGTGTCTGACAGGTACCCTGGCGATTTTTTCATTGCCCGTTGAACAATACCCCGATCTCGCGCCACCGAATGTGCGAGTGACCGCTAACTATCCCGGCGCATCGGCCCAGACGCTGGAAAACACCGTGACCCAGGTTATCGAGCAAAATATGACCGGCCTCGATAATCTGATGTATATGTCATCTCAGAGCAGCGGCACAGGTCAGGCATCTGTCACGTTAAGTTTTAAAGCAGGCACCGATCCGGACGAAGCCGTGCAGCAAGTACAAAACCAGCTGCAATCAGCCATGCGAAAGTTACCGCAGGCGGTGCAAAATCAGGGCGTGACGGTGCGTAAAACCGGCGATACCAACATTCTGACCATTGCCTTCGTCTCTACCGATGGTTCGATGGATAAACAGGATATTGCCGATTATGTTGCCAGTAATATTCAGGACCCGTTAAGCCGCGTGAATGGCGTCGGGGATATCGATGCCTATGGTTCGCAATATTCCATGCGTATCTGGCTGGACCCGGCGAAACTCAACAGTTTCCAGATGACGGCTAAAGATGTCACCGATGCCATTGAATCACAGAACGCGCAGATTGCGGTTGGGCAACTTGGTGGTACGCCTTCCGTCGATAAGCAGGCGCTCAACGCCACCATTAACGCCCAGTCACTGCTGCAAACACCAGAACAGTTCCGCGATATCACCTTGCGGGTGAATCAGGACGGCTCAGAGGTAAGGCTGGGCGATGTCGCCACCGTCGAAATGGGGGCGGAGAAATACGATTATCTTAGCCGCTTCAATGGTAAGCCAGCCTCCGGGCTGGGGGTTAAACTGGCCTCCGGCGCGAACGAAATGGCGACAGCGGAGCTGGTGCTCAATCGTCTCGACGAGCTGGCGCAGTATTTTCCACACGGACTGGAATACAAGGTGGCGTATGAAACCACCTCGTTTGTTAAAGCCTCCATTGAAGACGTGGTGAAAACGCTTCTGGAAGCTATCGCCCTGGTTTTCCTCGTTATGTATCTGTTCCTGCAAAACTTCCGCGCCACGCTGATACCCACTATCGCCGTGCCGGTGGTGTTGATGGGAACCTTCTCCGTGCTTTACGCCTTCGGTTACAGTGTCAACACCTTAACCATGTTCGCGATGGTGCTGGCGATCGGTCTGCTGGTGGATGATGCCATCGTGGTGGTGGAAAACGTCGAACGTATTATGAGTGAGGAAGGACTCACTCCTCGCGAAGCCACACGTAAATCGATGGGGCAGATCCAGGGGGCACTGGTCGGGATTGCGATGGTGCTTTCGGCGGTATTTGTGCCAATGGCCTTCTTCGGCGGCACCACCGGGGCCATCTATCGCCAGTTCTCTATTACCATTGTTGCGGCGATGGTGCTGTCAGTACTGGTAGCGATGATCCTCACTCCTGCTCTGTGTGCCACGCTACTTAAGCCACTGAAAAAAGGTGAGCATCACGGGCAAAAAGGCTTTTTTGCCTGGTTTAACCAGATGTTTAACCGCAACTCCGAACGCTACGAAAAAGGGGTGGCGAAAATTCTCCACCGTAGCCTGCGCTGGATTGTGATTTATGTCCTGCTGCTTGGCGGCATGGTGTTCCTGTTCCTGCGTTTGCCGACGTCGTTCTTACCGCTGGAAGACCGTGGCATGTTTACTACCTCGGTACAGTTGCCCAGCGGTTCAACCCAGCAACAGACCCTGAAAGTCGTTGAGCAAATCGAGAAATATTACTTCACCCATGAAAAAGACAACATCATGTCGGTGTTTGCCACCGTGGGTTCTGGCCCTGGGGGTAACGGGCAAAACGTGGCGCGAATGTTTATCCGCCTGAAAGACTGGAGCGAACGCGACAGTAAGACCGGCACCTCGTTTGCCATTATCGAGCGTGCAACGAAGGCGTTTAACAAGATTAAAGAAGCTCGCGTTATCGCCAGCAGCCCGCCAGCAATTAGCGGTCTTGGTAGTTCTGCGGGTTTTGATATGGAGTTGCAGGACCACGCTGGAGCGGGTCACGATGCGCTGATGGCAGCACGAAACCAGTTGCTGGCGCTGGCAGCGGAAAACCCGGAGCTAACCCGTGTGCGCCATAACGGCCTCGACGACAGTCCGCAGTTGCAGATTGATATCGACCAGCGTAAAGCTCAGGCGCTGGGCGTTGCTATCGACGATATTAACGACACACTGCAAACCGCCTGGGGTTCGAGCTATGTGAATGACTTTATGGATCGCGGTCGCGTGAAGAAAGTCTATGTGCAGGCAGCTGCGCCGTATCGCATGCTGCCAGATGACATCAATCTCTGGTATGTCCGAAATAAAGATGGCGGCATGGTGCCCTTCTCTGCTTTCGCGACCTCACGCTGGGAGACAGGCTCGCCGCGTCTGGAACGCTATAACGGTTATTCTGCGGTTGAGATTGTTGGGGAAGCCGCACCGGGGGTCAGTACCGGTACGGCGATGGATATTATGGAATCGTTAGTGAAGCAGTTGCCAAACGGCTTTGGTCTGGAGTGGACGGCGATGTCGTATCAGGAGCGGCTTTCCGGCGCGCAGGCTCCGGCGCTGTACGCCATTTCCTTGCTGGTGGTATTCCTGTGTCTGGCGGCATTGTATGAAAGCTGGTCGGTGCCGTTCTCGGTAATGCTGGTCGTGCCGCTGGGGGTTATCGGCGCGCTGCTGGCAACCTGGATGCGCGGGCTGGAAAACGATGTTTACTTCCAGGTGGGTCTGTTAACGGTCATTGGTTTATCGGCGAAAAACGCTATCCTGATCGTCGAGTTTGCTAACGAGATGAACCAAAAAGGCCACGACCTGTTTGAAGCGACGCTCCACGCCTGCCGTCAGCGTTTACGCCCGATTCTGATGACCTCGCTGGCATTTATCTTCGGCGTATTGCCAATGGCAACCAGCACAGGTGCCGGTTCCGGTGGTCAGCATGCGGTGGGTACTGGCGTAATGGGCGGGATGATTTCGGCCACTATTCTGGCTATTTACTTCGTGCCGCTGTTCTTTGTGCTGGTGCGCCGCCGCTTCCCGCTGAAGCCGCGCCCGGAATAAGCAATAAAAAAGGCGACATGCCAATGTGTCGCCCTTTTCAACTTTCCGATTAAGAACCTGCTCAGCGGGTTCTTGCTGTTTGTACTTTGTCTCAGGAATTACTTACGAAGCATAACTTCGATAAAGTCTTTCCAGTTCCCCAGTTCACGTTCAATCATAACAACCTCTCTTATAATTATGGGTATTCTACGGAAACAATATACCGTGGTGAAGCTAATTTACTCGATTGCTGTGATGACTACCTCCGGGGGACAAACCTTATGTAAATACTATGGTCCTGCGGTGATGATTTGTATGTGATGCACCGCAACATTTCGAGATATTCATACGGCATCTAATACTGATTTAATTCTGGTTAAAATACAGACAGATAACAAGATGAATATTCTTAATGTTTACGTTAAAAATGTTTAATGTTATTTAATGGTTGTTAATTTGAATACTTCGATAATGTTATATTTCCTGATAATCATTTGCAGGCAAAATGTTTTCACCTTTAAATGAGTATTTATTCTCATAAATCGAAAAAGGATTCATTATGGTTACACTTTACGGCATCAAAAATTGTGACACCATTAAGAAGGCTCGCCGTTGGCTGGAAGCTAATAACATCGACTATCGTTTTCATGATTACCGCGTCGATGGATTGGACAGCGAATTATTGAACGGTTTTATCAACGAATTAGGCTGGGAAGCGTTACTCAACACCCGTGGTACAACCTGGCGTAAACTGGACGAAACCACCCGCAATAAAATCACCGATGCGGCCTCTGCGGCGACATTAATGACTGAAATGCCTGCAATTATCAAACGTCCATTGCTCTGCGCGCCTGGTAAGCCTATGCTGCTGGGTTTCAGTGAATCCAGTTATCAGCAATTTTTCCATGAGGTGTAGTCTATGTCGTGCCCGGTTATTGAGCTGACACAACAGCTTATTCGCCGCCCTTCCCTGAGTCCTGATGACGCAGGATGCCAGGCTTTGTTGATTGAACGTTTGCAGGCGATCGGTTTTACCGTTGAACGCATGGACTTTGCCGACACGCAGAATTTTTGGGCATGGCGTGGGCAGGGTGAAACGTTAGCCTTTGCCGGGCATACCGACGTGGTGCCGCCTGGCGACGCTGACCGTTGGATCAATCCGCCGTTTGAACCAACCATTCGTGACGGCATGTTATTCGGGCGCGGTGCGGCAGATATGAAAGGTTCTCTGGCGGCGATGGTGGTAGCGGCAGAACGCTTTGTCGCACAACATCCCAACCATACGGGGCGACTGGCATTTCTGATCACCTCTGATGAAGAAGCTAGTGCCCACAACGGTACGGTAAAAGTCGTCGAAGCGTTAATGGCGCGTAATGAACGTCTCGATTACTGTCTGGTTGGCGAACCGTCGAGTATCGAAGTGGTAGGTGATGTGGTGAAAAATGGTCGTCGCGGATCGTTAACCTGTAACCTTACTATTCATGGCGTGCAGGGGCATGTTGCCTACCCACATCTGGCTGACAATCCGGTACATCGCGCAGCACCTTTCCTTAATGAATTAGTGGCTATTGAGTGGGATCAGGGCAATGAATTCTTCCCGGCGACCAGTATGCAGATTGCCAATATTCAGGCGGGAACGGGCAGTAACAACGTTATTCCGGGTGAACTGTTTGTGCAGTTTAACTTCCGCTTCAGCACCGAACTGACTGATGAGATGATCAAAGCGCAGGTACTTGCCCTGCTTGAAAAACATCAACTGCGCTATACGGTGGATTGGTGGCTTTCCGGGCAGCCATTTTTGACCGCGCGCGGTAAACTGGTGGATGCGGTCGTTAACGCGGTTGAGCACTATAATGAAATTAAACCGCAGCTACTGACCACAGGCGGAACGTCCGACGGGCGCTTTATTGCCCGCATGGGGGCGCAGGTGGTGGAACTCGGGCCGGTCAATGCCACGATTCATAAAATTAATGAATGTGTGAACGCTGCCGACCTGCAGCTACTTGCCCGTATGTATCAACGTATCATGGAACAGCTCGTCGCCTGATGAGTGGTTCTGCAAGAGGAAATAAGCATGGACTGGCTGGCTAAATATTGGTGGATTCTGGTGATTGTCTTTTTGGTAGGCGTCCTGCTGAACGTGATTAAAGATCTCAAGCGCGTCGACCATAAGAAATTTCTCGCCAACAAGCCGGAGCTTCCCCCGCATCGTGATTTCAACGATAAGTGGGACGATGACGACGACTGGCCGAAAAAGGATCAACCGAAGAAGTAAGCTAAGTGGCCGGATAAGGCGTTAACGCCGCATCCGGCCATGATGCCTGATACAGTCTTATCAGGCCTACCCGGCTATTATTACATCATTTCAATCACATCATCATCGCCAGGCTTACCGCCACTTAGCGCTTCGTCGAAATAATGTTTCGGAATGGTATAACGCAAGTGATCCAGGGCTAATTGCATACTGCGATTGTCGATCGCATGGCCTAAATCCTCCACGATATCCAGCGTCACATCGCCACCGGCACTGATTAACGCTTCCTGCGCCGCAACCGCATGCGCCAGATCGATAACCGGATCTTCACCGCCATGAATCAAGTGAATTGTTGTGGCTGTAGACGCGGTTTCCGGCAGGCTCGCGTAGCGTCCGTTGAAGGCAATGACGCGCGAAGCAAGGCCCGGTTCGGCTTTAATGCTCTCCAGCGCCATAATCGCGCCTTGTGAGAAACCGATTAGCGCCGTGGCATTAGCCCCTACTCCGCTTTGTTTCTGCCAGTAGCGCACCGTCTCAATAAACGTCGGCATGATCGCATCCACACGCGCCTGGCGATTATCTTCCGTAATACCCTGCACCGAAAACCACTGACGCCCCGCCGGATTACCGCTCGGCTCCGCGCCACCGACACTCACCACCAGCGCATCAGGAAACAGCGGCGCAAACCAGCTACCTATTTCCCCCATTGCCACCGGGTTATCCCCGACACCGTGGAAAAGCAGTAACAACTGTTGTGCTGGTTTATCCGGGCTTTGAACAACAAAATGGTCATGTTTCATGGCGAACTCCTTAACTGATGTCATTAATTTTACGCCGCTGACTCACAATGACCATGGGAGAAAATTGAAGGAGTCAGTGAAAAAATTGCCATTGCGTTATGCGATCGCGCAGACGCTCAGTGCAAACATCATCAAGTGCGAATAGCGCCTGCGCGGCCTCTTCCCGCTGGCGAACCAGTAACAGCTTACGGCCTGAAAGTTTAAGTGTGGTACATAACTGCGCGTCACTGGCGTTTTTCTGTAAACGTCCACGCAGCGCCGGTAATGCCAGTTCGCTGGTTTGTAACAGACGTATTAAGCAACCTAACGATGTTAATAGCGGACGATGAGCGAAAGCAAAACCGGCCAGTTCAAGCCAGTCGTCGTCAGAAAGGACGGCATCGTTTAGTGGATCAACAGGAAGCATTTCGCCATTCCACTGCGCGAGAGCTTGCGCATCGCGACGTAAACGGTAATGCTCACGTTCAGCCAGCTGTTTACCCGCATCACTCATCGGTAACAGCGCCATCGCCGTATAGCAACCGCTGCTGGCTTCACGATGATTACCCATTCGCACCAGCACAAAACCGCAGCGTTGCCAGAAACGCCATAACTCCTCGGTGTAACCAAAACTCACCGAAAGATAGTCGAGGTCATGCGTATATTGCAAAGCACCAACAATAAGCTGTCGCCCTGCGCCTTCCCGCTGACGAGCCGGATGAACTGCTATCCGGCTAACCCGCCGTCCGCGCAATGTCGCCGCCAGTGGATTGCTGCCGTGCGCCGCCAGCGACTGGGCCACCAGATTACCCCGCGGGCGACGAAAACCCGCCCATACCGCCTGACTGAGTTCTTGAGATAATCCGCCCTCATCCACCAGCCATAGCGCTCCGGCAATCTCGTTTTCGCCAGCCGCCTGTAAAAAATGTTGACCTGGTGCATCCATCATGCGGCGTAAATCCAGCGGCGAGGTCCGGTAGTGCGCACCAGACAATAACTGATAAACCTTTAACGGCGTTTCTGGCTCGCTTCGCCATAACGTTTGTTCAAATGCGGAAATGACGATATTGCCTTGTGGTGTGTGGGTGAAGTTTTCATCGTCAAAAATCAGTGCCTCACTAACCATTTTTTCCAGCGGGCATCCCTGTGCCCAGCGGATCGGCTGTTGCAGTTCAAAACGGTGTAAATGCGGAAAGCGAGCGCAAAATTTCAGCAAAAAACCACGTCCTGTACCTTCGTAGCCCTGCACCGTAGTAGTTAACAACGTTCGAGGAAAACGCGATACCAGTTGATACAACAACGGCGCAGGTATAGCTGCGGCTTCATCGACCACCAGCCAGTCGGCTTGCTCATCGCTGGCTAACAAGGCATCCGGCGCAATAAAGCGAAACTTCTCGCCCGCAAATTGTGCCAGTACATCCGTTGCCGCTTTTGCGGGCGCGGTGACAATCGCACTGCCCGCAATACGAGAAATGAGTTGCCCTGCCAACGCCGACTTACCGCGCCCACGCGCAGCAGTTACCGCTGCCACGCCCGGCGGCATGGTCAGTAACTGCTGTAAGAGTTGCTGTTGTTCTGGTTGTGGTGCGCCGGTAGCGGGGTGCCAGTCAGTACGGGGAGTAAAATGCGCCAACGAGAACGGCTGGTTTTGCCGCCAGAGGATAGCGTCGTTATTCGCCGTAAGTACACGTTTGAGGTGCAGGACAAAATGCGGCGTCGCAATAGGGTCAGGGCAATCACTCCAGCGCAGCGAGTCGGCATCAGGTTGGTTTTCCCACTCATCCCATACAGGGAGTAACAACACCAGCCAGCTTCCCGCTTTCAACGTTCCGCTAAGTGCCGCAAAGGCAGCGGCATCAAAGCCTTGGCGGGCGTCGAATACCGCATGCCGGAACTCGCGCCCAAGTAAAGTTTGTTGTGCCGAGGGAGAACAGTGGTTTTCAGCATCTGGCTGCGGCGAAATCCACAGCCAGTCGCCAGGTAAGGCATCACGCAACTTAAGCGCATGATCAAAACACCAACGCTCTTCCCCGCTCAACACCAGCAAGCGGCGGCTCCCTTCACGTTTCATTTGCGCTGTTAATGTGTGAAGCGCAGTCAGTTCAGCCATCCTTGCCCCGGAAGTTAAATGCTTTTACCAAAAGTATTGCATTGTGCCGGATCGCCGCTGTCGAAACCACGTTTAAACCAGCTGTAGCGTTGCTGAGAAGTGCCATGAGTGAAACTGTCTGGTACTACTCGCCCCTGACTTTGCTGTTGTAAACGGTCATCGCCGATGGCCTGCGCCGCGTTCAGCGCCTCTTCCAGATCGCCGGTTTCCAGAACACCTTGCTGCTGCATACTATGCCCCCAGACACCGGCAAAACAGTCGGCCTGGAGTTCCATACGCACAGATAAGCGGTTTACTTCCGCCTGCGTCGCGTTTTGTTGCAGTTGACGAACTTTCGGCTCGATGCCTAACAGTTTCTGCACATGATGACCGACTTCATGAGCGATAACGTACCCCTGGGCAAAATCGCCATCCGCGCCAAGTTTGTCTTTCATGTCATCATAGAAGGAGAGATCGATATAAACTGTGCCATCCGCCGGGCAATAGAATGGCCCCATTATGGACTGGCCCGCCCCGCAGCCGGTACGCGTCATTCCACGGTACATGACCAGCTTCGGTTGCTGATAGGTTTTACCCATCTTCTCGAATTGCTGTCCCCAGGTGTCTTCCGTGGTTGCCAGAATCACCGAGGTGAATTTTGCGGCTTCGTCTTCATTAGGGCTAATTGACCGCGTTGATTGCTGTTGGGAAACCGGCTGTCCGGTCATCAACCCGGTTAAATCAACGCCATAGTAGCCTGCAACCAGCACGACTATCAGTAAAATCAGCCCGCCTTTACCGCTTGGCAGGCGAAAACCGGGACCGCCCATTGACGGACCGCCGGAGCTATTGCGCCTGTCTTCAACATTGTCACTTTCACGTCGCCCTTGCCAACGCATAGATACCTCAACATTATATTCATTATAGATATGATCGTAGGTGGTTCAGAGGAAGATTACCACAGGAAAGCGGGATGAAATGGCGGAGGAATGAGCGTTCAATACTCATCTTATGAGAGCGGTTGTCTTGCCGTGCCAGCAGCACGGCAAGATGATGAACAGAAAAATCAGTCCAGCTGTACACCCAGGCGGCGGGCAACGGCTTCATAGGCTTCGATCAGGCCACCGAGGCTCTGGCGGAAACGGTCTTTATCCATTTTCTCCAGCGTTTCTTTGTCCCACAGGCGGCTGCCGTCCGGGGAGAACTCATCGCCCAGTACCACTTCACCTTTGTACAGGCCAAACTCCAGCTTGAAGTCGACCAGAATGAGACCAGCATCATCGAACAGTTTTTTCAGCACGTCGTTCGCTTTGTAGGTCAGCTCTTTCATACGCGCCAGGTTCTCTTTGCTCACCCAGCCAAAGGTTTCGCAGTAAGATTCGTTGACCATCGGATCGTGCATGGCGTCGTTTTTCAGGAACAGATCGAACAGTGGCGGGTTCAGCTCAATACCTTCTTCGATTCCAAGACGTTTCACCAGAGAGCCAGCAGCACGGTTACGCACGACACACTCAACCGGCACCATATCCAGCTTTTTCACCAGACATTCGGTATCGGAGAGCAGACGCTCCATTTGAGTCGGGATACCCGCTTCAGCCAGTTTGCTCATAATGAAGTAGTTGAACTTGTTGTTCACCATACCTTTGCGATCAAACTGCTCAATGCGCGCGCCATCCCCTGCTGACGTATCATTGCGGAATTCGAGCACCAACAGGTCCGGGTTTTCCGTGCTGTATACGGTTTTCGCTTTACCACGATACAACTCAGCTTGCTTTTGCATCTTTATCACTCCTGGGTGTGAATTAACGTTTTAAAATCTTTTGCTGTCTGGTGTGCCGGATGTTTTGTCGGATGCGGCGTGAACGCCTTATCCGACCTACGTCCGACAAACAAATTTCGTGCGAATTACCGCTAAAATCGCGTTTTTCTGCCGACGCACACGTTTGCGTATCATATCAGAAAAAAGGGCCGGATGACTCCAGCCCTGTATTTTTACTTGCTAAACGCAGCCTGGAAGACAGCTACCAGCGCGTCGTTCTGACTCTGAGTCAGAGTATGACCTTTCGGATCGATGAACTGTAGGCTGCTGCGGTTATCTAAATCGCCAACCTGCAGTTTATAGTCACCGGATGCCAGACCTGGATCGCTCGCGCCCAGTTCGTGCCATTCGCTGTCAGACAGCGGCTTATAAGTTACGGCCATGTTGCCCTGCGAACGGGTGCTGTCGGTCACTTTCATGCCCACTTTTTCCAGCGCAGCTGGCAGACGTTGCCAAACCACATTGAACGGCCCGCGTACGACCAGCATTGGTAAACCGGTGTCATCAGCTGCACTTTGTACGTCCATAGTGGTGGAGGCACGATTTTGCGCAGCGTTCGCGGCGTCAGTGGCAGATTTATCCAGACCGGCGGAAATAACGTTCATCATCTCCGTGCTGTAACGCTGCATGGACGCCGCGTCTGCAACCGGTTTGCCCGCCTGTTCCAGGTTCAGCAGTTTAACCGTAACCGCCTGCTGATAACCCTGCGGCTTAACAGAGATTTGATAACGACCACGATACTGCTCGTCTTCGTCCAGACGGTTCCATTGTACCCAATCGGTGGTCAGTGTCTGACCAGCATCATCACGTTGGGTGATGGTGTAGTTTTTCGCCTGCAGCACGCTAACCACCTGCGGCCACAGAGTATTGCCACGACCATTTTCCACCAGCAATGAAGCGGTATCGCCCGTGAACTGGGTACGCGCGCCAGAAACCAGTGCCAGCGGCTGGGCTGGTGGACGAATGTCCAGCGCCTTACCGACGGCACCACTACCGTTGGTTACCGGGATTGCATAATCGCCGGAGGTCACCGGCAAGATCATTCCAGCCGGGGCATGAAGCTCCGCAAGCGGTGCCGCTTCCAGGTAGGCTTCATCACCACTGACCTGACGCTTATAGCGTGAGTCAGAACTACAGGCAGCGAGTAATAAAACAAGCGAAACACCCGCAACCTTTGCCAGGCGCGACTTTTGAACAGAGTAAGCCATCAAATCTCCCTAAACTTTACAGCAAACCGGCATGCTTAAGCGCCGCTCTGACCGTCTCACGACCACTGTCGGTGATTGGTGTCATTGGCAGGCGCAGCGTATCGGTCGCCACAAGACCCAGTTCCTTACATGCCCATTTCACCGGGATTGGATTGGGTTCGACAAATAGTTTGTTGTGTAATGGCATCAGACGCTGATTAATAACGCGTGCCTCGGCAAAATGCCCTTCTGCTGCCAGTTTGCACATCTGGGCCATATCACGCGCTGCGACGTTAGCCGTAACGGAAATAACCCCATGACCGCCTAATTGCATGAAGTCCAGCGCGCTCGCATCATCGCCGCTCAGCAGAACAAAATCATCTGAAACCAGCTCTTTGATCTGGTTTACACGCGTTAAGTTCCCTGTTGCCTCTTTGATTCCGATAATATTTTTTACTTTCGCCAGACGGCCCACCGTTTCCGGAAGCAGATCGCAGCCAGTACGGGACGGCACATTATACAGAATTTGCGGCAGGTCAGTATGTTCAGCGATGGCTTTGAAATGCTGATACAAACCTTCTTGCGACGGACGATTGTAGTAAGGGGTTACCGTCAGGCAGCCGACGATACCGCTGTCATTGAAGCGCTGCGTCAGGCTAATGGCTTCCGCAGTAGCGTTAGCACCGGTCCCGGCAATCACCGGAATGCGCCCGTCAGCCAGCTCCAGCGTCATCATCACCACATCAGCATGTTCGTCATGATTTAAGGTAGCGGACTCGCCAGTGGTGCCAACAGAAACGATCGCCGAAGTACCGCTGGCGACATGATAATCAATCAGTTTTTTCAAGCTAGCCCGACAGACATTACCTTTTTCATCCATCGGAGTAACAATCGCGACAATACTTCCCGTGAACATGGGCCATCCTCTGTGCAAACAAGTGTCTCAATGGTACGTTTGGTATGGCATTAAAAGCAAGCAGACAGAACCGTTCTGATTGTTGTATGCATGTTTTTTTTATGCTTTCCTTAAGAACAACTCACCCCTTGAAGGAATAACCAGTTTGACACTGTCATCGCAACATTATCTGGTGATCACTGCGTTGGGTGCCGATCGCCCTGGAATAGTGAACACCATCACCCGTCATGTCAGTAGTTGCGGCTGTAATATTGAAGACAGTCGCCTGGCGATGCTGGGAGAAGAGTTCACGTTTATCATGCTGCTTTCCGGTTCATGGAATGCCATTACTCTGATTGAATCAACGTTACCGTTGAAAGGTGCCGAACTGGATCTTTTAATCGTGATGAAGCGCACGACGGCGCGTCCGCGTCCGCCAATGCCAGCATCTGTCTGGGTTCAGGTCGATGTGGCAGACTCCCCGCATTTAATTGAACGCTTCACAGCACTTTTCGACGCGCATCATATGAACATTGCGGAGCTGGTGTCGCGCACGCAACCTGCTGAAAATGAACGGGCTGCGCAGTTGCATATTCAGATAACTGCCCACAGCCCCGCATCTGCGGACGCAGCAAATATTGAGCAAGCGTTCAAAGCCCTATGTACAGAACTCAATGCACAAGGCAGTATTAACGTCGTCAATTATTCCCAACATGATGAACAGGATGGAGTTAAGTAATGAATCCACTGAAAGCCGGTGATATCGCACCGAAATTTAGCTTGCCGGATCAAGACGGAGAACAAGTTAATTTGACCGACTTCCAGGGACAGCGTGTTCTGGTTTATTTCTACCCGAAAGCCATGACCCCCGGCTGTACCGTACAGGCCTGCGGCTTACGCGATAACATGGATGAGTTGAAAAAAGCGGGCGTTGATGTGCTGGGTATCAGCACCGATAAACCCGAAAAACTCTCCCGTTTTGCGGAAAAAGAGCTGCTTAACTTTACGCTCCTGTCTGATGAGGACCACCAGGTGTGCGAACAATTCGGCGTCTGGGGTGAAAAGTCCTTCATGGGCAAAACCTACGATGGTATTCATCGCATCAGCTTCCTGATTGACGCTGATGGCAAAATCGAACATGTCTTTGACGATTTCAAAACCAGCAATCACCACGACGTTGTGCTGAACTGGCTGAAAGAACACGCCTGATTACTTTGCTCCATTCCGTGCTGGCTGTGCTTGCGGCCAGCACATCTCAAATCTTCTCACTGCCCTGCAACACTCGTTTCAAATTTTTTCGCTGAAGGTCAGTCTTGCGCGATTTGCCCATCAGGCCAGGCGTGAATCACGGCTTTGATCAGCGTCGCCAATGGAATAGCGAAGAATACGCCCCAGAATCCCCACAAACCACCGAAGATCACCACCGATAAAATAATCACCAGAGGATGCAGATTAACCGCTTCGGAGAACAACACCGGTACTAACAGGTTGCCGTCCAGCGCCTGAATAATCAGATACACCGCGAAGCAGCTCCAGAATTCCGTGCCAGCACCAAACTGGAATAGCGCCACGCCAATCACCGGAATGGTCACCACAAATGCGCCAATGTACGGAATAAGAACCGAGAAGCCGACCAGCACCGCCAGCAGCAGCGAATAGTTCAGCCCGAAGAGTAAGAACCCCAGCCAGGTGGCGATCCCCACCACGATCATCTCCAGCACTTTGCCGCGGATATAGTTGGTGATTTGTTGATTCATCTCCTTCCATACCTGTCCTGCCAGTCCACGGTTGCGCGGCAGCACCCGGCGAACGGCGTTCAGCATCTGCTCTTTGTCTTTCAGCAGGAAGAAGACCATCAATGGCACCAGCACCAGATAGACGGCAATGGTCAGCAAACCAACCAACGAGGCGAGGGAAATTTTCACCACCGAATCGCCCATGGTCAGCATCCGACTGCGCATATTTTCAGCCATTGCATCAATAATGCCCGCATCCATTAACGCCGGATAGCGGCGCGGCAACGTGGCGGCAAAGTCAGAAAGCTTATTGAGCATCCCCGGCATATCGCGGATTAAGTAGATGCCCTGCTGCCAGGCGATAGGCAGTACCACGAACGCCATCAGTAGCAGGATGCCCACAAACAGGATCAGCACGATAGATGTCGCCCAAGGGCGGGAACAGCCAATAGACTGCAGGCGGACAGTCGGCCATTCCAATAAATAGGCCAGCACAATAGCCACCAGCAACGGCGCGAGTAGGCCGCTAAAGAAAAAGATAATGCCAAAACCAGCAACCAAAATAACCAGCAAGGCAATCGCTTCCGGGTCGCTAAAACGGCGGCGATACCATTGCATCAACATTTCGAGCATACAGACCTTCCCTGAACCTCAAGAGCGGGATTGCGATCCGCAATTGTATCGAAATGTCACAAAAAAGACTTCGCTTTTTATGACGGATTCAGGAAACTGAAAAGTCATTTGAGTGGGCTAATCTTCGCCGTTACACTCAAAGGCGGCGCGGTGGGAACGATATTTCACAGTATCGGTCAAATGACTATCTCCAGAAATACAGGATAGAGGTTATGTTCAGGCAGTTGAAAAAAAACCTGGTTGCAACCCTCATTGCTGCTATGACCATTGGTCAGGTAGCCCCGGCGTTTGCCGACAGCGCAGACACCTTGCCGGATATGGGAACCTCCGCAGGAAGCACGCTTTCCATTGGTCAGGAAATGCAGATGGGCGACTATTATGTCCGCCAGCTACGCGGCAGCGCACCGTTAATTAATGACCCGCTATTAACGCAATATATTAATTCGCTAGGAATGCGTCTGGTTTCGCATGCCAATTCGGTTAAGACACCGTTTCATTTCTTTCTGATCAACAACGACGAAATTAACGCCTTTGCTTTCTTTGGCGGCAACGTGGTGCTGCACTCTGCCCTGTTCCGTTATTCCGATAACGAAAGTCAACTGGCTTCAGTTATGGCGCACGAAATCTCCCACGTCACCCAACGTCACCTGGCGCGAGCGATGGAAGATCAGCAGCGCAGCGCGCCGCTGACCTGGGTCGGCGCGTTAGGTTCTATTTTACTGGCGATGGCCAGTCCGCAGGCGGGGATGGCGGCGCTGACCGGTACACTGGCGGGAACGCGCCAGGGGATGATCAGTTTCACCCAGCAAAATGAACAGGAAGCGGACCGCATTGGTATTCAGGTGCTGCAACGCTCGGGATTCGATCCGCAGGCGATGCCGACCTTCCTCGAAAAATTACTCGATCAGGCGCGTTACTCTTCGCGCCCACCAGAAATTCTGCTCACTCACCCACTACCGGAAAGCCGTCTGGCTGATGCCCGTAACCGTGCCAATCAGATGCGCCCGATAGTGGTGCAATCGTCAGAAGATTTCTATCTGGCAAAAGTGCGCACACTGGGGATGTACAATTCAGGGCGTAATCAACTCACCAGTGATTTGCTGGATGAATGGGCGAAAGGAAACGTTCGTCAGCAACGAGCGGCGCAATATGGTCGTGCTTTACAGGCGATGGAAGCCAATAAATACGACGAGGCGCGTAAAACGCTGCAACCGTTACTGGCGGCAGAACCTGGCAACGCATGGTATCTCGATCTGGCTACCGATATCGATCTTGGGCAAAACAAAGCCAATGACGCTATCAATCGCCTGAAAAATGCCCGCGATTTGCGCACCAATCCGGTGTTGCAGCTCAACCTGGCGAACGCTTATCTGCAAGGGGGACAACCACAGGAAGCGGCCAATATTCTGAATCGCTACACTTTTAACAATAAAGATGACAGCAACGGCTGGGATTTACTGGCACAGGCGGAAGCCGCACTAAATAACCGCGATCAGGAACTGGCTGCGCGAGCAGAAGGTTATGCGCTCGCCGGGCGACTCGATCAGGCTATTTCCTTGTTGAGTAGCGCCAGTTCGCAGGTGAAATTAGGCAGCCTGCAACAAGCGCGTTACGATGCGCGCATCGACCAGTTGCGCCAGCTGCAGGAACGCTTTAAGCCTTATACCAAGATGTAATTCGCATTAAAGGAAGAACAATGACCAAACAGGTAAAAATCTACCATAACCCACGCTGTTCAAAGAGCCGGGAAACGCTGAACCTGCTGAAAGAAAACGGCGTGGAGCCAGAAGTAGTGCTCTACCTTGAGACACCCGCCGATGCGGCAACGCTGCGCGATTTGCTGAAAATGCTGGGGATGAATAGCGCTCGTGAATTGATGCGCCAAAAAGAGGATCTTTATAAAGAACTGAACCTGGCTGACAGTTCGCTTAGCGAAGAGGTGCTGATTCAGGCGATGGTAGAGAATCCGAAGCTAATGGAACGCCCGATTGTGGTCGCGAATGGCAAAGCGCGGATTGGTCGTCCACCGGAGCAGGTACTGGAAATCGTGGGTTAAGATGTGCTCCATCGCTAGTTGAAGCACATTGCCGGATGCGACGCTTGCCGCGTCTTATCCGGCCTACGAATACTATGGATTAACTTCGCGTAGGTCGGATAAGGCGTTCGCGCCGCATCCGACAATAAACACCTTATCTACAACTTCAGAATTTCTTTCACAAACGGAATGGTCAGCTTGCGTTGCGCGGTAATCGACGCACGATCCAGCTGATCCAGCGTCATAAACAACGTGCGCATTTCTCTGTCGAGCCGCTTCAGCAAGAAACGCCCCACATCTTCCGGCAGTTCAAAACCACGCAAACGCGCGCGTAACTGTAGCGCCTGCAACTTATCTTCATCAGAAAGTGGCTGCAATTTGTAGATCTGCCCCCAGTCGAGACGCGACGCGAGATCCGGTAATCCAAGATTCAACTGCCGCGGTGGACGATCGCCGGTGATCAACAACCGTGTTTTGCCCGATTCCAGAATTCGATTGTAAAGATCGAAAATCGCCATCTCCCACAACTCATCGCCGGCAATACACTCAATGTTGTCAATACAGACCAGCGACAAATGCTCCATACCGTCGAGCACTTCCGGAACAAACCAGGTGCGTTTATCCAGCGGGACATAGCCCACCGCATCGCCACGCTGCGACAATTCCGCGCAAGCCGCGTGCAGCAGATGGCTGCGCCCCGCGCCTTCGCGTGCCCAGAGATAGATGTAACCGCTATGTTCCTGACGCAGCACGTTTTGCAGCGCGGCCAGTAAAGAGGAGTTATCCCCCGGCCAGAAACTTGCAAAGGTTTCGTCGTCAGGAAGATAAAGTGGCAAAGAGAGCTGTGCCGGTGTGTTCAGAGATACCTCAACCAGGATTTCACAAAATCGCGAGAAGTTTACCACAGAATCCCATGATGTTTGAACCGGGCAGCAACACTGCCCGGTCGGTACATTATTTGTCTGTTATATCCGCGTCTTCTACGTCCAGCACCACTTCTTCAGGGCGCAGCATACTAATCAGTTTGAAGATCAAACTTAAGCCGATACCGACGATGGTCGCCAGCGCCATACCTTTCAGCTCCGCCGCGCCAATGTTTACCTTCGCGCCACTGACGCCGATGATCAAAATAACGGAAGTCAGGATCAGGTTCTGTGCTTTGTTGTAATCCACTTTCGATTCGATCAACACACGAATACCGGAAGCACCGATGACACCGTAAAGCAGCAGCGAAACGCCGCCCATCACCGGCAATGGAATCATCTGGATAGCAGCAGCCAGTTTACCGACGCAGGAAAGCAGGATAGCGAAAATCGCCGCACCGCCGATAACCCAGGTACTGTAAACACGGGTGATCGCCATCACACCGATGTTTTCCCCATAGGTGGTGTTTGGTGTGGAACCAAAGAAACCGGAGATCACGGTCGACAAGCCGTTAGCAAACATCGAACGGTGCAGACCTGGATCGCGCAGCAGATCTTTTTTGACGATATTAGCCGTTACGACCAGGTGCCCTACGTGTTCGGCAATAACCACTAACGCCGCTGGCAGAATAGTCAGAATGGCAAACCACTCGAAGCGCGGCGTATAGAGGGTCGGCAGCGCAAACCAGTGAGCATTAATAATCGGCGTGGTATCGACAATTCCCATTGCGAAAGAGAGCGCGTACCCCACCAGCACGCCAATTAAAATCGGGATAATTGCCAGGAAACCACGAAACAGCACGGAACCTAAAACCGTGACCGCCAGGGTGGTAATAGAGATGATGATGGTTTTGGAGTCTGGCGTTTGCCCTTCAGCCGGGAGTAAACCCGCCATACCGGCAGCTACGCCCGCCAGCTCCAGACCGATGACGGCAACGATTGCGCCCATTGCCGCAGGTGGAAACAGCACGTCCAGCCAGCCGGTCCCCGCTTTCTTCACGATAAAAGAAACCAGGCAGAACAGCACGCCGCACATAATAAAGCCGCCCAGCGCAACTTCATACCCCAACGGCAACAGTAACAATACCGGTGAAATAAAGGCAAAGCTGGAACCAAGATAAGCCGGAATTTTCCCTTTACAGATGAAGAGATACAGCAGTGTTCCTATACCGTTAAATAACAGTACAGTCGCCGGGTTAATATGAAATAAGACGGGCACCAGGACGGTTGCACCAAACATGGCGAACAAATGTTGCAAACTAAGCGGGATTGTCTGTAAAAGTGGCGGTCTTTCACTCACCCCGATAGCACGGCGCGTCATAGTATTATCCTCTGTATTATGTGTTATAGGCGCTTTACTCAAAAAAAAGCCGACTCTTAAAGTCGGCTTTAATTATTTTTATTCTTTATTTCGTACCAAAGATTTTGTCACCGGCATCGCCGAGGCCCGGAATAATGTATCCGTGCTCGTTCAGTCCCTGGTCAATCGATGCAGTATACAGTTCGACGTCCGGGTGCGCTTTTTCCAGCGCAGCGATACCTTCTGGTGCAGCTACCAGCACCAGAACTTTGATGCTGCTGCAGCCCGCTTTTTTCAGCAGGTCGATGGTCGCGATAACGGAACCACCGGTTGCCAGCATTGGGTCAACGATCAGCGCCATACGCTCATCGATGTTAGAAACCAGTTTCTGGAAGTACGGTACCGGCTCCAGCGTTTCTTCATTACGGTACATACCGACGACACTGATGCGCGCACTCGGAACGTTTTCCAGCACACCGTCCATCATCCCAAGACCCGCACGCAGAATTGGCACAACGGTAATTTTCTTACCTTTGATCTGGTCGATTTCTACCGGGCCGTTCCAGCCTTCGATAGTGACTTTTTCCGTTTCGAGGTCGGCGGTCGCTTCGTAAGTCAGCAGGCTACCCACTTCGGAAGCGAGTTCGCGAAAGCGCTTGGTGCTGATATCTTGCTCACGCATCAGTCCCAGCTTGTGTTTGACGAGTGGGTGTTTGACTTCCACGATCTTCATACTCTTTCTCCTTTGAGGGGCAGCCACAAAAAAATCGACGGATTATACCTCCTTTCTTCAAGGCGGCAATATTATTTTCGTTGACTTTAGTCAAAATGATAACGGTTTGAGATAAAGTTATTTTATATTCAAATGGTTATGGAAGAAGATTATTCCATCCGAAAACGATCCTTTGCCCTGGTACAAGTATTCTTTCGCCGCGCGCCTGGGGAAAAGACGTGCAAAAAGGTTGTGTAAAGCAGTCTCGCAAACGTTTGCTTTCCCTGTTAGAATTGCGCCGAATTTTATTTTTCTACCGCAAGTAACGCGTGGGGACCCAAGCAGTGACCGATAAAACCTCTCTTAGCTACAAAGATGCCGGTGTTGATATTGACGCGGGTAATGCTCTGGTTGGAAGAATCAAAGGCGTAGTGAAGAAAACGCGTCGTCCGGAAGTGATGGGCGGTCTGGGCGGCTTCGGTGCACTGTGTGCATTGCCGCAAAAATATCGTGAACCTGTGCTGGTTTCCGGCACTGACGGCGTAGGTACCAAGCTGCGTCTGGCGATGGACTTAAAACGTCACGACACCATTGGTATTGATCTGGTCGCCATGTGCGTTAATGACCTGGTGGTACAAGGTGCGGAACCGCTGTTTTTCCTCGACTATTACGCAACCGGAAAACTGGATGTTGATACCGCTTCAGCGGTGATCAGCGGCATCGCGGAAGGTTGTCTGCAATCGGGCTGTTCACTGGTGGGTGGCGAAACGGCAGAAATGCCGGGGATGTATCACGGTGAAGATTACGATGTCGCTGGTTTCTGCGTTGGCGTGGTAGAAAAATCAGAAATCATCGACGGATCTAAAGTCAGCGACGGCGATGTGCTGATTGCACTCGGCTCCAGCGGCCCGCACTCGAATGGCTATTCGCTGGTGCGCAAAATTCTTGAAGTCAGCGGTTGTGATCCGCAAACCACCGAACTTGATGGTAAGCCATTAGCCGATCATCTGCTGGCACCGACCCGCATTTACGTGAAGTCAGTGCTGGAGTTGATTGAAAAGGTCGATGTGCATGCCATTGCGCACCTGACCGGCGGCGGCTTCTGGGAAAACATTCCGCGCGTATTGCCAGATAATACCCAGGCAGTGATTGATGAATCTTCCTGGCAGTGGCCGGAAGTGTTCAACTGGCTGCAAACGGCAGGTAATGTTGAGCGCCATGAAATGTATCGCACCTTCAACTGCGGCGTCGGTATGATTATTGCCCTGCCTGCTCCGGAAGTGGACAAAGCTCTCGCCCTGCTCAATGCCAACGGTGAAAACGCGTGGAAAATCGGTATCATCAAAGCCTCTGATTCCGAACAACGCGTGGTTATCGAATAATGAATATTGTGGTGCTTATTTCCGGCAACGGAAGTAATTTGCAGGCAATTATTGACGCCTGCAAAACCAACAAAATTAAAGGCACCGTACGGGCAGTTTTCAGCAATAAGGCCGACGCGTTCGGCCTTGAACGAGCCCGCCAGGCGGGTATTGCAACGCATACGCTCATCACCAGCGCGTTTGACAGTCGTGAAGCCTATGACCGGGAGTTGATTCATGAAATCGACATGTACGCACCCGATGTGGTCGTGCTGGCTGGTTTTATGCGCATTCTCAGCCCGGCGTTTGTCTCCCACTATGCCGGGCGTTTGCTGAACATTCACCCTTCTCTGCTGCCGAAATATCCCGGATTACACACCCATCGTCAGGCGCTGGAAAATGGCGATGAGGAGCACGGTACATCGGTGCATTTCGTCACCGATGAACTGGACGGTGGCCCGGTTATTTTACAGGCGAAAGTCCCGGTATTTGCTGGTGATACGGAAGATGACATCACCGCCCGCGTGCAAACCCAGGAACACGCTATTTATCCACAGGTGATTAGCTGGTTTGCCGATGGTCGTCTGAAAATGCACGAAAACGCCGCGTGGCTGGATGGTCAACGTCTGCCGCCGCAGGGCTACGCTGCCGACGAGTAATGCCCCCGTAGTTAAAGCGCCGGCTCTGCCGCTGGCGTTTTTCAATTCACCTGTAAATCGCAAGCTCCAGCAGTTTTTTTCCCCCTTTTCTGGCATAGTTGGACATCTGCCAATATTGCTCGCCATAATATCCAGGCAGTGTCCCGTGAATAAAACGGAGTAAAAGTGGTAATGGGTCAGGAAAAGCTATACATCGAAAAAGAGCTCAGTTGGTTATCGTTCAATGAACGCGTGCTTCAGGAAGCGGCGGACAAATCTAACCCGCTGATTGAAAGGATGCGTTTCCTGGGGATCTATTCCAATAACCTTGATGAGTTCTATAAAGTCCGCTTCGCTGAACTGAAGCGACGCATCATTATTAGCGAAGAACAAGGTTCCAACTCTCATTCACGCCATTTACTGGGCAAAATTCAGTCCCGGGTGCTGAAAGCCGATCAGGAATTCGACGGCCTCTACAACGAGCTACTGCTGGAGATGGCGCGCAACCAGATCTTCCTGATTAATGAACGCCAGCTCTCCGTCAATCAACAAAACTGGCTGCGTCATTATTTTAAGCAGTATCTGCGTCAGCACATTACGCCGATTTTAATCAATCCTGACACTGACTTAGTGCAGTTCCTGAAAGATGATTACACCTATCTGGCGGTGGAAATTATCCGTGGCGATACCATCCGTTACGCGCTGCTGGAGATTCCATCAGATAAAGTGCCGCGCTTTGTGAATTTACCGCCAGAAGCGCCGCGTCGACGCAAGCCGATGATTCTTCTGGATAACATTCTGCGTTACTGCCTTGATGATATTTTCAAAGGCTTCTTTGATTATGACGCACTGAATGCCTATTCAATGAAGATGACCCGCGATGCCGAATACGATTTAGTGCATGAGATGGAAGCCAGTCTGATGGAGTTGATGTCTTCCAGTCTCAAGCAGCGTTTAACTGCAGAGCCGGTGCGTTTTGTTTATCAGCGCGATATGCCCAATGCTCTGGTTGAAGTGTTACGCGAAAAACTGACTATTTCCCGCTACGACTCCATCGTCCCCGGCGGTCGTTATCATAATTTTAAAGACTTTATTAATTTCCCCAATGTCGGCAAAGCCAATCTGGTGAACAAACCACTGCCGCGTTTACGCCATATTTGGTTTGATAAAGCCCAGTTCCGCAATGGTTTTGATGCCATTCGCGAACGCGATGTGTTGCTCTATTATCCTTATCACACCTTTGAGCACGTGCTGGAACTGCTACGTCAGGCGTCGTTCGACCCGAGCGTGCTGGCGATAAAAATCAATATCTACCGCGTAGCGAAAGATTCACGCATCATCGACTCGATGATCCACGCCGCACACAACGGTAAGAAAGTCACCGTGGTGGTTGAGTTACAGGCGCGTTTCGACGAAGAAGCCAACATTCACTGGGCGAAGCGCCTGACCGAAGCAGGCGTGCACGTTATCTTCTCTGCGCCGGGGCTGAAAATTCACGCCAAACTGTTCCTGATTTCACGTAAAGAAAACGGTGAAGTGGTGCGTTACGCACACATCGGGACCGGGAACTTTAACGAAAAAACCGCGCGTCTTTATACTGACTATTCGTTGCTGACCGCCGATGCGCGCATCACTAACGAAGTACGGCGGGTGTTCAACTTTATTGAAAACCCATACCGTCCGGTGACATTTGATTATTTAATGGTGTCGCCGCAAAACTCTCGCCGTCTGTTGTATGAAATGGTGGACCGCGAGATCGCCAACGCGCAGCAAGGGCTGCCCAGTGGTATCACCCTGAAGCTAAATAACCTTGTCGATAAAGGCCTGGTTGATCGTCTGTATGCGGCCTCCAGCTCCGGCGTACCGGTTAATCTGCTGGTGCGCGGAATGTGTTCTCTGATCCCCAATCTGGAAGGCATTAGCGACAACATTCGTGCCATCAGTATTGTTGACCGTTACCTTGAACATGACCGGGTTTATATTTTTGAAAATGGCGGCGATAAAAAGGTCTACCTTTCTTCCGCCGACTGGATGACGCGCAATATTGATTATCGTATTGAAGTGGCAACGCCGCTGCTCGATCCGCGCCTGAAGCAGCGGGTGCTGGACATCATCGACATATTGTTCAGCGATACGGTCAAAGCACGTTATATCGATAAAGAACTCAGTAATCGCTACGTTCCCCGTGGCAATCGCCGCAAAGTACGGGCGCAGTTGGCGATTTACGACTACATCAAATCACTCGAACAATCTGAATAACCCTATGCCAATACACGATAAATCCCCTCGTCCGCAGGAGTTTGCTGCGGTCGATCTTGGTTCAAACAGTTTTCACATGGTCATAGCCCGTGTGGTAGATGGTGCCATGCAGATTATTGGCCGCCTGAAACAGCGGGTGCATCTGGCGGACGGCCTGGGGCCAGATAATATGTTGAGTGAAGAGGCAATGACGCGCGGTTTGAACTGTCTGTCGCTATTTGCCGAAAGGCTACAAGGGTTTTCTCCTGCCAGCGTCTGTATAGTTGGTACCCATACGCTGCGTCAGGCGCTGAACGCCACTGACTTTCTGAAACGCGCGGAAAAGGTCATTCCCTACCCAATTGAAATTATTTCCGGTAATGAAGAAGCCCGTCTGATTTTTATGGGCGTGGAACATACCCAACCGGAGAAAGGTCGCAAACTGGTTATTGATATTGGCGGCGGTTCTACAGAACTGGTGATTGGTGAAAATTTCGAACCGATTCTCGTTGAAAGCCGCCGGATGGGTTGTGTCAGCTTTGCCCAGCTTTATTTCCCTGGCGGGGTCATCAATAAAGAGAATTTTCAGCGCGCTCGCATGGCGGCAGCACAAAAACTGGAAACGTTAACCTGGCAATTTCGAATTCAGGGCTGGAACGTGGCAATGGGCGCTTCCGGTACCATAAAAGCCGCCCATGAAGTGTTAATGGAAATGGGCGAGAAAGACGGGATAATTACACCGGAACGTCTGGAAAAACTGGTAAAAGAAGTTTTACGTCACCGTAATTTCGCATCGCTGAGTTTACCGGGTCTTTCCGAAGAACGGAAAACAGTCTTCGTTCCGGGACTGGCGATTTTATGCGGTGTGTTTGATGCTTTAGCCATCCGTGAACTGCGCCTTTCTGACGGGGCGTTACGCGAAGGCGTACTGTATGAAATGGAAGGACGTTTCCGTCATCAGGATGTGCGTAGTCGCACTGCCAGCAGCCTCGCCAACCAGTATCACATCGACAGCGAACAGGCCCGACGGGTGCTGGATACCACTATGCAAATGTACGAACAGTGGCGGGAACAGCAACCGAAGCTGGCGCATCCACAACTGGAGGCGCTACTGCGATGGGCCGCCATGCTGCATGAGGTCGGGTTGAATATCAACCACAGCGGTTTGCATCGCCACTCCGCTTATATTCTGCAAAACAGCGACTTGCCGGGTTTTAATCAGGAACAGCAGCTGATGATGGCGACACTGGTGCGCTATCACCGTAAAGCGATTAAACTCGACGATCTGCCGCGCTTTACCTTGTTTAAGAAGAAACAGTTCCTGCCACTGATTCAGCTATTGCGCCTTGGCGTATTACTCAATAATCAACGTCAGGCAACCACCACACCGCCAACATTGACGCTGATTACTGATGACAGTCACTGGACACTGCGTTTCCCGCATGACTGGTTTAGTCAGAATGCGCTGGTACTGCTTGATCTGGAAAAGGAGCAAGAATACTGGGAAGGCGTGGCTGGCTGGCGGTTGAAAATTGAAGAAGAAAGTACACCAGAAATCGCCGCTTAATGCTTTGCGGGCCGACGAGAAATGTCGGCCCGCATTATTCAGGCACTTTCGCGAATGGGTTCGATTTCATTCAGCGTATCAATTAACGGTTGCGGCTTACCAATAAGATAACCCTGCATATAATCGATCCCCAAAGAGAGCACCGCCTCGCGGATCTCTTCGTTTTCAACGTACTCTGCCACTACCCGCATTTTCTTCATTCGCGCCAGGTGGCAAATCGACGCCACTATCTGATAATCCAGACTATTTGACACAATATTGCGGATAAAACTGCCGTCAATTTTAAGCAGATCGGCATTCACATTTTTAAGCCGCGCATAGCTGGCGTAGCCGGTGCCGAAATCATCAATCGCAATCTGGCAGCCTAATTCCTGAAGATGCTGCAAGGTGATTTGCGCCTGCTTAACATTGGTCAGAGCATTACTTTCGGTGACTTCAAAAATAAGTTGCCACGCTTCAATCTGATATTTAGCCAGCAGCTGACTGACTTCAACAGGAAAACGAGCCTGACATACCGAGGTTGGAGACAGATTAATAGCAAAACGGTGAGCGGGCATCTTCGCTCTGTTTTCAGCCATAAATTGCAGCGTATGCTCAATGACCCACATGTCGATACTCGACGATAAACCAAATTCGTGCGCGACCGGTAAGAAGCTATCGGGGCTGATCAGTTCATCATTCTCACCTTTCATGCGCAGAAGAATTTCATGGTAGACATCACCACGCATACCGGTAATCGGCTGGGCCATCAGGAAAAAATGGTTGTGTTCCAGCGCCCGCTGTAGCCGATTCATCATCGCGACTTTATCTTTCAATTCGCGTTGCAAATACATTGCTCCGCGACGCTGCATATTTTCCGGGGCGTTGGTCACGATGGAAAGTTCGGCCACTGTATTTAGCTCTCCCAGCAGCAGGTAGATATGATTCACTGGCGAGCGCACATAGCAGTAACTGACGCCAATCTGCGGTTGCATCGGCATTCCATCCCAAAAGAAACGAAATTGCTTGAGATGGCTATCCAGTGCGGTAATGCGCTCCTGGTGCGATTCTGTATTCAGCCGCAGCGCGAGATCGTTACCCGAAAGCTGATAAACATCTTCACCCGGTTCCAACAATGGTGACAGCCAGTGAGAAAGTTTTTGCTTGTATTGAATCCGCAGCATGATGCCATAATTCTTAACCAGCATTTCCATGCCAGGGATGCGTAAATAACAAAGCGCAGACCAGGGGGCATCACGTAACGCGCGATTCAGGGCGCGAACATTTGGCAGATGAACCACCGGGTCCACATACGCAAGCCGCTGAATGCGTCTGACTACCGCTCGCTGACGGGTTGCCAGTACAGCCATATAATTGACAATAAAAGAGAATACCAGATAACTGGAGGAGGTTATGGTCAGCTGCGTGGTATAGCCAGGATAAATGGGAATGTAATTTTGATAGCTGTGGATGCTGATCATCAACACGACCGCCCAGAGCAATGAAATCAGCTTATAACCATAGCGCATCGCTCCCCACATCATCAGGGGCAGCAATAATGACAAGGTGTAATTGGTGCTAAAAATCGTGCTTTTTTCATTTAACGGCATGCATAACAGCAATAATAAGGCACCTAATGCCAGTAGCCAGATTGCGAACTCTTTTTTGGTAACTTTGGCATCAACCTGCTGTTTTAATTGCGAATAATAGCTACGTAAATAAAACGGATTTCGCACCACCCGAATGATGAAGTAGCACAGCGGGACACCAATCAGATTACCCACCAGCAAGGCCTGATAATTGATTAAGGTCCCGAGGTTAAAGGGCATGACGCCGACCAGATTTTCTCTGCTCGCCAGTAACCCTACAAACGCAGCAAACTGGAAAAGTATCAGAAACAGCGTTGCAGGAAACACAATCTGCCAGAATAGTCGCTGGGAAATTAAACGGCTATCACCATGTGAAACGTTGTTACGCCGGGGGGTAAAAACCCTATAACCGCCCCAACAGAGAATGATAATGATAATAAAATTAGCCGTTAATGAGAGCGTTTCGTAAAAACCCAGCTCTGCATATTTGCGGACAAAAATCCCTAAGGCGATCCCTGGCAATGCCGCCCAGCTGAAAAACATCATCATGCTGATCATCAGTGCCAGTGGCAGATAAAAGAGAAAAACTTCACCGGAAGAAATATGCGCGAAAGTATTAATGTGGGCGAAAATGGGCAAGATTAAAGAAGGCAGGAACAGCGGAAGCCCCCACCATTTATCACGTATTTTTATATAAGTTGCATTCAGTTTCATAGATGCTCAGCAGAATCCCCCACATCCTGAAGGAGGTGTATTCAGACAGGCATCCCACCTGACTTCGAATGATGATTATTCATCACTATAGAGAGCAATGATTCTAAGTGTCATATGAAAGTTCCAATTGATATATATCAAACAAAATAACCCTGATTAATGAATTATTACGTTTATCATGTTAACTCATCATTATTACATCATCATTGTAAATAATTAAATTAACTTCCATAACATTAAAATATGTATCCACTGACGCTTTTTTACATAACGAAGAATTGACCATTTTGTCCTGTTGTGCCTTAATGTAAGTACCGTCCACGGCGTGGGACATACTTCAAGGAACCTTTTGTGAGTCAGGCAACCAGTATGCGAAAACGACACCGATTTAACAGTCGCATGACCCGTATCGTACTGCTCATCAGCTTTATCTTCTTCTTTGGCCGTTTTATCTACTCGTCCGTCGGTGCCTGGCAGCACCATCAGAGCAAAAAAGAAGCTCAGCAATCCACACTCTCCGTCGAATCACCGGTACAACGTTAGCGGTTACCTTCTCCACTCTCACAGAACATAACGGCACCTCGCTGTCGGATGCTTTTGCTCTTTGAGATTATCAAAGCGGCAGATATTCTTTCATCTTAAATTTTACGTCTTTGTTCTGACTGAAGTTCATCCTGTTCGGCTGCGAAATAAATACATCATTAATACATATGTTGTGATGATGTATTTTTATAAATTATTTCCTGCATGAATTTTAATAAATTTAATCTATTCCTTTATACGCAATACATTTACTTTCCTCTTTTGATGATCTTAAATGTCTTATTTTTCGTAATGTGTATAACAAGGAATAGTGATGAAATTTAAAAAATGTCTTCTGCCTGTGGCAATGTTAGCGTCATTCACTCTGGCAGGATGCCAGTCAAATGCTGATGATCATGCCGCCGATGTTTATCAAACCGATCAACTGAATACCAAACAAGAAACTAAAACCGTTAATATTATTTCCATTCTTCCCGCAAAAGTTGCCGTAGACAACTCCCAAAATAAACGAAATGCACAAGCCTTCGGCGCGCTTATTGGTGCAGTCGCTGGCGGTGTAATCGGCCACAACGTGGGGTCTGGCAGCAATTCCGGAACGACGGCAGGTGCAGTTGGCGGCGGAGCTGTTGGCGCGGCAGCGGGTTCTATGGTGAATGATAAAACCTTAGTGGAAGGTGTTTCTCTAACGTATAAGGAAGGCACCAAAGTGTATACCTCCACCCAGGTGGGTAAAGAGTGCCAGTTTACGACAGGTTTAGCCGTTGTTATTACCACGACGTATAACGAAACGCGTATTCAGCCAAATACCAAATGTCCTGAAAAGAGCTAATAATCAGGAGGAGTCATGAAGAAAGTTTTTCTTTGCGCCATCTTAGCCTCCTTAAGCTATCCGGCTATCGCCTCATCATTGCAGGATCAACTCTCGGCTGTCGCAGAAGCGGAACAGCAAGGTAAAAATGAAGAGCAAAGGCAGCATGACGAATGGGTCGCGGAGCGCAACAGGGAAATCCAGCAAGAGAAGCAACGTCGCGCAAACGCCCAGGCCGCGGCTAATAAAAGAGCGGCAACGGCAGCAGCGAATAAGAAAGCTCGTCAGGATAAACTGGACGCCGAAGCCACTGCGGACAAAAAACGCGATCAAAGTTATGAAGATGAGCTACGCAGCTTAGAGATTCAGAAACAAAAACTGGCGCTGGCGAAAGAAGAAGCCCGCGTTAAGCGAGAAAACGAATTTATCGATCAGGAACTGAAGCACAAAGCTGCGCAAACCGATGTGGTGCAATCTGAAGCTGACGCAAACAGAAATATGACTGAAGGCGGTCGCGATCTGATGAAAAGCGTGGGCAAAGCAGAAGAGAATAAATCAGATAGCTGGTTTAATTAATCGATGTTAGTAACTTCAATCCTATGATTCGTGAGTATAAAAAACCCTCTGTAGTAACAGAGGGTTTTGTTCATTCATAGTGCAGAGTCAAATCATTCCCACTCGATTATTTACGACAACCATAACCAATTGAGTGATAACACTTTTCCAAGCCTCAACTTTTCCCGTACCGTTTCATATACCGTCACCGGAAATCAGTGCCACGATTTTTGCTTCTTCAGTGAATCGTATTGCTGCTCGCAGAATTCCCCTGCGATACGATACTTTTCAGCCTCAGCTGCTGTTGCGTTGTAAACTCGGTTGCTTTCTTCAAGCATGTCGGCGAGCACACCGATGACCTTGCTGGCTGGCGTGCCAGGGGGGAAAGATCCGGTATAGTGTTCGGCGAGCCGCCTGGTTTTGTCAAGCTCGGCGCGCATGCTGTCAGCAGCGGAATTAGCATACTCAGCATCAGCACGCGCCGCATCGATACGGGATTGTGCTTCACGTTCAATTTGTGTTTTCTCCTGCTCACGCTGTGACCTTAACTTATCATCAGCCTGTTTCTGATCTTCCTTCGCCTGCGCATACCCGGCATCGTACTGACGGATGCCGTGCACATTCCAGGCAACAACTCCTGATATGACCAGAACAGCAAGCATCGCCACGATAAGTAACTGTTTACGGTATGCTTTTACAAATGCCCAGATCATACCGCCAGTACCTTACTTGCTGTGATGTACCGCGCACGCCGGTCGTCGATACCGTTTCTGCCACCATTGATAATCAGAGTTACACGTGCAATATCGCCGGTATACTTCATGCATCCTTTGCTGGCGAAGAACCACGCCGCGCTACGAGCCGCATATTCGTCCTGCGCCAGCAGTTCAGGGCTCTCCAGCAGGTCAACCTTCAGACCGTTTCCGCAATCACGATAGTTATTCAAACCGGTAATCTGGATAAGTCCGCGCCCTCGGTAATTCCAGCCATCACCAGGGGCATTGTTCCCCATGCGTTTGCTGTATACCAGATTTGCGATCGCGCGCTGGCGCTCAAGTGGCAATGGTGGTTCACCAGCACGGCGCCCCAGTGCATTAGCCTGCCCCTGAGTGAGACGCCCAGCCCGAACGAAGTTAGCCAGTCCGCTGACACTGTAGTTGAAATTCTCCTGCAACCTGGTGAAGCCCCCAGACTCATGCCCGACTTGAGCAATAAACATTGCCTGATCTTCTGCTTTGCTGATACCAAACTCTTTCATCGCAGAAGTTATATGCGAGAACCAGCGTGCGGCCAGTGCCTCGCTGGTACCAGCAGCTCGCTGGAATTGTTTAATCTCCATGTTTAGACCTCGATACTTTAAAAATTTGAACGACGTTACCGCGCGTTTTAATAACCGCAGCCAGCATGACAGCGTTGATAATGACCTCAGATAAATCCACAGCCATTGGCGTACGTAACCAGATTGCATAGGCGACTCGAACAGGAATACTGGCCGCAGCAACAATCAGGAAATAAGCAAGCCATCCTCCCCACCTTCGATGTTGAGAGCCGTTACGCCGGAATGTGACAACGCGAATTGCTATGCCAGTGCAAATAACTGCATTGGTGATAAGCAAAAAAAACTCATGCGTTACCATCGTCTTTTCTCCCCGGAATTAACTCGCGTGGATTATCGGAACGGTGATAGAGCCATATACCAATACGCACAGCGACAATTGCTGACACGAATGCGCCTGCAGAGAAAACAATCCCTTTTTCAAAAGAGTCCTGCGTGATGGTAGGGATCAGGCTGGCTATGCCGATAAGAATTGATGCTGCTGGTTTGTAAAAGAGAAGGCCACAAAGAAAGCTGAGCATCGAAAGGAGCACCCGGCGACGGATGGGGTACTCTACTGCAGAGGTAACAAAAATTACCGCCCCAGCCAAAGCCCCTAAAGCAACCTCCGGAGGGACACCTGCAATAACCGCAGCAAGAGAACCAAAACTAAGCAACTGATTTAATTGCTCACTTGTTACTTGAGCAGACATACTTTCTCCTGTTTACTATCTATAAGCCAGTCAATTATTGATGACTAACCCCGCATAGTAAACCATATATGAATCATTATTGTTCCATATCATATATCTCAATAAAAGTACTAATGATTTTACAGAACGAGCCAGCAGAGTGGGGGCAGTTGTACAGGAACCATAGACTTAATTTTGTATTTAATAATGCTATGGTGTAATAAACCTGAACATGTATTTAAAATACGTACTGATTCATGATAGAATTCAAAGATAACTTTTCACAAACTCCGTTTTTGATACCCGCAAAATATTGCGGGCTTTTTTTTAACGTTCTTCCAGAGACTGAATCCGCTCTTTTATCTTATCCATTTCTCTGCGCTGCCATGCTGCCTCGATATAGAATAAGAGATCAGGTCTGACCCCCCATCTAGATCCTGCTGGCGTTATTTCAACGCGCTCAATGATGTCTTCCATTACCATCACTGGATTATCATCCTCATCAACAATGATGCTCCCGTCATTATCAGTCAGCGGCATTTCCCTTTGGCCAGTAATGACGTCATCATATACTGCGGGATAATCGTCATAGCAAAGAAAGGCATAGCGGCATGTTGTGCTTTCTTCTTCCATGAGTCCGTGAGAAATAAGAACATCACGAAGTTGCTGCGCGATTACACCATGATGTATCCTCGCCCCTTCTTCCCCCTTTATAGCGACAGCGTTCAGCCATTTATAAGCGATATACCTGACGTCACCCCAGGCATCCAGCAATGCTTCGTCAGGAGAGACCGGCTCTGTCTTTAATGTTCCGTCACTGGTAACCACAGGATTGGAGCCAAGATAAACTGTCGAGAACCTGTTTCCCGGACCACCAAGAGCATTTACATTATCAAGATAAGGTTTAACATCTCCGTTCTCAAAAAGATGTTCGAGTGCGTTATATACCGCGCGACGTGGAGTACTGCTTCCGGAACCATGCAACGTTATCATTGCACCATCTGCTGAAGACGTTGTTTCACCGCCGCTAACGATTAATCTCTGAGCGGTAACATCATCAGACGGTACTTTCTTCGCAATAATGGCGTAATTACCCTCAAGTTTGACTTCCGCGCGAACTTGTCCTGATGTACCTGCATGGACAGTCAGTGACTGGACGGCAACATCATCTGTGAAATCAACGGGTACAGGAACCGTCCTCACGCCTGACGTCGACATAAAAGTAGGAAGCGTTCTGTTAGGAGTGGCTCCGTAGACAAAATCCCTTGAAACAAATTCTTCCTGTTTAATTTTCACCCTGAAACAATACAAATCAGCCGGGTGACCATCGTGAACATAAGGATATTTTCTGTTGTTATCCCCTATGCTCCATGGGTTTAGAAAGTCTTCCCCACCGAAAATGTAGTACAGCCAGTTGTCTTTGATACAAACTGAACCAACACCAACCGCAGAGTTAACTATTCCGCCCTGATAAATCTGATCAGTAACATTAACCCACTCTACATTATCCAGACTCCACTCATTGACGTTAACTCTGGTCATAAATGTTCTTGGATAATTTCCTGCATAACGGTTATCAGGCTCTCCTCCTTCCCACTCACCAAATGCGCGCTCACTGCCAAAAATAATCAGCTCATCGCCAACTTTGGCAAAAGGAAGGTTTGAGTGATGAACATTATTTGGGAAGCGAAGAGAATTCCATGATGTACCTAAATCAGAGCTTCTGTGCAATGAACTACCGGGTTGAGTACTTAATGTCCCCCTGGTCGTCAGATACAGAATGCCATCATAATATTTTACACATGGCTCAGATGCATTCGCCTCATATTCTGCAGGTATGCGTCTGCGAACAAAGCTACCAGGAGAACCGAAAGCATCAGAGAAATAGAGTATCCCAAGCTCGCGTGGACCAATATCACCATTATGGTAGCCAACAGCAAAACTGTTATCGCTAATCGTCGCAAAACTGTGAATCTCAGTAACAGGAGTGCTTCCGTCAACAAAAGAAGGAATAGTTCCAAGACTGGTTTTTCTCCATGGTGAAGAGTGAAATGATGTACCAAAACTCCAGTATCTACCCTCGTTATTCTGATCCACATCCTGGGTATTTTGCGTCGTAACTGTAAAAGTATTTTTATCAATAACAGTAGTCACCGTCATATTCCCGGTAACACCTGTAACACCAGAGTTTGAGAAGTTGACAAAATCACCAGCAAATAATCCGTGATCAGTAATGCGAATATAAGCGACTTGCTGATTTGCTGCTTTCGTTATACCACCATAAACGCGAAGGCTGCGACTCATTGGGCGATCCCACAACTCTGCAACCTGCAGTTTATTTCCGCTCACGGTCCGCGTCTCAATTACAGCAAAAAGGCGATTTCTGACAACCCCCATACTCATGCAGTGATAGTTAACTGTGGGATAGTTTTCATGTAAATCTGTAAGCCATTCCGGCGTTGTCCAGGTCTTCCCGTCATCTCCTGAGCGAACCCATGCAACATGGAGGTTATTTACACCATGGCGGTCTCCAGCCATAAAAGGCGCATAGATGACATTGTCATATACAAACGTTTTATCCTGCGTCCAGGCGTTGTACCACGGTGTATCTGTAATTTTAAATAACTCTCCCTGGATAAAATCTTCAGAAGCATAAAAAAGAGGCTGACCCGGTATTCTCTCAAATAAAAAACGAGCATTTTTAAATCGACTGACATCCGGAAGAGTTGATACTTTAAAAGTAAGCCCTAATCCGTCAATTTTATAAACTGGAGATGAGGCTTCAAGGCACGCGCTTATTGCAGTGGAATCGTCATTTATACCATCACCAACAGCTCCAAAATCTTTGGGGCTAATAGCATCACGCATTTTATCCTGGAACGTTCGGTACACAGCCCCAGAACCATACTGAATAAACCAACCAAAACCACCAACAACCCCGGCGATTGCAGCATCGACATAATTACGCATTGAGCGATTATTTACAGCGTCCTGCTCAAATGATGGATCTGCAAGGTTAGAAATTTTGTTTTGCTTTGCATCGTAATATTTTGCAAGCAAAGATGGTTTCATCAATGCACGTCTGAACCACCCAAAACATTGCTGGATCAGCATCGTCAGGTAGTCAAAGGCATCTTCATGCACTTCGGGGAAAAATTTTCCCTGATTGCGAAGGTCTGTCTCCTGCACTACATCAAGCACACGATCTATCGTAATTCGCCATCCAGTAGCAAGCGGAGACGGAAGAACCACAGAACCGCCACTATAAGTGCCCGCCCCAGTTACCGTATAACCGGTATCCAGAACCAATTCTGTTACGTTCCCGTTCAGGTCAGACACCTGAACAACCAGGTCTGATTTTCTGAAAATTCGAAAAGTATACGGAAACGATGTCGTAACGCCGTTACCGGTGTATTCGTTGTGGTCAACTTCGGTTGAGACCGTCATGTTAAATCTCCAGATAGTCGCAGCACCCGTTGCGCCGCATATCTGGTTATTCTATTACCTGAAAAACCACATATGGATAGAAAGGCTGTAAATACGAATAGATATTACCTTTCAGGTAATTTGCAAAACGTGCTGGATAGCAAACAAATTATTTGCTACTGTATAAATATACAGTTATTGCATGGAGAAGATTAAGATGCAGCAGTATCACTATCCACTGGAAAACGGATTTACCGAAAGGATTCACACGCCGGGAGGCGTCAGGTCACTGGTGGAGGGATCGCACTTGATGAAATTACTCCGAGATCTCGATAAGGATGGATTTAATGTCGATGGCCCACTTGCCGAACTGACTGCACTGATTAACTACGTCACCAGCTCACAGATGTCTATGCAGGATCTGCAAACACATCTCGACTATTGTGCCGAACAATTACGAAAACAAACCCGGTAAATTTAAAGGCCGCAAGAGCGGCCTATCGTTTCGCTTTGTGCTCGTCCCAGCACGTTTTGCACCATGCCATTAAGCCGTCCGCATTTTGATTATTAGGGTAAAAGCTGGTCCGTTTTCTGCGGACATTACAAATTGGGCACCACTTCATATGGCGTGTATTCTTTGGGCCATCGAGACACCTTGCACACCACTTAGTCAATCCATCTGGATTTTTTGACGATTTCCGGAATTTGTCATATGGAAGGTTTATTCTGCATCGCAAACACTGCTTGCGGCCACTTGAAACTCTGTTAGCTGATTCTTCTTTTGGCGGCGATACAGAAGGTATTCTTGCTGGCTCTGATACTGCCTGAGGTGCTTTTTTAGATGACTGAGACGATATGTCATCACCAGGGAATCTTCCATGATATGCCGGACGCGTTGACACTCCAGGTGGAAGCTCAGCTGTAAACGGCTTTGGCTGAATCAGTTGCCTCTCTTTTGCAAACTCCTGCTGTTTATAATATGTCTGGATTACCGCACTATCATAAGCAGGAGGTACGGAAATATCAGGCGCGTTACCTCCAGTTTTTTGAAACTGAGTAGATGTGTGTTCTATCACCTGTGTACGACTAATCGTTACCTCCCCATCTTCGGTCTTTATCGTTTTGTTCTGATTAACGACCGTACGATCAGAGATCTTAGTCTTGTTCTGGTTGATAACGTAAATAATCACCGCAACCACACCAACAACTATCCAGAAAACTTCCATTGCTTTTCCTCACAATAACATTACCTTAAAGGTAATATCTTGCTTTCAGGTGATCAAGCGTTAAACGCAATCAACCAAATACGGTTGATTTTAATATTTCTTCGCGCTTATCATTACCTTTGCGGTAAATTTACATCGCACTCCTCTTGTGCCATAGTAATCGGGCACTGGCAAAATCCAGTGCCGGGATTGGCGTCCCGGGTTACTACAGAGGCACATATGCCGCATAAGCGGTTTTTTTATGTGTAAAGCGCACCTATTCTATGGTGGGCTGTGTGGGGGCACCGAAAGGTGCGCCGGGTCCTTTGTAGCCGGTTACGCCAACCCTGCACAGTTCACCACCAACCGATTGGCGTCGGTAGTGGTGATTAACCTAACTACAAAGGTGATCACTATGACTGCTAACGTAACCCCATCTGTTTTTCATTTTGAATCAGAGGCAACCATTCGAGCCATTGTTATTGATGGAAATCCTTGGTTTGTTGCCAAAGACGTTATTAAAGCTCTTCAACTGACAAACCCCACTATGTCAATAAAATCTCTTGATGATGATGAAAGGGCTAAATTTAACTTAGGCCGTCAAGGCGAAACCAATATTATCAACGAGTCAGGCCTCTACACACTGATCCTCCGCTGCCGCGATGCGGTGACACCAGGCACTATCCCCTACCGCTTTCGTAAATGGGTTACGGGTGAGGTTCTTCCTCAGATCCGCCGCACCGGAAGTTACATTAAAAACTCGCTCCCGCAGGAAGAACGCATAAAGATGGTTGCCGACCAGGTAGCCAACGCCACGGCGTCAGCAGTGATGCAGGCAATGAAGATAGAGAACAACACCTACAGCGCCCCGCTGAAGCCCGGCTACCGCAGTTTGATTCACTCGCCGTCTGGTGTTCTCGGCCTGACGGAGAACTCACTGCTGATGAATCTGCTGAACCAGTTACAGGAAGACGGGCACGACGTATCGGGCGCGGCGGCGGAACTGACCACCATGTTCTGCTACATCGTCGGTGTGAGTAAATGCCTGCGTGATATCCAGACCCACGCGGAATACATCAACGACAAGGCAGGGGTCTTCTGACAGAACGGCGGCACAGGGATGTGCCTTTAAATAATTCTGTACAGATTGCAGGTGAATAGCGTACTATTACCCCAAAGGTAAGAAAGTTGATTTGTAACATTTTAGTTTGTAGTTACCGTGATGGTTTTGCTGCAGAAAGTTAACTAGTCAAAATCACACCGTATGTAAGTCACGTCTGTTCCCGTATGGGAGGATGATATGTTTAAATTTGATATGCAACTCAACCAAAACTATGCCTCTTTTTACCATCCAGAAACTGGTAAAGCTGTTTTCGTTGACTCTTTCGATAATGAAGAATTTGATATCAGAATTGGGACCCTACGCCAAAGTAAGCATGTTGCTACTGTACGTGCATCCAATGATGATGAATTAAATCAAAAAATAAGTGAGGCGACCTCCCGTTATCTATGTCTATAACAGAACAACAACTCATTGATCTTGAGGATGAGATTAACGAGATCTTGCAAGAAGATGCGGCAAGAATTCACTTTTCATTTCACGCAGCATATGAACGCCTGAACGACGAGAGGAACAAACCGCCAATTACTCTTGCTGAGCTTGAAGATGTGTTTAAATCGTTTATATCTGCACATCTGCAGACTGTTTTGGATTTTGCTGAAGGTACAACTTTCACCATAAAGTGCAACAAAAGCGCCCTTCATTTTCCTTGCGCCATTGTACACGAAAGAGAGTTTGGGAAAACGTGGGTTATCCAAAACGTCATTACAGCCATGAGGAAAGTGGGATTCAAGTCTAAAGATTCTATTATCCTCGAAGTTAATTAAGCCCGCACTGAGGGCTTTTTTATGGACGAAACAAAAGTCAGTGCTACACTCATTGACGCCACATTGAGGTGGCTTATAGATGGAAATAAGCATTTGCTGCACTGTTCGTTTTGTTGTCTCTGGTAGCTTCAACTCAGGCCTTTGCCGGTCGTTGTCAGCACGACAGCGACACTGCTGCTGACGGCTCCCGCTGCGGTGGGCGTTCTGCGGATTCCCGCCCGGGTGGCGGTGGCATTCGTTAAAAACAAGGCCGCGAAAGCGGCCTGTGACATGTCACGCAACGCAATTATTACCGCGCCATGTAACATTTTTAATAATCTTATCAGCACCAAACTCAACGTAAACAGAGCAACTGAAATGGAGTGTATAACCGCCATCAGTTGTTGCGTATGTGTTTGAATATATAGTATTACCAATTAGATTAGACGTAGTATTATACGTTGTGGTTTGTGGTACGTTATAACTACCAGAGCTTGAGTAAACATACACTCTGTTTCCATCTGGAGATGTAAGCTCTCCCTGAGGATACCCCCACTGCTGAACCATTGCGTCTATACTCTGCCCGCGCCACGTAAGCATATTTCTTTCAAACTGTGCAGCTGACTGGCATCCAACGAGAAGCATAAATCCAAAAATCAAAAATACTTTTCTCATAATTACCCCTATCATGGAAAAACAGCACCAATCCACAAATTAACTAGTTATTTTATTATTCTTCCGAACAATACAATTCCGAATACTACAAAGCCGAACCATGCCGCTGCACGCAACAGAGATTCCAATTGAAACCCATTTTTATCAAAATGTATGAATAGCATAAAAACGCTGCACATATTAGTACAATAAAAGTTATTTGAACCATCATATCTCCTTTTATTGCGGAGTGACATCCTGTGGTCGCCACCAGTATGTCTGGTTAAACTCTTTCTTCGAACGTTGCTCCATTTTACGCAAATAGCCTGGTGAAAAATACTCCTGCATCTGGTTAAAGATCATGTGATCGAGAGCCGCCTTCAAGTACCAGAGATTCGCACCAGGCATCAAACCTTTCCCCAGCTTCACCAGATCACCACCAGTCTGCTCACTCTTCCCTTCCACAGCATTTAACGGTATGCCCTGAGCAATCTTCACTACGTCATCAACCAGACCAGCTACCGGGCCAAGCATCGACGCCAGCGCGCCGCTTCCGTACCTAGTGTGATCTGACAATAAAAAGTCACCGTAAAGGCCAAGACCACCACCTTTCAGTAAAGCACCAAGCCAGAATTTTGCGGCATCTTCTCCTGTCATCTCTCGAGGATTACGACCAGACGCAAGGTCGTTAAGTTGCTGCGACAAAGCGCCAAGAATGGTCGTACTGGCAATAAACGTCGCAATATATGCCGCACGCCCACCAGCAGACGGCATACCCATAGCGCGTGACCAGTGACGCATAACAACCGAGATAGGGAACGATTTAAACAGGAAAACACTTCTCGTTAATTCACCTTTCCATGTTCCACGCTGAATACCAGAACCGGTTATCAGTTGCTCACGTGCTCCCGGTGTAATAACAGCCATATCAACTTCTTCAGTTACGGCACCGAGCAGTTTACGCATTGCCTCAAATTTCACGCGTTCAGGCTCACCAAGATGTTTAACTGCTGAATCAGGGATACGCATAATGCTTTCCGGTGTCAGCATCGTATTATTACCGTTCCCCCAGTCCTCCTGTTTCGCCAGCTTCCATACGCTCCAGTCTGTGTCAGTAATCCCTTTGCTTTTCAGGATACGAAAATCAGAGTCATCGAGGCTACGAAGGTCTGGTGTCCGTGACACTACTTCTCCCAGGCTTCCCATCATGGTTACGCCATAGGCGCGCTTGTGCGCATCTGACCATGCTGTAAGCCCACTGGCACGCATTACCGCCGTTGCCGCCCAACGAGACACTGACGGCCCCATATTATCCATCGCCCAGCGGTTAACGCTGCCAAGTAGAGATTCCATCGCCAGACCAGCGCGGCGCGCCCGCGCAAGTTCTGTACGGTTCGTTGGGTCCATAGCTTCAAGCTGGTTGCGGAATAACTGGTTCATTGGAAGGTTGGTAACCTTCGCAGACAGATACATGGTTCCAAGATCAGAGAACGATGACAGCAACGCGGATCCGAGTCTGCTGGCAACCAGCCAGTTGCGGATATTGTCAGACCATCGCGCGATGTGCGGATTCGCTACAGGCTGTGTCTTTCCGGAAATAAAGTTGTACAGATTCTCTGTGTTGTTCGCCAGCCGCTCGACTTTACCGGTTTTACTCGGGTTAGCTGTTGCCGTTTCTGCCTTCACCTGATCAAGAAGAGAGCGGAAAACATGATCGGGGTTTGGGCCATATGTTTCCACCAGTGCAATATCTTTACTGATACCTTCCAGGTGACCGACCATGATTTCCCATAGAGAGCGATCGCCATAAAGTTGCTGATATTGCAGATAGGAATCTGCATCTTTGAAATGTATCTGTCGTGATGCATTACCACGGTTAGCACGTGCGCCGGAAATTCGCATTCCGGTATCAGTAAGCTTATTCAGCCCACCAGTAGCGATCGTGTTATAAGCCTCTCCAAGAAATTCAGACAACTCGGCATCGTTCATCAGTTGTCCATCGGCTCGGGTATAATATTTGCGATCCAGCTTACCTATAACATCGCTAACCCACTTATCCTTTGATACCGCCCCAACCTTTTCCATAGAATGATGTTGAGGGATCCCCCAGTTTTCGAGATAGCCAATGTCCCCACCAGCATCATTAAACCGGCGGCGCAGCAGCTCTGTAACTTCTCTCCACGCCTTAGCACCTTTCCTTGCTTTAGCATTGCCAGTATTTTGCCCCCGCATTTCATATACCAGGTCACGTACGCCCGCTTCATCTTCAAACAGACCAAAAAAGCGAGGATCAACTGCTTCGAATGCCTCCTGCAATTGACTCAATGCATAATCACGGGTGGCTTTTGTTCTGGATTCAACAGAGAGGAAATTAGATTTACCGTCTGCATTAAAAGCTATAGTACGGTTAAGAGCACCAAGTTTCCCATCAGCCCCTTGATAGCTATTGATAAATTTATCCAATCTCTGACGCGCGGCTATAGTGAGAGCCACACGACGTTTCTTTAATGCCGCTTCTCGCTGTAATTCTTCAGATGCCAATTGTGCTGCTCGATATAGCCGCTCTGATTCGGAAAGTTGTCGCCACGAGATCGGGTCATCACGAGCAATGGAGCGCATATTTCGATAAATGCGGTCTTCAATGTTCTGTATTTCTCGCGCCGTTAAAGTGCGCTGCGCCGCCTGCTGGACCGCTTGTATACATTCCTGTCTCATTTAATTTAACCTCTCAAGAAACACGCCACAGCGACATCAAACAGGCTGGAATCCTGTATTGCCTGCTCACTTTCCCTGTTCGCTTCATCCAGTACTTCACGCGCACTGCGCGATTGTGGATTACCATCATCATCCAGCACGGTGATTATCATGTCAGGTGATTCAAGCAGCGAGTCTTCAGCTATGCGCAGATCAATATCTCCTGCCTTATCTGACAGCATTTTTTGTTCTGCCTGTTGCAATATTTTATCAGGCTCAAAAGGAGCTACTTCGTCTGGCGTCCTGACCTCTGCTGTTTTATAGAATGAAACAGCCTGAGCATTAAGTTCACTTTCTGCCTGCTGTCTCCGAGCCAGTTCTGCTCGAGCTTCAAAAAGCTGACCGCCAGGCTCGTGCGGTGCCAACGCGTTACGGGAAAATTCCAGGCGTTCTTGTGCCTGCCGGATTCGTTGATCAATATCGCGAAGTCTGGCCTGTTTATCTGATCGAGCACGAGACAAAGCTTTACCGCTACCGGTTGGCTCTTCTGCAAGAATTTGTGCACGCTGTTCAGTGAGATTTTCAATAATTCGTTGGCTATTAGCGATTTCAGACTGGTAAACCTGTCTATCTCCACGCGGCAAAAGCTGCGCGGCCTGTTCTTCAAGCAACCGATTTTCTATAGCGCGCGCCGTTACTCCATCATCTACAGATGACAGAGCCTCATTAACTGCCTGAGACAGCAGACTCTTGCGCCCAGGAATTTCACTGAAAGATGCAGACTCAACAATGCTGGCAACGTCTACAGGTCTCCCCTGGCTAACATCAGACATAGCTTTTCGCAGAGCCTGAATGTGAGAATTGCGCGAAAGCACGTTGATCGGCACGCCGGGCGCAATATCAATTTCAGCATGATGAGCGGCATTCGCCGCCAGTGCAGCATCGATATCAACTGGTGAAAAATTTGGTGCGTTTGTAGACTCGCCGCGAGAGTTAATAAATCTGCCGACACCACCAAACGCCACCCCAAGAACAGCATCAATAGCAATTGCCTGTCGATCCAACACATCATATTGGTTAGCCATTTCGCTATAGCCACCATCACGAAGTGTTTTTGCAGTAAGCCCACGCTGTGCCATACCGAACGCAATATTTGTACCTGCGGCATAGGCAATATCTGGCGTTGCACGTACTGCTGTTGCTGCGGCGCGTCGCACTGAACTCTCACCCGTCCGCGCAAGCTGAGCCGCCACACCTTCCGCCAGCGCACCACCAGCACGTAACCCGAGGCTCATAGGGATCAGTGTTCCGGCACCAGCAGTAATGCCCTGCACTAATCCCGCTTCCTGCGCCGTCCTGAAATCAACACCCTGTGCTGTCAACCGTTCAAACTCAGAAAAACCCTGTAGCGAAGTTACCGCCGCTGCACCTCCGACAGGACCACCGAGCGTTGTACCGACAACAGCCTGCCCGCCCATATCGAACAACCCATAAAGAACCTGCCCGGCGGTTCCGGTTGTCGCGGCATCAGGCGTCAGCCGCTTAACCTGCTGCTCTGCTAGTTTTCTCTGCTCGGCAATGTATGAAACTGAAGTATCATTGAGCGAGGTGTTTTCGTTAATAAACTGAGCAATCGGGGATACGATTTTATCCATCCCTGCCCATAGCAACTGATCTGGCTTTGCCACCAGCCCGGAGTACAAACCAGACAATGCCGCTCCTACAGCATTGTCGAAAAAACCAACATCGCTGTTAAAGCCCGCTGGATTTGATGCTGCTTCGTCAAGTTGCTGATTCTGGTTTACTGGATTAAGGCCAAAGTAACTCATTGCGGAATATCTCCGGAGAATCTCTGACGCTTCTGTGTCAGATCAAGAACAACAGGAGAACCATCATCTTTCAGCAGATAACCAGTACCAAGTTTCACCAGGTACTGACTATCGCCGTAACTTTGCAAACCATACTGACCAGGCGGTGTTTTTATCCCGGTGCCGACCACTTGTTCATTCCAAGCCTGATTAACCTGCTTATCGAATTGCTCTGCAGACATTCCCCACGGCAAAAGGACATTCCCCATTCCGTTATAGTCATGCACGCCACCTGTAGCTACGTTAACAGCCTGCTTCCAGATATCAGTGTCAATTTCGCCTGATATCACGCCTTTTTTCGCCATCACACCAGCGTAATAGTCCTTTGCGATCTCGTATGCCATTGATGCCCCCTGAGCATCACCAGCAAATGCATCCTTCACCATGTCAGAAAACTCAAGGCGAAGATCAGCATCTTTAGGCATCGGAATACCTTTCGCATCATCAGTACCTTTACGAGCCGCCGCGCCAGTAAGAATTGTCTGCGCAGCGGTTTCAGGAGACACGGAAACATCCGGATTAAACCAGTTTTTTTCTGCCAAAATACCACCAGGCTTGTCCATCAGTATCCCGGCAACGGCAGCAGATGGAGCGTTGGCACTGATCTGCTGTAGTGCTGACATATACACCTGCCCACCACCAGTGCTCTGCCTGATGGTATCGAGATATGCTGCCTGTTGGGAAACTGGAGCATCACGAAAGAAAACACCGATCTGATTGGCCTCGTCTTTGGAAAAGAACGTCAGTGGAGTGCCATATGACTTAGCAAGGTCACTGACCTGAGCAGCACGCAAGGCAACGCTCTGTCCAAAGTTATCCTTATTGCTCATGTCGATAGGCTTTGCCTGTCCGGCGGCAAGAGAGAACTGTACAGGATCAGCCTGTCGCTGCTTTATCACCTGACTTGCAGCCGACACAACGTTGTCATAAAGAGCGGCTCGTGCCGCATAACCCTCCCCTGTCTCACCAGTATCCGGGCGTAATTGCTCAACATATGCTGTAATGCTGCTTGTCGGCATGTTGCGGAAAGAGCCTATATACTGTCCGGCGATTTGCGTATTTCTGAACTCGGTATATCGCAGGTTTCCTTCTCTGACTCCATAAGCTGCAATAAAATCAGCCTCACCAGGTGGGTTAGGAAATTCAACGCCCCGCATATACGCAGCTGTCGCATCGCGAACCTTGCTGTCAATCATCGTTTTATATTCAGCCTGCTGCTGCCGACGCAGTTGATCCGCCTGTCGCATAAAACTTGCCTGCGCCTCAGGAGATGCCGCATCGAATGCTGCATTACCGGTATAGCGTTTGGTGTTGGTTGGAATTGTTGATAAACCAAGTGCTGCACTGACACCAGCAGTTAACTGCTGATCACTGTATGGCTGGCTACCGTTCTCATGATGGATAATGGCTGCACAAAGCGCCTTCAGGGTATCAGGATTAGATGCATCGAGAGGCTCATCAGCAGAAACGCCAAGTTGTTCGCACACTGCTTTGATATACGACATAGTGTCATTTTTATCAGTAGGCGGTGCCCAGCGATTAATTATCTCGCTGACGGTATCAATACCCTGCCTCTGATACGACATCAGGTTCCGCCCTAATGCACGAATCCCGTGTTCAGGTGTTTCGAATTTAGCAAATCGACCATCATCACCGGTCTGGCCTACCCACGGATTAGTTTTGCTGTATTCGAGATTTCCTGGGTTATTGTTGCGTATGCCACGGGCACGCTCGGAAGAGTCACTATCTGCTACAGCACGGCGAGCTCCAGCAGCAGTATCACTTAACTCGCCATTACTTTGGATGAATGCGGTCGCATTGTTTGCCGACCACTGGGACAATGCAGCATCAGCAACCTTCTCTTTAAACTCGATTTTCTTGGCCTGGATTTGCTCGTCACTCCAGCCATGTGCAATGCCGTAATCCTCAATTTGCTGGAAAGTTTGCTTATTAGCCAATACGTATGCGGCGTTGTCGCCATACAATGCTGCGGCATTTTTACCATTGTTCAGCAGCGTAGCCTGAAACTGGCCTTCTTCGTAGGCATTTATTTGCCCTATCTCGTGCCGCCCTGCCTGCGTAGTGAACTGAATGCGCTGCTGCTGCGCCTGCTGCATGAAAGCATTACGAGCCTGTTCATCCGGCAGCGACATAGCCAGTTGTTCGACCTGAGCATCAAACTGCTGCGTATACTCCTGACCTTTTCCAATAGCATTTTTCCCTTTCAGGTTAAGCAATCCTGTTTCAGGATTATTCAGCAGATCACTGCTTATCTGACTGAGGTTAAGAGATGCCTCCTGAGCCAGAGCGATATTGGCACGCTGTTTTGCCTGACCAAAAACATCAATTGCCTCTGTCCCTGCCCGAACAAAAGCATCACCAATACCTGGCTGAGAAAACGTCTGCAAGCCTGCTGACTGAACTCCACGGCTCTGAACCTGACGGCCGGATACTGTTGGTACGACTGGCATTATAATCCTCCGGGTAATCTGGTTCCTGCTGCTGCCCCGATTGGCGCAGGGGTGCTTTGAGTAAACGGACTCCACGTCCCACCAAACATCTGGTACGCACCGTATGCCTTCAGAGGCGCAGTGAGCAATGTTGTTGCTGCTCCCACATTCCCCTGTTTACGGGCTGAACTGGCTTCTGCTTTATAGTTGGCAGCCTGAACCTGATAACCGTAAGCCTCGCGTTGCGCGTTATTCACCGTCGTCAGAGAATCAAGAGCGCCAAACTGGGCAGTGTCGCCAAATATATCCAGCGCGTTACCTGTAGATAAATCAGCGCCGGTAGCCCCCATTGTCGCCGCCTGTGTACCAAGCCGCTGTCGGGTCTCTCTGCGCCGTTGCTCAGCTTCAGCGTTACCTCTGTTTATTGCATCATTTGCCTGAGCTGTGGCTATATCTGCGTTCGCTTCTGCAACCTTCGAGGCATACTTTCCCTGTTGGTACTGGGTGTATGCCTGAATGCCACTCATGGCGAGCATTGCGCCACCAGCAATAACCGGATCGCACATTATTTTCTCTCCATGTGAAATCTGTGGAAATTAAGACCAAGAGCACCATAAGGCGCGGCTTCTTCAAGCCTGAATCCAAGCCAGTGCAGCCATGCTTTGGCAACATGGTTTCGCTCATCGACATAGTTTTCCAGGCGCGGATAAACTGCCAGCATCTGCTGCAATACAGGGCGGCAGTGGCGAAGAAATGTCTTCTGATATTTTTCGATACGGCTGGTTCCGACCAGCCAGGGCGTACCATTGCCACCGATCATTGACGCCGGAGATACGCCAAACATGGTTACCAGTTCTCCGTTCGCAAATCCTGACCAGGCCATAGTCGCAGTACGCAGACCAACACGCAGCGCATCTTCGGTAGTCATCAGTGATACCGCATACAGTTCGTCAATATCAGCCTGACGAACATCCGGCAAAATCATCTGAAGATGCTCTTCGGTTGCGGGAATAATTTGAACATCGATCATCAGAACCCCCCAACAGTAAGGCGAGGAATAACGGCAAGAACAGACAGCGGCAACGGATCAAGCTGACGGATTTTTGCACGTCCGTTTTTGCCCCAGTTACTGTCCAGTTTCACTTCTACTTTTCCGGTAGCATCATCAACAGGATCATCGTAGAACTCGAATTCACGCTGTGGATATTCGTACCATTTACCGCCGGGCGTAGTCGCCCAGATGCCGCGACTGGCATTCACAACCAGAGTAACGGAGGGGATCACCTGTTTTTTGTCCAGTAGCGTTTCCTGTCCGTTAATGTTGATATCCAGTGTTTCGAATTCAGCAGTTATTGGCAGGCCGATGTGCACTACAGCCCCCGGAGATTCCAGCGTGACGGCACCTCCGGAAACCACTTTCTGTGGTTCCACGTTCGCATCAGAGAGAATGTTTACGGTCTGGCCTTCAAGATGAGACAGGCCTCCAAATGTCCGGCGCGCCATCTGCCAGTTCGTGGTGGCCACATTCCTGAGGGATGGCGGGACGTTCCTGTTAGCACGAACCACTACAGCGGTATTGCTGGTTACAGAAATAATGTCGCAACGTAATTCTTTTGACACCTCATCGCCAGTATCAGGATCAGTTCCGGTATAAGGGAACTGTAGTTGCGCGCCGACATCACTACTGGTGAAGTACGCACCACCAGAAACACTGATTGTATATTCCGCGCGGTAATCCCATTCGCCAGAACCACCAGTGATGATCATCGTTCTGTCAGACGTATTTCTTCCATCATAGCTAAGGCCAGAATCAACAAAGAAAGCATCTTCATCGCTGGTAAATAAACGGCTGGACAGTCGCTCGATGTATCTCACTGTTTGCCCGTTAACGGTTCGGTTAACGACGAAATACACCGCATCTTCATTGCCTTCGCTGATACTGCATGTGCTTTCATATTTTCCAGTACTGGATTGTGGTGCCCATGCAAAAACCTGCTGATCACGCAAATAGGTCATCACCAGTAATTTACCGTCATCACGAATGCAGAAGGCGCTGGAGTAAGGGACTATCGAGAAGCACCAGTCAACAATGCTGTGCTTCTGAAAAAGATGATTGGCAAGGATGGTCAGGTCGTTCCCCTGATAGCCGTCAACATCGAATGAGTAGGCCAGATCACGGACAACACTGCCTTTCTCCTGGACGAACAGAGCAATATTCGCCACGGCAATTGGTGGGACATTGCTCGAGCCATTTGATCCCTGAGAGCTGAATGCAAATGATGATGGGGTTAACACTTTGTTCTGGTCGCCGGTGATGACGTACTCACCTCCGGAAGTCAGCGCCACCAGCGAACCGACATCAATCAGGTGGCGGATCTCATTAACCTGACGCCCGGCATAGGTGTAGATAATTCTGTCGTCATCCTGCGTAGGATTGCTTTTGCCAAAATCCTTATAATCCCCAGTACGGCTGGCCCAGATAGTCTGAGGGAACGCAGTCGATGCGGCGAAGTAAAGACGTTGTTGATAATAAACAACAGTGCCAGGATAACCGTTAATACTGTTCCAGGCATATTTAGCCCATTTATAGCTGGCATTATCCTCGCCAACTACCTGCGAAGGGATATAGGAAATCACCTCGGCAGTTGCAGTAGTTCCATTTGCAGCAGAGATACGGGCAATGCCAAAACCACTGTGCAGATACTCCCACTCAATGCCGGTATCATCATCACCGGATCCGCCCCAGCCATCCCATGATGTGCCTTCTGTATGCGAAGGGCGCAAAGTGCCTGTTTTGCCTGCTGTAACGGCGCGATAGTAGTTACTGTCTGCACGGCGAATATCGCCAATCGACGTACTCTTACTGGTTTCCCATACCGGCACTGAATCCACTGCAGGCTGTTCCAGATAGAACAATTTGCCTACCTGCTCCGCGCCAAAAATAGAGGCGCTTGCCGTTAACGTAATTGTCCCGGTGCTGGCGCTGGCATAAACCGTCACTGACTCGTCAATATTGATATCTTCAAATGGCCCGTTCTTCGTTACCACATCAACCAGTTGCCAGTTGTCATGAGCATATCGGCGCAACTCTTTCGGCGGGTATGCCGGGTGAACCAGCGTAAGCACGTCGGCACTTTGCGTGAATTTAATTCGGAACAGATCGGCTTCAGTATATGGCGTGGCAATTTCATAAATAACATTGCTGCTGTTCAGCACCAACGCACCATCTTTGATAACGCGCATGTACTGGTGTCCGAACTCCAGAGCATAAGTCTGAACCGTCGAGAACTGGAACGGGATCAGACGGCATTTCCGATTTGGGTATTTGGCGGCACCGACAAAACGCGTACCAGGTCGATTCTCAACGCCGCCATACTGCCGCACGATAAAATTATCGCACTTGCGCAATGCCACCTGGTACTTCGCCATGTCGATACGTCCGTACAACGACGGTCCAATCTCACCACCAGCAAAGCTGGGCTGGATCCAACTGATAGCCATCAGGACAACCTCGCAATGGTAAACTCATCAACCGGTGGCTGTGGTTCCTGTGATTCATTCTGGCTATGCGAGCCAGCACTAAGAATCACGCGATTGTACATATTGAGGGCAAACGTACCGAGGTCTGCATTCCCAGTCAGCGCCATGTTAATAGCTGCCGCAAGACGCCAGGCCAGCGCCTCCATAAAAATGGCATCAAACATGTTCACATCTGTAACGCGAGAGACATACTTGAGCCATGCCTGAGGCTGGTCTGTGTAGATCAACTTTCCTGTTCCGTTGGTGTCTGCACCAACTTCGTACTGAACGCGCATTGCTGCTGTTGGATTGCGTACACCAGGAAGCATAATTTCAGTAATGCGCAGACAATCTGACGGGTACTGGTACGCATATTCCCAGTCAGGCGGTGGATTGCTCGTATCTGCAAGCGCCACGCGTTTGGTAGCAAAGTTCCAGTCAAAATCAGAAAGCACAGCATCACGGCAGGCCTCAAAGTGCAGCGAACATTCCCCCGCTTCCTTGCTGGCTTCCGTCAGGCTGTTAATGCTGCGGCTGTTGCCAATATTGGACAGCGCACGATTACAGATCTCTACTACAGAGGCCATCACTCACCTCCGTTACCGTACAGAGTTTCAGCCGCTGATTTTTCTACATCCCCGGAAACAGGAGCGATCGCCATATCAGTGATCTGCAGATCGGCGCTGCGATTAACACCATCGTCAGTTTCTCTGGCAGACAGGCCTCGAATAACAGCCTTTGCAGTTATCATCACTTCTGTTCCGACGCCCTGAGGTTGCGCCTTCAGCTTATTCAATGTGTCGTTATTAAGAGTGATGCACAGCCCCCACGGGTATTCATCGCGAGTTCTGGTTTCTCCGCTCTCATCCTGGTAGCTGTCAGTGCCGGTTTTGAGGTTTACGAGTTCCATATACACTCCTGCAATAAAGGGGCCGAAGCCCCTTGTCTGATCCGCGAGGCTTACACGCCCAGTTCTTTACGCTTATCTGCGATCTTCTCGCGGAGCGTTTCGGCTTTGGCGTTATGGTGTGGCTTCTCGTTAAAGAGCAATTCGTACTCTTCACGGAGCTTATCCAGTTCACCATCATCTGACACGTCGTTGATGATTTTGGTGCTGGTTGCTGCCATTGACACCTTTCCTGCAACTTTTGCTTTTGCCTGTCTGGCTGCATCGTTAACAGGTTCCAGTGCGCTACCAGGCTCACCTTCGTATTCGATTTCTGCCCCCTCCGGCCACAGAGTGTTATGGATATGAGAGAGGCGCAGAACGCGGTATCTTGGTTTCTCACCTGACATCGATATCACCTTAACCAGTTACTTTTGAGCGGATCGGATACGGCGTATTGGCATCAACATCAAGACTGATACCAGCAGTGAATTCGCCAGCCGTTAGTGGGCCAGTTGCGACGGAGTAGTTAACACGCAGATATCGCTGAACACCGGCAGGCACCTTTGCAGAAACAACTCGTTTACCTGCTGTCAGGGCGGTCTTTGCCAGTGCGCCACTATCATAAATAGTGGTCCATGAGCTGTTATTCTCACTCGTCTGCAACTGGATGTTTACAGTTGCATCACCGCTTGCTGCGGCGGCTGTGTTAACCAGCGCCCAAAACTCAAGCGGGTAACCCACGCCGATATCACGACGTTTTCCGTCAATTGGACCGAGATCGATTACGTCAGTAGAAGCCGCGGTATTCGTAACCGCCTGAGCTTCGGAGAACATCAACAGTTTGTCGGTGATCATCTTCTTTCTCCATTAGTGGGTCTGTTACGACCCACAGGTTAATAACAGGCGTTACACCACGCGGGCTTCTGTTTCCAGAAGCGCATCAGTTTCACGGATTGGTACACCACGGAATGAAGTCCACCACTCGCCTTCTGTCTCTTTTACGCTGATAGCCAGAGATGTTTTCTCCAGAGACTGCAGATCAAGAGCCTGGCCTACAGTGCGGTTCATGTAGAACACCGGGCGGCCCATGCCACGGTTTGGAATGCGATGTAGTGCTTTAACCATCAACTTCGCAATATTTGCGGCAGAGGATGGTTCTGAAAGATTGCTGACATCGATGTTTGCAATGCGAACAACATAACGCCAGTCACGCAGAGCAAGTCCGTTATCCCATTTGTAATGGGTGCGATAGCCTTCGTACTTGCCGCCATTAGCATCTTCCAGTGTCACCTGGCCTTTATCTTCCATCTGGATGCCAGCCTTCTGCCCTTTCGGGAAGATGCCATGCACGGTGTTTTCGCCCCACACCACTAACCAGATTGAGGTGTTATCTGTACCCGTGCCACCAGCATCAATGATGTTCTGAGCATTACCCGCAGACAGGCTGGAATAGCGGGAGGACAGTCCCATAAACTGCTGAGGGTTAACGCTGGAATCACCATAAAACAGCGTCTGCGCCATCTGCTGATTCATCGCTTCAATAAATGCGCGGTCTTCAGACAGGCGGAATTCGGCGGTATTGCCGTTCAGATCAGCCAGTGACTTATCGACTTCAGCATAGGTTTCCAGCATGCCCACGGAATCGGTTACCTGCACTGTGGTTGATTTGCTTGGCTGTACGCCATAGTTCAGCAAACGCCAGGTAGCTGAAGGTAAACCAGAACGAATGGTGGTGCGGTGTCCGGTTGGAAGGTTGCCTTCAACAATCAGCATGTCTTCCAGAATCGGATTCGTTTGACTGAGAAGTTCGGTAATTTTATCGATTTTCCCATTAGGATCGACGCGCTTACCCCAGTCTGCCAGCGTCAGCGCAATTAAGCCTTTAACAGCCATTGTCATTTCCTCTCTTATTTGCCATAGAGCACTTCGGCCGCACTACGCTGGCCTTCATTACCACCGGTGACCATGCCATCTTCAGACATCGCCTTTCCGATTTTCACGAACGTTTTGACCAGATCAGGGTGATTACCCAGTCCGGTGGTGTTCAGATATTCTTTGAGCTCGGGTGTCCCGAACTGTTCAAGCGCACGCTGTGCGGCGCTAAGGTTAGAAATCAACTTGTCGCCACCGATTTCTTTGTCAGCTTTTACATCAGCAGCCCACTGCTCGGTTGTTTTCTGCCAGGCTTCTTCCTGGCGCTGCTGCACACCTGCCAGAATCTTCGGATAAGCATCAACCAGCTTTTGCGCTTGCTCGTTGGTCAGGTTTAGTTCTCGCGCCACCGGCTCGAATTCCTTCAACGCTTCTGTATCCAGCTCTACGCCTTCGGCAGCCTGAAACTCGTACTTTTCAGGCGCCCCCTCTGGTTTATCGCCGTCCTTTTTTTCATCCTGCTTATCGTTTTCAGGCTTTTTGTCATCAGCAGGTTTATCGCCATCAGCAACAGGTTGTGGCTTATCACCTTCCTGTTGTGATGGATCACCAACTGGAGCAGGGTTATCACCTGCAGGCGCTGACGGTTCTGACGCAGCCGGAGCTGCTCCACCATCGACTGGTTGCTCATTGCAAAGACGGCGATACATCAAACGCTCAAATAAATTCATGATCACTCCTGTTCACTGGCCTCTTTGGCCATCTTCAAATACTGTTCAGGGCAATGCGCCATAACGCGCTGAAACAGTTCCAGCGCCAGATTGCGTTGCCCCTCATTAAATGCCATTGCCATAGCGTCCATCGGTGAGATAGCGGAAAACACACGGCCTTTCTCCAGCACCGACCAGACAACGCGACGCCCCTGTTCACTGCTCATGACAAAGCGAATGTCATCAATTTCACGCTGTGCCATGTCACGTTGCTTACGGGCGTTTTCTTCTTTCAGTTGATCATCTTCGTAATCTGTCATTGTGATTGCCCACCCTGACCACTAACTGCATTCGCCATAGCTGACAAAACACTCGGATCCGAAGTTTTAGCTTCGCTTAGCGTCTTGGCACCCTGTGCCGCCGCCATCCCCATCGCCATCATTTGTTGCTGCTGTTGTTGCTGTGCCCGTTGCTGGCGAGCCTGCTCAACCTGTTCCTGCGGAACAATGACGGTTGGAGACACTCCGGACATATCAGCGAATGCATCGATCGCCTGATCAACGTTGAGTTTGTCGAGAGCTTCTGGTTTCGCTTGCGCAAGTTGACCAATGAAGTTAACCGTGGACGCCAGACTGGACAGGCCGATAGACTTCTGCGCCTGAGCCATGACGGAAATGTATTCGACCTTCAGGGGCATACCTTCCATCACGTCTGGCGGTGGCGGCAGCATGTTTTTACGCACCATCATCGAGAAAGAGCGGTCAATGAGAGGATTAAGACATTCGTCGTTCAGACGCTCCAGAACCGGCCCCAACATCAGAAGTTTTTCTTCTTTCATTTCGATCACCGCTTCAACAGGCATCGAGCGGGTATTGATGTTCTGCAACATCATGAACAGATCGACAAAGTAGGCGCTGTTAATGATTTGACGAGTGTCCTGAATGTCTGCCACCAAATCTGCTGTACTGGGGTTAACCAGATAAGCAGGCCTGAAACCATCCTGACCAGTAATCTGATCGATATACGTGATGTCGCCAGGAAGAAGGGAGGCACGCTGATTCTTGAGGGAAGTCGGAGCAACCATCGGCGGATTGGTGGCTTTATCAATCAACTGCGACTTGCGCTTCTGGAGAAGCTGCAATGCCTTAACAGGTCCAAGCGCCAGCATACCCGGGCATGATGATCCATAAACATCTTCGCCGTTAACTTCCCAGCGCGGAGCCATAATTGGAAACTCATCGAATCCGGACTCACGCAACAACTTGTCGTTATCGCCACCAACCTCGTAATAAACCGATTTGAATGGCTTGTTCTTGCTATCCAGCTTCGATGTATCGCGGTCAATGTTCGGGTAAACCGAATGCATCACTTCAATCCACTTCTCGTAGGTGCCGCTTTCCCACATGCTTTTTACGGATTCGCTGACGTTATTTAGCCCGAACTCCTGAACAAGCTGACGAACAGTCATAGAGAACTTGCGAAAACAGGTGTCCACACTGCCACGAGGTGAGTTAGCCAGGTAGTAACTGCCTATCGGGAATGGCATTGTGCGAATGATGTCCTCGTCATCCTCCAGCACTGCCATTGCACCAGTGCTGTATGTGCCGAGGCTTCCGTATAACTGCGGCAGCGACTGATAGAGATTCGACTTATTGAACATATCGTTCATGCGGTTCTGCACCGCCTCAAGCCACAACTTAACAGGGCCATAATCCATCATTTCAGGATCTGGCGTAGCCAGGCGAAACCACGGACGGGCGGGGCTTGTTATGCCTGACATCATGCCGCTGGCAAGAGTGCGCGCCGCCATAGTCCCGGTCGAATCAATAATGCGTGTATTGCGTCGATCGTTACGGTTAACCTCAGAAGTCAGAAAGCGGGAACCACGCGGGTTGATGTAATCACTCAACTCGCGCCAGTGCGGCTCGAACGACTGACGCTCGCTTTCAAGTTGTGCGAACTGTTTGTTCAATCGCTCTTTAGTTGTTTCCGCCATTTCAATGACTCCGGTTACTGACCAAGCAGCGTTTTACCGCTGGTATTAGCGGTTGATGTGTCGCCCTGAGAACCGGTAAGCAGCGTAGAACTACGACCAGCAGCAGCGCGACGGCGACGTGTTTCTTCGTCGCGGGCATCAACAACGGCGGCATCCTGCTCCTGTGGTGCTGCCTGAACTTCTGGTGTTGCAGGCACTGATGGTGAGCTACCCATGCACATATCAATGACTCCGTACGCAATTAAATTATTACCAATTTAACCACATATGATTTATTTATCGTAGATAGTTGACATTTAACGCACAAATTATTACCTTTCAGGTAACCAAAGAGTTCATTCCGGTTACTAACCTGACTGGCTTGTCGTTAAATTGAACAGGTGGAGTGAGCTTTTATTTTGAGCAGTACGGCGTATGGCACATGCGCCGATAGCGGTCTGGATACGTTTAAGGGGCACCCTCCCTTGCTCGGGCAAACGAACCAGGTAGCCGGAATGTGCAAGTCGAGCGGTTTTATTCCGCGCACGGGGATTCACCATCCCGGCGATTCGGTGTGACGCCTCGGAAGAGACGAGGGTACAACGATGAGAGCATTTATGGAGCCGAGACAAAGTGTGGCGCCTTAACAGGCTAAGTGCTCTCAGCGTTGTGGCATTAGCTCAGTTGGACAGAGCAACCGCCTTCTAAGCGGTTGGTCGCAGGTTCGAATCCTGCATGCCACGCCAGAATCACGCCTGAGGACCGTGATGCCAGAAGTTCCAGGGGCTTGGCGGTGATGGTTTCCCTTGAAGGCCTATCACCGCCCTTTTTACAGCAGGACGCCATTGCGATGACTTCATGCTGTAAACCCGTACAGCCACGGAAGGCATAACTCATTGCTTCCAGTTCGCCCGGTTCGCCGGGCATTTTTTTTGCCTGATGACCACAAATTACCTTAAAGGTATAATCATGAAAAACTTTAAGGTAATTAGTATGTTCGAATCGTTCAAAGAGCTGTTTTTATCTACTGCCAATACTGCCGTGCATCGAGCTAAAAACCCTGTGCTTGGTGCTTTTGTTATGTCCTGGTGCGCCTTCAACTGGAAATCACTTCTTTATCTGTTTTTTAGCAAATCAAATATAATAGATAAAATTTCATACATCTCAGATAACAGCACATGGAAAACTGTTATGTTTTATCCATGCTTATCTGTAATTACTATCTGCTGCCTATTACCATGGGTAAACAATATCATTAACGTATGGCAAGCAAAACCTCTTGATAATAATGACTCAATCGAAAACCACCGGAAGGCAAGAAAAATACAACGTGAAACACGGCTACAGAGATTGCTGGCTAAAAAAGACATTACTTACGAAAAAGTAAAAACAGGCGCTGAAAAAAACATTCAAGACATGAAAGAGGAAATAATTCTTTCAAAAGACAGAATGGGACAACTCACATCTGAATTGAAAGAGAGGGAGACAGAACTGCGCGCAGCACAAGCTCGTATTTTAGAATTATCTAAGGTTATTGATGAAACAACATCTAAACTAGAAAATCTAGAAAAAACTCACAAAAATTTAAAAAACGAATATGAGTCCTATAAGAAAAACATTCCTTTGGCAACAAATAATACAATTGCTAATGGGCTTGTAGGTCTAAAATCATTACAAGACTTTAATGAGTCCGTAAAGAAACTTGGCGTTACTGGAATTAACAATCCAGAAATCAGTACATTATTGAATAATCCTCTAGTAAATATAAATGGTGATTTAAATTCCACCTATCAAAGAAAATCAAAAACACAAAAGTAAAAATCATTCAAATGGGTCATAGTCTGTTATAGCCCTGCCCTGCTGCTGCCGTGGGTCATTAGTTTTCTTGGCTACCGGGAACGCAAACGTCAGCAGTAGCGCATCGCCTTTACCAGGAGAACGCCCAAGCCGCTCCTTGATATCTTCCTTCGGTTCGATAACGATTTTACCGTCCACTCGAACTTTGTACTCTGCCGCCGACAGGTCGTCCGCTGTTTCCTGGTCATCAAGCATGCCGCCCAGCCTCAGCCATGTCTTGCATGAGTTGAACATCTCCCCACGCTTGTTGAGCATCTGCGGGTCAGTAGACGCGCCACCAAACGGAACAAGTTGCCATGTACGACCCCAGCCGTCACCGATTGACTTCAGACCAGTTCCGTAACCGAAGTCGATGAACACTGCGTCAGCCTGGTACTGGTCTTCAAAGTCAGCGATACGCTTCGCCATTATCAGATCGTCAGTGGTCTTGTTGCCAGTCCACAGCACCTTACTGTGTAGCCCCTGCCGCAGGTATATCACAGCGTCATCAACGCCGGAGTATGCCGGGTCAACGCCAATTATCACCGGAGCATGTGCAACCTGCGCAGCGGTTACCACCCGTTTCATTGCCTCGTCAGTAAGACCGGTAGGGATAAACTGCAATTCAGATGCATCAGGGAATATTCCACGCACACGGATTTTAACGAAGTCGCTGTCTTCCCCGTAGTCATCAACCCATTTCTGCAACTGCTGTTTGTTGGTGCCTTCCACCGTCCGGCTGTCAATCTGCGCAGTTTTCCAGCGGTGTTTATATTTGCGGAAACATTCGCGGAAACGTCCGGTATTACGCGTCGGGTTTCCGAACGCCACCCAGATAATCTCAGTGTCTTCGTCCGTTAGCGCACCCTCGGCAACTTCCCACACCAGATCCGCAATGTTCGACGCTTCATCGAATACCACGATGATGCGTTTGCGCTCGTTGTGTAGTCCGGCGAATGCCTCAGTGTTGTGCTCAGACCAAGGGATTGCGTCAGCTCGCCACCGCTTGTCGTGCCCAGGGTCATTGCTGTACATCGCGGTAGCGGTACAGGTAAACCAGTCTTTCGTGATAGCAAGGTTCGACCACTTGATAATTTCCGGCCAGGTCTTCGTTCGTAGCTGGTTGTCGGTGTTGGCGGTCACCACGACCTTACAATCCTCGCAAGTGGACATGCCCCAGTTGATCAGCATTGAGATAAATGCGGATTTACCAATACCGTGACCAGAAGCGCGTGCCAGCATAAGCGGCTGATAGCGCGTCTCTGGATTCTGCAGGTGATCACGTATCTCTCGGAACGCATCAGCCTGCCATTGACGTGGGCCGGTGGCATGTGCCAGTTCAGTCCCCTCTTCCCCCCACGGGAACGCATAGAGGGCATAGCCAAGCGGATCGTGAGTGAACCCTGCAATATCCTCGATCAACTGCTCTTCAGGAGATAACGATGTATCTGTCACTGATTACCATCCTGACGTTCTTTGAGTCGCTTCCTGGCTGCTGCTATGCGATCAGCAATTGTCACATTCACATTAACATCCAGACGTTCTTTGAACGCGTTGACATCAACATGCTTACCAATCAGCTCAAGGTTCTTCACCTTGTCAGGCCATTTAATTTTTTTGAGGATTGTCTCTATCGAATCCTCGTTCATGTTCATGATGATCGATGACAGATCAAAGCCACTAAGCGTAGTGCGCCAGATTTTCGGCCACTCACGGATTGGTTTAAGGCTCCCATCGTCGTTGAGGATGTCGATCACGTCCATCTGGTCGATCTCCACCAGGCGCATGAGAACGTAATCAGCACTGACGCGCATTCGTTTGTTGCGCTCCTCCATCAACTCGGCAATCCGTTTTTGAATGCGTTCATCGCGCATCATGACACTGGCTTTAACTGCCGCTGTATTTGGGGAGAATCCTGCATTAATCGCTGCCTGAGTCTGGTTTTCAGGCGTTTTGATGTATGACTGGCAATAAGCCTCCTGCATTGCTGTTAGTGGCTTAAATTGCGTTGATTTGCGTTTATAGGTTTTAGGTTCAGCAGGCATCATAACCACCGTGGTAATAGTTACCGTTGTGGTAATAGTACCATGCAAAATAAAGCCGCCATAGTTGGCGGCAGTATTCAAAACCATCAAATTCATCATGCATAATCTACTCGTGACATGTCACACTATTAATTTCGTTTCATGCCAGCCTTTAGTCACCCAGCATTGCGAGTCACCATTACACGGGCATGAATTAACTGGAACTCTCTCGCCGCACTTACCGCAACGTTTTCTGCTGATCGATTTTATACGCCCGCGCACGCGTGCATCATCCTGGCGGATCAGTAACGCTATATACTCACCAAATTCGTAAGGCGCACGCCCGGGGCGACGCGTGGCACAGTTACGCTCCAGCATTTCAATTTCCTGAGCATCAAGCACAATCTCCAGTTTACGCACACCAGATGCAGCTTGTCTGGCTCTCTGAGCGGCTTTGCGCTCTGCTGCTGATTTAGCCATCAATATTTACCTTTATCGCGAACACCTTTACCGGTTTATCGCCGAAGTGCGGATGTGTGATTGTCTTGATTTCATACCCTTCATACGGGACGTCTATTCTGCGGCTGGAATCGTCGCGCTTCGGATATCCCTTTGTGATAATCAGGCGGTCATGCTTACGGTTAACGAGGCGCTTTTTCCAGTAGTCATTACACAGGCGATACTCTTCCGTTTTCTCCCCGCGAATCATGGCATCGAAGTATTCACCTTTGACGGCAAGTTGCAGGTTAGCCACGGTTAACCTCCTGCGGCGGTTTTGCTGCAAAATGCGCAATACCTTTATCCCAGATGGATTTTATGGTCGTCCACGTGACTGGTACTTTAATTTCAATTCGTCCGCTCCCGTCACAGGTATCGCAATCATCATCGCCAAAGCATTCCGGGCAGCTTATAAACGTAGTTTCTGAAAATTCACCGGATAGCACACCCTTAGCGCCGTTCTCAGCGGTTAGTTTCTTCGGCACTATAACCCAACCATCCGGAGTTACCGGAAGCGAGAACGGCAGCACATCTCTGTGAACAAGTTTTTGCTGTGACAGGTTATCCAGAACTTTCTGTACTGCTGCATCACCGAATACACCAAGCGCATCTGCCATAACTCCTACAACCTGATAAGCCTCAGCGCATACCGTGGATAAACCATCCGGAATTACCGGAGAGTTTACGGCTAACGAGCGACCCAACTCAGCGCGGGCTTGCCAGGCTAACCAGGCAGCGTTTTTTGCGCCAACACCAGCTATGGGGAGGTTCTCGTCGTTATTCCAGGCATTGAAAGCTGCACGTTCATCAAGCCCAACAGGTACTACTGCCAACTGACTGGCATATTTGTTAATGGTAACGATAAGCTCTTGCTCAGCCTCATCCAGACAATCACCGATACCTCGCCTGTCACCGTCAAAATCATCGAAATCGGCACGAATCCTGGCAACCTTCAGGATTGCGGACAACACCTCACTAGGAATTGCCGGATAGTTGGTTGACGTTTCCGCGATTTCTCGAAAATTATTGGTTGACGAATTCTTGTTTTCCCGAAAGTTTCCGGACTGAAGCATAGCGGCGCGGCAGGTGTTCCAAATCTCCTGAGCGTCTTCATCGTTGAAGAGATCGTCAGAATGCGACGACATCAGCTCTCGAATTTCTGCCGGGCATTTCTCCGGCGCAGCCATCGGCGCTGGCGGCGCGGAGAATAGTGGCTTAGGTGTTATCTCCGCACGTTTTGCGTATGCTTCAACTGTGTCAGGGTTAAACAAAATTATGTTTTCACCGCATTCCCACGCCACCGGTTCTGCTTCCAGCGATGCCAGAGCAATTTCATAAGCACGGCGCTCAATATTGTCTCGCACGTCCAGGCTGCTGATGCGCTCTTTGATTTCTTTAATCAGTTCTTTGTCGGTAAAAGTGGTCATATCACTCTCCTTTGATGCGAATGTCAGCGACGCGTAATGCGTGTTCTAGGTCAATCAGGTAAAGCCAACTGCCATTTTCTTTAGGTATCATGACTTGTCGCTCATCTGCATTTATCGGGTGTCCATATCGAAGGTCGTAGCGAGTCGGTAATTGAACTTCCCGCGCTTCCAGTTCAGCAATACGCTTGCACCCATCAGAGATAACTCCCTCGTAATACTCGCGCTGCTCGTTGAGTTTTGATTTTGCTGCTTCAAGCTCAACGCGCAGCTTCCCTACCGTTAGCGCAATCTCCTCGTTCTCCTGGTCGCGGCGTTTGATGTATTGCTGGTTTCTTTCCCGTTCATCCAGAAGCGCCAGCACGGTTTCTGGTCCGGCCAGAAATTTGAAGGCGTTGAGCGCATCAATATCCACACCGTAATCTTTAAGTTCCTGTTCACTTATCAGATCATCATCAACTGGCAACATTAACAGGCGTTCCATTGCCGGAATTGCACGTTCCGCCGCCTCACGCAGTGCCTGGTAATTAATTTCGCTCACTGGTTGCCTCCTTTGCGAAGCTGTTCAGCAATACTTACGCATATCTCTGCGCCTCTAATCAGCCCCGGAACGTTCTTGTTTGGCCCAACTTCACCATCAACAAAATCAATCATCGCGTTACGAGCCATATCCACCCCCTGCGCCCGGACTTCAGCCAGGAAAGCATCGGTGGCTGGCATATTTCCTGTTGCCTTCATGGCCTCCAAAATAACCAGAACGCCATCTCGCCCAACCACCTCAGCGATAACCTCGGTGTTGTCGCCAACAACATCGCAGAATGCCTGAACTGCCTTACGAGCCAGCTCATTCTCCGCCGCCAGCACCGAAAACTTCTCGTGCGCCAACTTAACAGCCGAATCAGCCTGCTTAATTGACTCAGTCGCTCTCTGGTGGTCTTCGGCCAGCGCATTAGCACGCACCAGTTGCACTTCCAGTTGCGTTGCCAAATCGCTGATCAGCTTTGCCACACTGCGCATATCAACGGCACCACATTCTGCTTTCAGTTCCGAAGCCATCTCATGCCCGGCGGAAACTAACCCTTTGATATTACTTTCCATCTTTACCCTCGCTTATCCACATAACTTATTGATTACATTGATAACTAAAAAGATCGTCGATTCAGAACTCTTCGATGTTCCAGCCGCCACCTGCTTTCTTTGGTTTAACCGTTACCCCGATGATTCGGAACGGATACTGATCTGCGGCTACTTTGGTTTTCACCCTGGCGTCGTCGGTCCAGAATCCCCCTTTCACTTCGTGCAGTTCCATCTCTCCGGTGGCGAGCATCACAGCGAAATCGGGCGTATAGAACGTGTTGTCTGCTAACCGCAGCTTAATACCCTCGAATCGATACCAGGCGATTTCCCCTGCACGTTTACGCTGCTCAAGGTGCTGGCAATACGCAGATTCTGTTTTGTTCATCTGGCCTGTTTTGAGTCGACCAAGAGCCTGTATCTGTTTTCTCATGATTTACCTCTAAGGTAATTAAAAACCACATAAGACACGAAATCAATAGAGCTTAGAATATTTTGTTACCTTATAGGTAATTATTGAGGCGTAAAAAAATGCGCTATCGCGCTGGTATTACTTGATAAATCCTGCCGCCTTTCCCCGCCTGTATTCCTCCATCAGCCACTGCGCCGGTGTTATTCCCCCAAGGGTGGCGGCGTTAGGCATGCACCCGAAACTTCGCCCTGGTGGATGGTAAACGTCTCTCCCTGTGTCCGGAGGTGTACTCATGGGCTCTGGCTTTGCCTGTATGCTGATCACCGGATCGGGTATCTGCTGTCCGGAAGCCACCTTTTTCGCCCAATCATCGAGCAGCCTGCGCGCGTGTTTCTCAACCTCAATCTCGCTAAGCTGGCGCTGATACATTGCACGGCGGGTATCACATACGACCCAGTACATAACCGGATGCCGCCACGGGAATCTTTCGGGACCACCAGGATATAAACTTTTTTCCTTGCTGTACCGGTGAAACTCCGCCATCACATCGTCAATGGTGACGCCAAGAACCATCTTGCTGTCTTTGCACCACTTGATGAATTGCCCTGGCGACGGCCAGAACGGAGATTCACTGGCGCGGGCGTGGCGCATACCAGCGTTAACCTGTTCCATTGTAGTGATCCCATTCTCCAGAAACGCAAGCATCCATTGCTTACGGAATTCATTAAGTTTGTTCTGCTCCCTTATGGTCGAAACGCTTGCAGGAAATGCAGCCTGTAACTGGACAAATAGTTCATTGAAAATTCTAGCAACCTGCTCCTTTTTGCCATTGCTGTCACGCCGCTCTTCATGCACAGCAACACCATGCTCACGTAAGCGATCGTACTCATTGAGAAGTTCTGGAGTTGATTTCATCCCACACCCCTTCTATCCAGTCAGTGTTATTCCAGTCAAGCTCATCGCTTTTCCCGGCATTTTTTGATTTTCCCCTGATATGATTTACGTGCCTGGCGAATTTTTGTTCCCACTGAACCTGCGTGAACACTTTGCCCTCAGCCATCCAGTAATCCCGGAATGCAGCAAGTTCAGCAGGTGTAAATTCAGGTTCCGGCAGGGCCGTTCCCCACAGCGCAGCACGCCGCCGAAAATCTGGCGACGGTAGCCAGCCATCTGTCATCGGAAATTTCCCGATGGGTTCACTCAGGCCATCCAGAAATTCAGGTTCTGCCACCTGCAACGGCGTACTGTTCGCTTCACTGGTCGGAGCACCCTCGCGCACGTGCGCTATGTGTGGGGTTTTATATATATCTTCCTCTTCCTCTTCCTCTGGTAACTCCTTTTGTAACGCTGTTGGCGTTACTTTTTGCGTTACTCGTTTTCGATGCTCTGCCACTCTTCTATTCGTAAGTGCACGTTTTTTCGATGATTCTCCATTGTGTCGCTCAAAGTTTGGAAGAATTAGTTTGCCGTCATGATAAGCAAGCCATCCGACGCTAATGAGGGCGTCAGCAAATCCTGTAATAAAAGCGAGTCTATCAAGTACTCCTTTTGTAACGCTGCCAGCGTTACCGTCTATTGTTTGCTGGTCAGCCCATGCCCATATACGAACCAGCTTTCCAAGAACAGCATCTGGATCAATACCCAGAATTTCTGCTATCTGAAAAATTTCAGGTTTATCAGGAGTGATAACTTCAACCTTAATCCAGCTGCTTGCCATAGGTTTCCCCTCTTGCACTCTTTAGTGCACAAGCAAATTCATTACGATGGCGGTTGGCGCTATTCATTGCACATTCAACACATGTTCCGTTCAGAACATACCTTTCAGAGAGATGGCCGTGACGGCACTGCTTTCCTGTGAAATAGCGATTTAACCCGGCTTTTGCGGCCTCCATTCTGGTTACTATCTTCAATTTTTCCGCCCCTTTTTGTTATTGATATTGGCTATTTTGCACAATTGGAAAATTTGATCAACCAGATTTGGTTTTTTATTACCTTTGAGGTACGAATAGATATGAAAAGACCGCCGGGTGGCGGTCTACAGAGGGTTGTAGCTGGATATCATGAGTAGAAGAAGTATGCCAGTTCTGCTTTTGAGCGCAGCCATTGTCTTGTTTTACAGGCTTTAAAAAGCCCATTCATCAATACTTTACCTGGCATTTTGCGCTTGCCTGTTAAGTGAGTCTGGATATAGTGACTCGTCGTTCCGGCTTCCTGTGCGAAGGCTTCACGCTCATCCGGAGTAAGTGCAAGCCAGTGCTTTTTGAAATCGAAATGTCCGTTATCGCTCATAGCTATTGCCTGATATTTATTTCAGATAATAAATATTCACCCATAAGGTAACAAAAATCAAGGATAGTTACCTATGAGGTGCATTTACCTGTTGGGTAATATTGCTTTAAATTGAATCATCTACTGATTCATATATGAGGCGATTTTCCAGAAAATGAAAAGTATCCAGGACGTCCGCAGGCAAAATCTCAACGACTTGATCGACCGTGAATTCAATGGTGTTCAGACGCGGATGGCAGAAAAACTTGGAACTCAGGCAAATCTGGTAAACCGCTGGGCTCTTGGCAAGAAGGTTATCGGCGACCAGGTTGCACGAAAAATTGAAGCTGCCGCCAATAAACCCCGTAACTGGCTTGATATTGATCGTTCGCTTTCTCAGGAGGGTTTTCAGCCTGTCGGCCCGAGCGATATAGGTCAGCTGGCGGCTCACAACCTGGAACGCTGGATGAGCGAAAGCCGCGACCTTTCAACACAGGGAAAACTTCACCGCGCATCCGGCGTCGCCCAGGTGACAATCAGCCGCCTGTTAAACAATGAGGTCAGCGTTTCCATTTCCACCCTGGAGAATGTTGCATCCGCATTCGGGCGTCACGGATATGAACTACTGATTCACCCGCACGACCCTGCGACTATCAACTATGACCGCTCACGCTACGCATTGTTACCCGAAACCGAGAAAGCAAAGATCGAAAGTTACATTGAATTTGTCATCAACCAGAACGAAAAAAGCAAACAATAAAACTATAGTTTTCAGTAAGTAAGCCGCCTCATGGCGGCTTTTTTATTGCCAGATAGATTACCTTACGGGTAATTTTTTTAACTCATATCTATTGACACCAAACCAAATAAGCATAATTATTACCTTAACGGTAACAGACCGAGGTAACAAGTTATGCAGTGGAAAATCATCAACGGTTGGTACTGCGTTACTGCATGCGGATTCATGAGCTGGAAGTTCCGCACCTTACAGGAAGGCATTAAGTGGGCTTTCGTCAGCAAAGAAGCTCGCGATGTAGCCAACGATAACGAGATATGGGAGGGCTGATAATGAACGTTAATCAGCAGAAAAATCTTCAAAAAATCATGCTGGCATTCGACAAGGACTACCGCCTGTCAGAACAGCTATATGACCGACAAGTTGAACTGATTGAGAGCATCCGACTTCATCAACTGTCCTCAACTTTCGACGTTGTAACAGGCAAAGGCGTTCGTCAGGAAGTGCTGGAGGCTGCTAAAGACAGCCCTGAGTTCGAAGAACTGATGGATTCCTACCGGCGCGAGGCAATGGCAATTATCGCCCGCTGGGATCTGGCGGATCGGATTGATGGGCAGAGGGAAGCGGCATGATGCAGAACGCTGGAATCATGGATAGAACAAAATACATCGGAGGAAGCGATGTTGCAGGGATTCTTGGAATTAGCCCATGGCGCACCCCGCTTGAGGTTTATCTGGATAAGGTCCAGCCACGTGTCAAACCAGTAGACCCAAGCAAGCAGAAAGTTTTCACGCGTGGCCAGCGTATGGAGCCATACGTAATAGACCTGCTTTCTGAGGAAACAGGGATGGAAATCGTTCATCGCGGAAACCGCTATATCCACCGTGATTACGATTTTATTGCAGCTGAGATCGATGCAGAAGCAGCGTCAGGCGAGAACATTGAGATCAAAACAGTTAGTCCGTTCAAAGCCAAAGAATGGGGAGAAATCCAGACAGATGCAATTCCTGTGCATTACACGGCCCAGGCCATGCACGGGTTGATGGTTACAAACAAACAGGTATGCGTTTTCGGTGTGCTTATCGGTGGCGACGACTTCCGAATCTATCGGGTTGAGCGTGATGAAGAAACTATCCAGGCGATCTTAGAAAAAGAAATCGCTTTCTGGGACCGAGTGAAAAATCTTAACCCGCCGGAAGCTACCAGCGTAAGCGATGTATCGCTGATGTTTGAGAAAGATGCCGGGACAAGTATCGAGGCTGACGGAAAGGCACTCGCACTATTCAACGATCTACGAGACATGAAGTCACGCAGAAAATCACTGGAAGAAGAAATAGCTATATCAGAAGAGAAGCTGAAGATGTACATGCAAGAGCACTCAGTCCTGACCCTGGACGGAAAGCCGCTCTGCACATGGAAATCTCAGATCAGCAACAGATTCGACCAGAAGCTATTCCAGTCAGTACACCCTGAGTTATTCGAAAAATTCAAAACAACAACGACACAACGCGTCTTCAGAATGAAGTAAGGAGAAAAAATGTCTATCAATGCACTTAAGGCAGCGGCTGCCGGTAACCAAGTTGCACATCATAATGAGAAACCAACAACTCTGGCCGGACTTCTGGCAGACCCAAAAATTAAAGCTCAGATGGCTTTGGCACTTCCAAAGCACATGACAGCAGACCGTCTGGCGCGCATAGCAACCACAGAGATCCGAAAGGTTCCAAAACTTGCATCATGCGACCAAGCCAGCTTCCTGGGGGCAATTATGCAATGTGCCCAATTGGGTCTTGAACCAGGCGGAGCTCTTGGACACGCTTACCTGATACCGTTCGACAAACGCCAGAAAGTAAATGGAAGATGGGAAACCGTATCTACAGAAGCACAGCTGATTATCGGCTATCGCGGAATGATTGACCTTGCCCGCCGCTCTGGGCAGATCCTGAGTATCTCGGCTCGTACCGTACATACAAACGACAAATTCAGCTACTCATACGGCCTGGAAGAAACGCTCGAGCATTTACCTTGCGAAACAGGTGACCGCGGAGAATTAACGCACGTTTACGCCGTTGCACGACTGAAAGATGGCGGAGTCCAATTTGAAGTTATGAGCCGGGCAGACATTGAGAAAGTTCGTGCACTGAGCAAAGCCGGTAGCAGTGGCCCATGGGTTGATCACTTCGATGAGATGGCTAAAAAAACAGTAATTCGCCGACTATTCAAATATCTTCCTGTTTCTATTGAAATGCAGAAGGCTGTTGTTATGGATGAGCGCGCTGAAGCTGGACTTAGCCAAGATAACGCAGCTGTTATCACTGGTGAATATTCCGTAGTTGACGATGAGCGTCAACACCTGTCGCCAATTTCAGATTCAGAACGAGAAGAAGCTCGAGAATATATCATCGCGATACTTAATAGCCTGGATCCATCTGCTGAAGATGCAAAAACGATGTTCAAGAGCGCTGAAAATGAGATTAACACCATGGCTGAAAAGCTCGGTGATGAATATCACCAAAAATTCATGATGACGCTTAACGATATGCGTCCAGAATTCGAGTAACCACCACCGCGGTGCCACACGCGCCGCACTGCAACCAAGAGAGGTATTTATGAAAGGTGCATTAGGTAAGAAGGAACTCCTGGCGGTGGTGCCACTGTCATGGAGCACTATCGACCGTATGGAGCGCGCAGGGGAATTTCCTAAACGCTGGTATATCACTGACAAACGCTGCGCATGGAACCGTGACGAAGTTGAGCGTTGGCTTGATGAACGTCAGGCAGCAAGCCCGGCAGAGTTCCAGGGTAAAAAACCTCCTGTTCAGCAACGTGTATATCGTCCCGTGAGCAACGCTGCATGAGTGCGCTGCTAAGGCACTGGATCAAATGGTCAGGATGGTACTTATTCCTGGCCTCTGTTTCAGCATGGCTTTATCTGCTGGCATTAATTTTCAGAGAGGGTTGGATTAAGTGAGAAAGTTAAGCCGACTTGAAAAATATCACATGAATAAGGTTTCAATGCGCAGTCCGTCAAAGATTGTCGCCGTTACTCCTGCGGCGATAGAGATCGAAAAACGCGCGATTGAAAGAGAGAAAAAAGGGCAGTTCCGCATTGCCGCTCACCTTTGGCTTCAGTGTATGGATGTTGCTTCTGGTGATGTTGAGCGTGCAAGGATCGCGGTTCGCAGGGACCAATGTATCACAAAAGGTAACGGCCTTCGCCGTGGAGACTATAGCGGTATAGGATGTTGCGGGGTGGTTTATGACTAAGAAATACACACTAATCTATGCAGATCCACCCTGGGTATACCGGGACAAAGCCGCAGATGGTAATCGCGGTGCCAGTTTTAAATATCCGGTTATGAGTGTGATGGATATCTGCCGCCTTCCTGTGTGGGATTTGGCCGATGAAAACTGTCTGTTGGCCATGTGGTGGGTGCCAACACAACCACTCGAAGCGCTAAAAGTTGTTGAAGCCTGGGGATTCCGTCTGATGACCATGAAGGGCTTCACGTGGATAAAATGTGGTAGTCGACAACCAGATAAACTGGTTATGGGTATGGGACACATGACTCGCGCCAATAGTGAAGATTGCCTGTTTGCGGTAAAGGGAAAACTACCTACGCGCATTAATGCAGGGATCGTTCAGTCATTTACCGCACCGCGGCTTGAGCATTCAAGAAAGCCAGATATCGTTCGTGAAAAACTTGTGCAATTATTAGGCGATGTTTCTCGCATTGAACTGTTCGCCCGCCAGACGTCTCATGGCTTCGATGTTTGGGGTAATCAGTGCGAAGACCCGGCAGTGCAACTACACCCTGGATACGCGTTGGATATTGGCGGATTAACAAATGCATTCAGCAATGCTCCGCTGTCACCAACAGACAACCAGGGGCGGGAGCGTGCTGCATGAACAGGGCATCACCAGCAGATTTAAGAAAATGCCTTGAAACTGCAAACATGCTTGCACACAGCGGGATCAGGTTTGTTCCAATTCCCGCTGTCACTGATGCTGAATTTGCAACACTGTCAGCAATATTCGAAAACAAAATTGAATCACTGGCAGCAGAAGCCGAGATGGAAGAAAATCAGCAGAATAATTAAACGTTATTCCCCCGCCATCCACTTCTCAAACTTCGACGGGGAGAACGGAATCAGATCCGTATGCTCCCCGTTAATCCAGGAATCAATCATATCGGCCCACTGCTGCAACATGTAGGCGCGCTGTCTGGCGTATTCCGCTTTGTTATATACGGCGCGCACACCTTTCTGCTCATGTGCCAGAGCCTTTTCAATCCAGTCTGAAGGATAACCAGCCTCATGCAACAACGTACTGGCTGTACGGCGCATATCGTGTACGGTGAAGTCCTGAATATGCTCACCATCTTCATTTATTATTTTCACCGTTCTGTCGATCAGAGAGTTCAGCGCGGCATTAGATAATGGCTTCCGGAAATTGTAACGACCAGGAACCAGATATTCACTTCCACCAGCGCACATCTGCAACCCAACCAATATATCCTGTGCCTGTTTAGGCAGGTAAATAACGTGCGCCCGGCTTCCCTTCATGCGGTCTGAAGGAATTGTCCATGTCCATTTTTTAAAATCTATTTCATCCCACGTTGCATTGGTGAATTCGCCTTTACGAACCATAGTGATAAGCACCAGCTTTAAAGCCATTTTCATAGTGCCCATAGCACCAATGGCATCCAGCGTGCGGAAGAACAGGCCAATTTCTTCTGGTGTCAGTGTTCGCTCTCGTGGTTTAAATATGGCGATAGACGAAGGTTTAATGTCAGCCGCAGGATTAAACAAACCATGACCACGGTCATTGGCGTGACGGTATACGCTGCTGATGATCTCCCTGGCCTGTACTGCTGTTGCCCGGCCACCGCGTTCGACAATCCGGTCACACAAATCACGAACCATCGATGTGGTAATTTCAGCCATCATTTTATTGCCAAGAACCGGAAGTATGTCACGGTCGATCACCGCCTGTTTCATTGCGCGGGTACTGTCAGCCAGGATGACGTGTTTCATATAACTGTCGGTATGTACCGCAAACGTCTCGGCACCACGAATCTTTTTGATACCGTCACGTTTAGCCGCAGCCGGTGACTGGCCTGCTTTAAGCAGCTTCTTTGCAGCAATCAGTTCTTCTCGCGCTTCTGCCAGGCTGATACCGTCACGCCCATACTGCCCGATTACCAGTGTTTCGCGGCGACCGTTGATACGGTAGTCATAGCGAAACGAGACCGTGCCTGACGTAAGCACAGCTACATACAGCCCGTCACGATCGGAGACCTTGTACAGTTTGTCCTGCGGCTTGAGGTTTTTTAATTTTGTATCGGTAAGCACAATTCACCCGTATAGAAACCATTTTCATGACGGTATGAGAGTATACCTTTAAGGTAATACCGTCACCTGTACCGACGAAAAATATGGTGTAGAGTGAATAGAAATGAATACATAAAAACAAAAACCCTCTGTAAAAACAGAGGGTTAAATTGGTATCTGAATAGGAATGAGTTGCTATGAGTTAGCTGTTAATCATTCCCACTCAATAGTCGCTGGTGGCTTGCCGCTGATGTCATACACCACGCGGGAAATACCATTCACTTCATTGATAATGCGGTTGGAAACGCGACCGAGGAAATCGTACGGCAGATGTGCCCAGTGTGCGGTCATAAAGTCGATGGTTTCGACAGCACGCAGAGAGACAACCCAGTCATACTTACGACCATCGCCCATTACGCCAACGGAACGTACTGGCAGGAAGACGGTGAACGCCTGGCTGACTTTGTCGTACAGGTCCGCTTTACGCAGTTCTTCAATGAAGATGGCGTCAGCACGGCGCAGCAGGTCACAATACTCTTTCTTCACTTCTCCCAGAACACGAACGCCAAGGCCTGGTCCCGGGAACGGGTGACGGTACAACATGTCATACGGTAGGCCCAGCTCCAGACCAATCTTACGCACTTCGTCTTTGAACAGCTCTTTCAGCGGTTCAACCAGGCCCATCTTCATCTCTTTCGGCAGGCCACCCACGTTGTGGTGAGATTTGATGACGTGTGCTTTACCGGTTGCAGAAGCAGCAGATTCGATAACGTCAGGGTAGATGGTGCCCTGCGCCAGCCACTTCACGTCTTCCAGTTTCAGCGCTTCTTCATCGAATACTTCAACGAAAACGCGCCCGATGATTTTACGTTTTGCTTCCGGATCATTTTCGCCAGCCAGCGCTGACAAGAAGCGATCTTCTGCCGGTACGTGAACAATATTCAGACCAAAGTGATCGCCAAACATATCCAGAACCTGCTCTGCTTCGTTGAGACGCAGCAGGCCGTTGTCGACGAATACGCAAGTCAGGTTTTTACCGATAGCGCGGTGCAACAGCATTGCGGTAACGGAGGAATCCACGCCACCAGAGAGGCCGAGGATGACTTTATCGTCGCCCACTTGCTCGCGGATGCGGGCTACAGCGTCGTCGATAATTTTCGCTGGCGTCCACAGGGCTTCACACTGGCAGATATCACGCACAAAACGCTCCAGCATGCGCATACCCTGGCGGGTGTGAGTCACTTCCGGGTGGAACTGTACGCCATAGAAGCGTTTTTCTTCGTTGGCCATGATGGCAAACGGGCAGCTTTCGGTGCTGGCTACGGTGACGAAGTCGGACGGGATAGCGGTAACTTTATCGCCGTGGCTCATCCAGACGTCCAGCAGCGGTTTACCATCTGCGGTCAGCGCATCTTCGATACCGCGAACCAGTGCGCTGTCGTTTACGACTTCAACCTGCGCGTAGCCAAATTCACGTTCGTTAGAGGCTTCAACGTGACCGCCCAACTGCATTGCCATGGTCTGCATGCCATAGCAAACGCCGAATACCGGTACGCCTGCTTCAAAGACATACTGCGGCGCACGCGGGCTGTTTTCTTCGGTGGTGCTTTCCGGGCCGCCGGAAAGAATAATGCCGCTTGGATTGAAGTCACGAATTTGTGCTTCTGTCACATCCCACGCCCACAGTTCGCAGTAAACACCCAGCTCACGCACGCGGCGCGCAACCAGTTGAGTGTACTGAGAACCGAAGTCCAGAATGAGGATGCGATGCTTATGAATGTTTTCCGTCATTGACGCTTATTCCGAGGCAAGTGAAACAGATAATATAAATCGCCCGACATGAAGTCGGGCGAAGAGAATCAGGAGCCCAGACGGTAGTTCGGGGACTCTTTAGTAATGGTCACGTCGTGAACGTGGCTTTCCTGAATGCCCGCACCGCTGATACGTACAAACTCCGCTTTAGTACGCAGTTCGTCGATAGTACCACAGCCGGTCAGGCCCATACAGGAGCGCAGGCCGCCCATCTGCTGGTGAATGATCTCTTTCAGGCGACCTTTATAGGCTACGCGGCCTTCGATACCTTCCGGCACCAGTTTGTCGGCAGCGTTGTCGCTCTGGAAGTAACGGTCAGAAGAACCTTTGGACATCGCGCCCAGGGAACCCATACCACGGTAAGATTTGTAAGAACGGCCCTGGTAGAGTTCGATTTCACCCGGAGATTCTTCAGTACCTGCCAGCATGGAACCTACCATCACCGCGCTTGCGCCAGCGGCGATAGCTTTAGCGATATCGCCTGAGAAACGGATACCGCCGTCAGCGATAACCGGAATGCCGGTACCTTCCAGGGCTTCTACTGCATCAGCAACGGCGGTGATCTGCGGAACACCTACGCCAGTCACGATACGAGTCGTACAGATAGAGCCAGGGCCGATACCGACTTTAACCGCGCTGCAACCAGCTTCTGCCAGAGCGCGTGCCCCCGCAGCTGTTGCCACGTTGCCGCCGATGATTTGCAGATCCGGATATTTAGCACGAGTTTCACGGATACGCTGCAGAACGCCTTCAGAGTGACCGTGAGAGGAGTCGATCAGCAGAACGTCAACGCCTGCGGCAACCAGCGCATCGACACGCTCTTCGTTACCAGCGCCAGCACCAACCGCTGCACCAACACGCAGACGACCTTGTTCGTCTTTACAGGCGTTCGGTTTACGTTCTGCTTTCTGGAAATCTTTCACGGTGATCATGCCGATCAGGTGGAATTCGTCATCAACCACCAGCGCCTTTTCAACGCGTTTTTCGTGCATTTTTGCCAGCACCACTTCACGGGCTTCGCCTTCACGCACAGTTACCAGACGCTCTTTCGGCGTCATGTAAACGCTAACCGGTTGATTCAGATCGGTCACAAAACGCACGTCACGACCGGTGATGATGCCGACCAGTTCGTTTTCTTCGGTAACGACCGGGTAACCCGCAAAGCCGTTACGCTCGGTCAGTTCTTTCACTTCACGCAGCGTCGTGGTTGGCAGTACGGTCTGCGGATCGGTTACCACGCCAGATTCGTGTTTTTTCACACGGCGAACTTCTTCTGCCTGGCGTTCAATGGACATGTTTTTGTGGATAAAGCCGATACCGCCTTCCTGAGCCAGAGCAATAGCCAGGCGCGCTTCCGTTACGGTATCCATTGCTGCGGAAAGCATAGGGATATTCAGACGAATAGTTTTCGTCAGCTGGGTGCTGAGGTCAGCAGTATTCGGCAGAACGGTAGAATGAGCAGGAACGAGGAGAACGTCGTCAAACGTCAGAGCTTCTTTAGCGATACGTAGCATGGGCAATATCTCGACCAGAGTGGTTAATAAATATTGCCGCGGCATTATACAGAGCGTAACCGATTGCATCTACCCCTTTTTGCAAAAAATGCTTGCTATCCCCGGAGGGCGGGTTACTATCGACTGAATAACCTGCTGATTTAGAATTTGATCTCGCTCACATGTTACCTTCTCAATCCCCTGCAATTTTTACCGTTAGCCGCCTGAATCAAACGGTTCGTCTGCTGCTTGAGCATGAGATGGGACAGGTGTGGATCAGCGGCGAAATCTCTAATTTTACACAACCAGCCTCCGGTCACTGGTACTTTACGCTTAAAGACGATACCGCGCAGGTGCGCTGTGCGATGTTCCGCAACAGCAACCGCCGGGTCACCTTCCGCCCACAGCACGGGCAACAGGTTTTAGTTCGCGCCAATATTACGCTCTACGAGCCGCGCGGCGATTATCAAATTATCGTCGAAAGTATGCAGCCCGCCGGTGAAGGATTGCTGCAACAGAAGTACGAACAGCTTAAAGCGAAGTTGCAGACTGAAGGTTTGTTCGATCTGCAATACAAAAAATCACTCCCCTCCCCTGCGCATTGCGTTGGTGTGATCACCTCAAAAACCGGTGCTGCGCTACATGATATTTTGCATGTGTTAAAACGTCGCGATCCTTCTCTGCCGGTGATCATCTACCCCACCGCCGTACAGGGGGATGATGCGCCGGGGCAAATCGTTCGTGCCATTGAACTGGCGAATAAGCGCAACGAGTGTGACGTGTTGATCGTTGGCCGTGGCGGTGGTTCGCTGGAAGATTTATGGAGTTTTAATGATGAGCGTGTGGCGCGGGCGATTTTTGCCAGTCGCATTCCGATAGTCAGCGCCGTCGGGCATGAAACCGATGTGACAATTGCTGACTTTGTTGCTGATCTACGTGCGCCAACGCCGTCAGCCGCCGCTGAAGTGGTGAGCCGCAATCAGCAAGAATTGCTACGTCAGGTGCAATCGACCCGTCAACGGCTGGAGATGGCGATGGATTATTATCTCGCCAATCGCACGCGGCGCTTTACGCAGATCCATCACCGATTACAGCAACAGCATCCTCAGCTCCGGCTGGCACGTCAGCAAACTATGCTCGAACGTCTGCAAAAGCGGATGAGCTTTGCACTGGAGAATCAGCTTAAACGCGCGGGTCAGCAACAGCAGCGATTAACACGGCAACTCGTCCAGCAAAATCCGCAGTCGCGTATTCATCGCGCGCAAACGCGCATTCAGCAACTGGAATATCGTTTAGCAGAAACCCTGCGCGCACAGCTTAGCGCCACGCGTGAACGTTTCGGTAATGCAGTAACACACCTCGAAGCCGTAAGCCCACTGTCAACGCTGGCGCGCGGTTATAGCGTCACCAGCGCCGCTGATGGCGCGGTGTTAAAACAGGTTAAGCAAGTGAAAGTGGGTGAGACACTGACCACACGACTGGGAGATGGTGTGGTGATTAGTGAAGTCAGCGCCGTAACAAAAACCCGCAAATCACGTAAAAAAACGTCTAATCCGTAGACCGGATAAGAGGCGCCAGCATCGCATCCGGCAATAACTCCCAGGCTACTCCAGATCCGCCATGCTGGTTACTGGAAGCAGGTCACCAGACCCGGTTTATTTATTAGCGTGATACTACAATCCTGTGCTCCGGTACCTTCGTCCATCCCACACTGTTGAGAGGACAAATAAGGAAAACTGGGTGAAGACGGCCATCCCAGTGAATTAAAAACAGTATGCAACAACTCTAATTCATTGTATGTCGGTGCATTTTCTATGCTGCCACACTGCCTTGCGATATCCCATTTACTGGCATCAATGATATGTGCAGAAGCCCAGTTTTCGTAGTTAATAATCGGTGAGGATACGGGATTAGCCCCGGACGGCAATTCCGTCGTTAACAACGGTCGATGTAGCGATTTACTATTCACCACTACCGTGTCTGCCATATGTCCCCAAAAGTGCGCCGATGAAACATTTGGGCTGGTTGGCACCGTAAAAATAGCGTCCAGCGTGTCTGTCGCGGAAGCGTAATTAGCCAGAGTAACCGTCAGTGGCATTTTATAACCAGGGGTATTATCCTGGCGGAGCGAAAAACTTGCCGTCCCATCCGCGCCTGTCATGCCACTAATGGTATTACCGCTTTCACTCAGCGTAACAGCCGAACCTGATAACGGCTGAACGACGAGATCGTCCATCGCCACTACATTGCCATACAACGTTGCCCCAGCGTTACGCGGCGATGCCTCACCACGTTTCAAAGTAAATTCAACATTCGGCACCGTATTCCCGGCGCTGTCTTTCACCGTCACGGTAACGGACATGGCTTCGCCTTTTTTCACTTTCGCCGCCTGAGTGGCTGCATCAAACGCTGTTGAGGTAAGTGTGACGCTGGAAACGGTTGAACGCGCGTTAGCCAGGCAAGGCTGAAATGATTTTGTTGAACCCGTATACAGCGTGCCATTTCTCAAATCAACCGACTGGTCTTTACCATCGGCGGATTTATCCTCTGCCCACCAGGTGTAATACGCAGGCCAGCCAGTTTCAGTGACAAACGTGTTATTCGGATAACGCGCAGACAACGAACTTAAATCATTGAATAGTGGCTGCCTTGCTACTTCACAAGGGCTCACACTCGCATCTGATTTCTGTGTTGGGGTAAAGTACGGCCAGTCTTCATTATTGTTATTGATCTTGCCGACGCCAGAAGTCGATGTCAGTTCACTCCACAATTTCGGGCGTTCAAATACCGCACCATTCACTGCCGTCAAGGTTGCTGGCATATGCCCCCAGTAGTTAGCCTTCGCAGAATCCGGGCTGGTCACTACCGTGAATATCAGGTCCTGATTAGCCGTAACCTGCGGATTTCGCGCCAATGAAGCTGTAAACGGCGTTACCAGACCAACGGTGTTATTTTGGGTAACGTTGAACGTTATCGTGCCATCACTGCCGGTGAAGCCGCTCCATGCCGACGTATTCTGGTTGAAGGAGATACGCGCCGATGTCGGGGTGACTTCATCTAAAATGAGATCATCTACGGTATTGGAGGATACAGAGATCCCTGAACGGCTTTTCGCCTGCACGCGCTTGAGCGTAACACCTTCGCCGCCAACAGGATTACCATTGGCATCTTTGATCGTCACCACGATGGGAAGCATCTCACCTTTTTTCACAGATGACGTGGGGGTACCACCATTGCTGGCAGTTCGGCCCTCATCATAGGCAGTCGATGACAGCGTAAGGCTTGCTGGTGCCGAATGTGGCTGCGTCAGACAGAGCATTAAAGCGTATCCATTAATAGTCGTCGTCGATTGTCCCGTTTTCAAATTAATGACGCCGTAATACCACGTCAACGCGTCAGTGGTGCTCATTTCATAAGTCCACCAATTTCCACTTCCGGCAGTTATAGGCAACCCCAAATCTGTCAGTATTGTCCCGCCTGGATGATCATTATATAGCCCCTGTAACTCATTGAGACGCGGCTGATACTCAACCGGGCAATCCGGCGTAACTTTATTGGTATAAAAAAGGTATGACCACGACTCATTATTATTACTTACCGAGGACCCCAAGGTCGCTTCTGCTGCCAGTAGCGGTCGTTTAAAGGTCACCCCCGCCCTACTGGTAAACGTGTCGGGCATATGACCCCAGTATTTTGCTTTCGGTGAGTTCGGACTTGGTTATCACAGTGAAAATAACATCCATCGTGGCACTTTTTGTGGTGTCGCGCATCAATGTTGCAGTGAGCGGAGTTGCCAGCCCATAAGTCTCGTTTTGCGTCACATCAAAAGTCGCTTTACCATCACTTCCTGTCGTCAGAAGTGCCTGTGCCCCATTATTATAGAGTGACATGTTTACTCCGGCAGGGGTGACCGGCACGATAGTAAGATCATCATACGTAGAATCTAGCCTGTTTTTTGCACGATCCAACGCAGTCCCGCGTATGAGATTAAAGTTTGCGCCTGGCAACAGATTTCCTCCGCTATCCCGCACAATCACCGTCATCCGGATCGCCGTACCTTTCGCCGCCGTTGCACTAGGGCGACCATCGTTGCTGGCCGTTTTCTCCGCATCCAGTGCCGTGGAGGTCATCTTTATAGAAGCTGCCACTGCATGAGGGTTTACCAGACAGGACACAAATGCCACGGTGTTTGATAATGCCCTGGAGCTTGATCCATTCGATAAATTAATAGACTGATCGTACCAGACGTTCGCGTAGGCAATTTTATCGTAAGCCCACCAGGTGTTAGTCAGCGGAAGGCCTAAATCGGTCCCTATCGCACCATTAGGATGTTCACTGTATAACTCTTGAAATTCGCTTAATAACGGTTGATAAGGTTCGCCGCAGTCTGATTTGCTGACATCATTTTTTGCTGCCGTATTCAAAGAAAGCCATGATTCATTATTAGCCATGGTTGACTGTCCCGCTGGATGCTCGGCAGTAAGCAATGGCCGCTTAAAGGCAATTCCCGACCGGGTAGTAAACGTTTCAGACATATGCCCCCAGTAACTTGCCAGTGGCGTATCCGGGCTGGTTATGACGGTAAACATGACCGGTAATTTGTTGGATTCTATCGTCAGCTGATACAACTGGGCGTACATATTGGTTACCAGGCCCATAGAATCATCTTGTTTTACCGTAAAGGAGGTAGTCCCGTCCGCGCCAGTCACCCCATAAAGCAGGCTTGAAGAACTATTCATCCTCGCAGAAGCGCCTGCCGCGTTAATTACCGTAATCGACTTATTTATCATCTCGGCATTTTGACGGTTCTTCGAGCCTTCACGTCTGAGAATAAAGGGGACATTGGGCACGCTATTTCCCTGCGCATTTTTAGTCACCACGCGAATCACCGCGTCTTCGCCTTTTTTCACTTTCAACGCACTCAAGGTGTCGTCAACTTTGACAAATTGCGCCGTATCATTCGCCTCAACAATGATCTGACTGGCAACGGCGACAGGCGTGGTCCGGCAGCTCAGTAATGCACCACCAGATGAGGGCATCTGCGTTTCATCTCCTGTCTTCAGCGAAACGACATCATACGTAAAGGTTTGAGTGAACGTATCTGCAACGGTATTCGAGATATAGAACCTCGACACTGGCCAGCCAATAGCGTCATGTAATGCGCTACTCCCCTGGTGCGCATAAATGGCCCTAAGTTCATTGTCAGTTGGAACATACTCCGCGCCACAACCATTTATCGAGGTATCGTTAGCCTGGCCCGACGGGAACGTAGACCAGGCCTCCCCCTCTTCCACCAGGGTACCGATACTGGTGGTAGCACTATTCTCGTCCCTCAGCAAAGGCCTTCGATAAATAAGACCGTCATCGCCTGTCGCCGTTTCAGCCATATGCCCCCAGAATTTGGCTTTTGGCGAATCCGGGCTGGTAAGCACCGTAAAGACAACGGGAAGCGTCGATTTAGTGCTGCTGGAGGAATCCAACGCTGCCGTGAGTTCTGTTTTTAGCCCGGTAGTCTGGTCTTGCTTCAATGTGAAAGTGGTGGTGCCATCAGCCCCCGTCACGCCATAAATAACCAGGGTCGTTGAAAGAAAATCATTTTGAGTATTTCCCCAGGCATCCGTTACCGCCAGTGAAGCAATCGACGTCGTAGTTGACACATTGGCCCTGTTCACGCTGGTGTTTCGTTTGAGGGTAAATGCGGTATTTCCCACAGGCTTACCCTGCGAATCTTTAGTGGTCACGCGAACCACGATTTCTTCCCCTTTTTTCGCTTTGACAACATTATTCGTACTGTCAAATTTCGCGGGGTCCGCAGCCTCAAGAACGATTTGGCTTGCCTTAACGATCGGCGTCGTCTGGCAGGTAAGCAGTTCTTTTGTGGCAGATGGAATTATCGAACTGGTGCCTGAACTGAGATTGACGGCCTTGAAGTCACGCTGTTCCAGGCTACTACTACCTGTCGTGCTGGAAAGGTAACTTGAGGCGACGGGCCAGCCCTGAACCGTTTTCATCGCATTGCCGCGGTTGGCTTCATACAATGACTCCAGCCCGGCCTGGGAGGGAACATATTCACTACCACAACCATTAGAGGATGTGCTTATAGCCTGGGTTTGGGTAAATTGCGCCCAGTCTTCATTCTCTTCTGCAATCGCTGTTCGCCCCGACGTACTGGATAACTCTTTCAACAATAATGGGCGTTTAAAGACCGCTCCATCTGCAGCCGTCACTGTTTCAGGCATATGCCCCCACATTTTCGCCTTATCGCTGTCCGGACTGGTTACAACGGTAAAAATGGTATCTAGGGTCGCTTTTTTCGTTGTATCTGAATAGAGCGTAGCGGTCAGCGACGTTTTCGTGCCATGGGTATCCGGGCGGGTAATAGTGAGAATTTTAGTTCCGTCGCTGCCGGTCATGGCGCTGTATGCTGCAGCGGTATTATTAAGCGAAGTTTCGTCCGCCAGGCCACCATTGACCACAACCGGCGCAACCAGCGCATCACTGCTACCAGCAACGTGTTTTTCCTCTGAGCGGGTATAACCATCGCCACGTTTCAGGGTAAAGGGTATATCACCCAATGGATTGCCCTGCGCATCTTTTACCGTCACCTTTACCTGTAGCGTTTCGCCTTTTTTCAGCTTCGCCGCATTTGCAGCCGCGTTCCACTGCGCCGGATCCACCACTTCCAGCGTAATGCTACTGGCAGGATTGTTAGCCGTCGTCAGGCAACTGACATAAACCGCCGTGCTACCGCCAACGGTCCGCGCCCCATCGTTGAGGGCTATGGTGTAATAATGCGGTACCTGATCCGCGGGCGAACTGCTCCAGTAGGGCTGACGCTGCGTTGGCCAGCCGTGTACTGTCTGTACACCGTCACCGTTATTGGCATCATAGAGCGCGCTAAGCTGAGAACGGCGTGGGAGCATATTGGCGCCACAGCCACCTTTACTGGTGCTGGAGGCGTTGGCCTGGCTGACTCGCGACCAGACTTCGTTATTTTCCGTTAATGTGCCGTCCGGACTGAACACTTCCGCAGCCAGTCGGGGTCGGGCAAAGGTTAAAGCATCGACGGTAATCGTCTCATCCATATGCCCCCACATCTGCGCGCCAACCGCATCCGGACTGGTGAGCGTAGTGAAAATCACATTGTAATTAACAGTATTGGGAATATAGGAGTTCACAGGCACAATATTTAGCGGCGTCGATAAGCCCACACCTTGCGATTGCTTAATTTCCACAGTCGCAAAACCCTGCGCATCCGTAGTACCGGCATAGACTAAAGACGGTTGCGATGTTCCGTAGAGTGTGCCATTCATCTCGATTGCGCCGCGGGTTGGATCATCAAAACCTGTAGTCTGCCCCTGACGATTTTTCCCCATATCTTTAGTAATGGTGAACGCGGTATACGGCACGGGTGCATTATTCAAGGCATTAAAGGTGCGTACCGTCATGGTGATCGTGTCACCCACTTTGGCCTGCGCTCTGCTGCCTGCGGAAACATCACGATCGGTGGTCGCGGCAATCTTGGCGACCATCTCATTGCCCGAACAAGAGAGATAGTTTTGCTTAAAGCCGGAATAGGTGTCGATGTTGCCCGTGGCCAGGTTTACCGACGCGTGCGACGTCTCTTCCACCGCACTAAGATACGCTTTTTGCAACGTTGGCCAGCCATATTCGGTGCCGATGGCATTGGCTGGATGAGCGGCAAACAAACTGTGCAATGAACTTTGGCTCGGAATATGACCTAAACCACACTCAGCCTGCATACTGCTATTCTGATCAAACAGCGCCCAGTCTTCGTTATTTTCCCGCACCGATCCCAGTTCGTTGTCGGTTTCATCCGCCAGCCGTGGGCGTTTAAAGATATTGTTCGCTTCAATAATGCCCAACATATGGCCCCACATCCGCGCTTTGTCGGTATCGGGGCTGGTGATCACCGTAAAAATAACGTCTTTCTCATCCGAGGCAGTAAAATCACTGCGCATTCTCGCGGTGATGTGAGTTTTCACCCCCACGCCGCCTGGCTGGGTCAGCGTCAGAGTGGCCTCTCCGTTAGCATCAGTGATCCCTTCATAGGTATGGGCGTCAACTTTGCGAACGTTACTGCCGCCATCAATTTGTACCGGATGCGTCTCCCACGCGGCGTCAGTTTGATTCTTACGGTTAATGCCGTCATCCAGATGCAGCGAAAAGTAGTAGTAAGCCAGCGGCTGATCGTTGTTCTTGCTATCGGTAATCGTCAGACGTAAAGAAGCCTCTTCCCCCACCTTTACTTTCATCGCTTTTATCGTCGAATCATAGCTGCCCGGCGTCAGTACCAGCTTCGGTTCAACATCGGGCGCTTCTTTATCGACACAGCTCACAATAAACGTCGTATCGTCCGGTTTTTGCGCTTCGCTGCGGTTCGAAACATCCGCCACATGGTGCTGGCCGCTCATCCCCGCCAGTGATGACCAGTAGAAATTACCCTGCATCGGCCAACCAGCCACATCCTGCACTGACGTTGGCACCACCGTCGCCAGCGCACCGAACTGACGCATTCCGGGCAAAATGTCGCAATGTTTATCCGCGCCGCTCCAGGTAAAGGTGGACCAGGTTTCATTGTGATCGTTAACCGTACCGCCTTCATTATCGACTTCCGCCGCCAGTTTTGGTCGACTAAAAGTGTAATCACGGGCCTTCAGCGTATCGGGCATATGACCCCACATTGTAGCCTGCGGAACATCCGGGCTGGTGAGGACGGTAAAGATCACTGCCGTTTCACTGGCCTGAGCAATACCCGCGAGGCTCGCGACCAACGGCGTTTTTACACCAGGGCCGTTGGCCTGGGTGACCGTAACCGTGGCAACACCATTCGCATCGGTAGTACCACGATATTCCGTCGCGGTGGTGGTTAATTCGGTCGTGCCCAGTTTTACAGGCGCAGTATTGTTCACCACACCCTGGCGGTTTTCAGCATCTTTGCGTTTGATAACAAAAGGAATATTCCCCACAACATTACCGACGCAATCTTTGGTGGTGACCGTTAACGTGATACTGCCCCCAACCGTCATTTTCGCCGCACCTGAGGATTCGTCATAGCCCGCAGCGCTGACGGAAATAAGGTCACCCTGCGCGGGCGCAATCTTCAGCGTCACTTTCTGATCGGCGAGCGTCAGAACACTTTCATAGGGATAGCCCGTCGAGGTGAGTAAATATAACAGCGGCATGGTCTGCTGGGGATCAGGCTGCGCCCAGGCAACCAGCAAACGCCCGGCAAGGCCCTGAGCGCAAAACGAGCGATCTGCGACTGGCTGTGGGTCCAGTAAGGTGCCCGGCGTCGCGGCATCCGCCCAAACTAAAGATATTGCCGGTGGCGTTTGGTTTTCCCAACGTGGGGTGGCAATGATATCGCCTTCTCTGTCTTGCGGGTTGGTGACGAGCAATTTAGAGACGCTAACATCCGCGCTGAATTCACTCGGTTTAGCGGTAAACGCTACATCATGCGTCTTTGCAGGATCGAGAAAGACACTGCCCTGGTAGACGGGTATGCTGGCGCTGTCGGCAGTAGGCACGGTACCGTTAAATTCGCCGACCGTATCTGAAGAGTCTTGCCATGCAGATTCTGCCCATGACCACCCAGGCAGCATTGCGCTTATCAGCAATGCGCATAACACAAGGATTTTATTCAGGGTCAGGGACATGACAGAAACTCCACCGGTTGTTAAACGGACGCTTGTCGCATCAACATATTTTGCTTAATCCGGGATTAAGCAAAATATGCGGAAACAGCATTCCCTTGCGGGAATGCTGCTGAGTACGCGTTATTTGTGTTTGTAAATAATGTGAAGTTTGTAACCCTGTACCCCGTCGCCGTTGGTCGGGATGGAAAGAGCCTCTTTTCCATCGCGCGCAGGGCCGTTAAGGTTGGTTCTGGCTTCGTCGTTGGTCGCAGGGATGACCAGATTGTTATTATCGAAGCTTGAGTTAACGATGCCACCCGAAGTGCCAAGCTGTTGGCTGCTGCCAGAAAGTACCCAACGGAAGTCATAATTGGCGGTGACGTCAGCATCGGTACCCGCATCAAACTTGCCATTTTTGTTCTCATCCGAGTACAGTTTGGCCACGTAGGTTTTGCCAAGTTCGATTGGCGTGCTACCGTTGATAAGGTTGATACTGGTACCATCAACAAAGATGGCGACTTTCAGGTTCTGGTTAACCACCGGCCCCGGTGCAACGTTATCGCTGTCGCTTCCACCGCCGCTGGCAGTAGAAACGTCATAAAGATGCAGCGCAGTCCCGACGTTTGGCGTACCGGTCTGCGTGGTTGGCGTAATTTCAATACCGATATAGCGACCACGGTCGGCATCGGTAAGAGTGTAACTGGTCACCTTCGTTGCCAGCTCTTTTGGATCCCCCCCCTGCGCATCCTTGTAGCTCATCCAGCGGATAGTATCGATAGTTTTCGCGTTATCGCCCAATCCCCCAAGATCCACGTCGCCTTCGGTATCACCAATTTCCCAACTTACGGTTAATTTATCACCCGAGTAAAGACGCTTGTCCGTTTCACTGCCTTGCGGGCGAGCTCCTTTTAGATCAGAAGTCAACGTTACACGGTCGGCATCTGTCGTAGCACTTCCCCCTTCCGAATAGAGCCACGGAATGGTCCCCTGGAAAATATTGGTTTCACCGCTGTCGACCCAGGCACTGTCTTCAGCCAGCGCCACAGGTGCCACACAATAACCTGCCAGTGCCAGCGCTAATGCGATCCGGGTCAGACCGCGTCTTTTATCCTGCTTCATTGATGCTCTCCTTAATGAACCTTCAGCGACTGGCCGACTGGCCTTACGCCAATCTTATTTTTTTGTATACAGCACGCGTAAACCGTATCCCTGCAAGCCATCTCCCGCTTGTGCGCCATAGGTTTGCGCCGCTTCACGGTTAGTGGCCGGAATCACAATGTCCTCATTGGAAGTGTTCGCCTGTGCACCCACTTCACCATTGATGCTCTTGCCGGTAAATTCCCACTTGTAGTCGTACTGCACCATCTCTTCGTCAGTCAGTTTTTCGACCTGCTGGAAGACACCGTCTTTATTGTTGTCGCGCCATAAAACAAATCGATAAATGTTGTTAAGCGGCAACGGTTCTTTATCTTTACCTATCAGATTGCTGGGTTTAGCCGCCCCCACACGATAGATAAAAGCATTTAGCCCACCAATTTCTGCCCCGAGGAAAGTGACATCCACATAGTTACTGTCATCGTAGGGCGCGGCTTTTGCTTTCCAGCGATAGGTGCCGGGTAAGGTACTGGAGAGGGTGACAGTGCCCTTTTCTTTATCTTGTTTGGCAATAAAAACGCAGGGGTTATCGGTCGAGCAGGGCTTGTTGGTTAACGTCACTCGTTTGTCCTGCGCGTCGTAAAGCTGAGGCGTAAGGTTATCTTCCGGCAACGCATCGCCGTTGCGGTCGGTGTTATCGCCAAAGCTGTCGGTTACATCGAGATCCATCACTACACCATCTACACCATCGGCCTGTGCGCTGGCTTCGTGGCTGTGATTGCTCTTATCCGGTACATTGGCGATGTTGTTAACGATGAGCTCAATTTTACGGTCCTGTTGAACGGTGATTTCCACCACACCGGAGCTCTGCCGATTGCCTTTTTCATCTTCCAGCGCCAGACGAACCCGCCAGGTATTGAGTTTTTCTTGTTCGGCTTGATCGGAACTGTACTGCCAGGCAGGCAGCACCAGGTTCCAGTGGTTATTGTTACCCTCTGTCAGAGTATTCTCTTTGATAACCGGCATCACCAGCGTGCGGGCAGCATTGTTTTTCGCCTGCCAGGAGGCAGCAACGATTTTGTAATGATGATTAATGAGTGCGTTAATGGTCCACTTACATTTTTCCAGACCGACAGCTTCTTCGGGCGTATCTTTAATCACGCACTCGGGATGTTCATTCGTGACGTCGGCTTTCAGCCACAAAGTGACATAGAGGGGATCTTTCTCTTTGTATTCCAGAACAATAAAGTTGTTACGTTCAACAAAGTCATGACGGCTACCCATGAGCGAGTGAGCCGCGCTCACTTTGTCAGGATCAAGCTGGTCTTTGAGCGGGACGCCAAACTGGTAGTTCAGCGTTGCGTTAACAGAAAGATCGGTATTATCGCCAGTGCCAGCTTTGAAATCTGTACCGACAACAATGAGCGGAACGGGCTGGTATTTCACACCCAGCGTGACAGCGAAGGGATCTTTCTCCAGACTATCGGTACCAAAAAGCGCGACTTCATTCCCATAATATTGTTCGAAGACAATTTTTCCGCCAAGCTGCGGGTAAGCGGGTAGCCAGGCTTCAGCGCGAATATCCCAGCCGCGCGCAGGGCGTTCTTCATAAAAATCGAAATCTTCAGAGTCTTTCCAGTCAGAAAGTGGGTGATAATAGTTGCCTGAGAATTTTAAATAATCCGTCCAGCTTCGGCGCCTAAACCTAAACGGCGATGTCCACGGGTAAAGTCATAATCATAAAATATATTTCCACCCAATAGATATTTATCAAAATTATACCTTACCCCAAGGCCAATATTCCCGATCGTACGATCTTCTTTTCGTTGCGCAGAAAATTGGCTGAAATAAACAGTGGTTTGATTATCGTACCAGGGAACAAAATAATCGATGGAACTGCCATCCAGATCGCCGCCCTGACCAATGGAGAGGTTCGAACGGACCTTACCGTAGGGAGAGAGTGTGTCTTCAATATAAGATTGTGCGGTTGAGGTGATTTGACTTTGCAGATAGCTTCTGGCCTGAGATTCCAGCGCCTCAGGGGTCAAGTTTTCAAACCCTTGCGTGGCGGAGTTGATGACGTAATCGGCTCCGCGCTCTTTCAGCGATTTACCCTTGTTGGTTTGTTCATCCTGTTGTGCTGCCTGGCTACCTAAATCAGGTAACGATTCGTTTTGCTTAACATTTATCTCTGGCGCCGCGAAAGCAGCACCAGAGATAAATGTTAGAATAATACAGCGTTTCCATCGCAGCATGCACTTTCCCTGTGACAATGATACAGTCAAAAATAAGCTTTAATATTGTATCCCTGATTATTCAGAAAGGCATGTCATAAAGAGTAAATATATTCTTAATTATTTAAATTAGTGATTTCACTCAAATACATTAGTTATTCCACTAATAACAGATTGTTTATCATTCATATATTAAATATAAATGATAAAACAATACATTCACATGATATTAAGCAATAATAAATTCAACGCGTTTTTTAGATATTAAACCGTGCCCATGTTGGCAGAAATAATCCACAGCACCACAAGCTTTTAACACTTGTAACGCCTGATGACACTCAGGGCAAAGTGCCTGGACGGTAAAGTCTTTGTCGCAAGTTGCACAGTGAGCAGTCTCGCCATTGCGTTCGAGAGGGGTTTTGCAGGTTGGACAGTTGAGTGCCATAAATACTCCTCGCGTGTTATTCGGCTTCCCTCTCCGTGTGGAAAGGGAAACCAGATAAGTGATTACTTACTTTTCTTGATATGCTTCATCAGACGCTTACGTTTACGCATCTGGGTTGGCGTCAGGGTGTTACGCTTGTTCGCATACGGGTTTTCCCCTTCTTTGAACTGAATACGAATCGGCGATCCCATTACGTCCAGCGATTTGCGGAAGTAGTTCATCAGGTAACGCTTGTAGGAATCAGGCAGGTCTTTCACCTGATTGCCGTGAATCACCACAATCGGCGGGTTATAACCCCCGGCGTGGGCGTATTTCAGCTTCACACGACGACCGCGTACCAGCGGTGGTTGGTGATCTTCAACAGCCATCGTCATGATGCGCGTCAGCATAGAGGTCCCCACACGACGGGTGGAGCTGTCATACGCTTCACGTACTGATTCAAACAAGTTACCAACACCACTGCCGTGCAAGGCAGAGATAAAGTGCACACGAGCAAAATCGATAAAGCCCAGACGGAAGTCCAGCGTCTCTTTCACCTGCTCTTTCACTTCCTGGCTCAGGCCGTCCCACTTGTTCACTACAATCACAAGTGAGCGCCCACTATTGAGAATAAAGCCCAGCAAGGAGAGATCCTGATCGGAAATACCTTCACGCGCATCAATCACCAACATCACCACGTTGGCATCTTCAATGGCCTGCAACGTTTTGATTACCGAGAATTTCTCTACCGCATCGGTGATTTTGCCGCGTTTACGTACGCCAGCGGTGTCAATGAGCACATACTCACGTCCGTCGCGTTCCATTGGAATGTAGATACTGTCACGCGTCGTGCCAGGCATGTCGTAAACAACAACGCGCTCTTCACCAAGAATACGGTTAGTGAGTGTAGACTTACCTACATTCGGGCGACCCACAATCGCCAGTTTGATCGGCAGACTTTGCGGGTCGAAGTCGTCTTCCTCTTCTTCTTCGCCGTTCTCTTCCGCTTCAAATTGCGCCCAGTATTCGGCGTCTTCGTCGACTTCTTCTTGCGGTGCGAGATCTTCCATCCACGGCAGCAGCACGTGCTCCAGCAGACTTAATACGCCACGACCGTGAGACGCGGCGATCGGGTAGATTTCACCTAAACCAAGCGCGTAGAAATCAACCACTGCCTGATCGGGATCCAGACCGTCAGTTTTGTTTGCCACCAGGAAGGTCGGTTTTTCACGGGAGCGCAGATGTTTAGCAATCGCTTCATCCGCCGGCATCAGGCCCGAGCGCGCATCCACCATAAACAGTACGACGTCCGCTTCTTCAATCGCCAGCAGCGACTGTTCCGCCATGCGGGTTTCTACACCGTCTTCTGTGCCATCAATCCCGCCGGTATCAATGCAGATAAACTCACGGCCTTCAATTTCCGCACGACCGTACTTACGGTCACGAGTCAGACCCGGGAAATCCGCAACCAGCGCATCTCGGGTGCGAGTTAGACGGTTAAATAACGTGGATTTTCCTACGTTAGGGCGCCCGACAAGCGCGACCACAGGTACCATGTTTAAAGCCTCATTTTTATAAATCATCAGACAACGCACGCTATATTCGTGTCGTTGTTAAAAACAGGAAAACGGCCCCTGTCCAGGAGCCGTTTTCAAAGTGAACGACAGAGACGATTAACGTGTAATAGAGTACACGGTTCCGTCTTTTGCCTGGATCAGCAGTTTGCCGTCAGCGGCAACCGGTTCAGTCTGGAAACCGGAACTATCAACTTTTTGCTGGGCAACGAAACGACCATCTTCGACGTTAATCCAGTGCAGATAACCTTCGCTGTCACCTACCACCAGGTTGCCATTATACAGCACCGGAGAAGTCAGCAGGCGATGCAGCAGATCGCTTTGTGTCCACAGCGTAACGCCGCCATCAATGGTCAACGCCATCACCCGGTCATTTTGATCGACCAGATAGATGCGATTGCCGTCGACGATGAAATCATTCACCGAACCCAGTTCGCGTTTCCACATAATCTGACCGCTGCGCAGATCAAGCGCCGTCAGGTTACCATTATAGGCCAGCGCGAAAACAACGCCGTTAACAACGACGGGAGTCGTGTCAACATCGCTCAGACGGTCAATTTCGGTAGAACCGGTCGCCTGGGAAATACGCTGCTGCCAAATCATCTGGCCCTGTTCCATCAGCACTGCGCTGACGCGACCATTATCGCCACCCACGACGGCCGCACCAAAAGCCGTTGCCGGCGCAGACTCGCCACGCAAAGAGAGCGAAGGCATATCGAGGTTAACTGTCCATTTGACAGCGCCGTCAGCTTCGTTCAGCGCTTGTAACTGACCGTTACTGGTGTGGATTAACACCAGACCGTCGCTGACCACCGGGCGCGAAAGTGCTTCACCCGCAACTTTAGTTTGCCATGCCACAGTACCATCGCTGGTATTCAGCGCGTAAACCTGCGCCTTTTCGGTGCCAATGTAGACATGCCCACCAGACACGGTCACGCCGCCAGAAAGTAATGCAGGATCTTTAGAAAACCAGCCATCTTTCTCGGCCAGGTTGACAGACCAGATTTCTTTGCCGTCATCCGCATTCAGCGCTTTTACTAAACCAGCGCGGTCCGCTGCATAGACAACGTTGTCCGCCAGTGCCGGATGAAGATTGGAATAGAAGTTGCCAATGCCGCTACCAACGGAAGTGCTCCACGCAGTAGTCGGCGTAAACTGGTTTTCAACGGTTGGCAATGGGGACATCTTTACCACATCTTCTTCGCTGTTAAACAGCGAACAGCCGCTTAAAAGGGTAACGGAAAGCAGTCCTGGCAGCAGTAATTTACGCAATTGCATCGGGTCCCTCTCAGATGGACAAATTATTAATTTTCATCTGCATCATTTCGCTCAGTGCCGGGGTAACATCGCTTTTCACGCCTGCTTCCCATGCACTACGCGCACCTTGCTTATCACCTTTGCTCAGCAATGCTTCACCACGCAGGTCGGCAACAATGGCAGCCCACCCTTCACCTTTGATAGCATCAAGGGTTTTTAGCGCGGCATCAGCCTGCTTGAGCTGTACCTGAACGCGAGCAAGACGCAGATTTATCACGGCTTTGAGATTTTCATCGCTCGTGTCTGCCAGCCCCTGTTGTAACTGGGCGGCAGCTTTCTCTAGTTCATTTTTGTCAACAAATTGCTGCGCAAGTTCCAAAGAAGCCAGCGCACCATAAGTATTTTTATTTTCAGCAGCAAATTTTTCCGCCGCTGGGATGCTATCCGGTTTGCCTTCGCTCACTGCGGTAACCGCATTTTGATAGGCAAGAGAAGCGGAGCGTGCAGAATCAACCTGATGGCTGTTCCAGTAGCGCCAGCCAATCAGTGCGCCAACGCCCAAAATCACCCCAACAGCCAGTGCTTTGCCATTTTCAGCAAAAAAGCGTTTAACCGCTTCAACCTGGTCGTTTTCGTTCTCGTAAATTTCCACGCTGTCCTTCTCCTTCCTTAACCCAGTAACGTGCGCAAATGCGCGGCTACGCTATCCTGCGCAACTGCAGTTTGCTCACCAGAGCGCAAATCCTTCACTACTGCTGTGCCGTTAGCCACTTCAGACTCACCCAGCACCACAGCAACGCGGGCACCCCATTTATCAGCACGGGCAAACTGTTTCTTAAAGTTGCCGCCGCCGTGGTTGGTCATCAGTTTCACGCCCGGTAATTCATCACGCAGACGCTCTGCTAATGCCATAGCCGCAGATTGTGTGTCAGCACCTGAAGCCACCAGGTATATATCGACAACAGGATCGGCTTTAAATTCCGGATTAACGGCCTGAACTAACAATACAAGACGTTCGAGGCCCATCGCAAAACCGACTGCCGGTGTTGCACGACCACCCAGTTGTTCCACCAGACCGTCATAACGACCACCTGCACACACGGTGCCCTGGGAACCGAGGCTGTTAGTCACCCACTCGAAAACGGTACGGTTATAGTAATCCAGACCGCGCACCAGACGCTGGTTTACGGTGTAAGCGATCCCCGCGCTCTCAAGCAGTTTGCACAGACCGGCAAAGTGCTCACGAGATTCCTCGTCCAGATAATCGCCTAATGCCGGAGCGTCGTTGAGAAGCGCCTGCACTTCCGGATTTTTTGAATCCAGTACGCGCAACGGGTTAGTGTACATGCGGCGTTTGCAGTCTTCGTCCAGCTTTTCTTTATGCTGCTCAAGGAATGCCACCAGCGCATCGCGGTAATTCGCACGAGCTTCCAGCGAACCGATAGAGTTCAGCTCAAGAGTTACGTGCTCGGAAATACCCAGCGCGCGCCACCAGCGGGCAGTGAGCATAATCAGTTCGGCGTCGATATCCGGACCTTGCAGACCGAAAACTTCGCAGCCCAACTGATGGAACTGACGATAACGCCCTTTCTGCGGACGCTCGTGACGGAACATAGGCCCGATATACCACAGACGCTGTTCCTGATTGTACAGAAGACCATGCTCGATGCCGGCGCGTACACAGCCCGCCGTCCCTTCAGGGCGCAGAGTCAGGCTGTCGCCATTGCGATCCTCAAAGGTGTACATCTCTTTTTCAACCACGTCGGTGACTTCACCAATCGCACGTTTGAATAGCGGGGTCTGCTCTACAATCGGCAAGCGGATTTCACTGTAACCGTAGCTGCCGAGCACGTTTTTCAGTGTGCCTTCAATGCGCTGCCAGATGGCCGTTTCGCCAGGCAGGTAATCGTTCATGCCGCGAATGGCTTGAATGTTTTTTGCCACGTTTATTCTCTTTCTGAATATAAAAATGAACCCTCAACGCTTCCCTCAATGTTTCGGGAGCCATGCGGGTTCAATCATACACGGGAAGCGAGGCGCTTCCCATCACGTTATTATTTTTCAACCTGCTGAACGTCAATTCGACGCGCTTCGTCCAGCTGACTGGCTTTCGCACGAATGCGTGCTTCCAGCTGGTCGATCATATCGTTGTTGTCCAGACGGTCTTTGCGCACGCCATCTTCATAGAGGCCGCTTTTCTTGTTGCCGCCGGTGACGCCGAGTGTAGAAACCAGCGCCTCACCAGGGCCATTCACCACGCAGCCGATAATCGAAACGTCCATCGGAGTGATGATATCTTCCAGGCGTTGCTCCAGCGCGTTAACCGTACCGATAACATCAAATTCCTGACGCGAACAGGTCGGGCAGGCGATGAAGTTGATCCCGCGCGAACGGATGCGCAGCGATTTCAAAATATCGAAACCGACTTTGATCTCTTCGACCGGATCGGCCGCCAGCGATACGCGCAGCGTGTCGCCGATGCCTTCAGACAGCAGCAGACCTAAACCAATAGCGGATTTTACTGCCCCGCTACGCGCACCACCGGCTTCGGTGATCCCCAGATGCAGCGGCTGATCGATTTGTTTTGCCAGCAAACGATAAGACTCAACAGCGAGGAAGACGTCAGACGCTTTCACGCTGACTTTGAACTGATCGAAGTTCAGGCGATCGAGATGATCAACATGACGCATAGCAGATTCCAGCAACGCCTGCGGCGTCGGTTCGCCATACTTTTCTTGCAGATCTTTTTCCAACGATCCGGCATTAACGCCAATACGGATCGGAATGTTTTTATCGCGCGCACAGTCAACCACCATGCGAATACGCTCTTCATTACCGATATTGCCAGGGTTAATACGCAGACAATCGACGCCGTATTCCGCTACTTTCAGCGCAATGCGATAGTCGAAGTGGATGTCAGCCACGAGCGGCACGTTAACCTGCTGTTTGATGAGTTTGAACGCTTCTGCCGCGTCCATCGTCGGTACGGAGACACGGACGATATCAGCGCCAACACGTTCCAGCGCCTTGATTTGATTGACCGTTGCTTCGACGTCTGTCGTACGCGTATTGGTCATGGACTGTACGGCGATGGGAGCACCATCGCCAATCGGCACATTCCCAACGTAAATACGTGTTGATTTTCTACGTTGAATTGGAGCCTGGTTATGCATGAAAAATCTCCCGCGTTACCCGTCTGTTACTGCGCCGGTGATTGTTCGGCATTGAGGGTCAGACGCGCAACCTGGTTAGTTCTGATAAAACGACTCAGATCGACAGGTTTCCCTTGATACTGGATCTGTACTGCGGCTGGCGCACCAATTTTCAGTTTGTACGGTGCCTGGCCGGTTAAGTTCAAATTACCGTCTTTACGCTGCATACCGCTAAACAGTTTTTTACCGGTAGCATCGGTGACTTCCAGCCAGCAATCGGCAGTAAAGTTCATCACCAGCGCATTCGGGTCAACCGCCGGCGTGGTCACGCCAGCCTGATCGGTTGGCAACGGCGCAGCGCCATCTGGTGTTGTTGTTGCCGCTGGTGCCGGAGTCGCAGCGGTATCAACATTTGCCTGCGAAGGTGGAACAACCGCATTCTGTTGTGAATCGACGGTTGGCGATGGAGCCGTCGTCGCGGCAGGTGTTTGCGTGTTAGTTGCGGTGGTATCCACAGGTGATGTCGGCGTGGTCGCCATAGCCTGATCTGTGGTTGTCGACGTATCTAACGGTACACTCTGGCTTTGATTATTATTCAGTTCCGCAGAAGATTGATCGGCCATAGTGGTGATCTCTTCCTGCTGAGCTTTGTGGTCTTGCCACCACCAGGCACCGCTCAGGCCAATAACCACAAACAACACCAGCCAGGTGAAGGTCATCAGCCAGCCGTCACGTTTTTTGCGGCGTTTACCGAGGGAAAAACTCTGCATCGGCGCAACTTTTGCAGCCCGTAGTGGAGCCTGCTTTTCCAGCCCTGGCAGCAGTTCTTCTTCTGGAATATGTACCAGACGCGCATAAGAGCGGATATATCCGCGCAGGAATGTTGAAGCAAGATCGGCGGGTGCCTTATCTTCTTCAATGTCGCGTACCGTGGAAACCTTCAGGCAAAGTCGCTCGGCAACGGCCTGTTGACTAAGTCCTAGTTGTTCGCGAGCATTACGCAGGCGAGCGCCGGTAGTAAGTGCTTCATTTTGGTCGTGCGTGGCTTCAGTATTCATTCGCTGCAGGTACGTTTAAATGAGAATTGAGATGCCGGTGAACCATCATGCCCACCCACACCGCGAAACATCCGTTAAGTTAACCGTTATCATACAGTATAAGACCGTCTGTGTGCTCGTGACAAAGCCCACATTCGCTAAGGCTAACTTACTGTTGCATCGTTACATACTGCCTTAAAGTCAGCAAAAACGCACCGTTAATATTGACCAGACAATTGCAACTTAATACTTCATTCATAAAAGATTACGCCACGGTACATAAAGTAACCGTGGCGTAATGGCTATCAGACCGCTTTAATGTCGATGGCTTCACCCTGCATCCGCTTACGCAGAGTACGTTTCGTACGGTCGATAACATCGCCCGCCAACTGACCACAAGCAGCATCAATGTCATCACCACGAGTTTTACGCACAATAGTGGTGAAACCGTAGCTCATCAGCACTTTTGAGAAACGGTCGATACGGCTGTTCGAACTGCGTCCATACGGCGCGCCCGGGAACGGGTTCCACGGGATCAGGTTGATCTTACACGGCGTATCTTTCAGCAGTTCTGCCAGTTGGTGCGCGTGTTCAGTGCCGTCGTTAACGTGATCAAGCATCACGTATTCAATAGTAACTCGGCCCTGATTGGCGTTGGATTTCTCCAGATAACGGCGCACCGCCGCAAGGAACGTTTCGATATTGTACTTTTTGTTGATCGGCACAATTTCGTCACGAATTTCGTCGTTCGGCGCGTGCAGGGAGATAGCCAGCGCAACGTCGATCATATCGCCCAGTTTATCCAGCGCCGGAACCACACCGGAAGTGGAAAGCGTGACGCGACGTTTTGACAGGCCAAAACCAAAATCATCAAGCATGATTTCCATCGCCGGAACGACGTTGTTCAGGTTGAGCAGCGGCTCGCCCATACCCATCATCACTACGTTAGTGATTGGGCGCTGACCGGTGACTTTTGCTGCGCCGACAATTTTCGCCGCACGCCACACCTGGCCGATAATTTCCGATACCCGCAGGTTGCGGTTAAAGCCCTGCTGGGCGGTGGAACAGAATTTACACTCCAGCGCACACCCTACCTGCGAAGAGACGCAGAGCGTGGCACGGTCGTCTTCCGGGATATACACCGTTTCAACGCGCTGATCGCCAACGGCGATCGCCCATTTAATGGTGCCGTCAGATGAACGCTGTTCTTCAACCACTTCCGGTGCACGGATTTCCGCCACCTCTTTCAGTTTGCCGCGCAACACTTTATTGATGTCGGTCATCTCATCAAAATTGTCGCAGCAATAGTGATACATCCACTTCATCACCTGATCGGCGCGGAAGGGTTTTTCACCTAAATCTTTAAAAAACTCCCGCATCTGCTGACGGTTGAGATCCAGCAGGTTGATTTTTCCATCTTTCGTAGTGACGTTTTCAGGTGTGACTAATTGTTCAGACATATGCTATTCCGGCCTCGTTATTACACGTTATGGCCCCTGGAGGGTTGAAAAAAGAAACGCCCCGGTGAGCGGCTGCTCGTCCGGGGGCGCTGCATTGTACAAATTCTGGCGCACGGATGCCACGTTTGCACGCGGCATTTACGAAATTATTAACGGGTGCGCGGGCACACTTCGCCTTCGCCGAAGAAATAAGCGATTTCGCGAGCGGCAGATTCGACGGAATCAGAACCGTGGGTACCATTTTCGGTCAGGCTGTCAGCGTAATCAGCACGCAGAGTACCGGCCAGTGCGTTTGCCGGATTGGTCGCGCCCAGCAGATCGCGGTGACGCTGAACAGCATTTTCACCTTCCAGCACGGAAACAACGATCGGGCCAGAAGTCATGAATTCAACCAGACCATCAAAGAACGGTTTTCCATCGTGTTCAGCATAAAAGCCACGAGCCTGTTCAACGGTCAGGTGCAGCATTTTGGTGCCGACAATTTTGAACCCTGCAGCTTCAAAGCGCGCAAAGATACTACCAATCACGTTTTTTGCTACCGCGTTCGGTTTGATGATGGAAAAAGTACGTTCAATAGCCATTTTTACCTCTGTAAATTGTTCTGTTGTTGTCTGTACCAGCGTACGAGATGGCGCGGATTATAATGAGCAACAGGGCCGTTGACTATTGATGAAGGTAACATTTTTTTAAAATAAACCCAGTTTAAGCAACAATCAGGGACAAAACAGACTATTGCATGACAAATTTCACTGTCGCTATTTGCCCCACGTCATCCATCACCAGCAATTGATAATCGCCTTTATCCGTCAAATGCAGGGTCACGTTGCGCCCACGTTCAGTTAACGGTTCGCCATTCAGAAACCACCAGCGTTCACCTGCCCCTCCACTTGATTGCAACGGCAAAGTCGCTTCCGCTGCGCCCGGTAAACGTTTAATAATCGCGCCATCGCGCACACCTGTTAGCTGCAGCGGGAGTTGTGCATCGTGACCGTATGGCGGGCAAATTGTCGAGGCCGGTGGCAAGCGCACAGCGCGACGTTCTGATGCGGGCAGCCAGGGTTCCAGCGGTAGCGGCCAGACATTTATCATTTCTTGTCGCGCCTGAGGGCAATCAGCGGCAACACGTTTGCCGTTTTCATCCAGCCAGATGGGGAAACTAATGCCATTAATGCCTTCCTGCTCCGGCAGTAATAGAGTTGGCGGCTGGCTCCCGTCCAGCAGCCAGGTTGCCAGGCGGCGGCGACAGTTACCGTCACCTTCCGGCAAAGACTGTCCGCCCGGCCAGCAGATAACGCCACGACTTACAGAGTCAGGACGTGGGTCTTCCGGCAAATTCACACTGCGCGACAGTAAGATATTATTAACCTGATTCAACAGCGGTACGGCACTGGCAAAGCCAAACTGACCAACAACGGGCGTGCCGTCCGGTCTGCCAGTCCAGATCCCAATGACATAGCGAGCGTTAACCCCAATCGCCCATGCATCACGATAGCCATAGCTGGTGCCCGTTTTCCATGCCAGTGGGGCGACGCGCGGCAAGGCACCATCCGGCAAGGGTTGCGCTTCATCAGCCATAATCCGGCGAATGATCCACGCAGCCCCCGACGACATTAAAGGCCGTTCAAGCAGCGGATCGTCAGGCTGTAAGCGCAATTTACCTGCCTTGCCGTGGCGAGCAAACGCGGTATAGGCCGCCGCCATATCTTCCAGTTTTGCACCAGCGCCGCCGAGAATGAGCGAAAGATTCGGCGCAGCACCGTTGGGCAGATACAACGGCAATCCAACATTGCGTAATTTTGCCGCAAACCGTTTCGGTCCATAGGCTTCCAGCACCTGCACAGCTGGTAAATTCAGCGAGCGCACCAGCGCCTCGCTCATGCTGATCGGCCCATGAAAACCGCTGTCAAAGTTGCCAGGTCGGTAATCACCGGTACGCCGGGGGACGTCTTGCAACAGCGATGCCGGGTGGATCAAGCCTTCATCCAGCGCCAGACCGTAAACAAACGGTTTGAGCACCGATCCTGGCGATCGGATCGCATTGACCATATCAACATGACCAAAGCGTGAATCATCGTTGAGATCAACCGAACCCACCCAGCCGCGAACACGCATATCGGTATGATCAACCACGATCATCGCCAGTGAGCTGCGCGGTGGTAATCGTCCTTTCCAGTTTTGCGCCAGTTCTTCCAGACGTCGTTGAAGACCGGCATCCAGCGTAGTAACGATTTTGTCGCTTTTGCTTTTACCGAGCATCATGCGCGAAAACAGCGGTGCCAGTTGCGGCATTTGTCGGGGTGCCAGCCAGATGGGTTCTTCCCTTGACTCTTTTACCCGCTCATGGGACCACACACCTTGCACGGCCATCCGTTCGAGCACTTTATTACGCGCGGCTTCGGCACGCTCCGGCCAACGATCCGGGCGAAGACGGCTGGGCGCTTGCGGCAACACCGCCAGCATTGCCGCCTCGGAATAGCTTAAATTCGCAGGCGATTTCCCGAGGTAAGCCCAACTTGCCGCACCAATCCCCTGCAACGTACCGCCAAACGGGGCACGGTTAAGATACAAGGTCAGAATTTCACGTTTAGACAGATGCCATTCCAGTTGCAACGCGCGCCAGAGCTGGCGAATTTTGCCGCCAAACGTTTTGGGGTGAGGATCAAGCAGGCGCGCCACCTGCATGGTGAGCGTGCTGCCGCCGGAAATGACCCGACCCGACGTGAGATCTTGCCAGGCGGCACGCGCCACCGAGAACGGATTCACCCCCGGATGCATCCAGAACCAGCGATCTTCATAATTGATCAGCGCTTCAAGGTAACGTGGAGAAACATCTTCGATTGTTACCGGATAACGCCAGATACCGTCAGCATCGGCGAAACGCCAGAGTGGCGTACCATCCTGCGCCACCACCACGCGTGCAGGATTCACTTCTTGCAATGGCAGAGGCCAGAGTTTATCTGCTGCCCATGCTGCCAGAATGATGATAAAAGGCGCGGCTGCCAGCATTATCCAGCAGCCGCGTTTGGTTAACAGGCGAGGCATTTACGGTCTGACTATCAACAGATCGTCAGCCGCACCAGTCGCCCGCCATTGAGGAACATACATTGATTCCACCATAGGCTGCGGCACCTGATACGTTCCCGGCGTCACCGCCCGCGCCAGATACACCAGCGTTACCGGTTGATATTCATCAACGGCAACCGCCGCCACAAAGCGATCGTCACGGAACTCTATGTGCTTAATGCTCGCCTGCTGCATCTGGTTCAGCAAGTTCTGCACTTCACCACCACTTTGCTCCAGGCTGGCGCTGCCGTTCGCCAGATTCTGGTTTTCCAGTTCCAGCCCCGCAGGCAACAGATCCACGACTAACGCATCCGGTACACTGTTACTGGCTTTAACCTGCAACCACACCAGCACCAGATCGCCGCTACGTAACGAGTCCAGCGATTTGCTCTTACCGTCAGTACCCAGAATATGACGCTCAATTTGCAGCACATTGCTCGCCGATAAAGGTGCGGATTGCGGATAACCGCTGGCATCCACACGCAGCCATAACGGCTGATCGCCACTGTTGGTCACCTGCAAGGTGGCAAGTTGATCGCTATTCAGATTGCTGGTTTGCGCTTTCTCGCCTGTCAACGGCTCAGCAGAGAAAGTGGTTTGCGCCTGCCATTTGCCCGGTAAATCCTGAAGAGTACGGGCAGCCAGGAACAACGCGTTACTTTCCTGCGTCGATAGCCAGCGTTCACCGAACGCCTGCTGCGAAAGTGTGTTTAACAGGGAGTACTGCTCATCGGGTAGCAGTTTGTTCTCTTCCAGCAATGAGAGCATCAACGCGCTGTCTCGCAGTGGACTACCGTAATCACCCAGCCATATCCGCTCATCACTATTACGCGGCGTTTTCAGCGCCAGCGCAATCGCTTCTTCACCACGCGTCGCATCACCCATGATTTTCAGCGCAACGCCAAGTTGCAGCAGCGGTAAACCAGAAGCGGCATCTGCACGATGCTCCCAGATTTCACGCAGCGCACCCAGTGGTGCTTTTTGCTGACGGGCCAACACCAGCGCAGCGTAAGACTGTACGGCGAATTTACTGGCTTTGAGATTATCAGCGTACGGGATCGACATCATGCCCGGATCTTGTAAATAGCGCAGCAGACGCTCATTACCCCGGTTAATGGCGTCTGTCGGCACGCTGTAACCCTGTTCGCCTGCGCGGACCAGGAAATCCATCACGTAAGCCGTCAGCCAGTACTCTTCGTCACCGTTTTTATCCCACAACGCAAAGCCGCCGTTATCACGTTGCATTTGCAGCAAACGGGAAATGCCGATATCGACCGATGCACGGCGTTTCTCATCACTGTCGCCTTTGATGCCCAACGCCTGCAGTTGGGCTGCATTGGTATAAAGTGACGGGAACAGGCCGCTGGCGGTTTGCTCGAGACAGCCGTACGGATACGCTTTTAACTCTTTGATATAACGTGCGATGTTCAGCGGTGGTTTGCCACTCAACAACAATTGCCCTTCCAGCGTAACAGGCGAGAAGTTTTGCAATCCATCAGCCGGGAGCGCCCAGGTTTCACCAGGCTGTAACGCCGTACCGTAATTGACCGTTTGTGCCGGGAATGCCGGACGGACGCCGATTTTCCACTGCTTATGCTGATCGGCAACGGTTTCCCCCGGTAACGCTAACCCGCTAATGGTGGCCTGAATGTCTCCATCGCCATAACCCGGCAATGCACGCACCGGGATAAACAGCGTAGTACGCACCCCTGGCGCTAATTCAACAGGTGCGGGGGAATTACTCACCAGTTCAAGCAAGCCACTGGCGGTCAGAGCAACATTAAGTTTTTGCGGTTTATCGGTAAGATTAGTGATATCCAGCGTCAGGCGCGAGGTATCGCCACTCGCCATAAAGCGTGGCATGTTCAGTTCAGCAATCACCGGTGCAGCAACAATCACTTTGCTTTCGTTGCTTCCGAAGTCATCTGCCGTCCAGGCTTGCGCCATGACGCGCAATTCACCGTTAAAATCGCCAATTGGCAGTGTAACCGAGCCTTCGCCCTGTTCATTGAGCGTTACCGGCAGCGCCTGCTGCGCGACAATATTGACGTGATTGACCGGCGGTTTACCACCACGTTTCAGCTCATCACCATCGCCACCAAAACGCAGAGCTGCCAGACGCCCCTGACCTTCAATGACCTGACCGTAAATATCGTAAATGTCTGCGCCATAGCGTTTCTGACCAAAGAACGCCTGCCACGGATCTGGCGTGACGTAATCAGTAATATTCAGCACACCGCTATCAACGGCAGACACCAGCACATTCACCTGTTTTGGCATCTCACCATTTTTATTGCTGGCTTTAATTTTCACGGTTAATGGCTGATTGGGGCGCATTTTGGTAGGGGTTTCCAGCGCCAGATCGAGGCGACGGTTTTCATCACCAAGCGGCAGATGCAACACCCCAACCGCGCGTTTTGGCGTCGCGGAGCGAGATTTATCGCCAGGACGTACCACCAGCGTACTTAAATACAGATCATGACGATTCCAGGTTTTATCGACCGGAATCGTCAGATCCAGCCCTTGAGCCGGAACATCAATCTCTTGCCACCACAGCGGCCCTTCACTGGACTCGACCATCGCATAACCTTTACCCGCCGTTGGCGCGGCAATATGCAACTTAATGGTATCGCCAGGGCGATAGCTGGCTTTATCCAGTTTCAGCGTGACACGGTCGGGTCGCACTGCACCACCCCCGTCGCTGTTATCCTGCCAGCTATAACCAGCCCAGAAACGCACACTACTGACCGCTTCATTCGGCGCTTTAACTTCCAGACGATAAGCGCCCCACTCTACCGGGAAACTGACCTTACCGGTTTCGTCCGCTTTCAGATCCAGAGTTTGTTCATTTTCGATCAGATCTTTTTGATCAAACTGTGACTGCCAGCCTTCATATTCCGACCAGTTCCAGTAGTAATCGCGGCGTTCGCGAATCAGGCGCACCTGCAAGCCCGACACGGCTTTTTTCACGCCTTGCGCATCGCTATAAACGATGTCAAAAGCGGCGTTACTGCCTTCATCAACAATGGGCTGTTTCACCGTGCTGTCGGTGCGATAATCGTAAACCGATTTCGAGGCGAACTGCGGACGGATCCCCGGCAATGCATCGGCAGGCCAGATAGCCTGCTCAGCACGGCGCGTCACCGGGCGACCGCCCGATTCCAGCAAACTACCCTGGAAAATAACCTGTAATGGGGAATGCGTTTCCTTCCACTGGCTTTCTGTAGAAACTTCGCCGCGCCCTTTATCATCCAGCGTCAACTGAACTTCATCCAGCGTGCGGGAAAGATTTTCGGCAGCTATATCGCCGAATTCAAAACCAGGTAAGGCTGATACAGCTTCACGCAGTGGGCGCAGGAAAAGTTGCCCTTGCAAAGTATTACCATTAGCAGGTGCGCCATACAGGTAGTACCCCACCACGGAGAATTTCACTTCATCTTTCGGCGTTAGCGGGGTTTTCTCACCGGTCAGATTCAGCGCCATACGCTCTGGCATAAAATCTTCGACGTGGAAATCCCACATCCGATACTGGTTATCGCCCGTGTTAGCGCGAATATGCCACATACCGGTTGCCGCATTGCTATCGAGTGGCCAGGTAAAGTGGTAGAGGCCATTCTCCGGCTGACTAACGACGCTCCTGAGTACCTGCCCGTCGGGTTTAATCACGTCCAGCTTGACAGGTTGATCGGGCAACGCTTTACCGTCTGCATCACGCAGCAAACCATTGAGGATGACCGTTTCACCCGGGCGATAAAGATCGCGCGGGCCAAACATGAAAAACTGTTTGCTATAGCCCGGCGCGCCAGCAATGTTAAATTCCGCTAAGTCCAGCGCCGGGAGTTTTAAATCGAGCAGCGTTGTCTGACCGTTTTTACGCGCCAGCAGTAATGCCGCGTTTTTATCATTTTCCAGCTGCACATGCCCCTGAGCGTCACTGCTTGCCTGAGTCAGAGTCTGCCCTTTCTCATTTAATAAAGAGACTTCAATTCCTTGCTGGGCCGCGCCGTTTTCCAGACTTTGGGTAAAGATATCCAGACGATTGTGATAACGGTGAGCTGAAACGCCAATATCACTTAACGTAAACAGCGTCGCGGGATTACTGTAATCGTAACGTCCAGCCTGATTCATCACAGCCAGATACACGCCCGCCTGCTGAAGCGGTTTGATATCGCCCAGCGGCAGCAATAATTTTTCACGGGTGTTACGCGCAGGATTGAGATCAAACCGTCCGGTGTAGACCAGATCCGCCATCTGCAGCAGTTTATCTGACTGCCAGTTCGCCAGCGAATTGCGGTATTCCCACTGGCTAATGAAAGCGGGCAGTGATTCTGGTTTCACACGGAAGAAGTTAACATCGACATTGTTAACGTTAAGCGCCATTACCGGCAGCCCTTCAACGACCTTACCAGGAAGCAACGAACCACGACTGGCAAAACCGACGCTGGGTTGGATATCGCGGGTAGTTATAGTTTTTTCGTCATCTTTACTAAAGGTTGCGTTATTGAGCGCTTTGACCTCCTTGCCAATAGTGACGATCAAATCACGTTTCGGTTCGAGGTGGCGTAAACGCAGCTCTTTAAGATTATGTGACAGCTCCCAGGCACCATCCACTTTGCCGCTTTTTTTATCGACGACATGAATAACGCGTGAGAAATCCTGATCCGGGTCGAGAGGGATGGAGAACGTCAGCACCAGCGTGGCTGCGCCATCGAGTTGAACTTCAGAGAGATCCAGCAATGTCAGCGCCTTACCGGCACTCTGTTGGGCCAGTTTTTGTCGCTCCGGCGCGGAAAGTTTTGCTGAACTCACGTTTTCTGAAGAGGCCGCTTTAGTAACTTCAGAAGGCGCATCTTTTTTCACCGCTGTTGGCGCGTTATCGTTGTTGTCGCACCCTGCCAGCGCCAGCATTAGCATGCAGGCGGCTACGCGTAACTTTTTCATTTTTCATCCCTGCCACAATGGCCCGTTAGCAACGTCGAATAATTATTATGCGTGAGAATTTACGTTATGTAATTCAGTATCACGCCCATACAATCCGAATTTTAGTGAGAATTGTGGCTCAGACAGCCAAATCAGCCTCTTTTGCTTGTCGCTTTTCACTAAACATCCGACAATTTAGCCTAACCCCGGCAAAAATGGAGATGCCTATGTCCACGACATGGTTTGTAGGAGCCGACTGGCTCGCCGAACATATTGATGACCCGGAAATTCAGATTATCGATGCCCGCATGGCGTCGCCTGGACAGGAAGATCGTAACGTTGCTCAGGAGTATCTGAATGGACATATTCCCGGCGCAGTGTTTTTTGATATCGAAGCGCTTTCTGATCACACTTCTCCGCTTCCGCACATGCTGCCGCGCCCGGAAACGTTCGCCGTGGCGATGCGTGAATTAGGCGTTAACCAGGATAAGCACCTGATTGTCTATGACGAAGGTAATCTTTTCTCAGCCCCACGAGCATGGTGGATGCTGCGCACCTTTGGTGTAGAGAAAGTGTCGATTCTGGGTGGTGGACTTGCAGGCTGGCAGCGTGATGATCTGCTATTAGAGGAAGGCGCAGTAGAGCTGCCGGAAGGAGAGTTTAACGCCGCGTTTAATCCTGAAGCCGTGGTGAAAGTAACCGATGTATTATTGGCAAGCCATGAAAATACGGCGCAAATTATTGATGCCCGCCCGGCTACACGTTTTAACGCAGAAGTTGATGAACCTCGCCCAGGTTTACGTCGCGGACATATTCCCGGTGCATTGAACGTTCCGTGGACGGAACTGGTACGTGAAGGCGAACTAAAAACGACCGATGAACTGGATGCGATATTTTTTGGTCGCGGTGTCAGCTACGACAAACCAATTATCGTCAGCTGCGGTTCTGGTGTAACAGCAGCCGTGGTTTTGTTGGCACTTGCGACGCTGGATGTGACAAACGTGAAACTGTACGACGGCGCATGGAGTGAATGGGGCGCACGGGCAGATTTACCGGTTGAGCCCGTAAAATAAGCTTTTTACAGGCAATAAAAAACCGCCGAATTTGGCGGTTTTTTATTGCTGGTCTGGTTCGCGGCCTTTCCAGCAGGTTGTATTACCGTAGTAATGCAAGCGCGTCTCAGCGGACACAATACTCGCCAGTAACTCTCTTTTTGTCAAGTAAAAGAGAGTTATTATTGTTCTGTTAGTGTATTATCCACTGCGGCCCTTTCCGCCGTCTCGCAAGCGGGCGCTGGCTTAAGGAAAGGATGTTCCGCGACCGTTAGGGCAAGCGCGTCTCAGCGCTTGCTATCGCGGCAATATCGCCAGTGGTGCTGTCGTGATGCGGTCTTCGCATGGACCGCACAATGAAGATACGGTGCTTTTGTATCGTACTTATTGTTTCTGGTGCGCTGTTAACCGAGGTAAATAATAACCGGAGTCTCTCCGGCAACAATTTACTGGTGGTTAACAACCTTCAGAACAGCAAGTAAGCCCGAATGCCGCCCTTTGGGGCGGCATGTTTTAAATTATCCGGTTCTGTTTAAAGTCACGCAAAAAACCACCCCAGCGACGTTCATAGAATGGCGCAATATGTTCGGTAATAAAGTGGCTAATACCTTTTTCCCCTTTTTTCACCTGACAAATATCGATGGGTTCATCGCCAGGTAATGTATCGGTCGCTACACTTCCCGCCGCCTGAATAATTTCTTCGATATCACCATCGGCTTCAATGCCAATAAGTAAATTAGGCTGTGCCTCTTCGTTCTCTTTAATTGAACAAATAAAAGCACGCTTCACCGGCTTAATGGTTTTAAATAAGGTGGTAAGTGAATCAATCATTTGCGCTGGCGGCTCTGCGACCTCCGATAATATCAGCGATTCACCGCCTTCCAGTACTTCCTGACTGCTAAGCGGATTCCCTTCTTCACCAATCAGCAAACTGATTTCACGCGGCATAAATTCTTTACCGGTTGGCAGTTTGGCATTAAGGAAGAGCGTTTCGCCAAGGGTCATCTCAAACAATGTGCGAACTGGCATTACGACAAATGCCTGTTCGCCTTCAACCGCCTGTTGAAGTGCTTCTAACGAGGTGAAAAAAGGAATGACGCTGGTGCCGTCTTCTTTTTCCCAGTGCTGTAAATCAAGTGCGCTATCTTCAACCACAGCCTCGCCCTGTGCCGCCGTACCAGGCACCCAGACGGTGGATTCCAGTAGAGTACGGAAAAAGGCCGGGCGGTGCGCCGGTTCGGTTGCTGCTTTTTCCAGCAGGTCTTCAAGTTCGTTTTTTGTTTCGGACATAAGAACCATAATTCATTCAACGTTCGGGGCGTAAGTGCCTGATGCGCTACGCTTATCAGGCCTACAAGGGAACCGCAATATATTGAATTTGCAATACTTTGTAGGCCGGATAAGGCGTTTACGCCGCATCCGGCATATTAGTTTACGCCGTTAACAGATTAGCAATCGTGCGCACACCAAGTCCCGTAGCACCCGCAGACCACTGTTCAACCGGCGCTTTACGGTAAGTCGCCGAGCAGTCGATATGCAGCCAACCTTGCTGATAGTTCTCAACAAAGTGCGACAGGAAGCCCGCCGCCGTGCTCGCGCCTGCCGGATACGCCGCGCTTCCGGTATTGTTCAGTTCCGCAAAGTTAGACGGCAGCTGGCTGCGGTGGAACTCCGCCAGCGGCAGACGCCAGAACGGTTCATTCTCCTGCGCGGCACTCGCCAGCAAGCGCCCTGCCAGCGCATCATCAAAACTGAACAGCGCGTGATAATCATTACCCAGCGCGGTTTTCGCCGCCCCGGTGAGGGTCGCCGCATCAATGATCAGTTCCGGTTTCTGCGCACTGGCATCAATCAGGCCATCGGCCAGCACCAGACGCCCTTCGGCATCAGTGTTCATCACTTCAACTTTTTTACCGTTGCGATAGGTAATAATATCGCCCAGTTTGAACGCGTTGCCGCTGATCAGGTTATCCGCACAACAGAGGAACAGCTTCACGCGCTTGTTCAGTCCGCGCGTAATGGCAAATGCCAGCGCCCCGGTAACCGTTGCCGCGCCGCCCATGTCCGACTTCATCGAGTCCATAAACGCGGTCTGTTTGATGCTGTAGCCGCCGGAATCAAAAGTGATGCCTTTACCAACCAGGCACGCGTACACTGGCGCTTCTTTATCGCCAGTTGGGTTGTAATCCAGCGCCAGCAATACCGGAGAACGTTCTGAACCGCGCCCGACAGTGTGCAGCCCCATATAACCTTGCTCACGCAGATCTTCGCCTTTGGTGATCCGGTAAGTCACACGATCCCCTGCGACGTTGCTGATCAGATCAACAGCACGCTGTGCCAGTTGCGATGGCCCCAGCTCTTCTGCCGGTGCGTTGATGGTGTCACGCACCCAGTCGATGATCATCAGGCGGTTATCCAGTTCCTGACGCTGGGCATCGTCCAGATCCGGCCACTCCACTTTACGTATGCCTTTCGGGGCTTTGTAACCTTGCCAGAATGCCCAGCAGCGATCCGCATCCCAACCTTCACCGCTTAACTGAACATGCTTAATGCCCAGACCGTCAACCTTGCGCGCCGCACGCTGGATCAACCCCAGATCGTCTGTCCCGTTCAAATGCAGGGTAATGCCATCATTATTAATGCTGTAAGTCGCTTTTTCTCCCCAACGTGCGTCGGCAGGTTGGGGAGAGAGGGTAATCTTCATCGCTTCTGTCATTTTAGTTATCCTTATTCGTTTAACAGCAAAACGGGCTACCCCCAGGCAGCCCGTTCATTCACTCGGCTTCGTCCAGCCAGACCAACAAAATCGCTTCGAGGATTTTCTCGTTCGATGCCTGCGGGTCGTCGTCGAAATCTTCCAGAGCGCAAATCCACTGATGCATATCGGTGAATCGAACCGTTTTCGGATCAATATCAGGATACGCATCGTACAGTGCTTCGCCAATTTCGCGGCTATCGGTCCACTTAAGTCCCATACTAACCTCTGTTAATGCTCACGCGCATGGTTGATAGTGTAACGCGGGATTTCAACCACTAAATCTTCGTCGGTGACGCGCGCCTGGCAGCTTAAACGGCTTTCCGGCTCCAGTCCCCAGGCTTTGTCCAGCATGTCGTCTTCCTGCTCTGAGCTTTCCGGCAGCGAGTCAAAACCTTCACGAACGATGCAGTGGCAGGTGGTGCAAGCACAGGATTTTTCACAGGCGTGTTCAATCTCGATACCGTTACGCAGCGCAACGTCGAGAATGGTTTCACCGCTATTCGCTTCCAGAACAGCGCCATCAGGGCAGAGATCCTGATGAGGCAAAATAACAATCTTTGGCATATTAAACCTCGTCCACGGAATGGCCTTTCAGCGCACGACGAACCGACTGGTCCATGCGGCGAGCGGCGAAATCCTGGGTTTGTTTGTCTACGTTTTTAATCGCTTGTTCGATGGCGTCAACATCATCGCCCTGCGCCACTTCACTCAGGTGAGCAGCAGCATCGTCGATAGCCTGACGTTCTGCGGCGCTTAACAGCGCGGCATCAGCAGCCAGCGCACCGTGCAGACTTTCCAGCACACGCGCCGCTTCTACTTTTTGTTCTGCCAGCATTCGGGCTTTTACGTCCTGCTCGGCATAGCTCATTGAGTCTTTGATCATCGAGGCGATTTCGCTATCGGTCAGGCCATAAGACGGTTTGACCTGAATAGACGCCTCAACGCCGGTGGATTTCTCCATCGCCGTCACGCTCAAAAGACCGTCGGCATCGACCTGGAACGTCACGCGAATATGCGCACCGCCAGCCGGTAGCGCCGGAATACCTCGCAGCGCAAAACGCGCCAGCGAGCGGCAGTCCTGCACCAGTTCGCGCTCACCCTGCATCACATGGATAGACATCGCCGTCTGACCATCTTTAAAGGTGGTGAAATCCTGGGCGCGGGCCACCGGAATCGTGGTATTACGCGGGATCACTTTCTCCACCAGGCCGCCCATCGTTTCGAGGCCCAGCGACAGCGGGATCACATCCAGCAACAGCATTTCGCTGTCCGGCTTGTTACCCACCAGAATATCCGCCTGAATCGCCGCGCCAATAGCGACGACTTTATCCGGGTCGATAGAAGTCAGCGGTGGACGACCGAAAAATTCGCCTACTCGTTCACGCACCAGCGGCACGCGAGTAGAACCGCCCACCATCACCACTTCCAGCACTTCATCAGCTTCTACGCCCGCATCTTTCAGCGCGCGACGACAAGCCAGTAAGGTTCGTTTTACCAGTGGCGCGATCAGTTCATTGAATTGTTCACGGCTGATTTCGCCCTGCCAGCCCGCAACGTTAACGGTCACGGAGTCCGCATCGCTCAGCGCGATTTTGGCCGCAATGGCAGCATCGAGCAGTTCACGCTGAACGCGGTTATCGCTACGATCAGGAATGCCCGCCTGCTCGCGAATGTAATCCGCCAGCAGATGGTCGAAATCATCGCCGCCGAGCGCGGAATCACCGCCGGTCGCCAGCACTTCAAACACGCCGCGACTTAAGCGCAGAATGGAAATATCAAACGTCCCGCCGCCGAGGTCATAAACAGCGATCACGCCTTCCTGGCCGGAATCCAGCCCGTAGGCAATAGCCGCAGCGGTCGGTTCATTAAGTAAGCGCAGAACATGCAGCCCCGCCAGACGCGCCGCGTCTTTGGTGCCCTGACGCTGGGCATCGTCAAAGTACGCTGGAACGGTGATAACGACACCATCCAGCTCGCCTGCCAGGGCTTCAGTTGCCCGCGCCGCCAGTGCTTTGAGGATGTCCGCAGAAACGCGCACCGGGTTCAGCAGCCCCGCCGCCGTTTCAATCATCGGCAGGCCATTTTCGCTGGCCTGGAATTGATAAGGCAGATGCGGATAGCGTTGCTGGATATCAGCCAGCGAGCGCCCCATCAGGCGTTTAACAGAACTAATGGTGTTGGCGGTGTCGAGCGCTGCGTTAGTACGCGCGTCATAACCCACCGAATGCCCTTGCTGTTGATAGTGAACAACAGATGGCAGCAGGTGACGGCCTTCATGGTCAGCTAACGTTTCGGCCTGACCGCTGCGCACTGTTGCCACCAGCGAGTTGGTTGTGCCCAGGTCAATACCGGCCGCCAGGCGACGCTGATGCGGCGCAGCACTCAAACCAGGTTCACTAATTTGTAATAAGGCCATGTTTAGCTTCCAGAAATTAAAAATCGAGCAGTTTTTCTTCGAGTTGTTCGGCACTGCTCCGCAGTTTATCGAGAAAACGCAGCTTACGCACGGTATCCGCCGCCGCGTCCCACGTCTCGTTGTCTAACTGTTCAACCATCAACTGATGGCGGGTATCAAACATCTTTTTCACACGTTTGATAAAGCTTTCCAGCCGCGCTTCATCTTTCGCCTGTTCGATCTCGTCCAGTTCTTCGCGCAGTTCCAGCTGTTCCATCAGGAACGCGGTGTCGCGCACAGTATGCTGCTCGCTGGCGAGATCAAAACCGTGCAAAGAAAGCAAATATTCCGCGCGCATTAACGGATGACGCAGCGTTTGCCAGGCCTGGTTAATGGTCGCGGATTGCTGTACGGCGGCGAGTTGTTCCGCCTGGCTTCCGCTGGCGAATTTATCAGGATGATACTGACGTTGTAGATCCTGAAAACGCAGGCTCAGCGCCTGGGTATCGAGTTGATAACGGGCAGGCAAGCCAAAGAGGGTGAAGTAATCCATAACATTCTCAGGGCTGCGATCCGCCGCGATAACGGCGAATCAGGTAAAACAAACCCCACGCGCAGGCGACCACGGTGGGGTTATCGGTATGCGCATCAAACGTGGAAGCTTTCGCCGCAACCACACTCATCTTTGACGTTCGGGTTGGTGAATTTAAACCCTTCGTTAAGGCCTTCTTTGACGAAGTCCAGCTGCGTACCGTCCAGAAATTGCAGGCTTTTGCCATCGACCACGACTTTCACGCCTTTGTCTTCAAACACGATGTCTTCCGGCGTCGGTTCGTCAACAAATTCCAGTACATAAGCCATACCTGAACACCCGGAGGTTCTCACGCCCAGACGCAGGCCAAACCCTTTACCGCGGTTAGCCAGAAAGGTATTTACTCGCGCTGCTGCACTGTCGCTCAGTGTAATCGACATAACCAAACCTCAACTCTTATTTTGCTTCACGTTTGCTTTTATAGTCCGCAATGGCGGCTTTGATCGCGTCTTCTGCCAGAATAGAACAGTGAATTTTCACCGGCGGCAGTTCAAGTTCTTCAGCAATATCGGTGTTTTTTATCGCCTGTGCTTCGTCGAGAGACTTCCCTTTCACCCATTCGGTGACCAGGGAGCTGGAAGCGATAGCGGAACCGCAGCCGTAAGTTTTAAAACGCGCGTCTTCAATGATACCTTCATCGTTGACTTTAATCTGCAACTTCATCACGTCGCCACAGGCCGGTGCACCCACCATGCCGCTGCCGACGTTCTCGTCGTTGTTGTCAAAGGAACCCACGTTACGCGGATTCTCGTAATGGTCGATAACTTTTTCGCTGTAAGCCATTATAAATTCTCCTGATTCCGATACCGATTAATGATGAGCCCATTCGATGCTGTTCAGATCCACGCCCTGCTTGTACATTTCCCACAGCGGAGAAAGGTCACGCAGACGACCGATGGATTTACGAACTAACTCGATGGTGTAGTCGATCTCTTCTTCAGTAGTAAAACGACCTAAAGAGAAACGGATAGAGCTATGTGCCAGCTCGTCGTTCAGCCCCAGCGCGCGCAGCACGTAGGACGGTTCGAGGCTTGCTGACGTACAGGCGGAACCTGAAGAAACCGCGAGGTCTTTCAGCGCCATAATCAGCGACTCACCTTCAACGTAGTTGAAGCTGACGTTGAGAATGTTCGGCGCACCGTGTTCCAGGTCACCGTTCAGGTAAACTTCTTCGATATCTTTGATGCCGTTCCACAGACGGTTACGCAGGCCGCGCAGACGTTCCATCTCGGTCGCCATCTCTTCTTTTGCGATGCGATAGGCTTCGCCCATACCGACGATCTGGTGAACAGGCAGAGTGCCGGAACGCATACCGCGCTCGTGACCGCCGCCATGCATTTGTGCTTCGATACGTACGCGCGGTTTACGACGCACATACAGCGCACCAATACCTTTCGGGCCATAGATTTTGTGACCGGAGAAAGACATCAGGTCAACTTTCAACTGGCTCAGATCGATCGGCAGTTTGCCCACGCTCTGGGTTGCATCAACGTGATAGATAATGCCACGAGCACGGCACATTTCGCCGATAGCCGCGATATCCTGCACCACGCCGATTTCGTTATTTACGTGCATGATGGAAACAAGGATGGTGTCATCACGCATCGCTGCTTCCAGTTCTTTCAGGTCGATAATGCCGTTACGCTGCGGTGCCAGGTAAGTGACTTCAAAACCTTCGCGCTCCAGCTGACGGCAGGTATCCAGTACCGCTTTATGTTCGGTTTTACTGGTGATGATGTGCTTGCCTTTTTTCTGATAAAAGTTGGCTGCACCTTTGATCGCCAGGTTGTCAGATTCGGTTGCACCAGAGGTAAAGACGATTTCACGCGGATCAGCGCCGACCAGATCGGCAATCTGATTACGGGCGATATCTACCGCTTCTTCAGCCTGCCAGCCGAAACGGTGAGAACGGGAGGCCGGGTTACCAAAGGTTCCGTCCATCGTCATAAACTGCATCATTTTCTCGGCAACACGCGGGTCCACCGGCGTGGTTGCGGAGTAGTCGAGATAAATCGGTAATTTCATTGCTCTATAAACTCCGTACATCACTCAATGCAAGGAACCAGGCTACCGGCTGGATGTACGACCGTGTTTACGGAGTGTTTAGCACTCCGGCCTGATTCTGAATTCTTTTTATTAAGCGCGTAACTTAACGTCGATCGCGTCTTGTGTGCGGGTGCGTGGCGCGTCGTGAGTATGCTGACGACCAGACACATCCAGCACTTCCTGGTTATTAACCAGTTCGCCTAAAGTAATGTTATTGAGAAAACCGGTAAGACGGTCGCTCAAATCACGCCACAGCGCGTGGGTCAGGCATTTATCGCCGCCCTGGCAGCCGCCTTTACCCTGACAACGGGTGGCATCTACAGATTCGTCAACGGCGCTAATCACTTCGCCAACGGCGATGCTGCTGGCATCTTTGCCTAACAGATAACCACCGCCTGGTCCACGTACGCTGGAAACCAGACCATTTTTACGCAGACGGGAAAACAGTTGTTCCAGATAAGAAAGGGAAATTCCCTGACGTTCGGAAATATCAGCCAACGGTACCGGGCCCGCTTCAGAGTTGAGCGCAACGTCAAGCATTGCGGTCACGGCATAGCGCCCTTTAGATGTCAGTCTCATGTCTTACTTCACCTCAAACTCGCCCCTGCCCGGGGTTTTTTATTGTAAAATTGGGGGTATTGCATAGCAGGGTCAAGTCTGACATTCCCGAGTAAATTGGTCAACTATTTACTTGACTGATTTAGTCGGGTATTTAACCTTCAGTGCCATTTTTTTATCGTGGCGTTTGTACCTGTTGTCGGATGCGGTGTGAACACCTTATCCGACCTTGGATTCCGTGCACTTACAGGCCTGATAAGACGCGTTAAGCATCGCATCAGGCAACCACTGTTATTCGGCCTTGTTACCTTTATTCTGCTGCTCAATAGAAGCCAGAATCCCGCGCAGGATATTCAATTCCTGGCTTTCCGGGCGTGCACGGGTAAACAGACGGCGCAATTTATTCATCACCTGCCCCGGATGGTTTTCACGGATAAAACCGGTTGCCAGCAGCGTTTGCTCCAGATGACCATAAAAACGCTCCAGATCATCGACCAGCGGATACGGCGTCTCTTCATGCTCGACCTGCTCGCCATTTTCCTGAGTTGCCAGCCAGGCCATGCGCACTTCATAGGCAATAACCTGAACCGCCATCGCCAGGTTCAGCGAACTGTATTCCGGGTTAGCCGCAATCGCGACATGATAATGGCATTTCTGCAACTCTTCATTGGTCAAGCCGACGCGCTCGCGACCAAACACCAGCGCCACCGGGGTATTTGCCGCTTCAGCGACGCTTTTCAGACCGCATTCGCGCGGGTCGAGCATCGGCCACGGCAGCGTGCGGGAGCGAGCGCTGGTGCCCACCACCAGACTACAACCGGCTAACGCTTCGTCGAGCGTATCGACGATGTGAGCATTACCAATCACATCGCTGGCCCCTGCTGCCAGGGCAATCGCCTGGGAGTCTGGTTTCACTAGTGGATTAACCAGCCACAGATTGGTTAATCCCATTGTTTTCATGGCACGGGCAACAGAACCCATATTGCCGGTGTGTGACGTCTCCACCAGCACAATTCGAATATTTTGCAGCATTGTCTTTCTTCATCTAAAGATTATTCACGCATCTTATCATAAAACGAAGACAGATGCCGATCTCGCTGCTATACTCTGCGCCGTTTTCCCGTTCTTTAACATCCAGTGAGAGAGACCGATGCATCCGATGCTGAACATCGCCGTGCGCGCAGCGCGCAAGGCGGGTAATTTAATTGCCAAAAACTATGAAACCCCGGACGCTGTAGAAGCGAGCCAGAAAGGCAGTAACGATTTCGTGACCAACGTAGATAAAGCTGCCGAAGCGGTGATTATCGACACGATTCGTAAATCTTACCCACAGCACACCATCATCACCGAAGAAAGCGGTGAACTTGAAGGTACTGATCAGGATGTTCAATGGGTTATCGATCCACTGGATGGCACTACCAACTTTATCAAACGTCTGCCGCACTTCGCGGTATCTATCGCCGTTCGTATCAAAGGCCGCACCGAAGTTGCTGTGGTATACGATCCTATGCGTAACGAACTGTTCACCGCCACTCGCGGTCAGGGCGCACAGCTGAACGGCTACCGTCTGCGCGGCAGCACCGCTCGCGATCTCGACGGTACTATTCTGGCGACCGGCTTCCCGTTCAAAGCAAAACAGTACGCCACTACCTACATCAACATCGTCGGCAAACTGTTCAACGAATGTGCAGACTTCCGTCGTACCGGTTCTGCGGCGCTGGATCTGGCTTACGTCGCTGCGGGTCGTGTTGACGGTTTCTTTGAAATCGGTCTGCGCCCGTGGGATTTCGCGGCAGGCGAGCTGCTGGTTCGTGAAGCAGGCGGCATCGTCAGCGACTTCACCGGTGGTCATAACTATATGCTGACCGGTAACATCGTTGCTGGTAACCCGCGCGTTGTTAAAGCCATGCTGGCGAACATGCGTGACGAGTTAAGCGACGCTCTGAAGCGTTAATGACTCAGGCGGGTGATATCACTCACCCGCCCTCGCCTTTCAGGCGCTATTCCGAAATACTTCCTCACCGCTTTACTTTCTTTCGTCACTCTCCCACCATCTTTCCCCGATTAATGGATGATAAAGAAGTCGCAAGGAAAGATTATGGCGCTGCCAGTGAACAAACGCGTTCTCAAAATTCTGTTTATTCTCTTTGTTGTTGCCTTCTGCGTTTATTTAGTGCCGCGCGTCGCCATCAACTTCTTCTATTATCCTGACGATAAAATATACGGTCCCGACCCCTGGTCGGCGGAATCCGTCGAATTTACGGCTAAGGACGGTACTCGTCTGCAAGGCTGGTTTATTCCTTCTTCGACGGGCCCTGCTGACAACGCCATCGCAACCATCATTCATGCTCACGGCAATGCCGGAAATATGTCCGCCCACTGGCCGCTGGTCAGTTGGTTACCCGAGCGTAATTTCAACGTTTTTATGTTTGATTATCGCGGGTTTGGTAAATCAAAAGGCACGCTGTCCCAGGCCGGATTGCTGGACGATACGCAAAGTGCCATCAATGTGGTGCGCCATCGCAGCGATGTAAACCCACAACGACTGGTGCTGTTCGGGCAGAGTATTGGCGGGGCGAATATTCTGGATGTTATTGGTCAGGGTGATCGTGAAGGCATACGTGCGGTGATCCTCGACTCCACATTTGCCTCTTATGCGACCATTGCCAACCAGATGATCCCCGGCAGTGGCTACTTACTTGATGAGAGTTACAGCGGCGAAAATTACATCGCCAGCGTCAGCCCGATCCCGCTTTTACTCATTCACGGTAAAGCTGATCACGTTATCCCATGGCAGCACAGTGAAAAGTTGTATAGCCTGGCAAAAGAACCAAAACGGTTGATCCTAATCCCGGATGGCGAACACATTGATGCTTTTTCCGATCGTCACGGCGATGTTTATCGCGAACAGATGGTGGATTTTATCCTTAGCGCGTTGAATCCGCAGAACTAACCCATGATCGCTAGCACGATAATCATTCACAAAACTACCTTAAGACATGCTAATCCACTGGTCAGAACAGTTTAAGATGAGAAAAATTCTGTGACGCTTGCCAACATTTCTGATGATTAGCATTCCCTTCGCCATTTCCCTGAGCAAACTTTAGCTATTCTTATCAATTATGCTTATGGGAGATCTACAGATGATGCCTACGCTTGCTCCACCATCTGTCCTTTCGGCTCCCCAGCGCCGCTGCCAGATCTTGCTGACGCTCTTTCAGCCGGGGTTGACCGCCAACACGGCAACTTTCAGCGAGCTTAATGGTGTGGATGATGATATTGCCAGTCTTGATATCAGCGAAACAGGACGGGAGATCCTGCGCTATCATCAACTCACACTGACTACTGGTTATGACGGCAGCTACCGGGTTGAAGGTACAGTGCTTAACCAACGTTTGTGTTTATTTCACTGGCTACGACGTGGTTTCCGTCTGTGTCCGTCATTTATTACCAGCCGATTCACCCCCGCCCTGAAGAGTGAACTGAAGCGGCGCGGAATTGCGCGTAACTTTTACGACGATACCAATCTACAAGCGTTAGTGAATCTCTGCTCTCGACGGCTGCAAAAACGTTTTGAAACGCGCGATATTCATTTCCTGTGTCTGTATTTGCAATATTGTTTGTTGCAACATCACGCTGGAATTACGCCTCAGTTTAATCCGCTCCAACGTCGCTGGGCGGAATCCTGCCTTGAATTTCAGGTAGCGCAGGAAATTGGACGCCACTGGCAGCGTCGGGCACTCCAGCCTGTACCGCCTGATGAGCCACTGTTTATGGCTCTACTGTTTTCCATGTTGCGGGTTCCCGATCCACTGCGGGATGCGCATCAGCGGGACAGACAACTGCGTCAGTCTATCAAACGTCTGGTAAACCATTTTCGTGAGCTGGGAAATGTTCGTTTTTATGATGAACAGGGGTTATGCGATCAGCTTTATACCCACCTCGCCCAGGCGTTAAATCGCAGTTTGTTTGCCATCGGTATTGATAACACCCTGCCGGAAGAGTTCGCCCGCCTGTATCCACGCCTGGTGCGCACCACCCGCGCGGCGCTGGCCGGATTTGAAAGTGAATACGGCGTCCATCTTTCTGATGAGGAAAGCGGTCTGGTAGCGGTGATTTTTGGTGCCTGGCTAATGCAGGAAAACGACCTGCATGAGAAACAGATTATTCTACTGACCGGGAATGATAGCGAGCGAGAAGCGCAGATTGAGCAGCAGCTACGCGAACTAACGTTACTGCCGCTCAACATTAAACATATGTCGGTAAAGGCATTTTTGCAGACAGGCGCTCCGCGCGGCGCGGCACTGATTATTGCGCCTTATACCATGCCGTTACCGCTCTTTTCACCACCGCTGATCTATACGGACCTGACATTGACAACACATCAACAGGAGCAGATCCGCAAAATGCTCGAATCAGCATGAGGGAACAACTTTCGGGCGCAAAAACATTGCCGGAAGCGCCACCAGCGCCATCACCCAGAACACGCCGTGGCCGAGATATTGATACAGGAAACCGGCGAAAACGGTCATGATGGCGATACTGCCGCCCATCGCGACGGCAGAGTAAACCGCCTGTAAACGGATGACTTCGCTACCCTGGCGAGCAGCAATATAGCGCATGGCAGCCAGGTGGCAGACCGTGAAGGTACCGCAATGCAGAATTTGCACCACTATCAACCACGGCAACGCCGTCGTTGCTCCCATAATGCCCCAGCGCACTACGCCGCAAATCGCCGAGATCAACAGCATATCGCGTGCACTACAACGGCGGAAAAGTTTATTACTCAGCGCAAAGATAATGACTTCCGCCACCACGCCCAGCGACCACAAATACCCCACCGCCGAGGCCGAGTAGCCAGCTGCCTGCCAGTAAATGGCGCTAAAACCGTAATAGGCCGCATGTGCCCCCTGCAATAAACAAACGCAGGCCAGAAAGCGCCAATTCTGGCGAACCAACGCCAACCACGCAGACCAGCCGGTGCTCTCCTGCTGGCGGCTTGCCCCTTGTGGCTGAATCGTCGGACGGATGAGAAAGCCGAGCAGCATGGATGCCACGCCCAACGTCAACAGCGCGAGGATCACCCGATAATCAAACATACTGACCAGTTTGCCCGTCAGCGCCGAGCCAATGACAAACGCCACCGAGCCCCACAGTCTCACTTTGCCGTAATCAAGCGGGAACTGCTTTTGCCACGTATTCGCCAGTGCATCGGTCAACGGTACCAGCGGTGAGAAAAAGAGGTTAAAGCCAATCATCACCAGCATCAGCCACGCTACGTGCGCCCCCGCCCAGAAGGCGACAGCAAAGAGAAGTGTCAGCAGTGCCAGCACGCGCAAGGCGGAAATCAGGCGGGAAGGATCGCTGACGCGGGGCGCGATGAGCAAACTCCCGAGGAAACGGGCAACCAGACCCGCCCCCAATAACAGGCCGATGGTTTCTGGCGTTAAACCAATCCCTTTAAGCCAGACGCTCCAGAAAGGTAGAAAAATGCCGTAACTAAAAAAGTATGTGAAATAGCCGAGCGCCAACCAGCGCGTGGATTGCAAAACCATGAGTCCCTCCCGTCAGGAGGCGTTAGTCTGGGGTTAATCGAATGTTGGTGCAAGTTGAAAAATAAGAATATTCGAGCCTGCTTCCTGACGGTTATCCTGCATATCAGGAAATGACAAAAAAGAGCGGCCCACAACACAACATGTAAAAAAGAACGATGAAACAGGTGAAAATCGCAATTTATTGAACTGACAAACTCATGTGAGACGGATAAGGCGTGCATGTCGCATCCGGCAGGAAACAATAAGCACATTGTCAGCCATCTGCGTTATGCCGTTATACCAGAAACGAATATCTCAACGCCTGGGCGTGGCGAGGTACCAGAGTGTGTATTACGTTTAAATCACATCATCTTGCAAAGGGATTGGTTATGAACTCACTACGTTATTTTGATTTTGGCACTGCCCGCCCCGTTTTATTATTAATTGCCCGTATCGCCGTGGTCTTAATTTTCATTATTTTTGGTTTTCCCAAAATGATGGGCTTTGACGGTACGGTCCAATATATGGCCTCGCTGGGCGCACCAATGCCGATGCTGGCAGCGATTATTGCGGTAGTTATGGAAGTGCCCGCCGCGATATTAATCGTGCTTGGCTTTTTCACCCGTCCGCTGGCGGTGCTGTTTATTTTCTACACGCTGGGTACGGCGGTGATTGGCCACCATTACTGGGATATGACCGGCGATGCGGTTGGGCCAAATATGATTAATTTCTGGAAGAATATCAGCATTGCTGGCGCATTCCTGCTGCTGGCAATTACCGGGCCGGGGGCAATTTCTCTCGATCGGCGTTAGGAAAGATGCCGGATGCGGCGTAAACGCCTTATCCGGCCTACCGCTCCAACACCGATTGTAGGCCTGATAAGACGCAGCAAGCGTCGCATCAGGCATCGTGCACCGAGTGCTACAAAATCGAAATTACCCCGTAGGCCTGTGCATCCGGCATTTTATAAATTACAGCAACGCAACCCGCAACGACATCTCTGAAATTGTTGATTCCCCTGGTGCAAGCGCAATGAGGTCACCACCTTCCGGACGATGATGGTCATCCGGCGCATGACTCATCGGTTCCAGACAGAAGAAATCAAACGCATATCCTTTATCAAACGCAGGGTCTGAAACAAAGATGAAATAACACGGTGCAGGTGGCGTCGTTTCCATGATGATGGCATAACCCTCCTGCGGCTGCTCGATGCGGGCCTGACCATTCCATCCGGCAAAACCATTGTTTACCCACTGGTGCGGCAACGGCGTGAGCTGGTTAAAATCCAGTTCCTGCGGTAGCTGCTCGCAAAACTCACCCGCCAGCCACTGCTCTCGCTCCAGCCAGTAACCGCTCGCCTGTGCCTGAACCCGCGTTTGCGGCGACAACGGAAAATAAGGATGCCAGCCGGTACCAAATGGCAGCGTCTCTGCCCCTTGATTGGTGACAGCGAGCGTCACCGTCAGCGTATCCGCCGTTAAATGAAATGCCTGGCTTACCCGATAGTGATAAACACCGCTGAGATGTTCATACACCAGACACAAGCTATCATCGCTGCGCGAGACACATTGCCACTCGCCCAACCAGCCATCGCCGTGTAGATAGTGCGCATCCCACTCAACATTCGGTTGCAGTTGATACTCACGCCCCTGCCAGACAAAACGGTTGCCGCTCACCCGGTTTGCAAATGGTACCAGCGGAAAACAAGAGGCATCGGTTGCCACACCGCTTTTTTTACCAGGACGTAGCAGCGGCGTCGTATCGCGCCAGAAGCCTTCGATTACGCCGCCCTGATCAGAAACGTCCAGCTTTAGCGGCCCGTGAGATAAGGTATAGATGGTCATCCGCAGACTCCTTAATCCGGGAAATTAATCACAACTTTCCCGCATTTGCCGCTCGCCATTAGCGCGTAAGCATCTCCCGCCTGCTCCAGTGAGAAGCGATGGGTAATAGCGTTACGCGGCCACAGTTTCCAGTCAGTCAAATCGTGGGCGCATTTTTCCATATGGAACAAGCTGGTCACCCAGGAGCCAATAATTCTGCGTTGGTGATGCATCAGGTCAGCGCTGACCTCAAATTCCACTTTTCCGGTTTCGCCAATGTAAACCACTCGCCCCCAGTCGGCGGTAGATTGCAATGCCAGCAAGCGCCCCGCAGCATTACCGGAACAATCAAGCGCAACATCCGCACCGCCATGAGTGAGTTCAGCGATGATCTGCGGCAGACCTTCGGTGGTCGCTAAATAGCCGTGATCCATCACCCCTAGCTGTTTCGCCATCGCCAGACGTTCCGGCAGCATATCAACGCCGATGATCCTTTTTGCACCACGACCTTTCGCCAGCATCATCGCCATCATGCCGACCGGCCCCAGACCGACCACCAGTACGTTATCACTGCCGGAAACTTCGCCGCGCAAAATCCCTTCATACGCTGTACCAACGCCGCAACTGATAAACGCACCATCTTCGTAACTCAGTGCATCCGGCAGGAGGATCAGATCTTTTTCTTCCACCAGCAGGTATTCAGCATGGCCGCCGTCACGCTGCCAGCCGTAAGCCGCTTTTCCTTCGCCAGTACAAGAAATAGGAAAACCGCGACGGCAGTTCGGGCAAAAACCACAGCCAGAAATGTGATACACCAGCACGCGGTCGCCCTCTTTAAAATGGCGGCAGCCTTGCCCCATCGCCACAATCTGCCCGCACGGTTCATGACCGTTGATAAATCCCTGGTATAACGGTTTATCGGGTGCCGCCGCCGTAGCGCGGTGCTGGTGGTAGATATAGTGGACATCGCTTCCGCAAATCCCGGAGGATTTCATTTTGATCAGTACCTGGTTAATCCCCGGCGTCGGCACCGCAACTTCCCGCAGATCGACGGTCGAATTTCCTGGTAAATAAGCTGCCAGCATCGTTTTCATAAATCCCTCATTAACAATACGATTAATTTTCATCCCTGCCGCACCCGCGCCAGGGGCGTTAAGGTTTAGCGTTTCGCTTTACTGCTACGCTGGGTCAGCAAGATATTCGCCAGCACCGCCACCACGATGATGACGCCGCGCACCACCTGCTGGAAAAAGGAGTTAATCCCGAGCAGCACCAGACCGTTACCGATTAGCGTAATCACCAGTACGCCAAGCAGCGTACCGAACAACGAGCCGCGACCGCCGGAAAGCGCCGTACCGCCGACAACGACCGCGGCGATGACGTCAAACTCCAGACCGTTTGCGGCACCTGCGTTACCGGAACCGAGGCGCGCCGCCAACAAAATGCCGGTCACCGCCGCTAATAATCCCGAAAGGGTAAAAATAAGAATGCGTACCCGACGAACGTTAATACCGCACAACTGCGCTGCAGTGGCATTACCGCCAACAGCAAAAACCGAGCGCCCGAAGGCGGTTTTGCGGCTAATGAACACAAACAGCGCAAATAACACCATCATGATCAGCGCGGATACCGGCACCCCGAGAAATTGTCCGCCCAGCCAGTCCAGCACTTCGTTTTCGTTAATTGGCACTGGCAAGGCGTTCGTCATAAACAGCCCCATTCCGCGCAGGGCGCTCCATAAACCCAGCGTGGCAACAAAACTTGGCACGTTAAACACGCCGCGCAGCACCCCGGCGAGCGTTCCCATCAGCGCACCTAACAGCAACACCAGCAGACAAGCAATCGCCAGCGGAACGTCAAATTGCAGCAAAAACGCCAGGCACACTGAAACAAAAGCCACCATCGGCCCAACGCTGACATCAATTTCACCGGAGATAATAATCAGCGTCATCGCCCAGGCGGCGATCCCAATGGTGGCGGCATCGCGCAGCACGTTCATCTGGTTATTCAATGAGATAAAGCCAGGCGCATTCAGGGAGAAGACCAGATAAAGAATGGCAATCACCACCAGCAAACCGATCTCATTAATATGGCGACTGACAAATTGTTTGAGCGAGACGCTCTTGCCCTGCGGCAATGGTAATGACGAAGCAGACATCTTCAGGTTCCTCGGTAAAATTCATCAGTGCACAGACAGAATGGCGGACATCAGCTCATCCACATTGACCGGCGAGTGAAACTCCTGCGAGAACGTACCGTGCTGTAATAACAGGATGCGGTCACACACCAGCGGCAACTCCTCCACTTCACTGGAGATAAACACCACGCTTTTTCCTTCGGCAGCCAGCTCGCGGACAATACGGTAAATCTGCTGTTTGGCTTCGATATCGACGCCACGCGTTGGCTCGTCGAGCAACAAAATCTGGCTGGCGGCATAGACCCAACGACCGATCACCACTTTTTGCTGATTGCCACCAGAAAGCGTGCCGATGGGCGTTTCGCTACTGGCGGCCTTGACCGTCATCCGCTGCATCACCTCTTCGGTCAGGCGGCGGATGGTGGACCATTGCAGCACACCGTTGGCGCTGATTTTTTGCCGATTGGTCAGCACTGTATTTTCGTCAACGCCCAACCAGGGAATGATCCCCGCTTCTTTGCGGTTTTCTGGCGTATAGCCAATGCCGCGTTTCAGCATGTCGCCGTAATCGGGGCGCGTGATTTTCTCGCCGTTGATAACAATTTCGCCCTGTTCATACGTCTCCAGCCCAACAATCGCCTTCAGCAATTCACTGCGCCCTGCCCCCAGCAGACCAGCAATGCCGAGCACTTCGCCACGACGTAGTGTAAAACTGATATCCTCCAGCTTGGGCTTATGGCGTAACGCACGGACTTCCAGCACGGCTTGATCCATAATTTCCTGAGGGGCAACCGGCGCAATATCAACGTGATCGCGCCCGAGCATTAGCGACACAATATGATGCGTGGAGGTGTTTTCGAGCATCACATCGCCCGCCACCTGACCATCGCGCATAACGGTGGCACAGGAGGCAATGCGGCGAATTTCTTCCATCCGGTGGCTGACATAAATCACCGCCACGCCCAGTGCCGACATCTTTTTCACCGCGCTGATCACCAGTTCAACCTCCGCACTGGCAAGCGAGCTGGTGGGTTCATCAAGAATGACCACGCGCGGCTCGCCCTTCATCACCCGCGCAATTTCCACCAGCTGCTTTTGCGCCGGGCTTAGTGTTGAAACAAGTTGTTCAGGACTAACGTCAACGCCCAACGCCTGCAAGCAACGTTGGGCGTCCTGCGCCATTTGCAGGTAATCAATCATGCCGTTGCGGCGGGGCCACTGACCGAGGCAGAGGTTTTCCGCCACTGTCAGCCCTTCCACCAGACTTAACTCCTGATAAACCGCGCGTACCCCCAGTTCAGCGGCACGGCGAGTCAGCGTAGCTTCGTCACCTTCCAGTCGCGTCTCGCCAATCCAGATATCACCGCTATCCGGACGTTCGCTACCGGTAAGCATTCGAATGAGGGTCGATTTTCCCGCACCGTTTTTGCCTAACAGCGCACGAACTTCGCCTTTATTGAGCGTGAAGTTAACGTTATCCAGCGCAACGACGCCGGGATAACGCTTATTTCCTGCCACCACTTTTGCTACCGGGACTGCCTCTGTTGCCGTGAACATAGGGACCTCTGCGAATCAGCGATTAGGGCAGACCATCAACGTGCGTTGCCAGCCACTGTTTACCGTCTTCCGTTTTGGTATAGAGATCGATTGGCACCTGAATCACTTTTTCACCGTCGGCTTGTTTATTGATAACCTTCAATGTTTGCGTAAAAACAGCATTGCCCATTTTCTTACCGGAAATATCCACTACCGCTTTCAGCACCTGGTTGTTTTCCAGCTCCTGAGCAATTTCAGTGGTCATATCAGAACCGAAAACAGCAATTTTTCCGGCCTGATTTTGATTACGTACCGCTTTTACCGCGCCGAGTGTCGCTCCGCCCGATTCCCCCATAATGGCGTTGAGATCCGGCGTGGAGATAATCAGTTTTTCACCGACAGAAATCGCTTTATCTAAAACAGTCCCTTCCTGATTAGCGACAATTTGCGCGCCGGGAACGCGGGCTTTTAATACTTCTTCAAACCCTTTACGTCGTTGCACACAAACTTCAAAGGCTTCGCAATTGATGACGGCAATTTTCGGCTGGTCAATTTTGTTGGCAATAAAATAATCGGCGGCTGCGTTACCCAGTTTTTTACCAAATTCCAGCGGGTCACCAACCAGATATGCCGAGACATATTTATCGACACCCTTTTGATTAATACAGGTGTTGTAGCAAATCACCGGAATACCCGCTTCACTGGCGCGACGAACGGTACGGCTACTGCCATTTTCAGACACTGCCGATAAAATAATGGCATCGACATTACGCGCCACGAGGGTATCAACAAAGGTACTTTCTTTCGAAATATCGCCCTGAGCGTTAGTTTCAATTAACTGTACCTGTACTGAAGAATCTTTTGCCGCATCCTGAACGCCCTGACGCACTCCGGCGTAATATCCCTGGGTATCAAGGTATATTGCGCCAATAGTCATTTCTTTATCAGAAGCCCTGGCAAATAGTGCGCTACCCAATAGCGTAGCCATTAATAATAAATTACGGGTTCTTGTCATTTTTTTAGGCATAGTGCCTCCTGTAGGGTTTTTATTTACAACGGCTTATTTTAATTATTTGAGCGTGAGCGGCAGCGCGTGCCGCTCAAATATTACAGTTAATAGGGTTTAGTGAACGTAGCTAAAAATAAAAGGCATCACGGTGGTGAATAATGCCGCTTTCGGCCAGGCTGGATTAATCGCCATCAATTCAGCGCGAGCAGATTCATAGTGCGCAACCTCCCCTAATCCCGCGGCCGCCAGCATCGCCACCATCAGGCATTTTTCTTTATGCTGCTGTTGTAAATCGCTATACAGCGACAACAAGTCAGGCTGCGAGACGGCAAAGAAATCCGCTTCGATACTGGTTTTCGCCATCTCTTTCGCCCACTGTTTCATTTCACTAAACAGTTGCTGTGCGGTGTGTTGTTCGCCCAGCAGTCGCAGCGCCATTCCTTGCCAGAAGAGATAATCAACCGGCTGATCGTTGTAATAACTGTGGATGTTAATGGTGCGATCGCCGGTCGCCGCCAGACGTAAACAACACGTCGCTTCAGTTTCATCGCCCTGCGCGTTGGCGCATACTGCCTGCCAGAACCAGATGTCGTTGTCAGTTTGCCCCGGTAAACGGCCTTCGCTTAAATTCTCCGGATAATGCAGCGCGGCATGAAGCAGCTCGCTGGCCTGCTGCGGCTCTCTGTCATCAAGATGCTGCCAGGCGCGTAATAACTGGTTGAGGATAAACTGGCTGGTGACCTTCCCTTCCCCACCTTCCCACGGGTGGAATTTGCGCGTGGCGAGAATGTCCGCCGCTTTGTCTGCCTGACCAGTGAGATGCCACAAATTGAGCAGTTCTGCGGTCATGTCGTCGCGTTTCAGCGCAATTTCCAGATTATTTTCCAGACGCGCCAGTCGTTTCTCCGGTGTGACACCGCTTAACTTATCCAGCAAATCCCGTTCGAAAAGCAGACGTGCATCCTGCGGCGCAAGCTGATAAGCATTATCAAGATAACGCGCGGCCAGCTCATAATCGTGCTGCTTATTCCACGCATGGATCGCCAACCCGCGCCAGCCGTCGGCAAACTCCGGCGACATCTCTACGCAACGCTGCCATAAGGCAATGGCTTTACCGTAGCTACGCTTGTTGTAGTAGAAGCAGGCCAGTAAATGCCGGGCAAACCAGCACTCTTCGATACTCTCCAGCGCCGCCACTTCTTCCAGCGTATTCGGGAAACGGACAAACTGCGGGAAGGCATCAATAGCTTTTACGACCAGTTCTCCGCGTTCAGCTTTTGGTAGCAAACTGGCTTGCAGGTAAAGCGGTAGCGTGCGCTGACAGTCCAGTGCGTTCAGCATATCTGCCGCCAGGGCGGGCATGCCCCAGTTAATCAGTTGCCCGGCGGTCATCAGGGCGTTAACGTCGCGTCCCTGACAAAGACCTCGCCACTGTACGAGGGCAGATTCGCTACGACCATCGAACCAGTTCAGCCACCACAGAGTAGCGTTCAGCGGATAATCACGCAGCAGTTTCTCGCGCTGCAAACGCGCGTTGTCCTGACGACCACTTAACACCAGTAGCAGGTTATGCAGGCAAAGCACTTCCTGATTGGTTGGGCAGGCGCGAAGACTTTGTTGGCAAAAATCCAGACCAGCGTCAAAGTTACCATTACGCGCCGCCAGCCGTGCCAGACCATAATAGCCGCCTGCTTTACTGTTGCCGCTCCAGACCGCACGCCAGAAATCCTCTTCGGCTTGTTGATATTGCCCCTGACGTTCGTAAGCACTGGCGCGAATCAAACTCGCCTGTCCGCACTGCGGATTTTTGTTCAGCGCATGTGCGCGTTTCAGCGCCTGAGTGGCATACGCCACCGCTTGCGGGAAATCGGCACGGTTATATTCCAGCATCGCCAGCGCCAGGTTACAGCGATAATCCAGCGGATCCAGCGCCACGCCGCGCAGGTAGTAATCGAACGGTGAACGGCTCGCGTGATGATATTGCTCCAGATGTTGACCGATAAACCAGGCTTCATCTGTACTGGTAATGTCTTGTGCTGCCAGTGGCGCTTTGGCGACGTCCGGCAACGGCAACGCTTGCGACTGATGTTCATGATAACTCAGTACAATATTGCCGTCGGCATCGGAGAGCTCAATGGTCAGCCTTTCAGGATTGATACCGTGCAACACGCCCTGGATGGCGGTCGCTGGTGTCAGGGCCACGGCATCATCGAGCAACGCGTTGCATTTGCCGATTTCGCGGATCGCCAGGCGGTATCCGTTCAACGGAGAGATGGCATACAGCCCCCACTCAATCCCCCGCTCACTACGCTGGAGTTTTATCACCGCATCGCGGGAGGCATTTTGCACCATGCCCAGAGAATGATAAGGCAGGAAATACTGCTCGAAACGCTTCTCCTCGTAAGCATCAAGCCAGGTAAAATCAGGCTGGTTATCGGCAAAAATACCGGTCATCAGTTCGATATACGGGCCGTTATTGTCAGTCAGGCTCTTATCCCACGCCTGGCCAAATTCACTGTGTCCCCAGCTCCACTGTTTTTTACCTGGCGCAATATGGTGGTTGGCAACGTGTAGCAAACCACCATCTTCATCGTGACACCACGCGCCAACAAAATCGTACTGTGATTTTTCAGCCATATATGAGGTTGGAACGGGCACATTTTTATAGCGAGAAATGTCCACTCCGGCGGAGTAGTCCACTTTGTAGTAAGTGCCGGTGGCGATGGGGAAAGCGGAGACGGCCCGTTTACCGTGATCAAACACCGCAGTCACATCCGGTGGGAAAACGCTCTGATGCCCTTCACCCCCTTTCACTGCCGGGTTGGCCCACCACAAGAAATGACGCGGCGTGGCGTTGCCGTTATAGACGCGACTGGCGATTTCCAGCGCCGCCCGGTCAGGGCGCAGGGTGAAACCTGTCATCACCTGTAAACCGTGCATCGGCTCCGTTTCGCCGACCCACACCGTCTGTGCGCCGTCGTCATGGGCTTCGAGGGTGAAATCAACGGGCATAAAGGTGGTCGGGCGATGGTGTTGCGGCCAGTTAAACTCAATCCCGCCGGAGATCCACGGCCCCAGCAGTCCCACCAGCGCCGGTTTAATGACTTCATTGTGATAAACAAAATCGCGCTGTTTCACTTTATCCCACGCGCGATGCACCCGACCGCCCAGTTCCGGCAGGATCATCACTTTGATGTAGTCGTTTTCCAGCCACACCGCCTGCCAGGATTTCAGGGTTTTCTGCTCGCTCAGCGTATCGGTCACGCCGTAGGGATAAACCGCGCCGGACGATCCCTGATAAACGCGATTTTCCAGGAACATGGGATGTATATCCTGCGGCCCGGTTTCATAGGTCGGGATCTCAACGCGCTCTTGCCACACTTTTACTGGAGTCATGGTGCCCTCAATATTAACAAGACATACTGAATTAAAAGATTTGTGGCAGTGTATTGAACAATCTGGCAATGTTTTCGCGGAATAATCACGCAATTAACTAAACAAGGTTTAGTGAAGATGAGAGCCTGCATTAACAATCAACAGATTCGCCACCATAACAAATGCGTGATTCTGGAACTGCTGTACCGGCAAAAGCGCGCCAATAAATCAACGCTGGCCCGGCTGGCGCAAATTTCGATTCCGGCGGTCAGTAATATTTTGCAGGAACTGGAAAGCGAAAAACGGGTGGTGAATATCGACGATGAAAGCCAGACGCGCGGGCATAGTAGCGGTACATGGCTGATTGCGCCGGAAGGAGACTGGACGCTGTGCCTGAACGTGACGCCCACCAGCATTGAGTGTCAGGTCGCTAATGCCTGTTTAAGTCCGAAAGGCGAATTTGAGTATTTACAGATTGATGCACCGACGCCGCAGGCGCTGCTGTCCGAAATCGAAAAATGCTGGCATCGCCACCGTAAATTGTGGCCGGACCGCACCATCAATCTGGCTCTGGCAATCCACGGTCAGGTTGATCCAGTGACCGGCGTGTCGCAAACCATGCCGCAAGCGCCGTGGGCAACACCGATTGAGGTGAAGTACCTGCTGGAAGAGAAGCTGGGCATTCGGGTAATGGTCGATAATGACTGCGTGATGCTGGCGCTGGCGGAGAAATGGCAAAATAATTCGCAGGAACGGGATTTCTGCGTAATCAACGTTGATTACGGCATTGGCTCGTCGTTCGTGATTAACGAGCAAATTTATCGCGGCAGTTTGTATGGTAGCGGACAGATTGGTCACACCATCGTTAATCCGGATGGCGTCGTCTGCGACTGCGGGCGTTATGGCTGCCTGGAAACCGTCGCCTCGTTAAGCGCATTAAAAAAACAGGCGCGGGTATGGCTAAAATCACAACCGGTTAATACTCAGCTTGATCCTGAAAAATTGACTACCGCGCAGTTAATCGCTGCCTGGCAGAGTGGAGAACCGTGGATCACCAGTTGGGTTGACCACAGTGCCAACGCCATTGGTTTGAGTCTGTATAACTTCCTCAACATCCTCAATATTAATCAGATTTGGTTGTACGGTCGCAGTTGTGCCTTTGGTGAGAACTGGCTTAATACCATTATTCGCCAGACGGGATTTAACCCGTTCGACCGCGACGAAGGACCGAGCGTGAAAGCGACACAGATTGGCTTTGGGCAATTAAGCCGTGCACAACAGGTACTGGGAATTGGCTATTTGTATGTTGAGGCGCAGTTACGGCAGATTTGATGGCGCGATAACGTAGAAAGGCTTCCCGAAGGAAGCCTTTTTTCAACAGATTAACCGTTTCGCTTACGCGTAAACCGGGTAACGTGCGCAGATGTCGAGAACTTTACCTTTGATGCGCTCGATAACGGCTTCATCATTGATGCTGTCCAGCACGTCACACATCCAGCCAGCCAGTTCTTTCGCTTCGGCTTCTTTAAAGCCACGACGGGTAATCGCCGGAGTACCTACACGAATACCGGAAGTCACAAACGGGCTCTTCGGATCGTTCGGTACGCTGTTTTTGTTCACGGTGATGTTAGCACGGCCCAGAGCGGCGTCTGCTTCTTTACCGGTCAGGTTTTTATCAACCAGATCAACCAGGAACAGGTGGTTATCAGTACCACCAGAAACCACTTTGTAGCCGCGTTCGAGGAACACTTCTACCATCGCTTTGGCGTTTTTCGCGACCTGCTGCTGGTAAGTTTTGAACTCAGGTTCCATTGCTTCTTTCAGAGCAACCGCTTTACCGGCGATTACGTGCATCAACGGACCGCCCTGACCACCAGGGAAAACGGCAGAGTTCAGTTTTTTGTACAGCTCTTCGCTACCACCTTTCGCCAGGATCAGGCCGCCGCGCGGACCCGCCAGGGTTTTGTGAGTGGTGGTAGTAACAACGTGAGCATGAGGAACCGGGTTAGGGTAGACACCAGCGGCAACCAGGCCCGCAACGTGCGCCATATCAACGAACAGGTAAGCACCGATGCTGTCAGCGATTTCACGCATTTTCGCCCAGTCCACCACGCCGGAATATGCAGAGAAGCCACCGATAATCATTTTCGGTTTGTGTTCTTTGGCTTGTTTTTCCAGATCGGCGTAGTCGATATGACCGGTAGCATCGATACCGTAAGGAACGATGTTGTACAGTTTACCGGAGAAGTTAACCGGAGAACCGTGAGTCAGGTGACCGCCATGCGCCAGATTCATACCCAGAACGGTATCGCCTGGTTCCAGCAACGCGGTGTAGACCGCAAAGTTAGCCTGGGAGCCGGAGTGCGGCTGGACGTTAGCGTAGTCAGCGCCGAACAGTTCTTTCGCACGATCGATCGCCAGTTGTTCAACGATATCAACATACTCGCAACCGCCGTAGTAGCGTTTGCCCGGATAACCTTCAGCATATTTGTTGGTCAGCTGAGAACCCTGCGCCTGCATTACGCGCGGGCTGGTGTAGTTTTCGGAGGCGATCAGTTCGATGTGCTCTTCCTGACGTACTTTTTCCTGCTCCATAGCCTGCCACAGTTCGGCATCATAATCGGCAATGTTCATTTCACGCTTTAACATCCGCATCTCCTGACTCAGCTAACAATAAAATTTTTGGCCTTTATAGGCGGTCCTGTTGGACAACGGCGAACAGTATAACCGAATCATTGTGCGATAACAGGTCTTGACAAAGGAATTTACGCAAACGATTACCTTCAGGCTACGCAAGGCTTTGGAGAATAAAGAGCTTGCAACCGGAAACGGATTTCTTTTCAGGTTTGTGATGCAAATTTTTCACTTCATCACATTCTTTCTGAAAAACACCAAAGAACCATTTACATTGCAGGGCTATTTTTTATAAGATGCATTTGAGATACATCAATTAAGATACAAAAAAAAGGAAGACCATATGCTTGACGCTCAAACCATCGCTACAGTAAAAGCCACCATCCCTTTACTGGTGGAAACGGGACCAAAGTTAACCGCCCATTTCTACGACCGTATGTTTACTCATAACCCAGAACTCAAAGAAATTTTTAACATGAGTAACCAGCGTAATGGCGATCAACGTGAAGCCCTGTTTAACGCTATTGCCGCCTACGCCAGCAATATTGAAAACCTGCCTGCGCTGCTGCCAGCGGTAGAAAAAATCGCGCAGAAGCACACCAGTTTCCAGATCAAACCGGAACAGTACAACATCGTCGGTGAACACCTGTTGGCAACGCTGGACGAAATGTTCAGCCCGGGGCAGGAAGTGCTGGACGCGTGGGGTAAAGCCTATGGCGTCCTGGCTAATGTATTTATCAATCGCGAGGCGGAAATCTATAACGAAAACGCCAGCAAAGCCGGTGGTTGGGAAGGTACTCGCGATTTCCGCATTGTGGCTAAAACACCACGCAGCGCACTTATCACCAGCTTCGAACTGGAGCCGGTCGACGGTGGCGCAGTGGCAGAATACCGTCCGGGGCAATATCTCGGCGTCTGGCTGAAGCCGGAAGGTTTCCCGCATCAGGAAATTCGTCAGTACTCTTTGACTCGCAAACCGGATGGCAAAGGCTATCGTATTGCGGTGAAACGCGAAGAGGGTGGGCAGGTATCCAACTGGCTGCACAATCACGCCAATGTTGGCGATGTCGTGAAACTGGTCGCTCCGGCAGGTGATTTCTTTATGGCTGTCGCAGATGACACACCAGTGACGTTAATCTCTGCCGGTGTCGGTCAAACGCCAATGCTGGCAATGCTCGACACGCTGGCAAAAGCAGGCCACACAGCACAAGTGAACTGGTTCCATGCGGCAGAAAATGGCGATGTTCACGCCTTTGCCGATGAAGTTAAGGAACTGGGTCAATCACTGCCACGCTTTACCGCACACACCTGGTATCGTCAGCCGAGCGAAGCCGATCGCGCTAAAGGTCAGTTTGATAGCGAAGGTCTGATGGATTTGAGCAAACTGGAAGGTGCGTTCAGCGATCCGACAATGCAGTTCTATCTCTGCGGCCCGGTTGGCTTCATGCAGTTTGCCGCGAAACAGTTAGTGGATCTGGGCGTGAAACAGGAAAACATTCATTACGAATGCTTTGGCCCGCATAAGGTGCTGTGATTTGATGTTGCCGGATGGACACATCCGGCAACCCTTGACGCGTTTTAAATTGCCGCGTCGTCCTCTTCACCGGTACGGATGCGAATGACCCGTGCCACGTCGAAGACGAAGATTTTACCGTCACCGATTTTACCAGTTTGCGCCGTGCGAATAATGGTATCGACACAGGTATCGACAATGTCGTCCGGTACGACAATCTCAATTTTCACTTTCGGCAGAAAATCCACCATATACTCCGCACCGCGGTACAGCTCGGTATGGCCTTTCTGGCGGCCAAAACCTTTCACCTCAGTGACCGTCATGCCGGTAATACCGACTTCAGCCAGTGCTTCGCGGACATCGTCCAGCTTGAAGGGTTTAATAATCGCATCAATCTTTTTCATGCTATTCCTTGAAAAGGTCGCCTGTCTTTTGATCTGCTAAACGTAACACATAACGCCAATTCATTCCTTGAAATCGTTTGCATCCAGTTCGTGTCGGGAAAGCAGTTTATAAAATTCTGTCCGGTTGCGCCCCGCCATTCTCGCCGCGTGGGTGACGTTGCCTTTGGTGATTTGCAGCAGCTTACGCAAATAGTTGAGTTCAAACTGATTACGCGCCTCAACAAAGGTTGGCAGCGCCGTGTTTTCGCCCTCCAGCGCCTGCTCCACCAGCGCATCACTAATTACCGGAGATGATGTCAGCGCCACGCACTGTTCAATCACGTTGACCAACTGGCGCACGTTGCCCGGCCAGCTCGCAGTCATCAGGCGTTTCATTGCATCGGTGGAGAACGCGCGGACAAACGGTTTATGTCGCTCTGCCGCCTGGCGCAACAGGTGATTTGCCAGTAGCGGAATGTCTTCTGTGCGCTCCGCCAGGGCCGGAATTTTCAGGCTGACAACGTTGAGGCGGTAATAGAGGTCTTCACGGAATTCCCCGCGCGTCATCGCTTTTGGCAGGTCGCGGTGGGTCGCAGAAATAATCCGCACGTCGATATCAATATCGCGGTTACAGCCCAGCGGGCGCACTTTACGCTCCTGCAACACGCGCAGCAGTTTGACCTGCAACGGTGCGGGCATATCGCCAATCTCATCGAGAAATAGCGTACCGCCTTCCGCCGCCTGGAATAAACCTTCGCGATTGCTGACAGCGCCAGTAAACGCGCCACGTGCATGACCAAACAGCTCCGACTCCAGCAATTGCTCGGGTAATGCGCCACAGTTAATAGCAATAAATGGCTTGCTGTTGCGCGGGCTGGCGTTGTGGATAGCCTGGGCGAAAATCTCTTTCCCGGTGCCGCTCTGGCCGTTAATCAAAACGCTAACGTCTGATTGTGCCACCAGCCGCGCCTGTTCCAGCAAACGCAGCATCAGCGGGCTGCGGGTGACAATCGCCTCGCGCCAGCGTTCGTCGGTGGCTGGCGCGGATTGTTCCAGCGCATCGTCAATTGCCTGATATAGCGCATCTTTATCGACAGGCTTGGTGAGAAAACTGAACACGCCCTGCTGTGTTGCAGCAACGGCATCAGGAATAGAACCATGCGCGGTAAGAATAATTACTGGCATTCCCGGCTGCACTTTCTGGATTTCAGCAAACAGCTGCATACCGTCCATTTCATCCATCCGCAGGTCGCTGATGACTAAATCTACTTTTTCGCGATTCAGTACCCGCAATCCTTCAGCACCACTTTCCGCCGTGACCACACTGTAGCCTTCGCTGGTCAGGCGCAGGCCAAGCAGTTTCAGCAATCCCGGATCGTCATCGACCAGTAATAAATGCGCAGGTTTATGGCTCATCAGGAGTGACCTCATCGGTGGATGGCGCGGGCTTTTCACTCTCGTGCGGCGTATCCGGCGAGAAATTTCCAGCCGGTTTGCGGGTCGAGAGCTGGCGTTCAATATCGGTCAGGTTTTCCAGCTTGCGGGTAGTGAGTTCCAGTTGCTGTTGTAGAACGTGATGTTGCTGGCGCAAAGTATCCAGCTCGCTGTCGCTGGACTGCTGGAGTTTGCTGTAGCGTTGGCGCTCTTCCGCCAGTTGCAGTTGCAGCGCCTGACCGTCGCGCCAAAGTTGATACAGTGGGCGAACCTGTGCCGGGATCTCGGTACTTAGCGCATCAATGCGCGCGACCAGCTGGCGGCGCTCATACGGCGTAATTTTGGCGTCGGCGAGCAAAATCCCTTGTTTAAAGGTATTTTGCCAGTTGCCGTCGTCATATTGGCGGGCTTGCTGACGCGACTGCGCAGGCATTAAACGATCAGCACAATCCATCGCCCGCAGCCAGTAAAGCGGATTGGTTTCGGTTGATTTACCTTGCAGCGCCCAGATGTCGCTACATTCAGTAGAAAGATAGTCAGCCAGTTGATAAACCGGAATTTTTTCTTCTGCTGGCGTATCAATGGCTGGCTTATTGTGACTCTGCACGCAACCCAGCAATGCCAGACATGGCAGCCCTGCCAGCCACAGCCGTCGGGGCAATAATCGTTGAAAAATGTGTCGCATATTCACCAGACTTAAAGCCTATCCCAGTGGGCGTAATTGTTGCAGGCAGTTTGGACATGGACAGCGCGGAGAAACCAGAGCGTACATGTCGTACGTGAAGATTTCGAGCACTGCCCGGGGCCGAACTGACAAATAAAATAGCCTGATGGGATGGGCTGTTAGCATTATTTCGTGTTTTTCGACGACGGTAATTCAATGCGGAAACAAACGTCTTGCCCGCTCTCGTCGACCAGATACAGTTCCCCTTGCATACGGCGAATACAATCCCTGGCAATGCTTAATCCCAGACCGCTGCCCTTCACCGCCCCTTTTCGCTGGTGGCTTCCCTGAAAAAAGGGTTCGAAGATCATGGCGCGTTCCTCTTGCGGAATGGGCGTGCCTGTATTGATGACATCAATATAAACCCGCGCACCATGTAAACTGCTGCGAAGGCAAATGTTACCGGATTCAGCCCCGTAGTGCACCGCATTGGAGTAAAGATTATCCAGTACGCTCATCAGCAGCATTGGCTCCGCCAGGCAAGCTGTTGCTTTGAGATCAACGTCGGTATGCATCATTTTAGCCCGTGCGGGCAGGCTATGAGCAGAAACCACTGTCTCCACCAGCGGTGCTAACTCAACATTCTCCAGTTCCACCGCACTGTCCGCCTGTTTACGGTTGTAATCAAGCAGTTGTTCGATCAGCTTTTGCAAATTGCGGCTGCTGCTATCAAGAATGCTCACCACCTCTTTTTGCTCTGGCGTAAGCGGCCCGACAACCTGATCAGCCAGTAATTCAGTGCCCTCGCGCATACTCGCCAGTGGCGTTTTTAATTCATGAGATAAATGTCTTAAAAATTGATGGCGTTGGGATTCCAGCCATGACAGGCGCTCACTTAACCAAAGAATACGTTGCCCAACCGAGCGTAACTCGCTCGGTCCACTGAACGAGACGCTATTGCCCAGAGAACGCCCTTCCCCCAGCCGGTTGATCATGCGCTCGATATTTTTCACCGGACCGATAATCATCCTCGTGAAAAGCAGTACCATCACCAGACTCACCAGAAATAGCACCAGCGATTGCCAACCAAAATATTGCCCACGTTCGGCGATTTCACGCTGAAGTTGCTGCCCACGAGAGAACACCACTGTGCGCGTGGCCTGCACCATTTCGGTATTGGCACTGGCAAAGGCTTCCAGACGCGCGGCGGCAGCAGCATCGGGACCGCTGTTGTTACACTGAAGTTGAGCCAGATTATTCAAATCCTGACGTAATGCCTGGTAGAGTTTATCGTCCGGCAGCACGCCTGCGTGGGCATCGAGCATTTCGCTGTAACGCTTGCGCTGGCTTTGATAAACCTTCGCAAGCGTAGGGTCGTCCAGCACGCAGTACTGACGATAGCTGCGCTCCATCTCCAGTGCCGCGTTGGTCATCGCTTCACTGCGCCGGGCATCAATAAGCGTAGTGCGGTTAACCAGCGCCGCCTGATCGCTAAGTGCATTCAGGCTTTGCCAGGCTTGCCATGCCAGCACCAACAGGGGCAGCAGAATCAGCAAAAATGCCAGCATTACCAGTTGTCGTAATGAGCGGGGAAAAACGGGCCAGCGTTTCAAGGCGTTACTCTCGTCAGACGCGAATAGCCTGATGCTAACCGAGGGGAAGTTCAGATACAACAAAGCCGGGAATTACCCGGCTTTGTTATGGAATAAGGCGGTGCCTAACTCGACGTTTCGCCCGATGGTTGATATAGCTACGCTGATATCAGAAGTTGGACGGCAGGCACCTTGTTGTGCGTCATTCGAATTTTATGTAGCACGTCCCGAAGGGGCTGACATAAGTCGGTGAATGAGCCACTGCTTACTATTATGCAGTAACTGTGCCAATAAAGAAAATAGTTTGGTAACGTACTGATTATACGCTGCTTTGAGGGGTTTATGGCTTCTCCGCTATTTGAATGTAAATCAGCCACTGTGTCGCTAAAAAGAGACAACTTAAGATAAACTTATTAGATAATATTAAAATCAAGGAGTTAAGTGTCACCAAAAAGCGACACGGCAAACCACCCATTGTCGTGATTTAAAGACACAAAAAAGCTCCCGAAGTTGGGAGCTCATAATAGCGGTTGGTGCTTAATGCCGGATGCGGCGTGAATGTCTCATCCGGGCTGCAATACCAATGGGTTGACGACTTACCCCAACTGCTTACGTGCATTGCGGAAAATGCGCATCCATGGGCCATCCTCGCCCCAGTTTTCCGGATGCCAGGAGTTGCTGACGGTACGGAAAACTCGTTCCGGGTGCGGCATCATAATGGTAACTCGACCACTTTCAGTCGTGACCGCCGTAATACCGTTCGGTGAACCGTTCGGGTTAGCCGGGTAGGTTTCAGTGACTTTGCCGAAGTTATCGACATAGCGCAGTGCCACCAGCCCTTTGCTTTCCAGTGCCGCCAGATGCACCCCATCACGTACTTCCACGCGCCCTTCACCATGAGAGACAGCAATCGGCATCTGCGAGCCCACCATCCCCTGCAACAGCAGCGACGGGCTTTGGGTTACTTCTACCAGACTGAAACGCGCTTCAAAGCGATCGGAGGTGTTACGCACAAAACGTGGCCACAACTCGCTACCTGGGATCAGTTCACGCAGATTAGACATCATCTGGCAACCGTTACATACCCCCAGCGCCAGCGTTTGCGGACGATGGAAGAAGGTTGCAAACTCATCGCGTACACGGTCATTGAACAGGATAGACTTCGCCCAACCTTCACCAGCGCCCAGCACATCACCGTAGGAGAAACCACCGCACGCGACCAGGGCGTGGAAACCCTCCAGGCCCGTGCGTCCAGCCAGCAGATCGCTCATATGCACGTCGATAGCATCGAAGCCCGCACGGTGGAAAGCTGCCGCCATTTCAACATGGGAGTTCACACCCTGCTCACGCAGTACGGCAACTTTCGGGCGCGCGCCAGTGGCAATAAACGGTGCTGCCACATCTTCGTTGATATCAAACGACAGTTTCACATTCAGGCCCGGATCGGCGTCGTTTGATTTCGCCTGGTGTTCCTGATCGGCACACTCCGGGTTGTCACGCAGGCGCTGCATCTGCCAGGTCGTTTCTGCCCACCAGACACGCAACGTGGTGCGGCTTTCGCTAAATACAGTCTGCCCGTTGGCGGTAATCACAAAACGGTCACCGGAAACCGCCTGCCCAACATAATGGACGCAATCAGCAAGCCCATGCTGTGCCAGTACCGCTTCAACGGCTTCACGGTCAGCGGCTCGCACCTGAATCACCGCACCCAGTTCTTCGCTAAACAATGCAGCCAGACGATCGTCACCCAGAGTGGCGATATCCGCGTCAATGCCGCAATGACCAGCAAAGGCCATTTCCGCCAGCGTTACCACCAGCCCGCCATCAGAGCGGTCGTGATACGCGAGCAGCTTACGCTGTGCAACCAGCGCCTGAATCGCGTCATAGAAGCCTTTCAGTTGCGCGACATCGCGTACATCTGCCGGTTTGTCGCCAAGCTGACGATAAACCTGCGCCAGCGCCGTTGCGCCCAGCGCGTTATTGCCTTTGCCTAAATCAATCAGCAGCAGTGCGTTATCTTCGGTAGAAAGCTGCGGCGTGATGGTGTGACGTACATCTTCCACGCGGGCAAATGCAGAAATCACCAGCGAAAGCGGCGAGGTCATTTCGCGCTCTTCGCTACCTTCCTGCCAGCGGGTTTTCATCGACATAGAGTCTTTACCCACCGGTATCGTCAGGCCCAGCGCCGGACAAAGTTCTTCACCCACAGCTTTAACGGCTTCATACAGGCCAGCATCTTCACCAGGGTGGCCTGCCGCCGCCATCCAGTTGGCGGAAAGTTTAATGCGTTTGATATCGCCAATTTGTGTTGCGGCGATGTTGGTTAGCGCTTCACCGACTGCCAGACGGGCAGAAGCGGCGAAATCCAGCAGCGCAACTGGCGCACGTTCGCCAATTGCCATCGCTTCGCCGTAGTAGCTGTCGAGGCTGGCAGTAGTGACCGCACAGTTAGCGACCGGCACCTGCCACGGCCCCACCATCTGATCGCGCGCCACCATGCCGGTTACGCTGCGGTCACCGATGGTCACCAGGAAAGTTTTCTCCGCCACGGTCGGCAGATGCAGCACGCGTTTCACCGCGTCAGCGATGGTGATCCCTTCACGGGCCAGCGCGTCGCCTTTCGCTTTCAGCGTTTGTACATCGCGGGTCATCTTCGGCGTTTTGCCAAGCAGTACGTCCAGCGGCAGATCGATGGGTTGATTATCAAAATGACGATCGTGCAGAGAAAGATGTAATTCTTCGGTGGCCTCGCCAATCACCGCGTAGGGTGCTCGTTCACGCTTACACAGTTCGTCAAACAGCGGTAACTGATCGGCAGCAACCGCCAGCACGTAGCGTTCCTGGGATTCGTTACACCAGATTTCCAGCGGGCTCATGCCCGGTTCGTCGCTCAGGATATCGCGCAGTTCAAATTTACCGCCGCGCCCGCCGTCGCTCACCAGTTCCGGCATGGCGTTAGAAAGACCGCCTGCGCCAACGTCGTGGATAAACAGGATTGGGTTGGCATCACCAAGCTGCCAGCAACGGTCGATCACTTCCTGGCAGCGACGCTCCATCTCCGGGTTGTCGCGCTGTACGGAAGCAAAGTCGAGGTCGGCATCAGACTGACCAGATGCCATAGAAGACGCCGCGCCGCCGCCAAGACCGATGTTCATTGCCGGGCCGCCGAGAACGACCAGCTTCGCACCAACGTTGATCTCGCCTTTTTGTACGTGATCGGCGCGAATGTTGCCGATCCCACCCGCCAGCATGATCGGTTTGTGATAACCGCGCAGCTCTTCGCCATTGTGGCTGTTCACTTTTTCTTCATAAGTACGGAAGTAGCCGTTCAGTGCCGGGCGACCAAATTCGTTGTTAAACGCCGCGCCGCCCAGCGGGCCTTCGGTCATGATGTCCAGCGCGGTGACAATGCGCTCAGGCTTACCGAAATCTTCTTCCCACGGCTGTTCAAAGCCCGGAATACGCAAGTTGGATACGGAGAAACCAACCAGACCGGCTTTCGGCTTTGCGCCACGCCCGGTGGCACCTTCATCGCGGATTTCACCGCCGGAACCGGTCGCCGCGCCCGGCCACGGAGAAATCGCCGTCGGGTGGTTGTGGGTTTCAACTTTCATCAGAATATGCGCCGGTTCCTGATGGAAATCGTAGCGGCCCGTTTCGTGGTCAGCAAAGTAGCGACCCACTTCAGAACCTTCCATGACGGCGGCGTTATCTTTATAAGCAGAGAGAACGTGGTCTGGCGTGGTTTCGAAGGTGTTTTTGATCATCTTAAACAGCGATTTCGGCTGCTGTTCACCATCGATAACCCAGTCGGCGTTAAAAATTTTGTGGCGGCAGTGCTCGGAGTTCGCCTGCGCGAACATATACAGCTCGATGTCGTTCGGGTTACGACCCAGCTTTGTGAACGCATCCTGCAGATAGTCAATTTCATCTTCCGCCAGTGCCAGGCCAAGACGCAGGTTAGCGTCGATTAGCGCCTGACGGCCCTGCCCCAGCAAATCTACGCTGGTGACCGGAGTCGGTTGATGGTGTGCAAACAACTGCTCTGCATCATCTAAAGCAAAAAAGACCGTTTCCATCATGCGGTCATGCAGTTCAGCGGTCACCTGCTGCCATTGTTCATTGGTCAGCGTACCGGCTTCTATATAGTAAGCCACGCCGCGCTCAAGGCGGTTTACCTGTTGTAGACCGCAATTATGGGCGATATCGGTCGCTTTCGAAGACCAGGGAGAGATGGTGCCAGGACGCGGGGTCACCAGCAGGAGTTTGCCTTGCGGGGCGTGGCTGGCGAGTGCCGGGCCATATTTCAGCAGGCGTTCAAGTTGTGCGTGCTCATCATCGTTTAACGGCGCATTGAGGTCAGCAAAATGGACATACTCGGCGTAAATATTGTGAACCGGGAGCCTGGCAGCCTGAAAACGTGCCAGCAGTTTGTTGATTCGGAATGCCGACAATGCAGGCGAACCACGCAGAATTTCCATCATAAGTCTCTCGTCTTCTAAGCTTTCGGTGTACCCAAGGGGGGGAAACGGGCGTCATTATAAAGAATCTGATGCGCTGACGAAACCGTTTGCGTGGAAATAAAATCACCATCGTGAATTAGCAACGCGTGCCGCCAATGGCTGTAATAAGTTGCCATCTGGCGCAGGTTTACGCAAAATGCCGCTCATTTATGAGTAAACCTTTCACTATTATTACGTTTTTTCAAGCTGGGACGCGCACGACACAGAGAATTAACTAATTGAAAAAATTAAAGATTAATTATCTGTTCATCGGCATTCTGGCACTGCTGCTCGCGGTCGCTCTCTGGCCATCCATTCCCTGGTTTGGTAAAGCCGACAACCGTATCGCCGCCATTCAAGCGCGGGGAGAGTTGCGTGTGAGCACCATTCATACCCCCCTGACTTATAACGAAATCAACGGGAAACCTTTTGGCCTGGATTACGAACTGGCGAAACAGTTTGCCGATTACCTCGGCGTAAAACTGAAAGTGACCGTGCGGCAGAATATCAGCCAGCTGTTTGACGACCTCGATAATGGTAACGCCGACCTGCTGGCGGCAGGCCTGGTCTATAACAGTGAGCGGGTAAAAAATTATCAGCCTGGCCCTACCTATTATTCCGTGTCACAACAACTGGTTTATAAAGTCGGTCAGTATCGCCCACGTACGCTGGGCAACCTGACGGCGGAGCAACTCACCGTTGCACCGGGTCACGTGGTGGTTAACGATCTCCAGACCCTGAAAGACACAAAATTCCCGGAATTAAGCTGGAAGGTAGACGACAAAAAAGGCTCTGTGGAATTAATGGAAGATGTCATCGAAGGAAAACTCGATTACACCATTGCTGATTCTGTCGCCATCAGCCTGTTTCAGCGCGTTCACCCGGAACTCGCCGTAGCGCTCGATATCACCGATGAACAACCGGTGACCTGGTTTAGCCCGTTAGATGGCGATAATACCCTTTCCGCCGCCCTGCTCGACTTCTTCAACGAAATGAATGAAGACGGTACACTGGCACGCATTGAAGAGAAATACCTGGGGCATGGCGATGATTTTGATTACGTCGATACGCGCACATTTTTACGCGCCGTCGATGCGGTACTGCCGCAGTTAAAGCCCCTGTTTGAGAAATACGCCGAAGAAATTGACTGGCGTTTGCTGGCCGCTATTGCTTATCAGGAATCGCACTGGGATGCTCAGGCCACTTCACCGACGGGTGTGCGCGGCATGATGATGTTAACCAAAAACACCGCGCAAAGCCTCGGCATTACGGATCGTACCGATGCCGAACAGAGCATCAGCGGCGGCGTGCGTTATTTGCAGGATATGATGAGTAAAGTGCCGGAAAGTGTGCCGGAGAACGAACGGATCTGGTTTGCCCTCGCCGCGTACAATATGGGCTATGCGCATATGTTGGATGCCCGCGCCCTGACGGCAAAAACCAAAGGTAATCCTGACAGTTGGGCTGACGTAAAACAGCGTCTGCCTTTAATTAGCCAGAAACCCTATTACAGCAAGCTGACTTACGGCTACGCTCGTGGGCATGAAGCCTACGCTTATGTCGAAAATATTCGTAAATATCAGATTAGCCTGGTGGGTTATCTGCAGGAGAAAGAGAAGCAGGCTACAGAAGCGGCGATGCAACTGGCGCAGGATTATCCGGCGGTATCGCCTACGGAGTTGGGCAAAGAGAAATTTCCTTTTCTCTCGTTTCTTTCCCAGTCGTCATCAAACTATTTGACCCACTCTCCCTCTCTGCTGTTTTCCAGAAAAGGGAGTGAAGAGAAACAAAATTAATCTGTCGAGGATTGCGCTTTTTTCTGCGCTTTAATTTCCTGGCGGCGCATGCGAAAGAAGTCACTGAGCAACGCCGCACACTCATCCGCCAGTATTCCTTCCGTAATTTCCACCCGGTGATTCATACCCGGATGATGCAGCACATCCATTAAAGATCCCGCAGCGCCAGTTTTCGCGTCACGCGCACCAAAGACCACGCGACCAATGCGACTGTGGATCATCGCTCCGGCACACATTACACAGGGTTCAAGCGTGACATACAACGTGGCGTCGATCAGACGATAATTTTGCATCACCAGACCGCCCTGCCGTAGGGCCATGATTTCTGCATGTGCGGTGGGATCATGTCGACCAATCGGACGGTTCCAGCCTTCGCCAATAACACGATTGTTATGCACTAATACCGCGCCGACCGGTACTTCCCGCTCATCCCAGGCACGCTTCGCCAGCGTCATTGCATGACGCATCCAGTATTCGTGGCTAAATTCGACTTCAGACAAAAAGAAAACTCCGATTATAAAAGCGCGGCGCATTATACACGGCCGCTATGCTTTACTCTATTCCAGTTGCTGGAGTTCACCGCGCGGGGTTACTCGCCAACGATGCTGACAGAAATAAAGCAGCGGGTTGTCCTGATTACTGTCGCTATAGCCACTGTACAGCCGCAGCGGCGTGCCGATTTTGCGCTCCAGTTGCGCGACCTTTTCATGTCCCAGACAACGCATCGTCAATACCCAACCACCATAGCCACGCTGAATCTGACTGGCGATAAGATTAACCCGCGGCAGCCAGGGCGTATCGAAATAAACCGCTTCAACCAGCGACTGCGGAGAGCCGGTAATCAACCAGATATCAGCATCGGAACTTAACAGGTAGGTGGTTAATCGCTCCTGAACCAGCGGAAAGGCGGTAACATTGTCACGAAACCAACGTACGAAATCGGCCTGCAACGCCTGCAAACGCGCTTCATTGTGACCAAAAGTGCATCCCCACAGAAGCAGACTCATCGGCCAGCGTGCCGCACGACCTTTTATCAATAACGCAATGGCTATGATCGGCAACAACGGCAGAACAAGTAACGCATTCAGCGGTTGGCGACGCAGTAAATAACGCAAAAAACTGCCGAACATATCCTGCTGATGCAATGTTCCATCTAAGTCAAAAAACACCACACGACGCTCGTGAGTTGCCAAACCATACTCCTCTGGACTGAAACATCCTGATTAATTTTCGCTACTACATAGCCTAACAGATAGATCATCACTTTTCCGGCAACAATCGACCGCATCATGGCTAACTGGAATTTTTAATTCATGGCAATTAGCGGCAATGGAATATAAAATTCACTCGCGTTTGTCTCATATTGCCTGTTGTCGCCACTATTTCATCGCGAGGAAAGATATGAACGGCTTACTTCGTATCCGTCAGCGTTACCAGGGGCTTGCCCAGAGTGATAAAAAACTGGCGGATTATCTGCTGCTACAACCTGATACGGCGCGCCATTTAAGCTCTCAGCAACTGGCCAACGAAGCCGGAGTCAGTCAGTCCAGCGTCGTGAAGTTCGCGCAAAAACTCGGCTATAAAGGTTTTCCGGCACTAAAGTTGGCGTTGAGTGAAGCGCTGGCAAGCCAGCCGGAATCTCCCTCCGTGCCCATTCATAACCAAATCCGCGGTGATGATCCGTTACGGCTGGTCGGCGAAAAACTGATTAAAGAAAATACTGCCGCTATGTACGCAACGTTAAACGTTAATAGTGAAGAGAAACTGCATGAATGCGTGGCAATGTTGCGCTCTGCGCGGCGGATAATTCTGACCGGTATTGGCGCTTCGGGTCTGGTGGCGCAAAACTTTGCCTGGAAGCTGATGAAGATTGGCTTCAATGCTGCCGCAGTGCGCGATATGCATGCGCTACTCGCTACAGTACAGGCGTCGTCCCCTGACGATCTGTTATTAGCCATTTCCTACACCGGTGTACGACGCGAGTTAAACCTGGCGGCAGATGAGATGCTGCGAGTGGGCGGAAAAGTGCTGGCTATTACCGGCTTTACTCCCAATGCCCTGCAACAGCGTGCTTCTCATTGCCTGTATACCATTGCCGAAGAACAAGCGACAAACAGTGCTTCAATCTCTGCTTGTCACGCGCAGGGAATGTTAACGGATTTGCTGTTCATTGCGCTGATTCAGCAGGATCTGGAACTGGCACCAGAACGTATTCGTCATAGCGAAGCGCTGGTGAAAAAACTGGTCTGAGTAAAGAATGCGCGTATAATGCCCGCCCGGTTTGTGTTGTTTTGAGAGTTTCCTTATGGCGCTGTTAATCACTAAAAAATGCATCAATTGTGATATGTGTGAACCCGAATGCCCGAATGAGGCGATTTCGATGGGTGAACATATCTACGAGATTAACAGCGATAAGTGTACCGAATGCGTAGGGCACTACGAGACACCAACCTGCCAGAAGGTGTGTCCGATCCCCAATACTATTGTGAAAGATCCGCAACATGTCGAGACGGAAGAACAGTTGTGGGATAAATTTGTGCTGATGCACCACGCGGATAAAATTTAATATTCTGCTCTGGAAGTAGAGTGTTAATTATTTTATAGGAAAATCTTAACGCTATTATATTTATTTAAATGATGATATTAGCATAATGATTCACTAAGTTAATTTATATAGTATCTGCCCAGACACTTATTTATAGTTATTAAAGGCGCGTCCGATTGGTTCACCGGACGCACCTTAAGTACGTTTCCTTGTGTTATAAGAACAAAAGGAGCAGCTGTAAAACAGCAATGATGATTTTGATGACCCGTTTAATCAGGTATCGGCAATCAGTCATTCGTTTTTCCTTAAACAAGGAATGCAGCCGTTCAGATTAGCCCTTACATCTCCCCAAAACTGAACGTGCGAGTTATTGGAATCGAGTGCTGCACTCCACACCAGAGCTTTGACGACACCACTCGTTTCAATGGGGGAATTCAGTGGCATGGTGTAAAGCACAGCAAAATTGCCAATAACGAAACCGATTTTAATGTACTTATCAAAAAGCGGTCACGTTAATCTTTTCATCAATGTCGATTTCTTCGTAAAGGCTCGCGTTTTTTATGTCAGAGATTGCAAGTTGCTTGTACAGGTCAACGAAATTGATCCATAATCATTTTCGTTGGAATCGTGTGCTGCACAAAATTAAAGTTAAAAAGTAAAACCCCCGTTCCTTACCAGTTCGGGGGTTTTACTTTATAAAGAGAACGGTATTATTTTAACTTTCAATAATTACCGTGGCACAAGCATAGTGGCGCTCATCGGCAAGCGTTACATGCATATTTACAACGCCGAGCTTTTCCGCCAGTTTTAATGCCTCACCCCATAGCCGTAGCCGTGGTTTGCCGAGCTCATCATTGAATACTTCAAACTGATTAAACGCCAGACCATTGCGGATCCCTGTGCCAAATGCTTTTGCCGCCGCTTCTTTCACAGCAAAACGCTTCGCCAGAAAACGCACTGGCTGGTGGTGCGTTTTCCAGATTTCCCATTCGTTATCGCTTAATACGCGGCGTGCCAGGCGCTCACCGGATCGGGCGATCACCGCTTCTATGCGAGCGATCTCTACAATATCCGTACCTAAACCTAATATTGCCATTAGCCACGCGCTTCCAGCATCAGACGTTTCATTTCTGCCACCGCATCTTTCAGTCCGGTCATCACTGCACGACCAATAATGGCATGACCGATATTCAGTTCATGCATCTCAGGGATGGCGGCAATGGCTTTCACGTTGTGATAGGTCAGACCGTGTCCGGCGTTAACTTTCAGACCGAGACTAGTGGCAAAGGTCGCGGCTTTGGCGATACGCGCCAACTCTTGCGCCTGTTCGGCGTCAGTTTTGGCATCAGCATAGCAACCGGTGTGGATCTCGATAAACGGTGCGCCAACCTCTGCCGCAGCTTTGATCTGCTCTTCATCGGCGTCGATAAACAGAGAAACCTGGATCCCGGCATCTGCCAGACGTTTGCAGGCATCGCGCATTTTTTCACGCTGCCCTGCGACGTCCAGGCCGCCTTCGGTTGTTACTTCCTGACGCTTTTCCGGTACCAGACAGCAAAAATGTGGCTTCGTCTCAACGGCGATCGCCAGCATCTCTTCGGTCACCGCCATCTCCAGATTCATGCGGGTATCCAGCGTCTGGCGCAGGATGCACACATCGCGGTCGGTAATGTGGCGGCGGTCTTCACGTAAATGCACGGTAATGCCGTCCGCTCCCGCCTGCTCAGCAATAAACGCCGCCTGCACCGGATCCGGGTAAGCAGTACCGCGCGCGTTACGCAGCGTTGCAATATGGTCAATGTTGACGCCTAACAGTAATTCAGCCATGACAATCCTCATCATTCATAATGTGTTTTCACCGTTCGCTTAGGCATAAACTGCCGGAACAGTTCCCTGCTCTTTAATGGTTTACCGCCAAGATACGGCTTAAGCGCCATGCGGGTAAAGCGTTTCGCGGCGCGCAGTGTGTCTGCGTCAGGAAATTCCCGCGCGTTTAACGCTTTTAACTGCCTTCCGGTGAACGTTTTATTGTCGATAACGACGCTTGCGATAAACCCTTTTTCTTCGCGATAACGATACGTCATGGTGTCATCTACCGGCTCGCCGCTACCCGCACAATGGGTAAAATTGACGCCATAGCCCAGATGCCCGAGCAGTGCCAGTTCAAAGCGGCGCAACGCGGGTTCTGGCGTACCAGTGACCCCGGCAAGAGACTGAATGCAGTGCAAGTAATCGAAAAAGAGTTCAGAGAAGCGCGTCTCGTATTCCAGTACGCGGGAGAGAAGTTCGTTGATGTACAGACCGCTGTAAAGCGTGATACCGCTTAATGGCAGCGCCAGCGAGACAGCTTCAGCACTGCGCAGCGTTTTGACTTCGCCACGCCCGCCAAAACGTAGCAAGAGAGGGGTGAAAGGCTGTAATGCCCCTTTCAGAGTAGAGCGTTTAGAGCGTGCGCCTTTGGCAACCAGACGCACGCGACCCGATTCCTCCGTGAAGACGTCCAGCATCAGGCTGGTTTCGCTCCACGGGCGACTATGCAGGACAAATGCGCGCTGCCAGCCTTCCATCGGAGTTACTCTTAAAGATCGTCAACATAACCGAGACTGCGCAGTGCGCGTTCGTCGTCGGCCCAACCGGATTTCACTTTTACCCACAGCTCAAGGTGAACAGGCGCTTCGAACATTTCCTGCATGTCTTTACGCGCTTCAATCCCGATGGTTTTGATCTTGGCCCCTTTGTTGCCAATGACCATCTTCTTCTGCCCTTCACGCTCAACGAGAATCAAACCGTTGATGTCATAACCGCCGCGTTCGTTAGAGACGAAACGCTCGATCTCCACGGTCACGGAGTACGGCAGTTCAGCGCCGAGAAAACGCATCAGTTTTTCGCGGATAATTTCAGACGCCATAAAACGCTGTGAGCGATCGGTGATGTAATCTTCCGGGAAGTGATGGGTCGCTTCAGGCAGATGCTTACGCACGATTGCCGCGATAGTGTCGACATTCAGCCCGGTTTCGGCAGAGATCGGCACGATATCGAGGAAGTTCATCTGGCTTGCCAGGAACTGTAAGTGTGGCAGCAGATCGGCTTTTTCCTGCACGTTGTCCACTTTGTTCACCGCGAGGATTACCGGCGCTTTGCCATCGCGCAGTTTGTTGAGCACCATTTCATCGTCCGGCGTCCAGCGGGTGCCTTCTACGACAAAAATCACCAGCTCAACGTCGCCGATAGAGCTGCTCGCCGCTTTGTTCATCAGGCGGTTAATGGCGCGTTTTTCTTCCATATGCAGGCCTGGGGTATCAACGTAGATCGCCTGATACGCGCCTTCAGTATGGATCCCCACAATGCGGTGACGAGTTGTTTGCGCCTTGCGGGAGGTGATGGAGATCTTCTGCCCCAGCAGTTTGTTCAATAATGTGGATTTGCCAACGTTCGGACGTCCGACGATAGCAATAAATCCGCAGTAACTTTTATCGATGCTCATTCCAGCTCCAGTTTTTTCAACGCCTGTTCGGCGGCAGCCTGCTCAGCCTTACGACGGCTTGAACCTGTGCCAACCACCGGTTCACTCAGGCCGCTGACCTGGCAGTGGATAGTAAATTCCTGATCGTGCGCTTCGCCACGTACCTGGACGACCAGATAAGTCGGCAGCGGCAGATGGCGACCCTGCAAATATTCTTGCAAGCGCGTTTTCGGATCTTTTTGTTTGTCACCTGGGCTAATTTCGTCCAGACGGGTTTGATACCAGTTAAGGATTAATTTCTCGACGGTTTGAATATCACTGTCGAGGAATACGCCACCAATTAATGCTTCGACGGTGTCGGCGAGAATTGACTCACGACGAAATCCACCGCTTTTAAGTTCACCTGGCCCTAAACGTAAGCACTCGCCTAACTCAAATTCGCGCGCCAGTTCTGCCAGCGTATTGCCACGGACCAGCGTGGCGCGCATCCGGCTCATATCGCCTTCATCCACACGAGGGAAACGGTGATAAAGCGCATTGGCGATAACGTAGCTCAGAATAGAGTCGCCTAAAAATTCTAAACGCTCGTTATGTTTGCTGCTGGCACTACGATGGGTTAATGCCTGCTGCAACAGTTCCTGATGATTAAAAGTGTAGCCCAGCTTCCGTTGAAGCCGATTAATTACGATGGGGTTCATGCGATACCAATAAATAAATGCGTCAACAATTCAGCACACGAAACAGACCTGATATACATGGCTCGGCTAACTGCTTCACTGCAGTTTCAGTTTACCGGTATATGGGGACCAACGCTGTTTCGTGTGCCGTGGCAACCTGGAGGTGCCAACCTTAAACTTCGGGGGAATATTCTATACACAACGACGGGGGATGTCGTTAGCCACGGGAGATTTATCTCATAAATAATTCACGTTGTCGCCATAACGGCGACAACGTGAACGAAGATGGCTATTAATGGATACCGCCAATGCGACTTAAGCGCACACCAGTCGGCCATTCGCCTTCTTGCTTATCGAAGCTCATCCAGATAGCCGTTGCCCGACCGACCAGATTCGCTTCAGGCACAAAGCCCCAGTAACGGCTGTCCGCGCTGTTGTCGCGGTTGTCGCCCATCATGAAGTATTGTCCCGGCGGAACAATCCAGGTTGCCAGTTGTTGCCCTGGCTGCTGGTAATACATCCCCACCTGGTCCTGCGCAATCGGCACTGTCAGAATGCGGTGCGTCACATCACCCAATGTCTCTTTACGCTCGGAAAGACGAATTCCATTTTCTTTGGTTTCGTTTTTCGGCACTTCAAAGAATCCGCTGGTCGCTTCCCCACCATTACGGCGTGAGAAGGTCTGAACGAAATCGCTCGGTTCCACGTTGGAGTAAGTGACCGGTAGCGCGTTTTCGCACGCCTGGCCGGAACTGCATCCCGGTTGAATCGTCAGCTCTTTTGAGACCGGATCATAAGTGACTTTATCGCCCGGCAAACCCACCGCGCGCTTGATGTAATCAAGCTTTGGATCTTCCGGATATTTAAAGACCACGATATCGCCGCGTTTCGGATGACCGGTTTCGATCAGCGTTTTCTGGTAGATAGGATCTTTAATGCCATAAGCAAACTTCTCTACCAGAATAAAATCACCGATTAACAGAGTCGGCATCATCGAACCTGACGGGATCTGGAACGGTTCATAAATAAACGAACGCACAATCAATACGATAGCCAGTACCGGAAAAACAGAAGCACCGGTTTCCAGCCAGCCAGGCTTCGGCGCAACCTTTTTCAGCGTTGCTTTATCCAGTGAGTCACCGGCAGCCGCCTGCGCCGCTGCCTGACGTTCCCGCCGTTTAGGTGCGAAAAAGAATTTATCCACGCACCATAAAATGCCCGTCACCAGTGTGGCAATCACCAGAATCAGGGCAAACATATTCGCCATGCCAACTCCTAAGGGTTATTTGTTGTCTTTGCCGACGTGCAGAATGGCGAGGAACGCTTCCTGCGGCAGCTCGACGTTACCGATCTGCTTCATGCGTTTCTTACCTTCTTTCTGCTTCTGCAGCAGCTTTTTCTTACGACTGATATCGCCGCCATAACATTTAGCCAGTACGTTTTTACGCAGCTGTTTCACGGTGGAGCGCGCAATGATGTGCGTACCAATCGCTGCCTGAATGGCGATATCAAACTGCTGGCGCGGGATCAGATCTTTCATCTTCTCCACCAGCTCGCGACCGCGGTTTTGCGAATTACCACGGTGGGTGATCAGCGCCAACGCATCAACACGTTCACCGTTGATTAATACGTCTACACGTACCATGTCGGACGCCTGGAAGCGTTTGAAGTTGTAATCCAGAGACGCATAACCACGCGAGGTAGATTTCAGGCGATCGAAGAAGTCGAGCACCACTTCCGCCATCGGGATCTCGTACGTCAGCGCCACCTGATTACCGTGGTAAACCATATTGGTCTGCACGCCGCGTTTTTCTACGCACAGCGTAATAACGTTGCCGAGATATGCCTGCGGTAGCAGCATGTGACACTCTGCAATCGGCTCGCGCAGTTCGTAAATGTTATTTACCGCTGGCAGCTTGGATGGGCTGTCGACGTAGATAACTTCTCTTGACGTGGTTTCAACTTCATACACTACAGTCGGCGCAGTGGTGATCAGATCCAGATCGTATTCACGTTCCAGACGTTCCTGGATGATCTCCATGTGCAGCAGGCCAAGGAAGCCGCAGCGGAAACCAAAGCCCAACGCGCTGGAGCTTTCCGGCTCATAGAACAGTGAGGCATCGTTCAGGCTGAGTTTACCCAGCGCGTCACGGAAGGCTTCATAGTCGTCGGAACTTACCGGGAACAGACCAGCATATACCTGAGGTTTGACTTTCTTAAAGCCAGGCAGCGCCTTTTCTGCCGGATTACGCGCCAGTGTTAAGGTATCGCCTACTGGAGCGCCGTGGATATCTTTAATCGCACATACCAGCCAGCCTACTTCGCCACATTTCAGTTCAGTACGGTCAACCTGCTTCGGCGTGAAGATGCCCAGACGATCGGCGTTATAGGTCTGCCCGGTGCTCATGACTTTCACTTTGTCGCCCTTACGCAAGGTGCCGTTTTTAATACGGATAAGTGAAACAACGCCCAGATAGTTGTCGAACCAGGAGTCGATAATGAGTGCCTGCAACGGGCCTTCCGGATCGCCTTCCGGCGGCGGAATGTCGCGCACAAGACGTTCGAGAACGTCCTGCACGCCAACGCCGGTTTTCGCTGAACAGCGCACCGCGTCGGTGGCGTCGATACCGACGATATCTTCAATTTCTTCCGCCACGCGTTCAGGATCGGCTGCCGGCAGGTCAATCTTGTTCAGTACCGGCACCACTTCGAGATCCATTTCCATGGCGGTGTAGCAGTTTGCCAGGGTTTGCGCTTCTACGCCCTGCCCGGCATCGACCACCAGCAGTGCGCCTTCACAGGCAGCCAGCGAACGGGAAACCTCATAGGAGAAGTCTACGTGGCCTGGGGTGTCGATAAAGTTAAGCTGATAGGTTTCGCCATCAGACGCTTTGTAGTCCAGCGTCACGCTTTGCGCTTTGATGGTAATGCCACGCTCACGCTCAAGATCCATGGAATCGAGAACCTGCGCCTCCATTTCACGGTCAGACAGGCCACCGCAGATCTGGATAATACGGTCAGACAGCGTCGATTTACCGTGGTCAATGTGAGCTATGATCGAAAAGTTACGTATATTCTTCATAAAGTATGATTATTGTGCCTTAATGCCCGGTTAACCAGGCTTTTAGAAGTCGCTGTTCTGAGCTTAACGTCTGTATTAATAGAAACGCCGCATTCTACACTACAACATTGAGGCGAGGAAATGTTCATACCGTATGGATTGTGGTATCTGGAAACGTCCTCGCATTTGTTATGCAAAATGCAACAAAGCCAGTGAAATCACTGGCTCGCGTCTTCCGAAGATGTTTCAAATCGCACAAGGCCAGGCGGCAATGCCACGCTTAAGATGATCGGTTGCCATTCAGACCGGGCAGCAAACTTTCGAGAGCAGCCACGTGCAATCAGGAATCCACCAACGCCACCGAAAATCGCACCGCATAATGCTGCGACGTCAGAAGCAAAGAGTAGCTGAAATAGTGAAGCGATGAGGAATAGTCCCACCAGCGGCGACATATAAACCAGTAATGCGGAGCTAAGCAGGCTGCCTTCGGCGATTCCTAATTCCACTTTTTGCCCCGGCACTAACGGCTCATCACAGGGTACGACAATGGTATGCGTGGTTTGCGGGCCAAGTTTATTCAACACGCGGCTACCGCAACCGGCGCGTGAAGCGCAGCTGCTGCATGAGGCTTTAACATCGCAACTGACCAGCGCCTGCCCGTTTTCCCAGGAGACGACGGTAGCCCACTCTTTGATCATTGCGCTGCCCCGAACTTAATATTCTCGGCAATGCGTTTCGCCGTTTGCGGCGGCAGTTCACCAACAATGGTGATTTCGGCGTTATCACGTACGCTTGTACTGACGGTTCTGCGTCCGGTGCGCAACATCTGATCGGTGCTCGATGGCGTAGCGCGGTTAACGTTTACCGAGAAGCTGAATAATCCGTCGGAATAGAGACGTGATTCGATAGGCATGTTGTCCATCGTCGGTAGCGGACGTCGGCTACTGGAAACTTCGCTAAAACCCTGTGGCAACCAGGTTGGCGTCCAGCTGAATTTAGCTTTTTCACCGACAGGAACAGAAAGCAACGGCGGCAAATTTGCCTTCGCCAGCGTCTGCATACTGCTGCTGATATCCTGATTGACATTAAAAGCAATCACGCGAAATTGTTCCAGCGTTTCACCATCGCGATCAAGGAGATCAACCCGCATCGGTAATTTCGATTCGGTGTCCATCCACACGATGTAGCTGTAGCGTGTACCATCTCGGGCAACCACGCGAATAACTTCGCAAAGACGATCAGCAATACGCGTGCGCCCGACGGAGATAAAGTCGTAGTAAGGAGAAAGGCGTTTGAAATCGGTATAGATGAGCGATGGCAGAGAATCAACAATGTAATCGCCATTAAGCGTGAACGGTTCAAGTCCCGGTTCAAAATAGCTGATTTCATTGCCGCGCTGTACCACTTCCCGGCGCGGGCCATCCATTTGCAACAATTGTGCAAGAGGACGGTTATCGAGGCGTGCATGTCGATAACGCAGAGACTCAACACCCTGTTTATTGATGCTGATGAATGACAGCTCGTAATTCAGTGACTGACTGGCCAGGTTCATCTGCTGTAATAACGCCCCGGACGCGGGAGTGGCCGAGGCGTTAGCAGAGAATAACAGGCTACCTGTCACTAATGACATGGCAAACCAAAGTTGCTTCATTACTGCGATTGCGTTCCTAAAGTTTGAATTCCTGGCACCTGTACAGCGGCTTGCTGAGTTTGTGCCTGCTCAAACTGAAGCTGTTCAGAGTGGAGTCGGCGTTGCAGTTCGTAATCCTGCAACATTGCATTAATGCGACGACGCTGCTCCTGTACCTGCTGCTGTTGACCATTATTTGCGGTCGCTTCAGAAGGTACTCCCAGACTAACCGGGCTGGCTTTACCCATCATCGGCAGTGTATTAAATACTGGCGTTTCGGGCTGCTGGGACGTTTCAGATTGCCCATTATAGTGCTGGACGCCAACGATAACTGCAAGCGATACGCATGCTGCTACGCCCATTTGGGTAAGCTGTGCCGCCCACGGACGTACTTTCTGCCAGAATGGCATTTTCTGCCATTGATGCGGCGCAGGCTGGGCTTCCGGGATCAATGTCGCCGGTTGACGTACTGGCTCTTCTTCAATGGCGGCCATCACACGTGAAGAGATATCGAAATGGAGCACCTCGGGAGTATCACCCCGCATTGAGTCACGGATCAAGTGATAGCTTTCCCAGGTTTTCTGCATTTCTGGGTTATGAGCCAGTTCGTTAAGCAGCTCACTATCCAGCGTTTCGCCATCCATTAAAGCGGAAAGTTGTTCTTTCTGCATGCCTAATACCCTTATCCAGTATCCCGCTATCGTCAACGCCTGATAAGCGGTTGAACTTTGTTATCAATAGCTTCCCTCGCTCGGAAGATACGTGAACGCACCGTACCTACCGGACAATCCATGATAGCGGCTATCTCTTCATAGCTCAGGCCATCCAGCTCCCGCAAGGTTATTGCCATGCGTAAATCTTCCGGGAGGGACTCAATAGTTCGGAAAACTATCTGTCTCAGTTCTTCTGACAACATTAAGTTCTCAGGGTTCGAAATTTCTTTCAACGCGCCGCCACTTTCGAAGTTTTCAGCTTCAATGGCATCCACATCACTGGAAGGTGGACGACGCCCCTGAGCAACCAGGTAATTTTTCGCTGTATTTACAGCAATCCGATACAGCCATGTATAAAAAGCGCTATCTCCCCGGAACGAATCCAGCGCACGATAGGCTTTAATAAAAGCTTCTTGTACCACATCGGGAACATCACCCGACGGCACATAGCGGGAAACCAGACTCGCCACTTTATGCTGATAGCGCACTACCAGTAAGTTAAAGGCTTTCTGATCTCCCTTCTGGACCCGTTCAACCAGGACCTGGTCCGTTAACTGCTCGCTCATCCGAGGTAAAGTCTCCCCAAACCAAATTTCCACGCGCTATCGAAACGCCACTCCATTAGCTGCAATTTGAGCAAGCAAAGGGTTAGAGTGTCTCGTTTTTGTAAAGTTCCGTAACGCATCTGTTTTTGTTTGTCATGCTGTAGACGGATCATTATCTATCATTATAAGTCTACAGAATCTGAACATCGCATTATCTGTGTAGAAATGCCCATTTAACTGCCTGAAGAGTAACCCAACGGCCTTTTTATTTCACCACCTAATCCTCCACCAGCCAGTAACTTCTCGTTTTCTCGCCGCCCTGAGGCAGCGTGTTTAGTCACTGTAACAAATATTAAAATAGCAGGTGTTTATTCGCACAACATGATGTTATGCTGACCAAACCGTGTTTAGTAAATTAAACAAAGAAAATGAATACTCTCCCTGAACATTCATGTGACGTGTTGATTATCGGTAGCGGCGCAGCCGGACTTTCACTGGCGCTGCGCCTGGCTGACCAGCATCAGGTCATCGTTCTAAGTAAAGGCCCGGTAACGGAAGGTTCAACATTTTATGCCCAGGGCGGTATTGCCGCCGTGTTTGATGAAACTGACAGCATTGACTCGCATGTGGAAGACACATTGATTGCCGGGGCTGGTATTTGCGATCGCCATGCAGTTGAATTTGTCGCCAGTAATGCACGATCCTGTGTGCAATGGCTAATCGACCAGGGGGTGTTGTTTGATACCCACATTCAGCCGAATGGCGAAGAAAGCTACCATCTGACTCGTGAAGGTGGACATAGTCACCGTCGTATTCTTCATGCCGCCGACGCCACCGGTAGAGAAGTAGAAACCACGCTGGTGGGCAAGGCGCAGAACCATCCGAATATTCGCGTGCTGGAGCGCAGCAACGCGGTTGATCTGATTGTTTCTGACAAAATTGGCCTGCCGGGCACGCGACGGGTTGTTGGCGCGTGGGTATGGAACCGAAATAAAGAAACGGTTGAAACCTGCCACGCAAAAGCAGTGGTACTGGCAACCGGCGGTGCTTCAAAAGTTTATCAGTACACCACCAATCCGGATATTTCTTCTGGCGATGGCATTGCTATGGCGTGGCGCGCAGGCTGCCGGATTGCCAATCTCGAATTTAATCAGTTCCACCCTACCGCGCTGTATCACCCACAGGCACGCAATTTCCTGTTAACGGAAGCACTGCGCGGCGAAGGCGCTTATCTCAAGCGCCCGGATGGCACGCGTTTTATGCCCGATTTTGATGAGCGTGGCGAACTGGCTCCGCGCGATATTGTCGCCCGCGCCATTGACCATGAGATGAAACGCCTCGGCGCGGATTGTATGTTCCTCGACATCAGCCATAAGCCCGCCGATTTTATTCGCCAGCATTTCCCGATGATTTATGAAAAATTGCTCGGGCTGGGGATAGATCTCACGAAAGAACCCGTGCCGATTGTGCCTGCTGCACATTATACCTGCGGTGGTGTAATGGTTGATGATCATGGGCGTACGGACGTCGAGGGTTTGTATGCCATTGGCGAAGTGAGTTATACCGGCTTACACGGCGCTAACCGCATGGCCTCGAATTCATTGCTGGAGTGTCTGGTCTATGGCTGGTCGGCGGCAGAAGATATCAGCAGACGTATACCTTATGCCCACGGCGTCAGTACGTTACCGCCGTGGGATGAAAGCCGCGTTGAGAACCCTGACGAACGGGTAGTAATTCAGCATAACTGGCACGAGCTACGTCTGTTTATGTGGGATTACGTTGGCATTGTGCGCACAACGAAGCGCCTGGAACGCGCCCTGCGGCGGATAACCATGCTCCAACAAGAAATAGACGAATATTACGCCCATTTCCGCGTCTCAAATAATTTGCTGGAGCTGCGTAATCTGGTACAGGTTGCCGAGTTGATTGTTCGCTGTGCGATGATGCGCAAGGAGAGCCGTGGCCTGCATTTCACGCTGGATTATCCGGAACTGCTCACGCATTCCGGTCCATCGATCCTTTCTGCCGGCAATCATTACATAAACAGATAAAAAGCCTGGGTCAGCGCCGTATACGCTTCGGAATAGTTCTGGTCTGGCCCACGAATGACTAAGCGATCGCTAAAGCATTCTCCCGCCTGCGGGGAGAATGCCAGCAGCACCCGATGCGGCAGTCGCGCTTCGTTTTCCGCCACATCCGTCCGCAAACGTAAATGCCAGCCCATACTTAATGCCAGTTCAGTAAAACCATTACCAATCTGCTCTGGCAGCACCACGCAGAAAAATCCCTCTTCGGTAATGCACTCCGCCGCACAAGTCAGCAACGATGGGTGATCAAGCGTAGTGGTATAGCGAGCCTGTTCCCGTTGAGGTGTCGCGCACTCTACTCCCTGCTGATAGTAAGGTGGGTTGCTGATGATTAAATCGAAGCGTACTGTCTGCTGTGTGATCCACTGCAGAATATCCGCCGTATGGACGTTAATCCGCTCTGCCCACGGGGACTGGTTGATATTTTCCTGCGCTTGCGCGGCAGCTTCACTTTCCAGTTCAACTGCATCAATCATCACGCTGTCATCTGTTCGCTGCGCCAGCATTAATGCCAACAACCCGCTACCCGCGCCGATATCAAGGCAACGTTTTACCCCAGCCACAGGTGCCCATGCGCCCAGCAAAATGCCATCCGTTCCCACTTTCATCGCACAGCGATCGTGAGCAACAAAAAACTGTTTAAAAGTAAATCCATTACGACGAAACACGGATGTAGACTGTGACATGAAAATAAAACCTTGCAGGAAAAACGGCGATAGCACCGGGTGAGAACAATACCCGAGAAGCGATATCCATACAAACAGATGAAGATTGCAGCCGTAACGTCTATAATCAGCGCCCCACACAGAGGTAGAACATGACTGTAACGACTTTTTCCGAACTTGAACTCGACGAAAGCCTGCTGGAATCCCTCCAGGATAAAGGTTTCACTCGCCCGACCGCCATTCAGGCTGCCGCCATTCCGCCTGCGCTCGATGGCCGTGATGTACTCGGGTCTGCGCCGACAGGCACCGGTAAAACGGCGGCGTATCTGCTGCCAGCGTTGCAGCACCTGCTCGATTTCCCACGTAAGAAATCCGGTCCGCCGCGTATTTTGATCCTTACCCCGACTCGCGAACTGGCGATGCAGGTGGCCGATCATGCCCGCGAACTGGCGAAACATACGCATCTGGATATTGCCACCATCACCGGCGGCGTGGCCTATATGAACCACGCAGAAGTGTTCAGCGAAAACCAGGACATTGTGGTCGCCACGACCGGACGTCTGCTGCAATACATAAAAGAAGAGAACTTCGATTGCCGCGCGGTTGAAACGCTGATCCTCGACGAAGCAGACCGTATGCTGGATATGGGCTTCGCCCAGGATATCGAACATATTGCTGGCGAAACGCGCTGGCGTAAACAGACCCTGCTCTTTTCGGCAACTCTGGAAGGCGATGCGATTCAGGACTTTGCCGAGCGTCTGCTGGAAGATCCGGTGGAGGTTTCTGCCAATCCGTCCACCCGTGAGCGCAAAAAAATTCATCAGTGGTATTACCGCGCCGATGATCTTGAGCATAAAACCGCGTTGCTGGTGCATCTGTTAAAACAGCCGGAAGCGACCCGCTCAATTGTGTTTGTGCGTAAGCGTGAGCGTGTGCATGAGCTGGCAAACTGGCTGCGCGAAGCAGGCATCAACAACTGCTATCTCGAAGGTGAGATGGTACAAGGCAAGCGTAACGAAGCGATTAAACGCTTGACCGAAGGCCGCGTAAACGTACTGGTTGCTACCGATGTTGCCGCGCGCGGTATCGACATTCCTGACGTCAGCCACGTCTTTAACTTCGATATGCCGCGCAGTGGCGATACTTATTTGCACCGTATCGGACGTACCGCGCGCGCCGGTCGTAAAGGCACCGCGATTTCGCTGGTGGAAGCCCATGACCATCTGCTGCTGGGCAAAGTTGGTCGCTATATTGAAGAGCCAATTAAAGCTCGCGTAATTGACGAGTTACGCCCGAAAACGCGTGCGCCAAGCGAGAAGCAGACCGGCAAGCCATCGAAGAAAGTACTGGCAAAACGCGCCGAGAAGAAAAAAGCTAAAGAGAAAGAGAAGCCGCGGGTGAAAAAACGCCATCGCGACACCAAAAATATTGGTAAGCGCCGTAAACCAAGCGGAACGGGCGTGCCACCGCAAACGACAGAAGAGTAATCTCAATGCCGGGTTTAAGCCCGGCATTGTTTTTATCCCGGCAAAAAACACTCTTCAACACACTGAATAAAAGTGTGCATCGCCGGGCTAACCGCTTTTCCGGCATGGTGAGCGCACATTGCCGTAATGGTCTGCGACTGTTCGCCAAAAGGCAATTCAATTAATTCTCCGCACTCCAACTCTTTTACCACCGCAAAACGCGGCAGGTAACTGACTCCGATATTTGCCGCGACACAACGCTTGATGCTTTCGATACTTATAAGCTCAATGGTGTTTTCCACCGTGATCCGCCGCTGGCGCAGCGTGCTCTCAAATATCTGCCGGAAGACACATTGTGGTTCGTTGATAATAAAGCTACAGGCGTTATGTCTTCCCGGCTCAGTAAAATCGACATCTGCAATTTGCGGTGAAGCCACCAGCGCCAGCGGTTGTTCACCCAACTCTCGTCGGTTCAGAGCATCATCATTCCCTACGCGATAAAAAACCCCGACATCGGCCTCATCATTCAGTAGCGCATCACGGATCACGTAACAGTTCAGCGACTGCAACGATAAACGCACTTTTGGAGCGCGTTGCCGAAAACGCTGCAACACCTGCGGCATTCGATAAGAGAGCAACGTTTCGCCTGAAATAACGCGTAGTTCCCCGTCCGGATCCGACTCTTTTTTAGCAGCCTCACGAAGCGTATCCATCACTCGGGTAAGTTCATAGATGTGCGGCAGCAGCTTTTTTCCTTCGCGGGTAAGGCACATTCGTCGACCAATTTTCTCAAACAATTGTACCGAGAACTCCTGCTCAAGCTGCTGAATATGAAAAGTCACCGTCGATTGTGTGCAGCACAATTTTTGCGAAGCTCGCAAAAAGGAACCCTCTTCCACCACGGTTTTAAGTGTAATAAAACGGCGCAGATCCATAACCCCAAACCTATCGAAAATATCGAATTTAGAATGTAAAAACATTCATTTTTTTAAATGTTCCGTGTCGGGTACTGTCTACCAAAACAGAGGAGATAACAAGTGACACCGACCCTTTTAAGTGCTTTTTGGACTTACACCCTGATTACCGCCATGACGCCAGGACCGAACAATATTCTCGCCCTTAGCTCTGCTACGTCGCATGGATTTCGTCAAAGTACCCGTGTGCTGGCAGGGATGAGTCTGGGATTTTTGATTGTGATGTTACTGTGTGCGGGCATTTCATTTTCACTGACAGTGATTGACCCGGCAGCGGTACACCTTTTGAGTTGGGCGGGGGCGGCATATATTGTCTGGCTGGCGTGGAAAATCGCCACCAGCCCAACAAAGGAAGACGGACTTCAGACAAAACCAATCAGTTTTTGGGCCAGCTTTGCTTTGCAGTTTGTGAACGTCAAAATCATTTTGTACGGTGTTACGGCACTGTCGACGTTTGTTCTGCCGCAAACACAGGCGCTAAGCTGGGTAGTTGGCGTCAGCGTTTTGCTGGCGATGATTGGGACGTTTGGCAATGTGTGCTGGGCGCTGGCGGGGCATCTGTTTCAGCGATTGTTTCGCCAGTATGGTCGCCAGTTAAATATCGTGCTTGCCCTGTTGCTGGTCTATTGCGCGGTACGCATTTTCTATTAACGAAAAAAAGCGGAAGAGGTCGCCCTCTTCCGCTTAGTAACTTGCTACTTAAGCCTTACAGGCTTTCAGTAAAGGTACGAGCGATAACGTCGCGCTGCTGTTCCGGAGTCAGAGAGTTAAAGCGAACTGCATAACCGGATACACGGATGGTCAGCTGCGGATATTTTTCCGGATGCTTAACTGCATCTTCCAGAGTTTCACGACGCAGAACGTTAACGTTCAGGTGTTGACCACCTTCAACGCGAACTTCTGGTTTCACTTCTACTGGAACTTCACGGTATTCAATGTCACCCAGTTTGCTTACTGCAACCACTTCGTCTTCTGCAAAACCTGCTTTCGCAACGATGCAACGCGCTTCGCCTTTTTCGCTGTCCAGCAACCAGAAAGAGTTCAGCAGATCGTCGTTAGCGGCTTTAGTAATCTGGATACCTGTAATCATGTGATGCCTCCCCGGCAAAATTATTTGATTTGTTCAGCCTGTCGCGGCCAATTGGTAAAACCATTGTTGCTTGAGTGTATATATACTCCTCAAACACCCTTGATTCTTTGATTTAAATCAATAAAAACCATATATCAAGTGTGGTCACAAATGGATTTTATTGTTTTACATCAACTTATGCAGATGTGAAATTTTACCAATTTACATTTTTTTGCATGTCTTTTTGTCTATAAAATGAACATGATTTTGTTCTGTAGAAAGAAGCAGTTAAGCTAGGCGGATTAAAGATTCGCAGGAGAGCGAGATGGCTAACGAATTAACCTGGCATGATGTGCTGGCTGAAGAGAAGCAGCAACCCTATTTTCTTAATACCCTTCAGACCGTCGCCAGCGAGCGGCAGTCCGGCGTCACTATCTATCCACCACAAAAAGATGTCTTTAACGCGTTCCGCTTTACGGAGTTGGGTGACGTTAAAGTGGTGATTCTCGGTCAGGATCCTTATCACGGACCAGGACAGGCGCATGGTCTGGCATTTTCCGTTCGCCCCGGCATTGCGACACCACCGTCACTGCTGAATATGTATAAAGAGCTGGAAAATACTATTCCCGGTTTCACCCGCCCTAATCATGGTTATCTTGAAAGCTGGGCGCGTCAGGGTGTTCTGCTGCTCAATACTGTCTTGACGGTTCGCGCTGGTCAGGCGCATTCCCACGCCAGCCTCGGCTGGGAGACGTTTACTGATAAAGTCATCAGCCTCATAAATCAGCATCGCGAAGGCGTGGTGTTTTTGTTGTGGGGATCACATGCGCAAAAGAAAGGGGCGATTATAGATAAGCAACGCCATCATGTACTGAAAGCACCGCATCCGTCGCCGCTTTCGGCGCATCGTGGATTCTTTGGCTGCAACCATTTTGTGCTGGCAAATCAGTGGCTGGAACAACGTGGCGAGACGCCGATTGACTGGATGCCAGTATTACCGGCAGAGAGTGAGTAAATTTGCGGGAAAATGCCGGATGGCAGAGTTGCCACCCGGCTGATTTATCAGGCTTTATTCTGACGCCACCATTCGCCAAGAAGAACGCCGGTTGCGACAGAGATATTCAGCCCGGCAACGTTGCCAGTACCATCAATCTTCACGCGCAGATCGTTCGGATCGCGTGCGGCATCCGGTAACCCTTCATATTCCTGACCCAGCACCAGTACCATTTTCGCTGGCAGACTGGTTTTGAACAGCGGTTTACCCTGCTCGCTGGAAGTTGTCACTACGGTGTAACCCGCCTGACGGAAATCATCCAGCACGTTAACAATGTTGTCGCCAGTAATCGGCTGAACGTGCTCTGCGCCGCCTTCTGCGGTACGGATAGCCGCCCCAGACTCCAGCAGTGCTGCATCCTGCACCACAACACCTTTCACGCCGAAGTGCGCACAGCTACGCATCATGCCGCCCAGGTTATGCGGGTTAGATTCGTTTTCCAGGGCCAGTACACAATCCTGCGCGCCTGCCTGGCTTACCCACTGCTGCACGGTTGTACCGTTACGCTTTTTGATCAGGAAGCAAACGCCGCCGTGATGTTCCGTGCCTGACGCTTTTGTCAGTTCCGCTTCATCCACCACATGGTACGCTTTGCGGTTTGCCGCCATCCAGCGCAAGGCTTCTTTAAAACGTGGCGTTACGCTCTGGATAAACCAGGCGCGAACAATCGCTTCCGGACGGCTCTGGAACAGTGCCTGACAGGCGTTTTCGCCGTAGACGCGGGTTTCTTCCGCACGCTGACGACGCAAAACTTCCGGATCAATAAAACTTTTACCACTGATGCCACCGTGATCGGCCTTTTCCGGCGTCTCATCACCCGGCGCGCGGGAAACCGTGCGCCACGGCGAATCTTCCCACTTGCGGTCACGGTGCTGACTCTGTTTGTCATCGCGGGCGGGGCGACGGCCACCGTCAGCACGAGATTTTCCTGGACGCCCGCCCCCTTTCCCGGTACGCGGGTTGTGGGTACGTTTATCAGAATCATCATCACTGCGGACATACATCACTTTGACCTTGCCGCTTTTACCTTTCATTTCATCGTTCATGCTTTTCTCCACCAGCGCTGCGCGAAGCGCGCAGATTACCCGAAGTGCGCGCGGTTCGCCATGATTTCGTTCCAAAGCCTGTGTCTATCATACCCATTGAATAAAACAGATTGTTGTCTGGAACAATGTCCCCGATAATATGTAACATATTAGAAACATACCGGCGTCGTTGCCGATAAGTCTCCTTACTCATCCCGAGGTTAGTTATGAATACCGTTTGTACCCATTGTCAGGCCATCAATCGCATTCCCGACGATCGGATCGAAGATGCGGCAAAATGCGGACGCTGCGGTCACGACTTGTTTGACGGAGAGGTGATTAATGCGACCGGTGAAACGCTCGACAAATTGCTGAAAGATGATCTACCTGTGGTGATCGACTTCTGGGCGCCGTGGTGCGGCCCCTGCCGTAACTTCGCGCCAATTTTTGAAGATGTTGCGCAAGAGCGTAGCGGTAAAGTGCGCTTTGTGAAAGTGAATACCGAAGCTGAACGTGAATTGAGCAGCCGCTTTGGAATTCGTAGTATACCGACGATCATGATTTTCAAAAATGGTCAGGTTGTCGACATGCTTAATGGCGCAGTACCGAAAGCGCCGTTCGACAGCTGGCTGAACGAATCTCTTTAATCTTACCGGGGCGCATCTTGTGCCCCGTTTTCTCCTCTGCGACAATGGCGTTTTTTCGACGCTCTCTTATGACCGAAAACGCTGTTCTCCAGTTACGCGCCGAGCGTATTGCGCGTGCAACACGTCCTTTTCTTGCCCGCGGTAATCGCGTTCGTCGCTGCCAACGCTGTCTTTTGCCAGAGAAATTATGTCTCTGTTCGACAATTACCCCAGCACAAGCAAAAAGTCGCTTCTGTTTGCTGATGTTCGACACCGAGCCAATGAAGCCCAGTAATACCGGGCGTCTGATTGCTGATATTTTGCCTGATACCGTTGCGTTTCAATGGTCGCGTACCGAACCCTCGCAAGATTTGCTGGATCTGGTGCAAAACCCGGACTATCAGCCAATGGTGGTCTTTCCCGCTTCGTATGCTGATGAGCAACGGGAAGTGATCTTCACACCACCTGCCGGTAAGCCTCCGCTATTTATCATGCTCGATGGTACCTGGCCAGAAGCTCGCAAGATGTTTCGTAAAAGTCCGTATCTGGATAATCTTCCCGTCATTTCCGTCGATCTTTCTCGGCTTTCTGCCTATCGCCTGCGTGAAGCCCAGGCTGAAGGCCAATATTGTACTGCCGAGGTAGCCATCGCACTGTTAGATATGGCCGGCGATACCAGGGCGGCGACAGGGTTAGGCGAGCATTTTACCCGCTTTAAAACACGCTATCTGGCAGGAAAAACGCAACATCCGGGAAGCATCACAGCAGAACAGTTAGAAAGCGTTTAAAATCATTCGGTCACTTCTGCGGGAGACCGATATGAGTCAGCGAGGACTGGAAGCACTACTGCGACCAAAATCGATTGCGGTAATTGGCGCATCGATGAAACCCAATCGCGCAGGTTACCTGATGATGCGTAACCTGCTGGCGGGAGGCTTTAACGGACCGGTACTCCCGGTGACGCCAGCCTGGAAAGCGGTGTTGGGTGTGTTGGCCTGGCCGGATATTGCCCGCTTGCCCTTTACACCCGACCTTGCGGTTTTATGTACCAATGCCAGCCGTAATCTTGCTCTTCTGGAAGAGCTCGGCGAGAAAGGCTGTAAAACCTGCATTATTCTTTCCGCCCCGGCATCGCAACACGAAGATCTCCGCGCCTGCGCCCTGCGCCATAACATGCGCCTGCTAGGACCAAACAGTCTGGGCTTACTGGCTCCCTGGCAAGGTCTGAATGCCAGCTTTTCACCTGTGCCGATTAAACGCGGCAAGCTGGCGTTTATTTCGCAATCGGCTGCTGTCTCCAACACCATCCTCGACTGGGCGCAACAGCGTGAGATGGGCTTTTCCTACTTTATTGCGCTCGGCGACAGCCTGGATATCGACGTTGATGAATTGCTCGACTATTTGGCGCGCGACAGTAAAACCAGCGCCATCCTGCTCTATCTCGAACAGTTAAGCGACGCGCGACGCTTTGTTTCGGCAGCCCGTAGTGCCTCGCGCAATAAACCGATTTTGGTGATTAAAAGCGGACGTAGCCCGGCGGCTCAACGTCTGTTGAACACCACGGCAGGAATGGATCCGGCGTGGGATGCAGCTATTCAGCGTGCCGGTTTGTTGCGGGTACAGGACACCCACGAACTGTTTTCGGCGGTGGAAACCCTTAGCCATATGCGCCCGCTGCGTGGCGACCGGTTGATGATTATCAGCAACGGTGCTGCGCCTGCCGCGCTGGCGCTGGATGCCTTATGGTCACGCAATGGCAAGCTGGCAACGCTAAGCGAAGAAACCTGCCAGAAACTGAGCGATGCACTGCCAGGGCATGTGGCAATCTCTAACCCGCTCGATCTGCGCGATGACGCCAGCAGCGAGCATTATGTCAAAACGCTGGACATTCTGCTCCACAGCCAGGATTTTGATGCGCTGATGGTTATTCATTCGCCCAGCGCCGCTGCTCCCGCAACAGAAAGCGCACAAGTATTAATTGAAGCGGTAAAGCATCATCCCCGCAGCAAATATGTCTCTTTGCTGACGAACTGGTGCGGCGAGCACTCCTCGCAAGAGGCACGACGTTTATTCAGCGAAGCCGGGCTGCCGACCTACCGTACTCCGGAAGGAACCATCACTGCTTTTATGCATATGGTCGAGTACCGACGTAATCAGAAGCAACTACGCGAAACGCCGGCGTTGCCCAGCAATCTGACTTCCAATACCGCAGAAGCGCATCTTCTGTTGCAACAGGCGATTGCCGAAGGGGCTACGTCGCTCGATACCCATGAAGTTCAGCCCATCCTGCAAGCGTATGGTATGAATACTCTCCCTACCTGGATTGCCAGTGATAGCACCGAAGCGGTACATATTGCCAAACAGATTGGCTATCCGGTGGCACTGAAATTGCGCTCGCCGGATATTCCACATAAATCGGAAGTTCAGGGCGTCATGCTCTACCTACGTACAGCCAATGAAGTCCAGCAAGCGGCAAACGCTATTTTCGATCGCGTAAAAATGGCCTGGCCGCAGGCGCGGGTCCACGGCCTGTTGGTGCAAAGTATGGCTAACCGTGCTGGCGCTCAGGAGTTGCGGGTTGTGGTTGAGCACGATCCGGTTTTCGGGCCGTTAATCATGCTGGGTGAAGGCGGTGTGGAGTGGCGTCCTGAAGATCAAGCCGTCGTCGCACTGCCGCCGCTGAACATGAACCTGGCCCGCTATCTGGTTATTCAGGGGATCAAAAGTAAAAAGATTCGTGCACGCAGTGCGCTACGCCCATTGGATGTTGCAGGCTTGAGCCAGCTTCTGGTGCAGGTTTCCAACTTGATTGTCGATTGCCCGGAAATTCAGCGTCTGGATATTCATCCTTTGCTGGCTTCTGGCAGTGAATTTACCGCGCTGGATGTCACGCTGGATATCGCGCCGTTTGAAGGTGATAACGAGAGCCGGCTGGCTGTGCGCCCTTATCCGCATCAGCTGGAAGAATGGGTAGAATTGAAAAACGGTGAACGCTGCTTGTTCCGCCCGATTTTGCCAGAAGATGAGCCACAGCTTCAGCAATTCATTTCGCGAGTCACCAAAGAAGATCTTTATTACCGCTACTTTAGCGAGATCAACGAATTTACCCATGAAGATTTAGCCAACATGACGCAGATCGACTACGATCGGGAAATGGCATTTGTAGCGGTACGACGAATTGATCAAACGGAAGAGATCCTCGGCGTCACACGTGCGATCTCCGACCCTGATAACATCGATGCCGAATTTGCCGTGCTGGTTCGCTCGGATCTCAAAGGGTTAGGCTTAGGTCGACGCTTAATGGAAAAGTTGATTACCTATACGCGAGATCACGGACTACAACGTCTGAATGGTATTACGATGCCAAACAATCGTGGCATGGTGGCGCTGGCCCGCAAGCTCGGGTTTAACGTTGATATCCAGCTCGAAGAGGGGATCGTTGGGCTTACGCTAAATCTTGCCCAGCGCGAGGAATCATGAGTAAGGTACTGGAAATGTTGACCACTTAATCGGGACTGGTGTTATTATTGCCCGCTTATGTCGTCTGCATTGCACAGAGGACCCTTCAATGAACAGAGAAGAAATGCACTGTGATGTTGTCAAAATTTAAGCGTAATAAACATCAACAACACCTTGCCCAACTACCCAAGATTTCTCAATCAGTTGATGATGTCGATTTCTTTTACGCTCCCGCCGACTTCCGGGAGACGCTGCTGGAAAAAATAGCCAGCGCGAAGCAGCGCATTTGCATTGTTGCCCTGTATCTCGAACAGGATGACGGTGGCAAAGGCATTCTGAACGCGTTGTATGAGGCTAAAAGGCAGCGTCCGGAACTGGATGTGCGGGTGCTGGTCGACTGGCATCGTGCACAACGTGGACGCATTGGCGCTGCGGCATCTAACACTAACGCTGACTGGTACTGCCGCATGGCGCAGGAAAATCCGGGCGTAGATGTTCCGGTTTATGGCGTTCCAATCAATACCCGTGAAGCCCTTGGTGTTCTGCACTTTAAAGGCTTTATCATCGACGATAGCGTACTTTATAGCGGTGCCAGCCTGAACGATGTTTACCTGCATCAGCACGATAAATATCGCTACGACCGTTATCATCTGATCCGTAACCGTAAGATGTCAGACATTATGTTTGAATGGGTTACACAGAATATTATGAATGGCCGCGGCGTTAATCGTCTGGATGATGTTAATCGGCCAAAAAGCCCGGAAATCAAGAACGACATTCGCCTGTTCCGCCAGGAGCTGCGTGATGCCGCTTATCATTTCCAGGGCGATGCCGACAACGATCAGCTTTCCGTAACGCCGCTAGTGGGGCTGGGGAAATCGAGTCTGTTGAACAAGACCATTTTCCATCTTATGCCTTGTGCCGAGCAGAAACTAACCATCTGTACGCCATACTTCAACCTGCCAGCAATCCTTGTGCGCAATATTATCCAGTTGCTGCGCGAAGGGAAAAAGGTCGAAATTATTGTTGGTGATAAAACCGCGAATGACTTCTACATTCCGGAAGATGAACCTTTCAAGATAATTGGCGCATTGCCTTATCTCTATGAGATCAATCTGCGTCGTTTCCTGAGTCGTTTACAGTATTACGTCAACACTGACCAGTTAGTAGTTCGGTTATGGAAAGATGACGACAACACCTATCACCTGAAAGGGATGTGGGTTGATGATAAGTGGATGTTGATCACCGGTAATAACCTGAACCCGCGCGCCTGGCGTCTGGATCTGGAAAACGCCATTTTGATCCACGATCCGCAACTGGAGCTTGCGCCACAGCGAGAGAAAGAACTGGATCTGATCCGCGAGCATACCACCATCGTTAAGCACTACCGCGATCTGCAAAGTATTGCCGATTATCCGGTGAAGGTTCGTAAACTCATCCGCCGTTTGCGCCGTATCCGCATCGACCGATTAATTAGCCGCATCCTGTAATCACAACCCCGTCCTGTACGGGGTTTGTTTTTTGGAGGCCACGTTTTGCGTATTCTTTTTGTCTGTTCGCTATTGTTACTTTCTGGATGCAGCCATATGGCTAACGATAACTGGAGCGGGCAGGATAAAGCTCAACACTTTATCGCCTCGGCGATGCTTTCCGCCGCCGGAAATGAATATTCACAGCATCAGGGGATGAGCCGGGATCGCAGTGCCATGTTTGGATTGATGTTCTCTGTCAGTCTGGGGGCGTCAAAAGAGCTTTGGGATAGCCGCCCTGAGGGGAGCGGCTGGAGCTGGAAGGATTTTGCCTGGGATATCGCCGGTGCAAGCACCGGCTATACCGTCTGGCAACTGACCCGTCACTAAAGCCGCATCCCTTTTCCTTTACGGTGCAATGTTAGTGAAACCAGAAACGCCACCACGGCCATCAAGGTCACATACCAGAAGAAGGCTGTTTCCATTCCTATTGATTTCAGCGACAACGCTACGTACTCCGCCGAACCACCAAATATAGCATTGGCGACCGCATATGACAGACCAACGCCTAATGCGCGAACCTGTGCCGGGAACATCTCAGCCTTCAGTATTCCACTGATTGAAGTATAAAAACTCACTATCAGCAGGGCGCACATCACCAGACCAAAAGCGGCATAAGGCGAGGAAACGTTCTGCAATGCTGAGAGAATAGGAACGGTAAAAATGGTTGCCAGAGAACCGAAACATAACATTGAGGTACGGCGACCAATCTTATCCGACAGCGCGCCAATAAGTGGTTGAATAAGCATGAATACAAACAATGCGGCAGTCATAATGCCACTCGCCACGTTGGCATGCATTCCCGCAGTATTTACCAGATACTTCTGCATATAAGTGGTGAAGGTATAGAAACAAAGGGAGCCCGCAGCGGTAAAACCGAGAACCATGATGAATGCACGGCGATTGCGCCATAATCCTTTCAGAGATCCAGCTTCTTTTAAAGCGCGTGTTTCTTGTTGTGAAGTTTCATCTAACTGACGACGTAACCACAACGCCACAACAGCTAACACAGCCCCTAACGCGAAAGGAATACGCCATCCCCACTCTCTGAGTACAGCGTCTTCCATGGTGTGTTGTAAAACCACGACAACCAGTAGAGCTAGCAGTTGCCCGCCGATCAACGTCACATACTGAAATGATGCGTAAAAACCTTTGCGCCCTTCAACGGCAACTTCACTCATATAGGTGGCGCTGGTGCCATATTCTCCGCCAACGGATAATCCCTGGAATAAACGCGCGAGAAGCAATAATGCCGGAGCCCAGGTACCGATTGTTTCGTAGCCTGGCAAACAGGCGATAACCAGTGAGCCGAAACACATCATACACACCGATAACAGCATCGATTTTTTGCGACCATGTTTATCGGCTATGCGGCCAAACAGCCAACCGCCTATTGGGCGCATCAGAAATCCTGCAGCAAAAACACCTGCTGTTTGCAGTAGTTGAGTCGTCGTGTTCCCGGAAGGGAAGAAGATGTGGGCGAAGTAGAGTGAACAGAACGAGTAGACATAGAAATCGAACCACTCGACCAGATTACCTGAAGAGGCCCCAACAATTGCCCAAATGCGGCGACGAGTATCACTACTTGTCAGTTTGCTGTCTGCCGTTACAGTACTTTCAGCCATGCCATTATGTCTCCTGCCGTAATCCAATGCTTTTGTCGGTCGCTTTTGTTTATTTTTTGGTAAGAAAAAATGTTATACATTTGTTGCATATCATTATGCAACCTTAACCATGAATTTAGTTAGCAGGAAAATGGTTATTAAGGAGCTTAAGGATAGATTTCTGGTAAGGAGGAAGTATGGAAGTGGGCAATTTGGGGAAGACGTATTCGCTGTTGAATCTGGCTTATGTGGGAGCGTAGATACTGTTACGGCCAGCAAGTTTTTTCCTGGTCCAGTCTCCCGGATTGCAGGCATGCCAGACACAGCGCCGTCAGGCGCTGTTGTTTCATCCCTTCCGCGATTTTTACGCAGCTACCGGATTATGCCGTGACGCATCGAACGGCACGCCTGACTTCAGCACTCCATACGCCACCTGTGCCAGCTTGCGCATTATCGAGCCGAGAATCACCTTTCCTTTCTTGCCATTAGCTGCCAACGCCCGTCCCCACTCAGTCTTACTGGTGGCTACCATTGCAGGCATATACAACGGCCTGCGAAGCGACACATGTCCGGCTTTACTCAACCGGCTTGCCCCTCTCACACTACTGCCTGATTCATAACGCCGTGGTGTCAGACCCGCAAAAGCGGCGAACTGTCTGGCATGGGCAAAACGGTCCTTCAGACCATGTAAGCCAGCAATACCGCAGATGTTTTCTCTCCGATACCCGGGATGCTTTCCAGCAGTTTCCTGCGGTGTTTCATATCCGGATCATCGTCTGTCAGGTCTTTTATCTGCTTCTCAAGACGCTTCAGCTCTGCTTCAAGCCACAGAAGGTGAGCATCAATGCTCGGCCTCTGGACTTCCCGCGCCGTTTCAGTGCGATTCAGTTCCTGCCTGTGCATATCTGTCAGCGCCTGGTGGCGTACTACCAGGGCATGCAACGCGCGTTCAAGCGGGTGATGCGCTTCCCAGGCTGCAGGGCGCTTCTGACGACAGAACTCTGCCAGCATGCGGCATCCACGGTATCAGTCTTGTTACGCAGTCCTTCACTCTGAGCGAAAGCTTTACCCAGTGCAGGATTAATGACTGACACTATGTAGCCAGCATCGTAAAGGCACTCTGCGACAGGTTCCATATAGGTGCCGGTCGCTTCGATGCAGATATGCGCATGGTCAATCTTGTGACATTTCAGCCAACTCACCAGCTCATCGTGCCCTTTAGTGGTGTTAGCGAATTTTTTGGTGCGATGACGACCATCAGGACGCAACACATCGACATCCAGTTTCTCTTTAGCGGTGTCGATACCGATATAATGAAGTTCATGTTCCATAGTGAAACCAACCTTGCAAATACGGATTACCGGGAAAACCGGTCTATGATACTGTCCGGTTTATCACTTCGGGAGAAAGGCAGTCCGCCGCATAAATCTACCATGCAGGTTAGAACCCAAGGCCGGATACGGCATGCGGACTGCAGGCAGAGAAAACTGGCCGATTTTCTCTGCACTGGAGGGATAATACAAGGTCGGATAAGATGCGGCATGAACTGAACCCCAAAACCTGGACAGTTTCAGTTAACCGGCTTTTTGATACTCAGTCCGGTATTCTACCGGGCTGAGTCCCCCAAGACTGAGTTTTATTCTTTTTTGATTCCAGTAAGTTATGTATTCGTTAACGGCATTTTCCAGCTCTTCTACATTTCTGTAGTCCCGGCGATAGTACATTTCTTCTTTCAGGTGACCAAAGAAGTTCTCCATTACCGCATTATCAAGGCAGTTGCCCTTGCGCGACATGCTCTGCACTAACCCTCTGTCCGCCAGGGCGGACTGATAACTTTTTATCCGGTAATGCCATCCTTGATCACTGTGGAGCAGCGGTTTCTCCCCTTCAGCAAGGCTTTCCAGCCCCTTATTTAACATCCGCTTCACCAGCTCCTCTGTAGGCCTGCAGGCCGTTTCCCACGCCACGATTTCCCCGTTAAACAAATCAAGTATCGGGGACAGGTACAGTTTTTGTCCGCCAGCCCTGAATTCGGTGATATCTGTCACCCATTTCTCACAGGGAGCTTCCGCTTTGAACTGTCGCTGAAGGATATTTTCTGCAGCGAGTCCCATATTTCCCCGGTAAGACCGGTATTTCTTCAGGCGCACAGGAGACTTCAGGCCGAGCTGTTGCATCAGTTTTCTCACCGTTTTGCCACTGAACTTAAGACCTCTTTTCTGAAGCTCACAATGGATCCGCCGGTACCCATAACATCCCCGGTGTTCATGGAAGATGGAGGCTATGAGCTGTTTCACATCAGCATACTTGTCCTTAGCCTTCTGCAGTGACAGCTGGTAGTACAGCGTGCTTCTGGCCAGCCCTGCGGCCTTTAACAGGTCAGACTGGCAGTGTCCGTACCTCAGGCTCTGGATGACTTTCGTTTTTTCTCCAGCTCCTGGCGCTTTTTTTCCAGAAGATGCTCCTGCATGGCTTTCAGATATGCATTTTCTGCGCGAAGATAACGCAGCTCATTCTTCATCTCTTCCGGCGTCATGTTTGCCTCGTTTTCATGGGTATCATCAGAACGGGTCATGCTTTTCTCCTTCCTGCGCCTGATAAAGGCCTCATTACCAGATTTGCGGTAGCCTTTTATCCAGTTTTTAACCGTGTTGTGGCTGGGAATGTTAAACCGGGCAGCTACCCGGGGTAGAGACTCAGAATGCCCGAGAGCATAAAGAACCACGCAAAGTTTATCTTCAGGAGAATAGCTACGCTTGTGTCTGCAATCCAGTGCCGAGGACCGTGAAGAAGAAAAAGATTAATCCAGTGTGAGAGGCTGGTGTGAGAAAGTTGAAAGAGTTTTGCCGTAGAAATGATGCCTGCATGACCAGCCAGGTAATGATTTACAGCGGCAAGTTTTATTTCAAATGAATGTTTCATAAACTGCACCTTCAGATGTCAGATTATGTCCAACATTTGGGGTGCAGTTCAGCAGCGTCGCATCCGGCATTTATTCCGCACCAACGCAAAAAAGCCCAGTCTTCCGACTGGGCTCTTCGCTTAATTTGATGCCTGGCAGTTCCCTACTCTCGCATGGGGAGACCCCACACTACCATC